>Ga0209705_10000745_pt1 | contig 17018 bp, 13 predicted proteins | sample PPLLaktember2015_5_FD_187262 | JGI IMG/M metagenome (GOLD analysis project Ga0209705, IMG submission 187262) | Freshwater sediment microbial communities from Prairie Pothole Lake near Jamestown, North Dakota, USA - PPLs Lake P8 Core (1) Depth... | ecosystem: Environmental > Aquatic > Freshwater... | reverse complement strand
TCTTCTTGCGGATGAGGAAGAGGAGAAGGTCGAGGGGGCCCTCGAAGACGTCGAGGCGGACCTGGTAGCCGTCCCCGGCTTCGGCCGGGGGCAAAGGCGGCGGGACGGGCTGGTCCTCGAGGGGCTGGGGCGCGGCGGACGTCACGGTCATGCTAGGAGAAGAGCCTGAAGACGAGGTTCTGGACGGGCGAGAACACGTAGGTCAGGGCGTTGGTGTACATCAGGGCGATGAGAATGAGGAACCCATAGGGCCGGAGCCGCTCGAACTTCGCCGCGTTCCGCTCGCTCAGGAGCCCGGCCAGGATGCCGCTGCCGTCGAGCGGCGGGATGGGGATGAGGTTGAAGACGGCGAGCGAGATGTTGATCAGGGCCGTGAACAGCAGGATCACGCTCAGCCCCTCGAGCGGCCGGGAGAGCGCCGAGAGGTCGGTGATCCGGGCGCCGAAGAGCCGCAGGACACGGAAGACGATCACGGCCGCTGCGGCGGTCGCGATGTTGGCGATCGGGCCGGCGAAGGAGATCCACAGGCCGCCCCGGCGCGGGTTGCGGAGGTTATGGGGATTGTACGGCACGGGCTTGGCCCAGCCGAACACGGGCTGCTTGAAAAGGATGAGGAGGAGCGGGAAGATGATCGTCCCGAAGAGATCGATGTGGACGAGCGGATTGAGGGAGGCGCGGCCCAGGGCGGCCGCGGTCGGGTCGCCGAGCTTGTTGGCCGTCCAGGCGTGGGCCGCCTCGTGAACGGTGATGGCGAAAAAGATGGCGAAGACCTGAACGAGTATGAGCCGGATATCCATGGTTTAAAAGACTCTCTCTTATAGCACATCCGGGGGGATCCGTAAACACCGCTCGCTAACAGGGATTCGGATTCGCTTAATCGGCTTCCCGGGACTCGACGACGACCTCGTAGCCCTCGCGGACGGGAGGCGAAGCGAAAAAAGGCAGCAGCTTGACCAGCTGTTCCTGGTAATACCGGTTCTCTTCGTTGGCCGCGGCGGCGGCCTCGTTTTCCCAAAAGGTCAGGGCCACGCACCGGCCCTCACGCCGGTCGGCGAGCAGGTAGATGGCCCGGAAGCCTTTCTGGGCCTTGGCCGCCGGCACGACGCTCTTTTCGAAGGCCTGGGCCCCCTCGTCGTACCTGTCGACGCGAAACGACAGTGTCGTCATGCGCACGTACATGTTCCCCCCCGCCGTGGCGCGATTCTTGCGGTCCGCCGTGCCCGGGATCATGAATCCCGTCCGGCGGCCGACCCGGAGCTTCATGGGCGCCGGCCCCTCCCGGACCTGGGAATACCTTAATCCTCCCGGCCGGCGGGAGTCAACCCGGGTCAGAGGGGGAAGCCGGAGTCCCGGAAGACCTCCCGGCCGTCGACAAGGGTCCAGAGGACCTTGGCCCGGCTGATCTCGGACGCGGGGATGGTGAAGAGGTCGCGATCCAGGACGATGAGATCGGCCGCTTTTCCCGGCTCGAGCGTGCCGCGGCTTCCCTCGTCACGGCTGAGCCAGGCGCCGTTCACGGTGTAGGCGCGGAGCATGGCCGTGAGGTCCGCCCGCTCGTCGGGGATCCAGGCCGGGCCGGGGGGATCGTCGGGTCCCCGGCGCGTCAGGGCGACCTCGATGGCCTGGAGAGGGTCCATGGTCGAGACCGACCAGTCGCTGCCGCCGGCGATCACGGCCCCGGTCCGGGCGACGCTTCCGATCGGGTAGAGCCAGCGGGAGCGCCGCGGCCCCAGGATGGGCAGGGTCAGGTCGGTGATATAGGTGTCGGCGTAGGCCCACAGGGGCTGGAAGTTGGCCGTGACGCCCAGGCTCTTGAACCGGGGGATGTCGACGGGATCGATGAGCTCGAGGTGGGCGATATGATGCCGCATGTCCCGGAAGCCGTTGGCCCGGCCGGCCGCTTCGAACGCGTCGAGGGCCATGCGGACGGCGCGGTCGCCGATGGCGTGGACGTGGATCTGGAACCCGGCCCGGTCGAGCGTCCGGGCCAGCGCGTCGAAGGCCTCGGGCTCGAGAAGCGGCGCCCCGCGGTCGCCCGGCCGGTCGGCATAGGGCTCGAGAAGGGCGGCCGTGTGCGGTTCCATGACCCCATCGGCGAAGATCTTGGCCGCCGTGGCCTCGAGCCGCGCGCCCGCGTAGCGCCGGCGCAGGGCCGTGAGCCGCCCCGCCTCCGACACCCCCCGGCGCGTATCGACATGAAGGGAGGCCAAGACCCGGGCCGAGAGCTCGCCGCGGCGGTCGAGGGCGGCGTAGGCGTCCAGGATCTCCGGCCCGGCGCTGGCCTCGATGATCGAGGCGATGCCGAAGCGGTTGGCCAGAGCCAGCCCGGCCCTCAATCCTTTTATATAGTCCTCGGGTCCCAGCTCGGGGACGAGCCGGTCGATGAGGCCGGCGGCGCTCTCGCGGAGGGTGCCCGACGGGGCCCCGGTCCTCGGATCGCGCTCGATGCGGCCGCCATCCGGGTCCGGCGTGTCGCGAGTGATGCCGGCGAGGTCCAGGGCCCGCGAGTTCACCCAGGCCGAATGGCCGTCGGCCGAGGCCAGCACGACCGGGCGGCCCGGGGCGATGGCGTCGAGGTCCTCCTTGCGCGGATTCGCTTGCGGGAACAGCGGCAGCTCCCAGCCGCCCCCGGTGATCCAGCCGGTCCCGGGATGGGTCGCGGCGTACTCCCGGACCTTGGCCAGGACCTCTTCCCTCGTCCCGAGGCCGTTGAGGTTGCAGAGGCCGAGCTCGACGCCGCCCGTGACGAGATGGACGTGGGAGTCCTGGAAGGCCGGCAGGACCAGGCGGCCCCCGAGATCGACGACCTTGGTCGAGGGGCCGCGATGCCTCAGGGCCTTGATGCTGTCCCCGACGAAGAGGACCTTTCCGCCGCCGACGGCCAGGGCCTCGGCCCGTGAGGGCTTCGCGGCCATCGTGGCGACCGCGGCGTTCGTCAGGATGAGGTCGGCCCGCCGGGGCGGGGGAGGTCCGGCGCAAGAGGCTGTCAGGGCGGCGGCGGCGAAGAGGGCGAGGCCGGCGGCCGCGGTCCTCGGCATGGATCTCGTCTCCTTCCGGGCGGGGATCAGCCGGCGGAACGCTTCTTGAGGTGCTGGTCCATGGCCGACGCGGCCGTTCTGGCGTCCCCCATGGCCAGGATGACGGTCGCGCCTCCCCGGGCGATGTCCCCCCCGGCATAGACGCCCGGGAGCGACGTGGCCATGGTCGCCCAGTCGACGTCGATCGTGCCCCACTTGCCGACGCTGAGCCCGGGTGTCGTCTGGGGGATCAGCGGGTTCGGGCTCTGGCCGATGGCCACGACGACGAGATCGACCTCGGTCGTGAACTCCGAGCCGGCGACCGGCACCGGACGGCGGCGGCCCGAGGCGTCCGGCTCGCCGAGCTCCATGCGCAGGCACTCCATGGCCTTGACCCGGCCGTGCTCGTCCCCGATGTAGCGCGTCGGCACGGTCAGGAAATGGAATTCGATGCCCTCCTCCTCGGCGTGGTGGACCTCCTCCGCGCGGGCCGGCATCTCCGTCCTCGAGCGGCGGTAGATGATAAGGGCCCGTTCGGCCCCGAGCCTCTTCGCGGTCCGGACGGAATCCATGGCCACGTTGCCTCCCCCGATGACCGCGGCCCGGCGGCCGGGGAAGACCGGCGTGTCGTAGCGGGGAAAATCGTAGGCCCGCATCAGGTTGACGCGGGTCAGATACTCGTTGGCCGAATAGACGCCGACGAGGTTCTCGCCCGGGATCTTCATGAAGTTGGGCAGGCCCGCGCCGGAGCCGATGAAGAAGGCCTCGTAGCCCTCGGCCCTGAGGTCGTCGATGGTCGCGGTCTTGCCGACGATGAAGTTCATGCGGAACTCGACGCCCAGCCGCTCGAGGTAGGCGACCTCGGCGACGAGGATGCTCTTCGGCAGCCGGAACTCGGGGATCCCGTAGACGAGCACCCCGCCCGCGTCGTGGAGGGCCTCGAAGACCGTGACCTTGTGCCCCAGGCGGGCCAGCTCCCCGGCCACGGTCAAGCCGGACGGACCGGCCCCGACGACGGCCACCCGGTGCCCGGTCGGGGGAGCGAGCGGCGGGACGACCGCTCCGCCTTCGCGGCGCTCGTAATCGGAGACGAAGCGCTCCAGGTTGCCGATGCCAACGGCCACTCCCGTCGCCTTGCGGAGATGGCATTTCTCTTCGCACTGTGATTCCTGCGGGCAGACCCGGCCGCAGACGGCCGGCAGGCTGTTGGCCTCCCGGACCTTGGCCGCGGCCGCGGCGAACTCGCCTTTCTCGACGAGCTTGACGAACGACGGGATGTCGATGCGGACCGGGCAGCCGGCGATGCAGCCCGGCTTGGCGCAGTCGAGGCAGCGGCGGGCCTCCGCGACGGCCTCCTCCGCGGAGAGGCCCTGGTTGACCTCGGAGAAATCCTTGTTCCTCTCCTCGGCCGCGCGCTGGGGCATAGGCCGGCGGCCGGCCTTCATGCGCTCCTTGACCGGCACGGCCCGGCGGAGCTCCCTCCGCCAATCCTTCTCGAACTCGGCCAGGACCTCGGCCGCGAGGGAAGGGCTGATGTTGTCCTTGGCGTCTGACTCGCTCACGGGAAGCGCTCCTCCTCCCAGGCGCAGAGGGACCGGATCTCGTCGTCGAAGTAGGACTTGCGCCGCGCGTAGAGCTCCGCCCAGTCGACGAGGTGGCCGTCGAAGTCCGGCCCGTCGACGCAGGCGAACTTCGTCCGGCCGTCCACGGTGACGCGGCAGGCGCCGCACATGCCCGTGCCGTCGACCATGATGGGATTGAGGCTGACCAGGGTCTTGATGCCCAGCGGCCGCGTGGCTTCCGCGACGCTCGACATGAAATATGTGCAGCCGACGGCGACGACGCGGTCGATCTTTTCGCGCTCGAGGACTTCTTGGACGTGGTTGGGAACGAACTCCGTCCCGCCGTAGAGCCCGTCGCGCGAGGAGACGACGAACGCGTCGGCGATCCTCTCGAACTTGTCCCTCCAGTACAGGAGGTAATCGGCCTTGACGTCGACGAGGACGACGACCCGGTTGCCGGCCGCCTTGTAGGCCCGGGCGAGCGGGTGGATGGCGGCGATGCCGAAGCAGCCGCCGGCGCAGAGGACCGTCCCGACGCGGCCGATGTCCGAGGGCAGGCCCAGTGGTCCGGCGAAAATGGGGACGTGGTCCCCGGCGTTGAGCAGAGCGAGCTTGCGCGTCGTCGTCCCGACGGCCATGAAGACGCAGACGACGGTGCCGCGCTCGCGGTCCCAGTCGGCGATCGTCAGCGGGATCCTCTCTCCGCGCGCGTCCGGCATGACGATGACGAATTGGCCCGGCTGGCACTTGCGCGCGATCTCCGGGGCCTCGACCTCGAGCAGGTGGATGTTGGGGACCAGGCGTTCGCGGCGGATGACGCGGGGCATCAGCGGGCCCTCCTCAGTCTGGCGTAGCCGCGGTTTCCGGCGACGAGGTCGAAGCCGCGGAGGACGTCCCCGGGAAGACCGGCCGCGGCGGCCTTGGCCGTGGGACGGCGGCCCCGCCGCCGCGCCGGAGGCGCCAAGGGAACAAAGCGGGGGGCTTCTCCCGGGGCCTCGGAGAGGATGAACGGCTCGTCCGTTCCCCCTCCCGGCCGGTAGCCGCCGAGGGCCGGCACGCGTTCGCAGATCTCGCTGAGGACCGCGCCGGGATCGGGCCGGCCGAAGCCCGGATGGCCCATCCGTTCGGCGAGGGCGGCCAGAATCGCCGCGTCCGTCCGGACGGTGCCGGGGCACGGCAGGGCCGGTTGATAGGTCCGGACGCGGCCCTCGGTGTTCACCCAGGTCCCCCCGGCCTCGGCGAAAGCGGCGGCCGGCAGGACGACATCGGCCCGCTCGGCGTTCCGGGTCCAATGCGTGTCCTGACAGACGAGGAACGGCGGCTTCAGCTCCCCGAGGTCCGGGGCCGGGCCGGCGAGATAGAGCGCCTCGAGCTCGCGGGATTGGACGCGGGCCCAGAGGCTTTCGAAGCCCATCCCGGAGGAGGGCTGGCCGAGGGCGCGGGCGAGCGCGTGGATGCCGCGCTCGTTCGCGGTCCGGGCGAGGGGGAAGAGCTTGGCCCCGACGAGATGAGCGATGTCGAGGAGCCAGGCCAGGGTCTCGAGACCGGCGGGGCCCCGGACCGCGGCGGCGTCGAAGAGCAGGGCCGCCGGCCGGCCGGAGGCGAGGACCTGGGCGATCTCCCGGAGGGCCCGGCCGGAACCCGGTGAAGGCGCTCCGCCTTCCGCGAGCGCTTGACGGAACTCGATGAATCCTTCGATGCCGGCCGCGGGGGTAGCGCCGGCCCGAAGAAGGGCTGCCGCCAAGCCCGCGGCCGCGGCGGGGCCGCCCGCTCCGATGTCCAAGGTCAGGGCGGTCGTCCCGGCCGGCCCGCCCCGGGCCAGGCCGGCCGCGACGACGCTCGCGCCGCCGCGAACGGCCCGGACGACCTCGAGCCAGGCCATCGGATGGTCCTTCGGCAGATCGACGTCCCAAGCCAGGACGGACCGGCAGCTCGAGATCTCCGAAAGCCGTCTTTCCGCGGGGAACGGCCGGCCGAACTTCTTTTCGAACGCATCGAGGGCCGCGTCGATCCCGGCGGCCGGCGCCGTTGCCGCCTCCGCTTTGAGGACCTGTCGTCCGAATTCGAGGAAGAGGTAAGCATCCTCGAGCGAGACCTGGGACGGATAGAGAAGCGCCAGGCGTCCCTCGGCGGCGGTCCGCAGGCCGGCGGCGGCCCGGTCGAGCGCCGCGTCGAAGGCCGCGGGCACAAGCTCGCCGTTCTCGCGGACGCGGGGCTCGAGGATCCGGCCTTCTCCCCCGATCGCGCCGCGGACGAGGAACCGGCCCTTGACGCACGCCTGTCCGTGATTGGGGGCCGCGTCGACCGGCTTCGCGTCGATGACCGCATCGTCCCTGATCCCAAGTGAGAGGAGGCAGCCCTGGCCGCAGAACGGGCAGACGATCTCCGCCGCCCGCGCCGCCGCGCGCTTCGGCCGGACCGTGCGTTCGACCAGGGCGCCCGTGGGGCAGACGTCGACGCAGGCCCCGCAGAATTGGCATCCGGTCTCGAGGAGCGGCCGTCCGAGCGCCGTGCCGACCTCCGTGCTGCCGCCGCGGTGGATGAAGGAGAGGACGGCTGCGCCGCGCACTTCCTCGCAGACGCGGATGCACCGGCCGCAGAGGATGCACAGGTTGTAGTCGCGGTCGAAGAAGGGATCCTCCTTGTGGACCTCGAGGTTCCGGTAGACCGCCGGCAGGTCGACCTTCTCCAGCCCGACCTCCCCGGCGACCTTCTGGAGCTCGCAGCCGCCGTTCTCCGGGCAGAGGACGCAGCCCGTGACCTCGCCGGTCTTGCGGATGGTGGACTTCAGATCGTCGCAGGTCTTCTTTTCCGGGCAGATGAGGCAGGCGTAGGGGTGCTGGGCCAGGATGAACTCGAGGATCTTCTTTCGGAGCGCGACGATCTCCGGCGTCTGTGTCCTGACGGATTGGCCCTCCTGGGCCGGCGTCGCGCAGGCCGGCGCGTAATCCCTGCGCCCGGCGATCTCGACGAGGCAGATCCGGCAGCCGGCGAAGGGCTCGAGGCCGGGGTGGTCGCAGAGGGAGGGGATGGCGATGCCGGCGCCGCGGGCCGCCTCGAGGATGGTCGCCCCGTCCCTGCAGACGACCTCGCGGCCGTCGATCGTGAGCTTCATGGCTCCCCTCGGTGCGGCCCCGGCCCGGCCGTCCCGGCGGGAGCCGGGCTGGTTTTTCGCACGGCGCGGACCTTGGCCGGGCAGACGCTGAGACAGATGCCGCACTTGATGCAGGCGCTCTGGTCGATCGTGTGGACCTTCTTCAGCTCCCCGGAGATGGCCCCGGTCGGGCAGGCCTTCTTGCAGAGGAGACAGCCGACGCACTTCTCCGGGTCGATGGCGAAGGCGATGAGGGCTTTGCAGACGAGGGCCGGACAGCGCTTGTCGAAGACGTGGGCCTCGTACTCGTCGCGGAAATAGCGGAGGGTCGTCAGAATGGGGTTGGGGGAGGTCTGGCCGAGGCCGCAGAGAGAGCCCTGTTTCACCGTCGCGGCCAGGCTCTCGAGCCGGGCCAGGTCCTCGGCCGCGCCGTCCCCGGCCGTGATCTTGGCCAGGAGCCGGGCCATCTCGCCCGTCCCGACCCGGCAGGGTGAGCACTTGCCGCAGGACTCCCCCTCGGCGAACCGCAGGAAGTAGAGGGCGATGTCCACCATGCAGGTGTCCTCGTCCAGGACGATCATGCCGCCCGAGCCCATCATGCTTCCGGCCGCCCTCAGGCTCTCGTAATCGACGGCCAGGTCGAGCTTGGACTTGGGGATGCAGCCGCCCGAAGGCCCGCCGATCTGGACCGCCTTGAAATCGCGGCCGCCCGGGACGCCGCCGCCGATGCCGTAGACGATCTCGCGGAGGGTGATGCCCATCGGCACTTCGACGAGGCCGGTGTTGGCGATCTTGCCGACGAGCGAGAAGATCTTGGTGCCCTTGCTCGTCGCGGTCCCGAGTCCGGCGAACCAGTCCGCCCCGCGGCGGATGATGTGCGGGACGTTGGCCCAGGTCTCGACATTGTTGATCACGGTCGGCTTCCCCCAGAGCCCCCGTTCGGCCGGGTAGGGCGGGCGCTGACGGGGGTAGGCCCGGCCGCCTTCGATCGAGGCCAAGAGCGCCGTTTCCTCGCCGGAGACGAATGCGCCGGCGCCGCGGACGATCTCGAGATCGAAGTCGAAGCCCGTGCCCAGGATGTTCCGGCCGAGAAGGCCGTAGCCGCGGGCCTGGTCCAGGGCGATGCCGATGCGGGTGATGGCCAGGGGGTACTCATGACGGATGTAGAGGAACCCGCGGGCGGCGCCGATCGCCCGGGCCCCGATGATCATCCCTTCGATGACCGCATGAGGGTCGGCTTCGAGGACGGACCGGTCCATGAACGCGCCGGGGTCGCCCTCGTCGCCGTTGCAGACGAGGTAGCGCGGCTCGCCGGCCGCCCTCCGGGCGGCGTCCCACTTGCGGCCGGTCGGGAACCCGGCCCCCCCGCGGCCGCGCAGCCCCGCCGCGGTGATCTCGGCGATGATCGCTTCCGGCGTCATCTCGGTCAGAGCCTTGGCCGCCGCGGCGTAGCCCTCGTAGGCGATGTAATCGTCGATCCGCTCCGGGTCGATCCGGCCCCTGTTGCTGAGGACGATCAAGCGCTGATGCTTGAAGAACTCGATGTCCTTCATGCGCGGGACGGGTTCCTGCTCCCGGGGCGGCACGTACATGAGGCTCTGGACGGGCCGGCCCTTGACCAGGTGTTCCTCGACCAGCCGGGGGATGTCGGTCGTCTTGAGCCGCTGATAGAACACGCCGTCGGGCTGGACGAGGAGGATCGGCCCCCGCTCACAGAACCCGTTGCAGCCCGTGGCCACGACGAGGACCTCCCCTTCGAGGCCGCGGCGCCGCACTTCGTCTTCGAGGGCCCGCCGGACATCGAAAGCCCCGCAGGAGACGCAGCCCGTCCCGGCGCAGACGAGGAGGTGGGCCCGGTGCGTCGTCACGCGGCCCGGTCCTTCTTGATCTCCGCCAACACGCCCTCGACCTTGGCCTGGGTCATCTGGCCGTAATAGCGGCCGTCGACGACGGCCAGGGGAGCCAGGGCGCAGGCGCCCAGACAGTTGACCCGTTCGAGGGTGTAGGCGCCGTCGGGCGTCGTCCCGCCGGCGGCGACGCCGAGCTTGCGCTCGAATTCGTCGAGGACGGCCCCGCCGCCGCGGACGTGGCAGGCCGTCCCGAGGCAGACCGTGCAGATGTGGCGGCCGCGCGGCGACAGGCTGAACGATCTATAAAAGGTGGCGACGCCGTAGACCTGGACGAGCGGCACCCCGAGGGCCTCGGCGACGTGCTCGAGGGCTTCGGGCGGCAGCCAGTGGAAGCGGTCCTGGATGTCCTGGAGGACCTGGATGAGGGCCCGTCTCCGGCCGCGGGTCTTCGCGGTCAGGGCCTTGAGCTCGTTTGGCGACGGACACATGCGGGCATTATAGTAATCGCGCCCGCGAATGGCAAGGCCCGTGTGCCTGGATTATTCATAAAAACGCCGTTTTTCTCAGCAAGACAAGAACCCAGGAACGGCGTTTTTATGAATAGTCCAGGCTAAAGAACGGGGAGATAGCGGCGGATCTCGTAGTCGCTGACCTGCTTGTCGAACTCCCCGGAGACGTTCTGGCCGTACTCCTCGACCTCCTTGAGCTTGTTGGCGACGAGCGAGCGGAAGATGTGGTCCCCCAGGGCGGCGCGGACGAGGGCGCTCTTCTCCATGATCCGGACGGCCTCCTCGAGGCCGCGGGGCAGGACCCGGATCTCGAACTTCTTCTGGCGCGCGCCGCTCATGTGATAGATGTTCTCCTCGACCGGGTCGCCGAGCTCGAGCTTCTTCCGGATGCCCTCGGTCCCGGCGGCCAGCATGACGGCGAAGGCGAGGTAGATGTTGCAGGCCGGGTCGGCGGCCCGTAGCTCGATGCGCGTGGCCTTCTCCTTGCCCGGCTGGTACTCGGGGACGCGGATGTAGGCCGACCGGTTCTTCTGCCCCCAGGCGATGTAGACCGGGGCCTCGTAGCCCTCGATGAGGCGCTTGTACGAGTTGACCCATTGGCTGAGGACGGCCGAGATCTCCCGGGCGTGGGTCATCAACCCGGCCATGTAGCGCTGGGCCAGCAGCGACAGATGGTACGGCCCGTTCTTGTCGAAGAAGAGGTTCTTGCCGTCGCGCCAGAGGGACTGATGGACGTGCATGCCGCTGCCGTTCTGGCCGTTGACCGGCTTGGGCATGAACGTGGCGTAGAGGCCGTGCATGCGGCAGACCTTCTTGACCATGTACCGGAAGATCATGGCCGTATCGGCCATGCCCACCGCGTTCTCGTAGCGGAGGTCGATCTCGTGCTGGCTGTGGGCGGCTTCGTGGTGGTCGTATTCGGTGGCGATCCCCATCCTCTGGAGGAGGATCTGGACCTCCTTGCGGATCCCGCCGTTGCGTCCGCTGATGAAATAGCCGCCCACGTCGGTGAAGGCCGTCGAATCGTTCGACGGAAAGATGAAGAACTCGAGCTCGGGCCCGCACTTGAAATCGCTGATCCCCAGCTCGGACGCGGTCCCGGCCAGAACCCGCTTGAGAGCGGCCCGGCTGTCCCCTTCGAAGACGGAGCCGCCGGGCGTCAGGATATCCCCGAACATGACGGCCTCCCGCCAGGTGATGTCCCCGGAGAAGCCCTCATAGGTCCAGGGCAGTATCCGGAACGTCTTGGGGTCGGGCTTCATGACCAGGTCGGACTCCTCGATCCGGACGAACCCCTCGACCGACGAGCCGTCGAAGCCTTTGCCTTCGCTGAACGCGGCGGCCAGCTCCAGGGCGGGGATGGAGAAGTCCATCTGGCGTCCCAGGGTGTCGGGAAAGATGAACCGGATGAACCGGACATCGCTCCGGGGGTCACGGACGATATCGAGGACGTCCTTGGCGTCCCTCGTTCCAAAGGCCTTGATCGCCGGGGTGCGCGCGGCTCGGGGCATGGGCTCTCTCCTCTCCGGCCAGGGGCGGCCGTTTTGATCTAATGTCCATTAATAAAGCTAAACACGAGACAAATGTCAAGATAATTATCGAAAATATTTACATTTGATTTATTTCGTGATAGATTAGCGGAACCTTGGAGGTGCCGCCCATGATCGACGAGTTGGACCGGAAGATCGTCCGCGTCCTCAACGCCAACGCCCGGAAGAGCTTCCGGGAGATCGCCAAGGAAGTCGGGACCTCGGCCACGGCGGTCATCCACACGGTCAAGAAGCTCGAAGCGTCGGGGGCCATCAAAGGCTATGTCCCGGTCGTCGATCCGGAATACTTCGGCTCCGGCCTCGCGGCCATCATCGCTGTCCGCTTCTCCAAAGGCAAGCTGATCGAGACGCAGAAGAGGATCGCCCAGGACCCCCGCGTGGCCGCCGTGTACGACGTCACCGGCGACTGGGACGCGTTCATCATCGGACGCTTCACGGGCCGGGAGGACCTCAACGGCTTCATCAAGGGGCTCCAGGCCGTCCCGCACGTCGACCGGACCGTCACCCACCTCGTCCTCAACGTCGTCAAGGAAGAGCCGCGCCTCCCCGTGTGAGGATCCCGGAGCCGGACCGCCGTCCTTGACAGAATCCGGCGTTGTGCGATAATCGATCTTTTCACCGTGTGAAGGAGAGCGCGATGGTCAAGATCACTCACTCCCCGATCGGCCACCACTACATCGTCGAGGCCTCGGGCTGCGACCCGAAGATCATCGGCAGCGTCGAGAAGGTCCAGCAGATCCTGGTCCGCGCCGCCGAGATCGCCGGGGCCCACGTCTGGTCGATCTCCTTCAGCAAGTTCCCTCCGGCCGGGGTCAGCGGGGTCGTCGTCATCTCCGAATCGCACATTTCCACGCACACCTGGCCCGAAATGGGCTACGCCGCCCTCGACATCTATACCTGCGGCACCACCACCAAGCCCGACAAGGCGGTCATCTACGCCGTCGAGGAGTTCGGGGCCGCGACCTCCCATATCACCGAGATCACGCGGGGCATCGACGAAGGCGACGCCGTCTTCTACCACAGCTTCATCACCTGGGAGGAGCGGCTGAGGAAGGTCGGCCCGAAGAAGGACCGCGACAGGGACAAGGATAAAGACAAGGACTAGGGGGGCGCGATGGTCGTCGAATTCAGCGTCGTGCCGGTCGGGAGCGGCGAAGAGCTCGCCGGGCCGGTCGCCCGGATCCTCGACATCGTGGACCGGAGCGGCCTGCCCTACCAGCTGACGGCCATGGGGACCCTGGTCGAAGGGGACTGGGACGAGATCCTCGGACTCGTCCGCCGCTGCCACGAGGCCATGCGCGGCGAGACCGGCCGGGTCCTGACCCACATCGCCATCGACGACCGTCCCCAGGCCACGGGACGGATCACCGGCAAGGTCCGGGACGTCGAGGAGATCCTGGGCCGCCCCCTCAAGAAATAGCCGTCCGGGCGTAAAGTTCCTTGACGTTCCGGTCGCCGGCCGTTCATTTCCTTTTCGTGTTACTCCCGCCCCGCCCCGATAACCCCCCCAGGGGCCGGGCCTCCCGTTCTGGCACAAAATCGGCACTATCGGGGACGGTGTCCCAGCCCCGATGATGCTATAATGAGGGCAGCTGTGAGAAAAGCGGTCTTTTGGAGATTGGCCTTTCCTCCTCCTCCTCTCCTCCTCCTCCTCCTCCTCCTCCTCCCGAACCCCGCTTCCGCCGAGGCCGGTCCGCAGGCCGCCCCGGCCGAGACCCCGGCCGCCTTCGTGGAACGCTTGGAAGACCTCCTGGGGGAGGGGAACCTCGCGGCCTATCTCGACCAGTTCGCGCCCGAGCTCCGGCCGGCCGAGCGGGCCCGGCTGGGCATCGTCTTCGACGACCTGGCCATGACCGGCGTCGCCCTGCGACCGGCCGGCGTCCAGCGCCCCGCGGGCGGTCTCCCCCGCGTCTTCGTGCAGGCCTTCTTCGAGAACGATCACTCGGCCGTCATCGAATCGTGGACGCTCGCTCTCGAGAGCCGCGGCGAGGCCTGGTCCGTCGCCCGGCTGGACGTCACCGGGTCCCTGACCCGGCTCTACAAGGTCCGCGTCCCCGCCGAGCGGGCCGTCCGGGCCCGCCGGGTCGAGGTCGGCCACGCCGACATCCGCTTCACCTTCACCGACGCGGCCGTCTTCTACGACAATCTCCCGGCCGTCGAGACGGCCCTCGTCGTCGTCGGCCGGGGCAAGGTCGTCTTCACGCCCAGCGACGCCAATGAACGGCACCAGCTCGAGCTCCTCTATAAAAGGGACAGGATCGAGGACGAGGTCGAGTCCCTGTTCATCCGCTGCTCCCCCGGCCAGTTCGAAACGATCGTGATCGAGGCGGACGAGCGGGGAGCCCCGCTGTCGGCCGCCGAGCGGGACCGGGCCGCGGCCGTGTTCGCGCGGAACTACCCCCGGTCCTACACGATCGAGAGCTCGATCGACGGCTCCCTCCTGTCGTTCCTGCCCCAAGCCGACGAGGCGGTCTTCGAGTTCAAGGCCCGCAGGGCCGGCGAGCTGGCCTACATCTATTATCCGTTCTCCGAGGACGAGGTCAGCCTCTACGACCGGGGCCGTCAGCGGACCATCTGTCTCTACGCCCCGGCGGAGACCGGATCCGGGCCGCCGCTCAAGAGGATGTTCGTCTCCTTCGCCGAGAAGTTCGATATCACCTCCTATGCGCTCGATCTGGGCTTCACCCCCTCCGCCCGCTACCTGTCGGCCAAGGCCCGCATCACGATCGTCCCCAAGGTGGACCTCCTCGAGAACATCCGGCTCCGCTTCAATCCCGAGCTCGAGATCCTCAAGATCACCGACGCGGAGGGCTTGGAGCTCTTCTACACGTCGGACAAGGTCCGCCAGATCCTCTATGTCCATTTCCTGTCCCCGCCCGAGCCCGGGGCTCCGGCGTCGATCGATGTCTACTACCGCGGCCGGATGGTCCCGGCGACGCCGACGACGGACGTGATCGCCCAGACCGGGCTCAACGAGAACATCCGCATCCAGCCCCGCTACGAGACCTTTTTCTATACTCACGCCGGGAACTGGTATCCGGGACCCTCCGGCGAGGATTACTTCGAGGCCCGGCTGACCGTCAGCGTCCCCCCGGAGTACAAGTGCGTCGCGACCGGGGAAATGGTGGCCAGCGGGCGCCTCGACGATCTGGGCGACCTCGCCGCGATCGAAAAGGCGGGCAACGCCGTCTACACCTTCGTCTCCCTGTCGCCGGTGAAGTACCTGTCGTTCATCGTCGGCAAGTTCGACAAGAGCCGCCACCGGCCGGGGCCGGTCCCCGTCACCGTCCACGTCTCCTCGGAGGTCATGGATTCGCGGCCGGCCATCGCCGACCGGGCGGCCGCCATCCTCGATTTCTACGGCCGGGCCTTCGGCCCCTTCCCCTATGCGAAGCTCGACATCGTCCTCCGGCTCTGGCCGGACTACGGCGGGCACAGCCCGGCCTCGTTCGTCGTCCTCAACGAAGTCCCCTGGCTGGGCAACACCGGCCTCCCGATGTCGAGCGACACGCCCGTCGACCTGTCGGGCTGGGACGACTATTTTCTGGCCCACGAGATCGCGCATCAATGGTGGGGCCAGGGCGTATCCTTCGACTCCTATAGGGACCAGTGGCTGAGCGAGGGACTGGCCCAGTTCGCCTCCGCCTCCTACCTCCGCCACAAGCACGGCGACGGGGCTTTCGCCGCCATCCTGAAGAAGTTCGCCCGCTGGACGGAGAGGAAGTCCGTCCGCGGGCCGATCATCATGGGCTCGCGCCTGAGCTACTTCGATTTCGCCGCCTACCAGGCCATCGTCTATAACAAAGCCGCCCTGGCTTTGTTCATGCTCCAGGACCTCGTCGGCCGCGAGGCGTTCGAGTCCGGGCTCCGGTCGTTCTTCGAGGCCAACAAGTATCGCGCCGCGAGGACGGGCGAGTTCATCGCCGCCATGGAAGCGGCTTCGGGCCGGGACCTCCAGGAATTCTTCCGGGGCTGGTTCTACTCCTGGGAGCTGCCCGACGTCCGGACGTCTTGGACCCTGAGCCAAGCCGACGAGGGCGGCGTCCGGCTCGACGTCCGGGTGACCCAGGTCAAGGGCCGGTTCGTCTTCCCGCTCTGGGTGGAGTGGAGACACGCCGGGGTGAGCCGCCGGGAGCTCCTCATCGTCGACGAGGCGACCGAGTCGGCGACCCTGCTCCTGCCCGTCCGGCCGGACAGGGTCCGCATCAATCCGGACAAGGCCGTGCCGGGCAAGTTCGATTAACCCGGGACTATCGTCGTATCGATCCCCAGCCGCTTGATCATCTCGTTCAGCGTCGTCGGCTTGACCCCGAGCAGCTTGGCGGCCTTGTTCTGGACGCCCTTCGTCTTCTTGAGCGCGGCCAGGATGATCTTCTTCTGGAAGGCCTGGGTCCGGTCGCGCAGGTCGAGGGACTCCTCCGCGCCGATCAGGGCTTCGTCGTCGACGCCGTCCCGGGCCAGCAGGAACGGCGGCAGCGAAGCCCGGGTGATCGTGTTGGAGCGGGACAGGACGACGGCCCGCTCGACGAGGTTCTCGAGCTCGCGGACGTTGCCCGGCCAGGAGTGCGCGTCGAGGATCTCGAAGACGTCCTCGCTCACCCCCGCGACCTCCTTGTGGTTCTCCCGGGCGTAGACCTCGACGAAGTGCTTGACCAGCATCGGGATGTCCTCCTTCCGCGCGCGCAGGGGAGGGATCTCGATCTTGATCACGTTGAGGCGGTAGAAGAGGTCCTGGCGGAAGGCCTTCTGGGCGATGAGCTCCTCGATGTCGGTGTTGGTGGCCGCGAGGATGCGGACGTCGACCTTGATCGTCTGGGTCCCGCCGAGCCGCATGAACTCCTTCTCCTGCATGACCCGCAGGAGCTTGGCCTGGGTCTCGAGGCTGATGGAGGAGATCTCGTCGAAGAAGATGGTTCCCCGGTCGGCCGCCTCGAACAGGCCCTTCTTCAGGGCCACGGCGCCGGTGAAAGCGCCCTTGACGTGGCCGAACAGGTGGCTCTCGAGGAGGTCGGGGGGCAGGGAGCCGCTATTGACCGTGACGAAGGGCTCGTCGGCCCGGTTCGAGTTCATGTGGATGGCCTTGGCCACGAGCTCCTTGCCTGTGCCGCTCTCGCCTTGGAGGAGTATCGTGCTCCGCGTCGGGGCGGCCGCCTTGACCAGCTCGAAGACGGCCTTCATGGCCTGGCTCTTGCCGATGATGTTGTCGAAGCCGAAGCGCTGGCGCAGCTCGTCCCTGAGGCGGATGTTCTCGTCCTGGAGGCGCTTGCGCTCCAGGGCCTTCTCGAGCGCGAGCAGGAGGTCGTCGTGCTTGAAGGGCTTCTGGACGTAGTCGAGGGCTCCGATCTTCATGGCCTCGATGGCCGACTCGACCGAGCCGTAGGCGGTGATGATGATGACGGCCGCGAGCGGGTCGAGGCGCTTGATGCGCCGCAGGAC
>Ga0209705_10000744_pt1 | contig 17018 bp, 27 predicted proteins | sample PPLLaktember2015_5_FD_187262 | JGI IMG/M metagenome (GOLD analysis project Ga0209705, IMG submission 187262) | Freshwater sediment microbial communities from Prairie Pothole Lake near Jamestown, North Dakota, USA - PPLs Lake P8 Core (1) Depth... | ecosystem: Environmental > Aquatic > Freshwater... | reverse complement strand
TATGTATTGAACGCATACACTCGGTTGACTCCCCCTGCGCCCGCGTGATATTATGGAAGTGCTGAACGGGCGGTCCATTATTCCCCGCCGCGTTCGCCCGGTTTCATTCCTATCATCATCCTGATCTCGCACGTGATCGACCGGGTCGCAACCGACAAACGACCCTGCATACCGAACGATCGGGATGGGTGTCCCTCCGGGGCGATGGGCGGAATCGGGCCATCGCCCCGGTTGCGTTGTCGTAGGGAGAGACATGAGTATCGAGTTCATTTTGCGACTGGTCGGAATGATCGCCATGGCCGCAGGCGGCATATACCTGGGCGTCTATCTGGCCGATCTGGCCGGCGCCCCGGCTGAGCTGTGGGCGAGCGCCTTCGCCGCCGTCGGGGCGCTCATGGGCCTGGTGGTCGCCCCATTCTTAACCACGCGCCCGGTGCGGGCCTTCCGCTCCATCATCTCGCAGGTCTCGGCCCACACGATGCTGGCGGCGCTCCTCGGGTTGATCGTCGGGCTGATCATCGCTGCACTGATCTCCTTCCCGCTCTCCCTCCTGCCCTCGCCCTTCGGCCAGTTGCTGCCCTTCCTGGGCGCGGTCCTCTTGGGCTACCTGGGCGTGATGGCCTTCGTCATGCGTCAGAGCGAGATCCTGGGCATGCTGCGCACGCGCTTCTCGTCCGGCGGGGAGGACAAGACCGAGGAAGGTCCCACCGGACGCAGCGTCCTCCTGGATACCAGCGTGATCATCGACGGCCGCATCGCCGACATCGCCCGCACCGGCTTCATCGCCGGGCCGATGCTCGTCCCCGCATTCGTCCTCAATGAACTCCAGCACATCGCCGACTCATCGGACGGCCTGCGCCGCCAGCGCGGCCGCCGCGGTCTGGATATCCTCAATCGCCTGCAAAAGGACACGGGTATCTCCTTCCGCATCTCCGACCTGGACGTGGAAGGCGTGCGTGACGTCGACGATAAGTTGGTCATCCTGGCCCGCCAGCTGCGCTGTCCCATCCTGACCAACGATTACAACCTGAACCGTGTTGCCGAGCTGCAGGGCGTCACCGTCTTGAACATCAACGAGCTGGCCAACGCCGTCAAGGCCGTCTTTCTGCCGGGCGAGAACCTGGATGTGCACGTGATCCAGGAGGGCAAAGAGGTCGGACAGGGGGTTGGCTATCTGGACGACGGCACGATGGTGGTCGTCGAAGACGGCAAGAGCCGCATCGAGAAGACCGTCTCGGTCACGGTGACCAAGGTACTGCAGACGGCCGCAGGGCGCATGATCTTCGCCCGCCCGCTCGACAACTGACCGGGGCCCGCCCGGAGCAGGCCAGCCCATGACCCTGACGATCTACAACACCCTGACGCGCAAGAAGGAAGTCTTCGAGACGATCGAGCCCGGGCGCGTGCGCATGTACGTCTGCGGCCCGACCGTGTACGACAAGGCCCACGTCGGCCACGCCATGTCATCGATCGTCTTCGACGTCATCCGCCGCTACTTGGAGTACCGGGGCTATCAGGTGCGGCACGTGATGAACTACACCGATGTCGAGGACAAGATCATCCAACGGGCGGCCCAGCTCGGCGTCGACCCGATGCGCCTGGCCGAGGGCTACATCGCCGAGTACGACCAGCACTTGCGTGACCTGAACGTCCTGCCGGCCAGCCTGTACCCGCGCGCCTCCCAGGAGATCGGCCCGATCATCGCTATGGTCCAGGCCCTGGTCGACAAGGGCTTCGCCTACGCGGCCGACGGCGACGTCTACTTCCGCGTGTCCGGCGATGCCGGCTACGGCCGGCTGTCCGGCCGCCGGGTGGAGGAGATGCGCGCCGGATTGCGTCTGGCAGTGGACGAGCGCAAGCACGATCCGGCCGACTTCGCCTTGTGGAAAACCGCCAAGCCGGGGGAACCCGCCTGGGAAAGCCCATGGGGTCCCGGTCGGCCCGGCTGGCATATCGAGTGCTCGGCCATGACCCTGCGCCATCTGGGCGAATCGATCGACATCCACGGCGGCGGGAATGATCTGATCTTCCCGCATCACGAGAACGAAATCGCCCAGAGTGAGAGCCTGACCGGCCGGCCATTCGCCCGCTACTGGGTCCACAATGGCATGCTGCAACTGGCCGGCGAGAAGATGTCCAAATCGATCGGCAACCTGATCACGGTCGAACAGCTGCTGGCCGAACATGAGGGCGACGCATTCCGCCTGTTGGTCCTGAACTCTTCCTATCGCAACCCGTTGACCTTCACGGACGAGGTCATCGAACAGGCGGAGCGGGCGCTCGAGCGGCTGCGCGGCGCGCTGCGCCCGGCTCAACCGGCAGCCGTGCCCCCGGCAGAAGAGGAAGCGGGCCTGATCGCCCAGGTCCAATCCACCCAGGCCGGCTTCGAGTCGGCCATGGACGATGACTTCAACACGGCCGGCGCGTTGGGTCACCTGTTCGATCTGGTACGCGCCATCCACCAGGCGCGCGATGCCGGCGTCAGCAGCCCGGTCCTCTCCCAGGCCCAGGAATCGCTCACCCGGCTGGCGGGGGTGCTCGGCCTGCGGCTGAGGGTCGAACACACCGCCCAGCGCGCCGCAGAGCCGTTCATCGAGCTGCTGATTCAGACCCGCGAGGAACTGCGACGGGCCAAGCAGTGGACCTTGGCCGACCGCATCCGGGATCGCCTGGAGGAATTGGGCGTGCTCCTGGAGGACGGCAAGGGCGGCACAGGCTGGCGCCTGCGCTGAGCCGCCGGCGCGGGCCGGGGCGGACCGACCATGTCTAGGAACAAGACCGAGGTGATCGGCGGCCGCAACCCGGTGTATGAGGTCCTGCGGGCCGGCCGCCGGCGCGTGCACCGGCTGCTCGTGGCCGACGGGATGCGCAGCCGCGGCCGGCTGCAACAGGCGCTCGATCTGGCGGCCGCGAGGGGCGTCCCCTGCGAGACCGTCTCCCGCGCCGCCCTCGACCGTTTGGCCTCCAATCACCAGGGCCTGGCGGCCGAGGCCGAGCCCTACCCGTATGTCGCCGCCGCCGACATCCTGGAGCGGGCCCGCCAGGCCGGCGAGCCGCCCTTTGTCCTGCTCCTGGACACGCTGCAGGATCCCCAGAACTTCGGCACCCTCTTGCGCACGGCCGAAGCGGTCGGCGTGCACGGAGTCATCCTGCCCGTTCACCAGAGTGTGGGGGTGACCGCCGCCGTCGTGAGCGCCTCCTCTGGCGCCAGCGAACACCTGCTGATCGCACGCGAGAACCTGTCGCAGGCGGTGCGGACTCTGCAGGCGGACGGCGTCTGGGTCGTTGGCCTGGAAAGCAGCCCGGAGGCGCGCCCGCTGGCCTCGCTCGATCTCGGGGGCCCCCTGGGATTGGTGGTCGGGAGCGAGGCGGAAGGCATGCGCCGCCTGGTGCGCGAGGGCTGCGATGTCCTGGTGCGGCTGCCGATGCGGGGCCGGGTTGACTCGCTGAATGCGGCGGTGGCAGGCTCGATCGCCCTGTACGCCGCCTGGGCCGCCCGCCGCTACGCCGGCGCACGGGCGGTGGAGGCCGAGGCCGGGCCACCGCCAGGGGCGGGCCCCTTGGATTGACGCACCCTGGAAAAGCTGATAAACTCGCCGGGTATTGGTGGGCGGGTTCACGTCTGGTATAATGCCAATGCGCCATGCGGGTGAGGCGCGTTTTTATCGTATGCCGACGTAGCTCAATGGGAGAGCAACCGCCTTGTAAGCGGTAGGTTACGGGTTCGAGCCCCGTCGTCGGCTTGTCCCCGAGCCTGCCGGCGTCCGTTGGCGGTGCGCGCTTGTGACCGAGAGGCTCGGTTGCGAGCGCGGGCCGACAACGGCCCGGACGGGCGGTTACCCAAGTGGCCAAAGGGGACTGACTGTAAATCAGTTGGCAGACGCCTTCGGAGGTTCGAATCCTTCACCGCCCACAACAAGAAGCTGTCAGCCGTCAGCTATCAGCCTTCGGCTGCAGCCGGCGGGAGTGCTGGCTGCAAGCTGATCGCTGAAAGCTGACAGCTGAGGGCTGCTTGCCCTCATAGCTCAGACGGTAGAGCACACCCTTGGTAAGGGTGGGGTCATGGGTTCAATTCCCATTGAGGGCTCCAGGGTCGCATAGACCGAGAACCTGAGACGCGCGCAAGGAGATCGCAATCATGGCCAAGCAGAAGTTTGAGCGGACGAAGCCGCACATGAACGTGGGCACGATGGGGCACATCGACCACGGCAAGACGACCTTGACGGCGGCGATCACGAAGTACAGCTCGTTTCTGGGCAAGGCGCAGTACCGCTCGTTCGATTCGATCGACAATGCGCCGGAAGAGCGGGAGCGCGGCATCACGATTGCGATTGCGCACGTGGAGTACGAGACCGAGAAGCGGCACTATGCGCACGTGGACATGCCCGGGCACCGTGACTACATCAAGAACATGATCACGGGGGCGGCGCAGGTGGACGGGGCGATTCTGGTTGTGGCGGCGCCGGACGGGCCGATGCCGCAGACGCGCGAGCACGTGCTCCTGGCGCGGCAGGTGGAAGTGCCGGCGATCGTGGTCTACCTGAACAAGGTCGACATGATGGACGACCCGGAGCTGTTGGAGCTGGTGGAGCTGGAGCTGCGCGAGCTCTTGAACGGCTACGGTTTCCCGGGGGACGAGACGCCGATCGTGCGCGGGAGTGCGCTCAAGGCGCTGGAGAGCACCTCGACCGATCCGAATGCGGCCGAGTACGCTTCGATCAAGGAACTGCTGCGGGTGGTGGATGAGTACATTCCCGAGCCGAAGCGCGAGATCGACAAGCCGTTCATGATGCCGATCGAGGATGTGTTCTCGATCAAGGGCCGCGGGACGGTGGTGACCGGGCGGGTCGACCGGGGAGTGATCAAGGTCGGGGATGCGGTCGAGATCGTCGGGCTGCGGGACAAGAGCATGAGCTCGGTGGTGACGGGCGTGGAGATGTTCCACAAGCTGCTGGACCAGGGGCAGGCGGGGGACAACCTGGGGCTGCTGCTGCGGGGCATCGAGCGCACGGACGTGGAGCGCGGCATGGTGGTGGCCATTCCGGGGTCGATCACGCCGCACAAGAAGTTCCTCAGCCAGGTGTACGTGCTGACGAAGGAAGAAGGCGGGCGGCACAAGGCCTTCTTCACCGGCTACCGGCCGCAGTTCTACATCCGCACGATGGACGTGACCGGATCGATCACGCTGCCAGAAGGGGTGGAGATGGTCATGCCCGGCGACAATATCAAGATGACGGTCGAGCTGATCACACCGGTGGCGCTGGAGAAGGGCTCCAAGTTCGCCATCCGCGAAGGCGGCCTGACCGTCGGCGCCGGCGCCATCACCGAGATCCTGGAATAGCCATGGCCAAGCAGAAGATCCGTATCCGATTGAAGGCCTACGACCATCGTGTGCTGGACCAGTCGGCCAAGCGCATCGTCGAGACGGCCGAGCGCACCGGCGCCAAAGTCGTCGGCCCGGTGCCGCTGCCGACCCGCCTGGAGCGCTTCACCGTGCGCCGCTCGACATTCATCGACAAGGATTCGCACGAGCACTTCGAGATCCGCACGCACAAGCGGTTGATCGACGTCCTGGAGCCGGATTCGAAGACCATCGATACGCTGATGCGGCTGAACCTGCCGGCCGGCGTGGATATCGAGATCAAGATCTAGCGCTCAGCCGTCAGCTATCAGCTATCAGTTCTCAGCTAACGGCAGTCAGCCAGGAGCTGAGAGGTGCAAGCTGAAAGCTGAACGCTGAGAGCTGAGAGCTGAAAGCTTTTCGCGAGGCAAGGCAAGCACCTGGGTCGGGGGCGGCCCGAAGACAACGAGGCCGTCGACGGCCAGGTGGACTGCCTTGCGACGGGGATGATGCAGCCGAGCCCGGGCTGACAGTCCCGTCAAGGACGCGGTAGAGGAGAAGAAGGATGAAGGGGCTGATTGGCAGGAAGATCGGCATGACCCAGATCTTCGACGAGTCCGGCGCGGCGCTGCCGGTGACTCTGATCGAAGCTGGGCCTTGCTTTGTGACGCAGATTCGCCGGCCCGCGCAGGAGGGCTATTCGGCCGTCCAGCTCGGTTTCGCCGAGGTGCATACCAGTCGACTGACCGGCGGCCAATTGGGCCACCTGAAGCGCAACGAGCTGTCCCCGCTGCGCTTCCTGCGGGAATTCCGCCTCAAGAATCCCGCCGAGCTGAAGGAAGGCGATCGACTGACGGTCGAGGTCTTCTCGGTCGGGGATCGCGTCGACATCGTCGGCACCAGCAAGGGCAAGGGTTACCAGGGCGGCGTGCGCCGCCACGGCTTCCGCGGCGGCCCGCGCACACACGGCCAGTCGGACCGGCACCGCGCCCCGGGCTCACGCAGCTCGACCTCGACGCCCGGGCGCGTCTACAAGGGCTCGCGCGGAGCCGGCCACATGGGCGACGTGCGCGTCACCTCGCAGAACCTGCGGGTGGAAATGATCGACGGCGAGCGGAACCTGATCGGCGTACGCGGCAGCGTTCCCGGTCCACGCGGCGCGGTGATCGTTGTCAAGGAAGCCCGCAAGGCGTAACCGTGGCCGGAGATTGGGAGCGGAATGGCGATGAAGGTTGACGTTCTGAATACCAAGGGTGAGAAGGTCAAGACGGTCGAGTTGCCGCCGGAGATCTTCGAGGCCCCGATCAAACCCGACCTGATGCACCAGGCCTTGGTGCGGCAGTGGGCGAACGCCCGCCTGGGCACGCGCAAGACCAAGGGGCGCGGCGAGGTGTCCGGCGGAGGCCGCAAGCCGTGGCGCCAGAAGGGCACCGGCCGGGCGCGCCAGGGTTCGACGCGTGCCCCGCAATGGGTCGGCGGCGGGAAGGTCCATACGCCGCGGCCGCACGGATTCGGCAACGACATGCCGCGCAAGATGCGCCAGGCGGCGGTGCGTTCGGCGCTCTCGGCCAAGGCGGCCGACTCGGCCATCGTCGTGCTGGACGAGCTGGCGCTGACGGAGCCGAAGACCAAGGAGATGGCCGCCGTCCTGAAGCTGTTGATCGGCGGCGACAGCGCCCTGATCGTGCTGGCCGGGCCGGATGAGCCGGTCGAGCGCTCGGCGCGCAACCTGCCCGAAGTGAAGACACTCCGGGCGCAATACCTGAATATCCGCGATCTGCTGGGCTACAACCGGCTGGTCATGCCGCTGGGTGCGCTCGAGGCGGTGTGCGCTCACCTGGGTGCGGCGGGAGGCTGAGATGACGAGCGTGTATGAAGTCCTCCGCCGCCCGATCATCACCGAGAAGTCCAGCTACTTGAGCGGGAAGCTGGGGCAGTACGTCTTCGAGGTGAACGGTCTGGCGACCAAGAACCAGATCAAGGAAGCCGTCGAGACGCTTTTCGACGTGAGTGTCGTGCGCGTCAACATCCTGAATGTCCCCTCGCGGCGCACACGCCGGCCTCGCAGTCGGCGGGTGCTGGTGCGCCGCTCGGGCATCAAGAAGGCGGTCGTCACCCTGGCCGAGGGCCAGCGGCTGCCGGTCTTCGAAGGGGTGAAGTGATGGCGGTCAAGAAGTACAAGCCGACTTCCCCGGGCCGGCGCGGGATGAGCGGCGCCACTTTTGAGGAAGTCACCAAGTCCAAGCCCGAGCGTTCGCTGACCGTGGTGCGGCGCGGTCACGGCGGCCGGAACGCCCAGGGGCGTATCACCGTCCGCCATCGCGGCGGCGGCAGCCGGCGCTACCTGCGCCGGGTCGATTTCAAGCGTGACAAGCACGGTATCCCGGCGCGCGTGGCGGCGATCGAGTACGACCCCAACCGCTCCGCCCGGCTGGCTCTGCTGAACTACGCCGACGGGGAGAAGCGCTACATCGTGGCGCCGCTCGAATTGCGCGTGGGCGACACGGTCCTGGCCGGCCCGCAGGTCGAGATTCGACCGGGGAACGCCATGCCGCTGGCCAATATCCCCCTGGGGACGATGATCCACAACATCGAGATCCAGGAAGGCCGCGGCGGTCAGCTGGTGCGTTCGGCCGGCACCTCGGCGCAGCTGCTGGGCAAGGAAGGCGCCTATGCGGCCGTGCGGCTCCCGTCCGGCGAGGTGCGTCGGGTGCGGCAGACGTGCTATGCCACGGTGGGCGAGGTGGGTAACGAGGACCACAGCAACATCAAGCTGGGCAAGGCGGGACGCAAGCGCCACCTGGGCATCCGCCCGACGGTGCGCGGCACGGCCATGAGCCCGCGCGACCATCCGCACGGCGGCGGCGAAGGCCGCCAGCCGACCGGTATGCCCGGGCCAAAGAGCCCGTGGGGCAAGCCGACGCGCGGTTACAGAACGCGCTTGAGCAAGCCGTCCGACAAGTACATCATTCGTCGGCGGTCGAAGCGCCGCCGCTAGTCGTCGGCCGGCAAGAGACGTCGGAGGCAAGGTCAGATGTCGCGATCTCTGAAGAAGGGCCCGTTCATTAGCCCGAAGCTGCTCAAGAAGGTCGAGCAGATGAACCAGCGCGGCGAGAAGAAGGTCATCCGCACCTGGAGCCGGGCGAGCACGATCTTCCCGCAGATGGTCGGTCACACGGTCGCCGTCCACGACGGCCGCCGGCATGTCCCGATCTACGTGACCGAGAATATGGTCGGCCACAAGCTGGGCGAGTTCGCCCCGACGCGGACGTTCCGCGGGCATGTGAGCAAGGAAAAGACGACCACCACCACGCCGACTTCCACGCCGACTTCGACGCCGACATCAACGCCGACGTCGACCCCGACGAGGTAGGCTGACGATGGTCGATGTGCATGACATTCACGCGGTAGCCCGCTACGTGCCGATGTCGGCGCAGAAAGTGCGCCTGGTGGTCGACCTGGTGCGCGGGCGCAAGGCGGACGAGGCGCTCGAGCTGCTGCGCTTCACGCCCAAGGCCGCTGCCCGGCCGGTGTCGAAGGTGCTGCGGTCGGCAATCGCCAACGCCGAGGAGAACTTCGGAGTCAACCGGTCCGAGCTGGTCGTGTTTCAGATAACCGCCGATGAGGCGCCGACGCGACGCTGGCGACGCTTCGGGGCGCGCGGCCGTTTCAAGCCGATCCTGCGCCGTGCGTCGCACATCACGGTCGTGTTGCGTGAGCATGAGGCCGCCGCCCAGCCGGCGGCTTGAGAGGAGCGAGTATGGGGCGCAAAGTCCACCCGATAGGCTTCCGCCTGGGGATCAACAAGACCTGGGAATCGCGCTGGTTCGCCCGGCCGCGGTTGTACGCCGATCTGCTCCATCAGGACCTGGCCATCCGCGCATTGGTCTTCAAGCTGGCGCCGCGTTCGGGCATCTCGCGCGTGGAGATCGAGCGCGATACGAGCAATGTCCACATCACGGTGCACACGGCCAAGCCGGGCATCGTCATCGGCCGCAAGGGCGCCAACGTCAAAGAGCTGCGGCGCCAGATCGAGGTCCTGACCGGCAGCAAGGTCAAGCTCGATATTGCCGAAGTGAAGGAACCCGATCTGGACGCGCGGCTGGTGGCCGAGAACATCGCCTCGCAGCTCGAGCGGCGCATCAGCCACCGCCGGGCGATGCAACGGGCGATGCAGCAGGCGATGCGTCAGGGGGCGCAGGGGATCAAGGTCATGTGCGCCGGGCGGCTGAGCGGGATCGAGATGGCCCGGCGGGAATGGATGCGCGAGGGGCGGGTCCCGGCGCAGACGCTGCGGGCCGACATCGATTTCGCCCGGGCCGAGGCGCTGACGACCTACGGTCGGATCGGCGTCAAGGTGTGGATCTATCGTGGCGACGCGGTTCCGCCGGAGGAACCGGTCAAAGCCGAGACGATGGACGTGTACGTCAGCGAGTAGCCGCGCCTGCGGACCTACGAGGTGGGATCATGTTGATGCCAAAGCGCGTGATGCGCGGCCGATTGAAGCAGATGCGAGGCCGGATGAAGGGCAAGGAAACCCGGGGGACGGAAGTGTCCTTCGGGGAGTACGGGCTGCAGGCGCTCGAGCCGGGCTGGGTGACGGCGCGGCAGATCGAGGCCACCCGGCGCGCACTGGTGCGCTACATGAAGCGGCGCGGCAAGATCTGGATCCGTATCTTTCCCGACAAGTCGGTCACGCAAAAGCCGGCCGAGACGCGCATGGGTAAGGGCAAGGGGGCCGTCGATCACTGGGTGGCGGTGGTGCGGCCGGGGCGGATCCTGGTCGAGATTTCGGGACTCCCGCATGAAGCTGCGCAAGAGGCGATGCGGCTGGCCTCTCACAAGCTGGCCATCAAGACCAAGTTCGCCGAGCGGATCGACACGGTGGGAGGCGAGTAGTCATGAAACCAGCCGAGATCCGGGCCCTCTCGATTGAAGAGGTCGCCAGCCGACTGGAGGACGCCCGTGAGAATTACCAGAAGCTGCGTTTCCAGGCGGCCGTTGGGCAGCTGACCGACCTTTCGAAGCTGCGCACGGCGCGGCGCGAGATCGCCCGCCTGGCGACCATCCTGCGCCAGCGCGAGTCGGCGGAGCCGGAAGGGAGACAGGCATGAGCAACAACCGTCGTCGACTGGTGGGGGTGGTGGTGGCGACCAAGATGACCAAGACGGTCACCGTCCGGGTGGACCGTACGACGCGGCACCCGCTGTACGGCAAGGTGATGCGCAGCTCGAAGCGCTTCCTGGCGCATGACGAGTTGGGCTGCCAGCCGGGCGATCAGGTGCAGATCGTCGAGAGCCGGCCGATCTCCAAGCGTAAGCGCTGGGCGGTCGAGACGGTGGTCAGCCGCGCCAGCGAGAGCGAGGTGGCGGCGGCCAGCGTGGTCGAGGAGACCCCGGTCGTGGAGGCTCAGGCATGAGAGCGCGGCCGGCAAGGGTAAGCGGAAGGAGGGCCGCGGCATGATCCAGCAGGAGACCCGGCTGACGGTTGCCGACAACACCGGGGCGCGCGAGCTGCTGGTTATCCGCGTCCTGGGCGGCTCGCGGCGGCGTTACGGCTACATCGGCGATATCGTGGTGGCCACAGTCAAGGCGGCCGCGCCGCACGGGGCGGTCAAGAAGAGCGAGGTCGTCAAGGCGGTCATTGTGCGCACGGCCAAGGAATACCGCCGCGAGGACGGCTCGTACATCCGCTTCGATGACAACGCCGCCGTGCTACTGGACGCTGACGGGGTCAACCCGAAAGGCACGCGCATATTCGGCCCGGTGGCGCGCGAGCTGCGCGAGCGAGGCTTCACCAAGATCGTCTCGCTGGCGCCGGAAGTGCTTTAGGGCGGCCGGGTGACCGGCGGAGGCAAGTGAGCGTGAGCATCAAGAAGGGCGATACCGTGGAAGTGATCAGCGGCCGCGACAAGGGCATGCGCGGGGAAGTGATCCGCATGCTGCCCAAGGAGGCCCGCCTGGTGGTGCAGGGCGTCAACATGCGCAAGAAGCACCAGCGCCAGGTGCAGGCCGGCGGCCGCACCATGAATCCGGGCATCATCCAGTTCGAAGCGCCGCTGCACATTTCCAATGTCATGCTGGTCTGCCCGAAGTGCGACAAACTGACGCGGGCGGGTGTCAGCCGCGAGAGCGGCAAGGCCCAGCGTGTGTGCAAGCAGTGTCAGGCGATCATCGATGCCTGAGCGGGCGGAAAGGTAGAGCAGAATGGGACACCCAATGCAGGAACGCTATCGCAAAGAGATCGTGCCCGCTCTGATGAAGGAGTTCGGCCTGGACAACGTCATGCAGGCGCCGCGCCTGAAGAAAGTGGTGGTCAACGTCGGCGTGGGCGAGGCGCTCGATAATGCCAAGGCGCTCGAGGCGGCCGTGGCCGACGTCGGCGCAATCACCGGCCAGAAGCCGATCGTGACCAAGGCCCGCCGCAGCATCGCCAATTTCAAGCTGCGCGAGGGCCGGGATATCGGCGTCAAGGTGACGCTCAGGGGCGAGCGCATGTGGTCGTTCGTCGACCGTCTGGTGAACGTGGCGCTGCCACGCACGCGTGATTTCCGCGGTGTGACCCCGGACAGCTTCGACGGCCGCGGCAACTACACCCTCGGCATTCGTGAGCAGTTGATCTTCCCGGAGATCGAATACGACAAGATCGACAAGATCCGCGGCTTCGAGGTGACGATGGTCACCTCGGCGCCAAACGACGAACAGGGCCGCCGGCTGATCGAGATGCTGGGGATGCCATTCGGGAGAAGGGCCTAGTCCATGTCCAAGAAGTGCATGCCGATTCGAGAGACGCACCGCAAGTACCCGGTCCGGGTGCGCAACCGCTGCCGAGTCTGCGGCCGTCCGCGCGGCTATATGCGCCGCTTCCAGCTATGCCGTATCTGCTTCCGCACCTTGGCGCTGGAAGGCAAGATCCCCGGCGTGGTCAAGTCGTCCTGGTAGGCCGGTAGTGGGAGCTATGCGATGACAATTTCCGACCCGATTGCCGACATGTTGACCCGCATCCGCAACGCGGCCATGGCCGGGCATCCGACCATCGCCATGCCGAGCTCGAAGCTCAAGCTATCCATCGCCCGCATCCTGCAGGACGAAGGCTTCCTGGAGAGTTTCGAGGAAGTGGCGGCCGAAGGCCGGCCCGGCCAGGTGCTGCGCGTGCGGCTCAAATACGTCGGCGAGCGCCGCGAACGCCGCCCCGTCCTGAGCGGCCTGAAACGCGTCAGCCGCCCCGGGCGGCGCGTCTACGTGGGCAAATCCGAAATCCCCTGGGTGCGCTCGGGCCTGGGCGTGGCGATCCTATCCACCCCCAAGGGCGTGATGACGGGGACGCGCGCCCGGCAATTGGGCGTCGGCGGCGAAGTGCTCTGCCAGGTGTGGTGATCCGGCCGGCCGATTGATCGGCCCGGTCCGGAGAGGAGGTGGGTGTGTCTAGAATTGGTCGCATGCCGGTGGTCATCCCCGACGGCGTGCGTGTTGAACTCGAGGGCGCACGCGTGCGCATTCAGGGCCCCGGCGGAGCGCTGGAGCGGACCTTTCCGCCCGAGATGCAAATCCGCTACGGCGACGGCAAGCTGACCGTCGAAAGGCCGTCGGATGCCCCCAGCGTGCGCGCCCTGCACGGGATGACCCGCGCCCTGCTGAACAACATGGTTGTCGGCGTCAGCAAAGGCTTCGAGCGTACGCTGGAGGTCGAAGGCGTGGGCTACCGCCCGGACCTCGAGGGCGATACGCTGGTGCTCTACGTCGGCTACTCGCACCCGGTGCGCATACCCCCGCCGGAAGGCATCCGCTTTGAGGTGGATGCGCGCGCCCGGACGATCAAGATCAAGGGCCGCGACAAGGAATTGGTCGGCCAGCTGGCATCGGATATCCGCAAGGTCCGCCCGCCCGAGCCGTACAAGGGCAAGGGCATCCGCTATCAGGGGGAACACGTCCGGCGCAAGGCGGGCAAGGCCGGCAAGGTGGCGTAGTCATGACGAGGAAGAGTCGCGAACAGATGCGCTCCCGCCGGCATGTGCGGGTGCGCAAGAACATCACCGGGACGGCCGAGCGGCCGCGCCTGAACGTGTTTCGCAGCCTGGTGGGGATTTACGCCCAGGTCGTCGACGACGGCGCCGGTGTAACCCTGGCGGCCGCTTCGACACTCGACGCCGATATCAAGGCCCGGCTGAAGGGCCTGAGCAAGACCGAGCAGGCCAAACTGGTCGGCGAACTGATCGCCCAACGGGCGAAGGCCAAAGGCATCGGCCAGGTTGTGTTCGATCGGGGCGGCTTCCGCTATCACGGACGGGTGCGGGCGCTGGCCGAGGCGGCTCGCCAGGCCGGCCTCGAGTTCTAGGCGCGGATGGAGAGAGGCAACGTGAGACGAGACTTCCGGGTTCCGAGCGAAGAGCGAGACGAATTCGACGAGCGCCTGATCGACATCGCCCGTGTCGCCAAGGTTGTCAAGGGCGGACGGCGCTTCTCCTTCCGCGTGACGGTCGTCGTCGGCGACAACAAGGGCCGGGTCGGCCTGGGCGTCGGCAAGGCGCGCGGCGTCCCCGATGCGATCCGCAAGGCGACCGATCGGGCGCGCAAGGACATGCACCCGATCACGCTGGCGGGCAAGACCATCCCGCACGAGGTGATCGCCAAGCACGGCGGCGCTGAGGTGCTGCTCAAGCCGGCCTCGCCCGGCACGGGTGTGATCGCTGGCGGCCCGGTCCGAGCGGTGGTCGAAGCGGCCGGCGTGCGCGACATCCTGACCAAGTCGCTGGGCAGCGCCAACATCCTCAATGTCGCTTTCGCCACTATGGAAGGGCTGGGGCAGTTGAAGCGGGTCGAGGATGAGGCGGTGCGGCGCGGCAAGTCGGCCGGCGACCTGAAGCCGTTCTGGGAGCGCAAGAGCAATGGCTAAGTCCGCGGCTGCCAAGACCCTGCGCATCACGCTGATGCGCAGCCCGACCGGTTATTCGGAGCGCCAGAAGCGGACGGTCCGGGCGCTCGGCCTGCGCCGCGTGCGCCAGACCGTCGAGCAGGCGGATACGCCCGTGCTGCGCGGCATGATCGCCAAGGTCGTCCACCTGGTCAAGGTGGAGGAGTAGGAGAACGATGAAGCTTCACGATCTGCAACCGCGCCCGGGCGCGCGTCGGCCGCGCAAGCGTGTCGGCCGCGGCATTTCCGCCGGGCAGGGCAAGACCGCCGGGCGGGGGACCAAGGGCCAGAAGGCGCGCACCGGCTTCGGCGGCAAGCTCTACCGCCAGGGCGGCAACCTGCCCTTCTATCGGCGGCTGCCGTTCATGCGCGGCTTCACCAATGTCGGGCGCCAGGAATGGAACGAGGTCAACCTGGGCAGCCTGTCGGAGTTCAAAGCCGGGGCCGAGGTCGGGCCGGAGAGCCTGGCCGATGCCGGGCTGCTGCAGGACGCCCGCAATCCGATCGTCCTCCTGGGGATGGGTGAGCTGGAGAAATCGCTCAAGATCCGCGTGCATCGAGTGACCCGCAACGCCCGCACGAAGGTCGAGGCGGCCGGCGGTACGATCGAATTGATCGAGCCGCCCAAGCCTCAGGAATGATGGACAGGAGCTCTGGATGAAGCGGTCAGCCTGGCGCTTCTTGTGGGTCTCGCCGGAAATCCGCAATCGGTTGCTGATCTCCCTCGCCCTGCTGGCGATCTACCGGCTGGCCTCGCACGTGCCGGTGCCCGGGGTCGATCGGGCCGCCATTGCCAGCATCCTGAGCGGGGCAGGCTCTGGTCAGACCCTGTTCACGCTGTTGGACCTGCTGTCGGGCGGCACGGTCTCGAACTTCTCGGTTCTGGCGATGGGCGTCTACCCGTACATCACCGCCCAGATCATCCTGCAGCTGCTCGTACCGGTCATCCCGGCACTCCAGCGGCGCATGGAGGAGGATCCACGCGAGGGCCGGAAGTGGATGGAGAAGTGGACCTACTACCTGGCCGTCCCCATGGCGGCGCTCAACGCCATCGGCCAGATCCAGCTCTTCCGCCAGTACGCGACGACCGGCCAGAACGTGCTCACCTTCGATCTGGGTTTGAACCTGCCGACGGTGACGACCATCGCCACCATGACGGCCGGGACGTTGTTCGCCATCTGGCTGGGTGAGTTGATCTCCGAGCACGGCATCCGCAACCAGGGCCTGTCGCTGATCATCTTTGCCGGCATCGTGGCGCGCATTCCGGCCAATGTGGCACAGCTGCTGACGGATGAAAGCCAGCGCCTGACCATCTCGGTCTTCCTGCTGTTCATCACCGTGGCGACTATCTTCGCCATCATCTACGTGCAGGAGGGCCGCCGGCATGTGCCGGTCATGTACCCGGGCCGCCGGGTAGGCAACCGCATGTCGATGCCGGTCAAGGGCACGCTGCCGCTGATGGTCAACATGGCGGGCATGATCCCGCTCATCTTCGCCCAGTCGCTGTTGACGCTGCCGGCGGTTGTGGCGCAGTTCTTCGTAAACTCCAGCAATGAGACTGTGTCTTCCATTGCCGGCTGGTTCCAGAACACATTCGGGGGAATCAGCCCGCTCTACTGGCTGCTGTACTTCCTGATGGTGGTCGGTTTCACGTTCTTCTATACCGACACGCTTTTCGCTCAGCAGAACTACGGCGAAAACCTGCGTCGGGCCGGCGCCCAGGTGCCGGGCGTGACCAAGGGCGCCGCCACCCAGCGTTATCTGACCAAGGTCTTGCGGCGCATCACGCTGCCGGGGGCGGTCTTCCTGGGGCTCGTGGCGGTCATGCCCTTCCTGATCAGCCTGGTCTCGCCCATCGGCGGCCCGAACAGCGGCCTGCTGTTGGTCTCGTCCGCCGGACTGCTGATCGTAGTGGGCGTGGTGCGTGATACGTATCGGTCGATCGAGGCCGAGCTCAAGCTGCGTGGGTACGATTCGTCGCTGCTTGTACGCTAGGAATGCCGGCGATGCCCGCATACATCCTGCTCGTCGGACCGCCGGGGGCTGGGAAGGGGACACAGGCCAAGCGCCTGTGCGAGAGACTGGGGCTGCTGCACGTTTCGAGCGGCGACCTGTTTCGAGAGCACCTTAAGAATAAGACCGACCTGGGCATCAAGGCACAGGGCTATATCGACCGCGGCGAGTTGGTCCCGGACGATCTGACCATCGCCATGATTCGCGAGCGGCTGACACGGGCGGACGCGCGCAATGGCGCGGTGCTGGACGGCTTTCCGCGGACGCGCCCGCAGGCGCTGGCGCTCGACGGAATGCTCGCCGGATTGGGTGGTCGGGTGGACGTGGTCATCTACATCCAGGTGTCGATGGCGACCCTGATCCGCCGGCTGACCGGGCGCTGGATGTGCCGCAAGGCGGGACACATCTACCACGAGGACTTCGATCCGCCCCGCCAGTCCGGCGTGTGTGATATCGACGGCTCGGAGCTGTACAAGCGCAGCGACGACACCGAGGAGACCGTGACCAACCGCATTCAGGTCTACCTCGAGCAGACCGCGCCGCTGGTGACGCACTACCGCCGTGAGGGCGCGATCATCGAGGTGGACGGGGAGCAGCCGATCGAGCAGGTGACGGAAGCCGTCCTGGCACAACTGCCGGCGGGGATCGTGCCGTGAACGAGCGGCGCATGTCGGGTTGGCCGCGGGCTTCGGCCGGCCGGCGCGGGGTGGTGCTCAAGAGCGCCGCCGAGCTGGAACGCATGCGCCGTGCGGGA
>Ga0209705_10000742_pt1 | contig 17025 bp, 15 predicted proteins | sample PPLLaktember2015_5_FD_187262 | JGI IMG/M metagenome (GOLD analysis project Ga0209705, IMG submission 187262) | Freshwater sediment microbial communities from Prairie Pothole Lake near Jamestown, North Dakota, USA - PPLs Lake P8 Core (1) Depth... | ecosystem: Environmental > Aquatic > Freshwater... | reverse complement strand
GGCTGTTCTCTATAAGGGTAAGAACATCGCCGATTTCCTGGCCATGACCGTCGATGAGGCCTTTGAAAACCTGCGCGCCCATCCTCTGCTCAAGAGGAAGCTGGCGGCGCTTAAATCTGTCGGGCTAGGGTACATCCGGCTGGGCCAGCCGGCGCCCACTCTTTCCGGGGGAGAGGCCCAGCGCATTAAGCTGACCAAAGAGCTGGGGAGAAAAAGCACTGGCCGGACGCTCTTCCTGCTCGACGAGCCGACAACCGGGCTCCATTTCGACGACGTCCGCAAGCTTCTCGAGCTCCTTTCCGAGCTCGTGGACCGGGGCAACACCGTCGTCGTCATCGAACACAACCTTGACGTCATCAAATATAGCGATCATGTTATTGACCTGGGACCCGAGGGGGGCGAGGAGGGCGGCAGGATCGTCGCTCAGGGCACGCCGGAGGCCGTGGCGGCGACGGCCGGATCCTATACGGGGCAGTTCCTGAGGAAAGTGCTTGACAGAGAGGGTCGTGCGGCTTGAGGGAAAAGCATGGGTTTTGAAACTGTCTTGGGAAACAGCCGGGTTAAGCAGATCCTGAGGCTGGCTCTGCAGAAGGACCGGCTCCCCAACTCACTCCTTTTTTATGGACCCGAGGGCGTGGGAAAAAAACGCCTGGCCGTCATCTTGGCCCAGGCCGTCAATTGCGAGCGCCGCAAAGATGGCGCCTGCGGAGAATGCCCCACCTGTCTGGCTGTTCTGGGCGGCCGATTCCCCGACGTCCAGGAGATCAATCCCACCGGCCAGGTCATAAGGGTGGAACAAATCCGGGAGATGCGCCAGGCCGCCTACATGAGGCCGATGGTCGGACGCAAAAGGGTTTTCATCGTCTCGGAAGCGGACAAGATGAAGGACGAGTCCGCCAACACCATGCTGAAGATCCTGGAGGAGCCGCCTCTTTTCTCGCATCTCATTCTGGTCACAGACAATCCCCATCTCATCCTGCCGACGATCCGGTCGCGCTGCCAGGCCCTGGAGTTCGTGCCGGTCGGACGCGAGGAGATCGCGAGGGCGCTCCTGGAAAAAGGATTCCCTGAGGACCAGGCGAGGATTTTGTCCCTCTTTGTACGAGGGAACCTGGAAAAAGCGTTGGAACTCAATTGGGACGAGGTCCAGGAGGTGCGCCGCGAGGCCTGGGACCTTTTCCTGTCCATCATCAAGCCGGAGCGTCCGTCCCTTTTCGTCAAGAACTATGCCTACGCCCAGCGCAACTTGATCCGTGAGGACCTGAAGAAGACTCTGGGAACCATGGCTTCCTTCTGCCGGGACCTTATCCTGATGAAAGACGGAGGTGACCTTCCCCTACTGCTCAACCCTGATTATGAGGTGGGATTGCGGACGCTGGGGAAATCCTGCGGCCTGGAAAGATGCTGGGAGTTCTTGCGGCGGGTCGACGGAGCACTCTCCGGCCTGGACAAGAACCTGAACATGAACCTGATCGGCTGCGCTTTCCACTCACTCCTGGGAGAAGAAACACATGAGCGAGATAGTCTGTCTCGTCTCTGAGAGCACGGGGAGAGTCCTCCGGGCTCAAAGAGGCGACCTGAACATTCAAAAGGGCGATATCTTTCTTGTCGAGTCCGAATTAGGCGGGGATCTGGCCAAGGCGGTCGATATCCCTTCCCAGATCTGCTGCCTGGCCAAGGCAGAACGGGATGCCGTGCGCATCATCCGTCGGGCCACCGACGACGATATCCGCAAGTTCCAGTGGCTCCGGGAGAAAGAGTGCAGGGCTTTCGACTTCTGCCTCCAGAAGATCAAGGCCAGGAATTTGCCTATGAAACTGGTGGCGGTGAAATACTTTTTCAGCGAAAAAAAGGGGATCTTTTTTTACACCGCGGATGGCCGGATCGATTTCCGCCAGCTCGTCAAAGACTTGGCCCAGGAGCTGAGGATGCGGATCGAGATGCGCCAGATCGGGGTCCGGGACGAAGCCAAGATGCTCGGAGGGCTGGGCGTCTGCGGCCGCCCTCTATGCTGCGCGAGCTTCATGAAGGCCTTCGAGCCGGTGACCATCCAGAAGGCAAGAAAGCAGCAGATCGTCATTAACCCGACCAAGATATCAGGGCTGTGCGGCCGGTTGATGTGTTGCTTGGCGTTCGAGGAAGACAGCCGCGGCCGGATGTACGCCGAGGACGAGAGCTTGATCGAAGATTAGAAAAGAGGGGCTATTTAGCCGGTTCTATCTGGAACTGGACTTTGCTTGAGGCGGCAATGAGAGTTCCGTTCGCGGAGAAGGCTCTCACCTGCCAGGCAAAACGCTGACCGGGCCGCATCCGCTGCCGGGTTTCCTCGGGAATGACGATCCGGCTGTCCCGCGTTGTGGCTGACCAGAGCAGTTCGTCGTTGAAGAGGGAGATCTTGTACTCAACACCCTGGCCAAGCGATTTCCATTCGAAAAAGGTGGGAACGGATCTGACATCAATGATGGGGGACATTAAGGTCAACGATTCCCCCCTGACGACTTCGGTCTCATTCAGGACGAACTGGGGAGAGGAGGGCCTGAACTGGGTCATAAGGCCGAAAACGACGACAAGAACCGCGGCTGCGGCGACCCCCACAGTCGCCCACTGCCGGGGAGTAAAGGAGGCCAGAGCCCGCTTCCACGCCGGCACCCATTCCCTTCGCTCGGAGGCAGGCTTGTCCCTGAAGATCCAAGCGCCACGAGTCTTGATCGTGGAAACCAGAGCATCGCGCTCTTCCAGCTGACGGAAACAGCTCGGGCAATTGAAATAGTGTTCCTCGAACTGTTCCTTGGGCTCCCCCTCCAGTCTATTCAGGAGATAATCATCGATTTGTTCGGCAAACAAGCACTTTTTCATACTCGTCACCTTTCATCCGGTTTCAGTGATTTAGTCGCCGGATGGAGCGAAAAACGGAATTTTTTCATGTCCGGATCATCTTTCGGAGGAGCCTCTGGGCATAGTTCAGACGTTCGCTGACCCGGCGAGGGGATATGCCCAGACGTTCCGCCACCTCGTCACGCGTAAGCTCTTGATAATAATAGAGATTTAAGACCTCCTTGAACTTGGGCTTGAGCTGCTGGATGGCCTGGGCAAGGAACTGGGCTCGCTCCCGGCTTTCGGCGTTGTCACAGGGATCGGGCAGGGGGACTGGCTCCGGGATGTTCCTCAGGACCTTGGTCTTCTGCCGGATATGATCGATTATGCGGCGGCTGGTGATGGTGTAAATATAGGTCCCGATCGAGGAATCGCCTCGGAACTCCCCCTTCTTGACCTTCTCGATCACTTGGGTGATGACCTCGTTAACCACGTCCTCCCAGTCCGGGGTCTGGGCACCCAGTGACTTTTTGACTTTGAAGCTGACGACAGGCCGGTACTTAACGACGACGTCATTGAGGTCGATCTCGGGCGGCCGGTTTTCCATCGATCTATTATATAGGGTGTCTAAACCATTGACAAGGGTGGAATTAGGGTAAAGAACATCCCCTGGAGGGGGGATGGGGGGGTGAGAAGGGCAAAATTCAGGGAATTTTTCAATTTGTCGGGCGATGTGGCGACTAAAGGTATGTGAGTTTCATATGAGAAGCGCTATTTCTGTTCCAAAACCCCCGGACAGCCTGAAAAAAGCCGAGGCCGAGAAAGAAGACCTGTTGGTCATCGAGGACCGGCGGGGCGCCCGGACCTCCTTACCACTGGCCCTCGGCCAGAACGAGTACCTTTTTGCCCTGCGGGGAAACGAAGACTTCCTGGGTTCTCCGAGGAGCGGCGACCGGTATTCCTCATGGAACGGCTTGAGCACCCGCAAGCACAAGATCTTTCTGGCCAAAGAGGCCATGAAGGACCTCAGACACTGGTATGAACAGGTCTTCCGCGACACCGACGCGATGGATGAGCACGAGTTCGCCGAGAAACAGAGGTTCTTTAACTCCAACCTCATCAACTTTATCGCCGCCACCGATGACAATGAGGATACGGTCGGGCACTCCCAGTTTGTGGCCAACTACACCCTGCTCTTGGCCCGCGAGCTGGGGATTGAAGACCAACGGTACCTGGTTGACCTGGAGAGAGGCGCTCTGCTTCATGACATCGGCAAGATCGGGATCCCCGAAGCGATCCTGAAAAAAAGGGGCCCGCTGAGTCTGATCGAGCGCGAGATCATTAAGGACCATCCCCTTCTTGGGTTCAAACTGATCGAGGGGTTCTCATTCCTGGAAAGAGCCGCCCAAGTCGTCCTCTATCATCACGAGCACTTCATCGGCATGGGCTATCCCTACGGTCTGTCCGGAGAGCAAATCCCTCTGGAAGCCCGGATATTCGCTTTGGCTGATACCGTGGATGCCATCACCTCTGACCGGCCCTACCGGAAGGGAAGAAGTTTTGAAGAGGCCCGGCGCGAGGTCGAACGGCACAGCGGCAGTCAGTTCGACCCGCAGCTGGTCGAGGTCCTTCTCTCTATCCCTCAGGAACGTTGGCAGAAGGCCAAAATCGACACCCTGAGGACCCTCCGTCTGCCCACCATTCACTGATTTTTTTCTAAATCCTTTCCTTGGCAATCCCGGCCCAGCCGGGAGTCTGTCCCTTGGCGCGGGCCTGACTGCTCCAGGAGCTCGGCAAATATCTCGGCGGTGTGCTGGGACCGGACGGGGCTTCCCTCGGCCTTGAGGCCCGACCGGAGCTGGAAGAGACAGCCGGGACAGTCGGTGGCTACGAGCGAGGCCCGGGTGGAGAGAATCTCGTTTTTCTTCTTTTGCCAGAGGTGTGCGGAGATCCTGGGGTTCCTGGCTGAGAATACCCCGCAGAACCCGCAACAGGCCGGGGGCTCTTTCTGTTCCGCCAGCGCGAACCCGAGCGAATGCAGGAGCTGGGGCGGCTTGTCCCCGGGTTTGATCTCGGCAATGTAATGGCACGGATAATGATAGTAGACCTCTTTCCTCTCCGCCGCTTTACGCGGAGGCAGAAACCCTTGGGAGGCCATGAAGGCGCTGAAATCCTGGACTCGGTCGGTGAAGCGGGAGGCGTCAGGATCGAGGCGGGGATACAGGTTCTTGAGCAGGGCATGGCCGGTGGGACAGACCGTGATGATGACATCGGGATCTTCCTTGGCGAAAGACTCCAGGTTTTTCTTAATCAGGGCGCGGACTGCCTTGATGTCTCCTAGATGATGACTTGGCGCGCCGCAACAGACCTGGTCCAGTGGCGTGGCCACCTGGTAGCCGAAATAGGCCAGTGACTTAGTGACGCTCTCGCGAATTTCAGGGAAGAAATACTTGACCAGACATCCCTGAAAAAGATAGGCCTTGGGGCGTCCGACCGCCTCCACCCCCGCGCTTTTCCGCGGCCTCAGGAGCGGGATCCGCTTTCCCCGGGTCCAGACGAGCGGCAGTCTTCGGAAATAGCCGTCCTTCTGCCAGGCCTTTTGCAGGACGGCCACGAACCCGGCGCCCTTTTCGGCCAACTCTCTCGACCGGAAAAGCGAGGACAACGCCTTCTCCCAGAGCCGGGGGCCCCGAGCCTCCCTGATGCTGAGCAGGAGTTCCCCGGTCGGGATGCTCACCGGGCAGAACTCCTCGCACTTCTTGCAGTCGCTGCAGAAGTCCAGCGTCCGATAGGATTCGCCGAGCGAGCGGGTCATCGCGGTGAGGAGCGTTCCGATCCCGCCGGGATAGACGGGACCGCCAAAGACATGACCTCCCACGGATTGAAAGACGGGGCAGACCAGCATGCAGCCCCCACACTTCAGGCAGTAGAGCACGTCCTTGAAATCCGCATTCTCGGCCAGCGCCAGACGGCCGTTGTCGAGGATGACGATGTGGACCTCCTGCGGACCGTGGACACCGACGATATTCTCTTTCTCGATGTCCGTGGTCGAGCTGGGTCCCGTGATGAAGGACACATACGAGGTCAGCTTTTTCCCGGATGAGGCGACGGTCAATGTCTTGAGGAGCAGAGTCGCCTCTTCCAGGGTTTCGACGAATTTTTCTGTCGTCACGAGGGCGATATGAACGGGGGGCAGGGTGGTGACCAGGCGGACGTTGCCCTCATTGCTGACAATGACCAGAGTCCCGGATTCGGCGATGGCGAGATTGGCGCCCGAGACGCCGATATCAGCCTGGATGAAATGCTTGCGCAGCTCTTCCCTGGCCAGCCGGACGATCTCGCGGGCGTCCGCGGGCACGGTCCGGCCCAGGTGTTGGCTAAGGATCTCAGCGATCCTCTCTTTTGTTAGATGGAGCGCCGGCGCGGTGATGTGGGATGGCCGGTCCCCGGCCAGCTGGATGATCCATTCTCCAAGGTCGGTTTCGACGACCCGAAGACCCGCCTTTTCCAGCGCGTCGTTCAGGCCGATCTCCTCGCTCACCATGGATTTCGATTTGACGATGAGCCGGGCGTTTTTCTCCCGGACGATCCGGAGGATGGTGTCGATGGCGTCTTGCGGCGCTGCCGCCCTGTATACTCGGGCGCCCGCCTTTTCGGCCTCGCGGCTGAACCTCTCGATAAGTTCAGGGAGCCGGCCGACGTTTTTTTCCCGGACGGCCCGGGCCTTTTGCTTAACCTCTTCCCACGGGATCTCCCGGCTGGCTTGGAGATGCTTGCTGCTGTGCTGGCTGGAGGCCCTTCCGAGGGCAACCTGGAGGCTGACGTCTTTGAGGGCCTTCTTAGTCCGGCGTCGCGTCTTCAGGCCAGAGAACAACTAGGACTCCTTGCTCTGTTCCTTTTTCCCCAAATAGGCTTGAGCGTCGACGAGTATCTCCCTCGGCTTGCTGCCTTCCGAAGGGCCGAGAATCCCTTCCTGTTCCATCTGGTCGATAATCCGGGCGGCCCGGGCATATCCCAGCTTGAGTTTTCTCTGGAGCCAGGAGGCCGAGGCCTGGCCGGTGGCCAGCACCATCTTGACCGCCTCCTCATAGAGTTCGTCTTTCTCGCCCGTGTCCTCCCATCCCTGGGCGGTCGGGGCCTTGATGAACTTGACGAGCCTCTCGTCAAACTCGGGCCCCCGCTGCTCCTTGACGAACTTGACGAGGCGGGTGATCTCGGGCATGGAGATAAAGGCGCAGTGGAGCCGGATGATCCGGGGGTAGTTCGGCGGCATGAACAGCATGTCGCCCAGGCCCAGAAGCTTGTCGGCTCCGGACGCGTCGATGATGATCCGGGAATCCACCTTCGAGGGGACGCGAAAAGCGATCCGGCAGGAGAAGTTGTTCTTGATCGTGCCGGTGATCACATCGATCGACGGCCGCTGAGTGGCCAGGACGAGATGGATCCCGACGGCCCTGGCGAGCTGGGCCAAGCGGGCGATGCAGTATTCGACCTCTTGGGCGCCCACCATCATCAGCTCGGCCAGCTCGTCGATGATGATCACGATATAAGGCAGCAGCTTGAATTTCTGTTTTTCCTCGTCCGTGAGCTTGCCCTTCTTTTCCTGGAGGATCTTGTGGATCTGGTGGTTGTACTGGACGATATCCCGGACCTTAAGGAAGCTCAGGCGATGGTAGCGCTCCTCCATCTTTTTGATGGCGTCCATCAGGATCCCCCCGGCCTTCTTGGGATCGTTGATGACGGGGCTCAAAAGGTGGGGGATGCCGTCGTAAAGCGTGAACTCGAGCCGTTTGGGGTCGATCAGGATGAGCTTGACCTCGTCGGGGGTGGCCTTGTAAAGGATGCTGGCGATGAGAGAGTTGAGGGCGACGCTCTTTCCGGTCCCCGTAGCGCCGGCGATGAGGAGGTGGGGCATGACGGAGAGGTCGGTGACATAGACCTCTCCATGGATGGTTTTGCCCAGGGCGAAGGTCAGCTTGGAAGGGGACTTGAGGAACTTCTCCGACTGGATGATGTCCCGCAGCTTGATGATCTCCCGCTTGTTGTTGGGGATTTCGACCCCCAGTGAGGACCGGCCCGGCATCCTCTGGATGCGGACGGACTCGGCGCCCAAAGCCAGGGACAGATCCTCGGACAAGTTGGCTACCTGACTGACCTTGATCCCTGGATTGGGGTAGAACTCGTAAGTCGTGATGACCGGCCCGGGGTGATACTCTTTGACTTCGCCCTCAACCCGGAACTCCTTGAGTTTTTCCTCGATCCGCATCTTCTTCTCGTAGAGCTCATTCTTGTCGATTTGCTCAGAGGGTGCGCCGGGGTCGAGCAGGGTGAACGGCGGGAAATTGTAGTCGCTTTTCTGCTCCATCTCGGGGAAGAGGAGCTTATCCGGCCGGCTGGGCTGGGGCGGGTGGACAAGGATCGGCTCCGGCCTCTCGGCCCGCTTGAGCTCCTTTCTCTCCTCCCTTTTTTCCTTCGGCTTCGGCTCCTCCTCTTCTTCCCCGGCCTTTTCCCTCTTCAGTTCCTTCTCTGGAGCTTGGGTATACTTCTCGACCACCTTCTTCCGCATCTTCTCTTTGGCTCTGGACTTCTGGTAGTCGGTCACACGGATGCGGACCTCCTTATAGGCGAAGGTCAGGAAGCGGCCGGAGAACCCGATCAGTTTTCCCAGAGAGAACTCGGTGGAGAAGAGGACAAAAAGCATGAGGAGGGCAAGAAGGAAGATGAGCGTCCCGGCTTGGCTGAGGTAGCGAACAAGGAAGGAAGTGAGGAAGGCGCCGAGGACACCGCCGGCTTCGATATCCGCCCCCCTCCAGGAGAGCCGCTGGAAAAGGAGGGAGAGAAGACCGCCCAGGACGAGGAGGAAGAAAAAGCTTCCCCCGATCCTCAACAGCGATCCGCCCTTGCTCTTGGGGAGAAGGACTCTGATGCCCAAGTAGCCGAAGATGAGGGGAAGTAAGAAGGTGCCCAAGCCGAAAACCTGCAGGAACATTTCGGCCAATGAGGCCCCGATCTTGCCGCCATAATTATGGGTCCTCTGGCCGGGCGAAGCCACACTCGCCCACGACGGGTCGTGGGCGTCATAGCTGATCAGGCTGAGGAAAGTGAAGATAGCGAGAAGAAGAACGAGCAGGCCGATGACCTCAGCGGAGCGGAACCGTTTTTTCCGGGCTTCCTTCTTCTGGGAGGCCGAACTCTTCTTCTTTTTGCGGTTCTTCATCGGGGAGATTATAGCATACTTAGCGCCATCCAACCGTCGGCGCTAGTAAGTGAAAACCAGACCGAGACAGTATTCGAGGCCGCCGAGCTGGATCTGGGTGGCGTCCTGCTCCGCCTTGGCCCAAGTATACTTAGCCCTGAGGTTAATCATCACCGGCACGTCTTGGCCGAAGCGGAGATAGGTCCCGGCCGTAACATGGTACCCGTTGGTTGAGTTCAGAACCGTCCCGATGGCGTTGTCTTCGTAATAGAGATAGAAATCAAGCCCGCCCCCAACGTAGGGAAGGAGGGGGCCGAGGGCGAAGATATAGCGGACCCCCAGGTCGATGGGGACCATGTAAAACTTCGTTTCTTCCCGGGAAAACGTCAGTTGGCCTTGCCGCGAGTAGTATTGGATATCCAGATAGATATTGAAGTTGGAGGCCAGGGCGGAGGACAGCGTCAGCCCGCCGATCGGGCCCCCGGAAGGATAGGCAGCCTCGAAACGAGGCTCATCCATGTTATAGCTGCCGATCGTGAACTCCAGGGTACCTTGGCGGATCGCCCGGTCGGGAGACGGGAACATGAACGAAACCAAGGCGAGAAGTGCCGCGAGAAATGATATCGCTCTTCTTATCGTCATCTGCCTTGCCAACATCGTCCTCCTCCCGTCGTCCTCATCTCGGCTGACCTCAAGGCATCCGCCGGGATAAGAACTTCCAGAGATACTCTTTGGGCACCCCTATGAAATGCTCCCTCCAAGGCCGGTCACATTGAGAGCAGGTCTCCAGGTCGGCGATGTCCTGCCGGAGCGCCTTTTGTCGCAGCCGGACCATCTTTTCGCCGTTCCAGATCCGGGCCAGGGTTTCATCCCGGACGTTGCCCAAGGTGTAAGTGCCGTGGAAATCCTGGGTGCAGGGAAGGACGGAGCCGTCCCAGAAAATGACCAGCGCCTGCCACAGGAAGGTGCAGGGGATATACTTTTTCTTGTCGTTGGGCTGAGCTTGACCGAGCTCTCCCGCCCAGTTGTGCATTTTCTTGACTTCCAGCCGGTTGAGGGGAAGCCCCCGGAAATGGCTCAGGAACTCCCGGCGTCTCCGGCTGCCCTCGTTCTTGTAGAGATCCGGAAAATTGATGAGCTCGAGGACCGTGTAGGGCGTCCGGGAACCCAGTTCTTTCTTGATCTCGAGGAAGCGGACGATGTTGCGGAGCGTCTTCTCGAAGTCGCCGTTGACGCGGACGCTCTCGTAGGTCTTCGCGTCATACCCGTCAAAGGAGAAGGAGATCTGGTCCAGGCCGGCGCCGATGAGCCGCCTGGCCATTTCCTCGTTCAGCAGCGTGGCGTTCGTGTGGAACTTGGTGCGTATCCCGGCCGCATGGGCGTATTCCACTAGCGAGGGAAAACCGGGGTGGAGAAGGCCTTCGCCGCGGTGGATGAGGTTGGCATCGAAGGCAAACCCACGGGCCTCATCGATGATCTTGCGGAAGAGGACGGGGTTCATGAAGCCCTTCTCTTCCTTTTTCAGGTCCTTGTTCGGGCACATAACGCAACGGAGGTTGCAGATACTCGTGGTCTCGATCCAAAGGCGGACGGGGAGGTAGGGGAGGACGGTCTTCCCTCTCTTATAGCAGGAGAAGACCTGGGCCAGACGCCGGTAATAGCGGATCGAGCTCACGCCGTGACCTCACTTCCCTTAACAAAGATGGCCTCTTGATATATACCATTCCCCGGAGATTCTATCAACAACTGGGGGTCGGAAAACCGGATGGGGCACCGAGGATCTCGAAGAGAGAGACGAATTGGTTGATCGTCAGCTGCTCGGCCCGGGCTTTCTCCCCGAGGCCGAGGCGCTGAAGGGCCTCTCTAAGGAGAGCGGGAGGGAATGTCCACGCTTTCAGGTTATTGAGCAAGGTCTTTCGCCTCTGGGCGAAGGCGGCCCGGAGAAAGCGGCTGAAGTTCCTCTCATCGCGAACCGCGAAAAGCGGAGAAGGCCTTTTTTCGAGCGAGACGAGGGCGGACTGGACCCTGGGCGGCGGGGAGAACGTCCCCGGTGCCAGCGTGAACCGCAGGCGGACTTCGAAATGGAGCTGGAAGAGGATGGAAAGGGGAGCGTAGCTCTTGGACCCGGGCTGCGCGCCCAGCCGCTCGGCCACCTCTTTCTGCAGGAGGAAGACGCAAGCGGAGAACACGTCCTCATCCTTAAGGACTTTGAAAAGGAGGGGGGAGGAGATGGAATAGGGCAGATTCCCGGTCAGCTTCACTCTGCCGAGGCCTGCGGTTTCTTCGGCGACAAGATTCCGGAAATCGACATGGAGGACGTCCTGTTCGAGAATGATGACGTTTTCCCTGTGGCTTTCTCTGAGGAAGGGGACGAGGTCCTTGTCCTTTTCGATGGCGATGACCTTGCCGGCTCGGTCGGCCAAGGGAAAGGTCAGCGCTCCTTTGCCGGCGCCGACCTCGATGACAAGCTCGTCCTTCTTGGGATCCAGGATGTCGACGATCTTCCGCAGGATCGAGCGGTCGTTCAGAAAATGCTGGCCGAGGGATTTCGCCTTGCTCATGTCTGACCGCTGGGTTGGAGGTGCCGGTACATCCGTTTGATCCGAATGGCCATGAGAAAAGTCCTCGCCAGGGTCATTCCGGTCAGCTTGGTCCGGCCTTTTTTCCGGTCGATGAAGACAATAGGGACTTCTCCGATCGAGAAACCCAGGCGATGGGCTTTGTAGAGGATTTCCAGGACGACGGACGGACCGGTCGAGATAAGGCTGTCGAGGCCGACCTCTTCCAGGACCTTTCGCCGGAAGCAGCGGAATCCGGAGGAGACGTCGCGGACCGGGACCGAGAAGAGACGGCGGACGAAATGACGCACCAGGAACGTGACCAGACGTCGGTGGGGAGGGCGGTCGGCGTCCTTCGCGCCCTCGATGAACCTGGAACCGAGGACGAGGTCATGCTTTCGGGCGGCTTCGAGCAGCGAAGGAATGAAGGCCGGCTGGTGGGATCCGTCGCCGTCCATCTCCACGATATATTCGGCTCCGAGCTCGAGCGCTTTGCCGAAGCCGGCAATGCCGGCCGAGCCGCGTCCCCTCTTGTCCTTGCGGAGGAGGAGGCGGACGCGCGGATCCCCGCCGCGGATCTCGCTGACCGCGCCGGCGGTGCCGTCAGGCGAGTCGTCGTCGACGACAAGAACGGCGAGCTCATTCCCGACCGGAAGGGAGAGGATGTCTTGGATCAGCCCGCAAATGTTCTCCCGCTCATTGTATGTCGGGATCATGACGGCGACCTTGGGTCTAGGCTCTGGCATGGAAGGTCAGACGAACCGGCCGATCTCGGAGAAAACCTGCTGGGGCGTGATCTGCTTCAGGCAAACGGCATCGGGGCAGGTCTGTTTGTAGCAAGGCGAACAGCTGGTCCCATGGAAGAGCTTCGTGCCGCGGCCATAGAGGTCGATCTCCTGCGGGCATGTTGGCCCGAACAGAGCGATAACCGGCTTCTTCAGGGCGATAGCCAGGTGCATGCCCAAGGTATCAGAGGTGACGACGAGGTCCAGGAGGGAGATAAAGCCGGCGAATTCGAGCAGGGAGTTATCGGTTCCCGTGTCATACACATGGGCCGGGCTCCTCCGGGCCAGGAGGCGGTTAAGCTCTTTTTCCTTCGGACCTCCGAGCAGGAAGACGTTTGCCTTCATCTCTTGCGTGAGGTAGGAGATGAGTTTGAGATAGTGCTGCGCCGGCCACTGCTTGGTCTCGAACTTTGTCCCTGCGCCTGTGTTCAACCCGATGGCGGGCCGGCGGCCGGGAATTCGCCGGCGCTTGAAGAAAAGGCGGGCTTTCTCTGAAGCTTCGTCAGGTAGAACGAAAACATATTCATCCCGGGCATAGGGGAGTCCGGCGATTTCGTGGATTATCTCCTGGTAGGTTTTCTGGTTCTTGAAGAACTTCAGATCATCGTCGACACCCAGACGATAGGCGTATTCGGCCTCCGGATTGAATGTCGTCAGGTTCCCCGATTCGCTCATCCCGAACCCGCGCTTTTCAGCCGCCTCAACCCGGGCCGCCAGTGCGGTGAGGCCGGGCTCCTTGTCCAGCGAGATGAGGAGGTCGAACCTGGCCACCTGCAGAGTGAGGGCGCTTTCCAAGTCATAGCCGAGCAGCCTGTTGATATCGGGATTGGTGAGAAGGAGGTCCTGGCTCTCGCGGTCCACCAGCCAGGTTACATGGCTCAGGGGGTATTTCCTTTTCAAGGCAGGGAGGAGCGGGGTCGTCCTCAGGACATCTCCCTGGGCCCGGCACTTGATGATCAGGATCCGGGTGGGGAAGGGGGTGAACTGGGGACAGTCCCGGCAGACGCGCCGGAAAGCGCAGGGTTTGTCTCCCCGGAAATGGACACAGTCGGCTCGCAGCCGCACCACAGACATCTCCTCGAACCGGTTTCCCGACCTATTTATGCCACAAGTGATGACCGAAGACAATGGCTGGTCTCCCGCCGTTTTTTATGGTATATCTTAGGCGGCGGACGATGAGCACCGACTTCCCGGGCAGCACCCAGAAAGAGCTCTTATCGGAGAAAGCGTCCCTTCCCGCAAAGTATTCCTCCCTCGTCATCGGCCGGAAAGGCTTCTGGAGACTCCTCCGCTTCGAGCTCATCAATTTCTTTTTCTCGGGTGTCCCGGGAGCTCTCGGCCTGGCCCTGCGAAAAGTCTTCTACCCCTTCCTTTTTCGAAAAGTCGGAAAAGGCGTCGTTTTTGGCCGGAACATGACTCTTCGTCACCCCCACAAGATCGTCCTCGGAGCCAACTGTGTCCTCGATGACAACGTCGTCTTGGACGCCAAGGGGGAGAAGAACGAGGGGCTCCGGGTCGGCGACAATGTCTACATCGGCCGCAATACCATCCTGAGCTGCAAGGAAGGCTCCATCGCGATCGGCGACTACACCAACATCGCGGCCAACTGCAGCCTGCTTTCAGAGACCGAGATCACCCTGGGCAGGTACTGCTTCCTGGCCGGCCACTGCTATCTTGTGGCCGGCGGCAATCACAGCTTCGAAGACGTCTCCCGGCCGATCATGTTCCAGCCGTCGGTCAGCAAAGGCGGGATCCGGCTGGGCGACGACGTCTGGCTGGGAGCGGGAGTGATCGTCCTCGACGGTGCCTCGATAGGCCAGGGAACGGTGGTCGGAGCGGGCGCGGTTGTGACCGGGTCGCTTCCCGAGTATGCGGTCGCCGTGGGCGGCCGCCGCCTGCTGATCTCGGACAGACGAGAGAACGAATAGGGCTAAGCGCTTCGCCTGCCCGGAACCCCGAGACCGGCCAAAGCACATAACCCGATATAATAGATAGATATTGTATAGATTAGGGCCGGATCAGCCCCGGCCGGGAGCAGGCGGAAGCCAGCCCTGGTTCCTGTACCAGGAGACCGCGTTCTCTATCCCGATCTTGAAGGAGACCTCTGGCGCGTAGCCCAGGTCGCGCCTCGCCTTGTCGATCGACAGCGGCTTGGAGTCGATGAAGAAGCTCAGCTTTGACCGGCCGAGCGGCGGCTCCCGGCGCCGCAGGCCGAATATCACGTCCAGGAGAAGGGCGGCCAGGCGGGCGGGAAGGGCGGGGAGATAGATACGGGGCATTCTCGTTCCACAGGCCGCCGCGATCTCCCTCAGCATATTCCGCACGGTCAGGACTTCTGCCCCGGCCAGATGATAGACCTCTCCTCCCTGCCCTTTTTCCGCGGCCAGCAGGATGCCCTTGACCAGGTCATTGACATGGACAGGGGTTTGGCAACCCCTTCCCCGGGTGGCCATGATGAAACGGCCGCTGCATATGGCCTTGATGAGCTTGAACGTCCGCCTGTCGCCGGGGCCATAGGCCCAGCCCGGCCGGACGACGACAACGTCCAGCCCTTCCTGGGCGAAGCGGAGCGCGGTCCGCTCTCCCTCGAGCTTGGTTCTATCATAGACGGTGATGGGCTTGGGGGGCGTAGTTTCAAAGGCGGTCTCGCCCCTCTTGACAGCTCCGAATACGCCGGCCGAGCTGAGATGAACTGCCCGGCCGACCCCCGCCGAGCGCGCCGCCTCGAGCACGCTCTCTGCGCCCAGGGCATTGACCCTGCGGAATTCTTCCCGGCCGATGGCCGATGCGCCGAGGGCGGAGGCGAGATGGAAAACGACGTCCGTTCCCGGCAGGGCTTTCTTCAGGAGCTCGAGATCGCAGATATCCCCCTGCACTGTTTCGACCTTGGTGTCGGACCGAAGGGGGGTGCGGTGGACGAGCGCCCGAACCTCGAAGCCGCGGCCGACGAGCGACTCGATCAGATGCCCGCCGATGAACCCCGATCCTCCGGTAACAAAAGCGCGCATGGGCTTGTCCGCCGTCAACCTGAATGATTGCGCCGGGCGAGCGCCAGGACCTGGCCGATCCTTTCCCCGTACCGGGACGGTGCGTATTCCTTCTCCGCCCATTCCCGGGCTGCCTGGGCCCTTGTCTGGGCCTCATCGCTGTGCAGGGCATACTCGATGGCTCCGGCAAAATCCTCGGCGTTCGGGTCGGAAAGAACGGCCTGGCGCTCACTCAAAAGCTGCGTGTGTGTCCAGAGGCGCGTGGCCACGAGCGGCTTTCCGGATTTGAGGCAGGAGTAGACCTTGAGAGGCGTGTTGGTCCCGGAGACGCGGGGCGACACCAGGACGTCGGCCAGCTCCACAAACAGGGGCACCTTTGAGGGAGGGACCTTGTCCACAAAGAAGACCTTGTCCGAGATCCCCAGCTCTTTGGCCAGAGCTTTCATCTCGTTGAGTGACCGCCCTGTCCCTCCCACCAGGACGAACACGGCCCCTGCCCCGACCTTTTGAGCGGCCCGAAGCAGAAGCGGGATCCCCTGGTAGGGCTCGAAGTTGCCCGTATAAAGCACCACCTTTTCCCCGCCCTGAGCATACTCCCTCTTTTTTCGGGCCACGGCTTCGGCCGCGATCTCCTCGGCCGGGAATTCGAGGAAGTTCTCCACTTGCACGGCCTTGCCTCCGTAACCCAGGGCCGTGACCGTATCCATCAGATCCTTGCAGATCACGATAATAGAATGGGAGTTCCTGAGGATGAATCGCTCCATCCTTTGGAAGAGCGACACCAAGAGCGGGGAGCGAGTGAACTCGAAGTTCCTCAGCTGCTGGGGCAAGCTGGAGTGCATGTCGTAAACGTGGGGCTTCCCCCAAATCTTGCTGATCCAAGCGCCCACGAAGGCCGCCTCTTCATGGGAAAAAATGAGGTCATGGCGGTTGCCGATGACCTCCAGCATCGCCTGGAGGAGGAGCAGCAAGTCCAGCGGGAGCTTGGCTAGGGAGGGGCCGATCTTGATACGGCGTATCCCCAGCAGGTTAGGGGGACGGACGATCTTCAAGCCCTTAAGGGCGACGTCCTTTCCGATCGGATAGGTGACGAGGGTGACGGTATGCCCCAGCTCTCCCAGGGCCTGGATCCGGAAATAGACGCTGATCGGCGTTCCCCGCGGCTCGAAGAACGGCTCGGGGGCGAGCATCAGGATGTTCATAGCGATTGTATCGAGGCGCCGCTCTCCGTCCCGGAATCTATGACCTCGCGGATGACGTAGATCGTCTTACCCGAAGCCTCGTGGTAGGTTCGGACCATGATCTCGGCCAGCAGGCCGAGCACGATGAACTGGATCCCGATGACGATGAGAAGCACGGCCAGGAGGAGGACTGGGCGGTTCGCCAGGCTTTGTCCGAAGAACAGACGCTGGACACTCAGCCAGATAGAGATGACCAGCCCCACGATCGTGCTGCCCAGCCCGATGAGCCCGAAAACCTGGAGGGGCCGGGTGGAGTAGCTCAGCAGGAACTTGACGGTCATCATGTCCAGGATGACCGTGGTGAAGCGGAAGATGGAATATTTGGATTTCCCGTGCTTGCGGGGACGGTGATTGACCTCTACCTCGGTTGTCTGAACTCCCAGCTGGCTGGCGATGGCCGGGATGAAGCGGTGAAGCTCACCGTAGAGCTTGATGTTCTTGATA
>Ga0209705_10000737_pt1 | contig 17061 bp, 16 predicted proteins | sample PPLLaktember2015_5_FD_187262 | JGI IMG/M metagenome (GOLD analysis project Ga0209705, IMG submission 187262) | Freshwater sediment microbial communities from Prairie Pothole Lake near Jamestown, North Dakota, USA - PPLs Lake P8 Core (1) Depth... | ecosystem: Environmental > Aquatic > Freshwater... | reverse complement strand
CGCGGCGACCGTGCCGTAGGCGGAGAGTGCTACTTCCGGTCGCGGATGTCGATGAACGTCAGGAATTCGTTGCGCGTGCGCGCGTCGCTGCGGAAGGTGCCGAGCATCTTGCTGGTGATCATCGACACGCCGCGCTTGTGCACGCCGCGCGTGGTCATGCACTCGTGCACGCCCTCGATGACCACGCCGACGCCGCGCGGCTGCAGCACGTCGTTGATGCAGCGGGCGATCTCCGCCGTCATCTTTTCCTGCACCTGGAAGCGGCGCGCGAACACGTCCACGACCCGCGCGAGCTTGCTGATGCCGACGACCTTGCTCGTCGGCAGGTAGCCCACGTGGGCGCGCCCGATGATGGGCGCCATATGGTGCTCGCAGTGAGACTCGAATTCGATGTCGCGCAGCACGACCAGCTCGTCGTAACCCGCCATCTCCTCGAACGTGCGACTCAAGTACTCGCGGGGATCGATCGCATAGCCCGAGAACCAGTCCCGGTAGGCCTCCACGACGCGCTGCGGCGTGTCGATCAGGCCCTCGCGTCCGGGATTCTCGCCGGCCCAGGCCAGCAGAGTGCGCACGGCCTCTTCGGCCATCGCCTGGCTCACTTTCCTGCGCTTGCTCGCCATCGGCGTCTCCTTGCCTCGACCTCACATCAGGCGACGGGTCCGGCTCCAGTACACCAGCAGCAGCGCACCGGCGGCCATGCCGCCCAGGTGCGCGAAATGCGCAACACCCTGGCCGGAACCGGTCACTCCGAGGTACAGCTCGAGCAGGCCGTACAACGTGACGAACAGCCAGGCCGGCATCGGGATCGGCGGGAACAACAGCATCAGCTTGCGCCGCGGGAACGCCAGGCCATAGGCCAGCAGCAGCCCGAACACGCCGCCGGAGGCGCCTACCGTCGGCACCGGCGGACGGTTCATGCCGCTCAGCACGATCAGCTGCGCGACGGCCGCGCCCACGACGCAGGCGAGGAAATACACCAGGAAGCGGCGCGATCCGAACAGGCGCTCGATCTCGCCGCCGAACATGTACAGCGCGAACATGTTGAAGAACAGGTGCGTCAGGCTGCCGTGCAGGAAGCCGTAGGTCAGCAGCTGCCAGATCGCGAATCCGGGCGCACCGCGAAACTCGGGCGTGGCGAACGGCCAGAGCGCGAACGGGCCGATCAGCAGGTTGCCGGTGAGTTGCTGCACGATGAAGATCGCCACGTTGGCGATCAGCAAGGCGCGCGTGACGGGCGGGAGGCGATTCATGGTCGCCACATCGTAGCCGAAATCGCGTTGCAGCATCCCGGGGGCGGCATGCTAGGGTTGCGCGCATCCAGCCCGCGCTTGCCCCCGAAAAATTCATGAAGGACTGCCTGCGAATCGTCACCCTGGCGCTGCTGTGCGTTGCGGCCAGTAGTGCCGAGGCCCGCGAGTCGGGGCGCAGTGTCGGAGCGCTGGACTTCGAACCCTGCACGTTGTCCGCCACCGGAATGCCGGCCAGCATCGCTGCCCATTGCGGCACGCTCGCGGTGCCCGAGGATCGCGAACGTCCGGCTGGGCGCAGCATCAACCTGGCGATTGCCCTCGTGCCCAGCACCGCGAAGCAGCCCCAGTCCGATCCGGTGTTCATGCTGGCCGGCGGGCCCGGACAGTCGGCCCGTGAGTCGTTCCCGGCCGCTGCAGGTGCCTTCCGCGAGCTGCTGCGCGATCGCAACGTCTTGCTCGTCGACCAGCGTGGCACGGGCGGGTCCAATCCTCTCGCGTGCCACGGGCCGGCGGATGATCCTGCAGTCGGTGACGCTGGCACGAACACTGCTGCCGCGCGCAAGTTCGCGGTGCAGTGCCTGCAGGCGCTCGATGCCGATCCGCGCTTCTACACGACCAGCGACGCCGTGCTCGACCTCGAGGCCGTGCGCGAGGCGGTGGGCGCCGAGCAGGTGAACCTGATCGGCATTTCATACGGCACGCGGGTGGCGCTCGAGTACCTGCGCCGCCATCCCGCGCGGGTGCGCAGTGTGGTGCTCGACGGCGTGGTGCCGCCGGAGCTCGCGCTCGGGTCGGAGCACGCACGGAACCTGGAGGTTTCGCTCGATGCGCAGTTCGAGCGCTGCGCGGCTGATCCGGTGTGTGCCGAGCGCTTCGGTGCGCCACGCGAGGCGCTGACGAAACTGCTCGAGGCGCTCGACGGGCAACCGCAATCCGTGCGCTACCGTGATCCGCTCACGCACGAGTGGCAGGACGGCACGCTGACGCGCGACGCCGTGGCGGGCGTGGTGCGGCTGTTCGCCTATGTCCCGCAACTGTCGGCGATGCTGCCGCAATCGCTTGCGGAGGCGGCGGCCGGGCGACCCGACGTGCTGATGGCGCAGGGCCGGATGATCGAGAGCCTCGTCGGCGAGCAGATCAACCAGGGGTTGCAGCTGTCGGTGAGTTGCAGCGAGGACGCCGACCGCCTGCGCGTCGATCCCGCCGATGCGAACACGCTCATGGGCACGGCGTTCGTCGCGATTCTGCTCGCGCAGTGCGAGGCGTGGCCGCGCGGTCGGCGCCCGGCGGACTTCAACGAGCCGGTGCGGAGCGACCGTCCGGTCTTGCTGCTGTCCGGCGAATTCGACCCCGTCACGCCGCCGCGCTACGGTGAACAGGTGCTGGACCACCTGCCGAACGGACGCCATCTCATCGCGCGCGGGCAGGGGCATAACGTCATGGTGGCGGGTTGCGCTCCGCGCCTGATGGCGCGATTCGTCGCGAGTGCGGACGCCAAGGGTCTCGACGCGAGTTGCCTCGAGCGGCTGGACTACACGCCGCCGTTCACCGGCAGCTTCGGCTGGGAACCATGAGCGACGCGTCATGATCGAGGTGCACTCGTTGCACAAGTCGTTCCCGTCCCGTAGCGGGGCGATCGTCGCCGTGGACGGCGTGAGCTTCGTCGCGCGGGACGGCGAGATCACGGGCCTGCTCGGACCGAATGGCGCCGGCAAGACGACGACGTTGCGCATGCTCTACACGTTGATGCAGCCGGACGCGGGCCGGGTGCTCGTCGACGGGCGCGATCCGGCCGCGGATGCGGGCGACGTTCGCCGCCGGCTCGGCGTGCTGCCCGACGCGCGCGGGCTCTACAAGCGTCTCACCGCCCGGGAAAATATCGTCTATTTCGGCCGGCTGCACGGGCTCGATGCCGCGGTGATGGCAGCGCGCATCGAGCGCCTCGCGGCGGCGCTCGGCATGCAGGATTTCATGGACCGCCGCACCGAGGGCTTCTCGCAGGGGCAACGCACCAAGACGGCCATCGCCCGCGCGCTCGTGCATGACCCGCGCAACGTGCTGCTCGACGAGCCGACGAACGGTCTCGACGTGATGACGACGCGGGGGCTGAGGCAATTCCTGCGGGAGCTCCGGGCCGAGGGGCGCTGCGTGCTGCTGTCGAGCCACATCATGCAGGAGGTCGCCGCGCTCTGTGACCGCATCGTCGTGATCGCGCAGGGGCACGTCGTGGCGCAGGGCACGCCGGACGAGCTGCGCACCCGCACCGGCGAATCGAACCTCGAGGACGCGTTCGTCGAGTTGACCGGCTCGGAAGAGGGACTCTTCGCGTGAGTGCCTGGTGGGTCGTGCTGCGCAAGGAACTGCTGGACGCGTTTCGCGACCGCCGGATGGTGATCGTCGCGCTGGTGGTCATGCCGCTGGCCGTACCGCTGATCCTCGCCGGCATGAGCTCGCTCGGCACGAAGCGGCAGGTGGAGAAGCTCGAACGCACGCTGGATCTGCCGGTGATCGGGGCGGAGCACGCGCCGAACCTGATGGCCTGGCTCGAGGCGCAGGACGTGCGCGGCGTCGCGCCGCCCGCCGATCCGGATCGCGCGGTCCGTAGCCAGGAGCTCGAAGTCGTGCTGCGCATCGACGCGACGTTTGGCGACGACTGGCGTGCCGGTCGCCCGGCCCGACTCGAGCTGATCTACGACAGTTCGCGGCCGCTGCAGTCGGGCGCCACGATCGCCCGGATCCGCGGCCTGCTCGAAGCCTACGACTCGCAGGTCGGAACGCTGCGGCTGATCGCGCGAGGCATCCACCCGGCGGTCGTGCAGCCGCTGCTGGTTGGCAGCCGCGACGTGGCGACGCCCGAGTCGCGCTTCGACCTCGCGCAGCAGATGCTGCCCTACCTGCTGCTGTTGCTCGCGTTCATCGGCGGCATGCAACTCGCCATCGACGCGACGGCGGGCGAGCGCGAGCGGCAGTCGCTCGAGCCGCTGCTGGCGACGCCCGCCGCGCGGGCCGCGATCATCAGCGGAAAGATTCTCGCGACCGCGGCATTCACTCTGCTCTCGGTGCTGGTGACGCTCGTGATGTACCGGCTCGCCTTTGCGCTGGTGCCGGCCGAACGCGTGGACATGTCGCTCGCGGTGCCGGTGGACGCGCTCGGTCTGCTGCTGCTCGTGATCCTGCCGGTCGTGCTGCTCGGTGCCACCGTGCTGACCGCGCTCGCCGCATTCGCGCGCAGCCACCGCGAGGCGCAGGGTTACCTGCCATTGCTGATCTTCCTGCCGATGCTGCCGACGCTGTACCTGATGGTCTCGCCGGTGAAGACGCAGGCGTGGATGCTGGCGGTGCCGTTCCTCGGCCAGAACCAGCTGATCCTGCGCATCCTGCGGCGAGAACCGATCGGGCTGGCCGAATGGGCGATCAGCCTGGGGTCGGGATTCGTGCTGGTCGCGATCGTCTGGTTGCTCGCGGCGCGGCTCTATCACCGGGAGCAGCTGGCGGCGTCCGGGTGACCCTCTGTGGTTATCCCCCTCCGACTCCGACTTCGAGTACCACCTTGCCGACGGTCCCGCCGCCCTGCAGCAGCCGCATCGCTTCGGGCGCACGCTCGAACGGGAAGACGGCACCCACGTGCGGCGGGAGGGGCGCGAGCGCTTCGAGCTGGCAGTACGCTTCGGGCAGCCGCTCGGCATGGTTCCAGAGCCAGATCAGGTTGAACGCCATCAGGCTGCGGTTCGCCGAGATCATCCCGAGTGGATCCAGCCGCGGCCGGCGCAGGTAGTTGAACGCGAGCCGCAGGTAGTTCGGTCGGGCCGACGCGGTCATGAAGTCTGCGGCGCCGAACAGCACGTAGCGGCCCTCCGGGCCCAGCCGTTCGAACGATGGTCGAAACCCCGGTCCGAGCACCGCGTCGAGTACGCAGTCGAAGCTGGTCGTGCCGAGCGCGGCCAGGCCGGCGTCCAATTGACGCGCGAAATGCCGCCGGTCTCGGACGATGACCGCCGCGGGTGCCATGCCGCGCTGCTCGATCAGAAAGCGGCGTTTGGACTCGTGACCAACGACCGCCAGCGGCCGCGCGCCCAGGTTTGGCAGCATGGCAAGGGCCTGGAGCCCCACGCCGCCCGCGGCGGACTGCACGAGCACGATGTCGCCTTTCGTGACCGCGCCGAGCGGCACCAGTCCGTACCAGGCAGTCAGGCCCTGCACGGGCCAGGCCGCGGCCTGTGCGGCCGACCACTCGGCTGGCGCGCGTCGCAGCAGCGCTGCATCGACGTTGAGCACCGACACGTAGGCGCCGAAGCGCGTCAGCGCAACGACGCGATCGCCGATGCTGAGGTGCGGCTCGCTCGGGAACCCGGGGCCGAGCGCCTCGATCGTACCGGCGCACTCGAGTCCCGGGATGAACGATCCCTGCGGCGTCGCCGAGTACAGGCCCTGGCATGCGAACAGATCGGCGAAATTGAGGCCGATGGCTTCGACGCGGATCCGCGCTTCGCCCAGCCCCGGCTCGGCCAAAGGCTCCGTGCAGAGCGCGAGCCTGCCGAGGGAACCGGCCCTGGGAATCCTCCAGACTGCGCGTTCGAGGGGCATTCCGGCAGCTTACCGGAGGGCCGATTGAGCCAGACCGAAATCCGTTTGGTGCCTCCATGCGATAATCCGAGTCCGCCCAATACCAACGACCGATTGCCGCCGGATCATGCTCACCCACGCCCTGTTCTTCGTCCTCGGCCTCGTTGCACTCGTCGCGGGTGCCGAGGCTTTGGTCCGCGGCGCGTCGAAGATTGCGTTGTCGCTGGGTATCTCGCCGCTGGTCGTCGGCCTGACGATCGTCGCCGTCGGCACCAGTTCGCCCGAGGTCGCCGTATCCGTAGGCGCCGTACTGAACGGCAGCACGGACATCGCAGTCGGCAACGTCGTGGGCAGCAATATCCTGAACGTGTTGCTGATCCTCGGAGCCAGTGCGTTGATCGCACCGCTCGTCGTCCACTCGCAGCTCATCCGTCAGGAAGTGCCGATCATGATCGGCGCGTCGCTGCTGCTCGTGGTGATGGTCCTCGACGGCAAGCTCGGCCGGCTCGACGCGGCGTTGCTGGCGACACTGCTGGCGGGCTACATGGCCTTCCTGGTGATGCAGTCAAGGGCGGAAAGCGCCGAGATTCGCGACGAATACGCCGAGTCGGTGTGCCGCCGAGTAGAGTGGGACAGCCACTGGGCGGTGCAGGCACTGCTGATCCTGGTCGGGCTGGGCCTGCTCGTGCTGGGCTCGGACTGGCTGGTGGAGTCGTCCATCGCGTTCGCGCGGGCCATGGGCGTCAGCGACCTGATCATCGGGCTCACGATCATCGCCGCGGGCACATCCATGCCCGAACTCGCCGCATCCATCATGGCGGCCGTTCGCGGCGAACGTGACATCGCAGTCGGCAACGTGATCGGCAGCAATACGTTCAATATCCTCGGCTGCCTCGGCATCTCCGGACTGATCAGCCGCGACGGGCTCAGCATCGCCCCCGCCGTGCTCAATTTCGATCTCTGGGTGATGGTGGCCGTCGCAGTGGCTTGCCTGCCGGTCTTCATCGCCGGGCGCGAAATCGGCCGCCGCAAGGGCCTGCTCTTCGTCGGGTACTACGTCGCTTACGTCGCCTATCTGATCCTGGGAGCGCAGGACCACGATGCCCTCGACGAGTATTCGGCGATCATGATCGGCTTCGTGCTGCCGATCACGGTCGTCACGCTGGTGGCGATGCTGATTCGCAATCAAGCGAGGCAGGGCGACTCGTCCCGCTGAGCCACGCCTCGAGCAGCCAGCCCGCCCACGTGTCGCAAGCATCCTCCGCCGGGTGGAAGCCGTCGCGCGCGAAGCCGCCAGCTGGCAGATTGGCCGGAAAATCGAAGCAGACGGCGTGCATCTCCGGCGCGGCCGCCCGGGAGGCGGCCTGCAGGCGCGCCGCGCGCGCACCCAGCACGGCACCGAGCGGCCAGGGCAGTGCGGGGAAGCGGTCGAGCGGCGGGATGCCGGCGAATACCAGCGCAGCCTGCGGCGACTTGCGGCGCAGGGTCGCCGCGACCTCGGCGAGGTTGGCCGAAAATCTTGCGACACTGACGCCCCGCACGGCATCGTTGACTCCGGCCGAGACGACGTAGACATCTGCAGCCGGCGCGACGGGCGCGATCCGCTCGCGGATCATCGTCGAATCTGCTCCGTTGACGCCGCACGCCCGCCATCGCACCGGACGGCCCGACCATTCGTGAAGCCTGCGCGCGAAATGGCCGAGCAGTGCGCGGTCCTGATGTGCCACGCCCACGCCGGCGATGATCGAATCGCCGACGCCGACCACGCGCAGCGCGTCGCCGGAGCCCGCGCCAAGCATACCGCGATGCCCGGCCGCAGGCGGCAGGCGAGGTACGGTCGACCTCACCCACAGTCCCTGGGCCAGCGCGATCGGCAGTAGCAGGCGTGTCGGCATGAGTGGCGACAAGCATAGCGGCAAGCGCCGCGGATTCCGTAAGCTCTGTGATCGAGCCGGACTTCCGTCCGTGGCAAAGGGCACGACATGCGCATTGGAATCGTGGGTGCAGGCCTGAGCGGCCTCGCGACCGCCTTCTACCTCAAGCGGACCCGGCCGGACGCCGACCTCGTCGTGTTCGAGGCTAGCGCCGGCCCGGGTGGCGCGATGCATACCGAAGTGATCGAGGGTTTCCGTTTCGAGGCCGGGCCCAACGGGTTCCTGACGAACAAGCCCGACTGCCTGCAACTCGTGCAGGATTCGGGTGCGGCCGAGCACCTGCTACCGAGTTCCGACCTAGCTCGCAAGCGCTTCATCTTCACCGACCGGCTGCACCGGATGCCGGAGTCGCCCCCGCTGTTCGTCAAGTCGAAGCTGCTGTCGTGGCCGCAGAAGCTGCGCATGGCGGGCGAGGTGTTCGTGCCGGCGAGGCGCGAAGGCCCCGACGAGAGCCTGCGCGATTTCGGCAATCGCCGGCTCGGCGCGGGCTTCACCAGCGTGTTCCTCGACGCGATGTCCGCGGGCATCTATGGCTCGACGCCCGACAAGCTCTCCGTCGAAGCGGCGTTCCCGCTGGTCGTCGCGCTGGAGCGGGAGTACGGCGGCCTGTTCCGCGGCATGATCGCCAAGCGCAGGAAGGAGGCGGGCCCGGGCGGCGTGCTGACGAGCACCAGGGGCGGCATCAGCACTCTGGCGAATCACCTGTGGCGTGTGACCGATGCCGATTGGCGTTTCGGAGAGCCCGTGTCGTCGGTCGAACGAGCGGGCGCGGGATTCCGCGTCACCTCCACTGCGGGCGCGACCGAGGTCGATCGTATCGTGATCTGCGCGACTTCGTACGCGGCGGCCGGCATGGTGCAGTCGCTCGACGCGGAGCTCGCGCACCGCCTCAAGGCGATCGATTACTCGCCGATCGCCGTGGTCGGCTTCGGCTACCGGTCATTGCCGGATCCGCTCGATGGCTTCGGATTGCTGACGACATCATCGGCGCGCCTGCCGATCCTCGGCGTACTGTGGGACAGCAGCATTTTTCCGGATCGCGCGCCGCCCGGCTGCAAGAGCATTCGCGTGCTGCTCGGCGGGCAGCGCAGCCCGGAACTCGTGAACCAGGACGAGGCGGGGTTGATCCGCACGGCCCGCGCGGGGCTCGAGAGATCGATGGGCCTCACGCAGGACGCCGACGTGACGTTCGTCAAGCGCTGGGACCGCGGCATCCCGAGCTATGCGCCCGGCCACATCGCCAACGTGAATGCGATCTTCGAGCGCGTCGACGCGATCCCCGGGCTCGATCTTAACTGCAACGCGTATCGCGGCATCGCGATGAACGATTGCGCGCGCAACAGTCGCGAACTCGCCGCCAGGATTACGCAGGATTACCAGGCGATGCCGTAATCCTCGCCGTGATTGCTCGACCCGCCCCACATCGTGCCGTGGGCATGGTCGAGCAGGATCGCGTTGATCGGGCCCGAAGTGCGCGCCTCGAACTCGGGCTTGTAGCCGCGCTGCACCAGCTCGCGCCGCACCCACTGCGGAATCGATTCGTTCAGCACGATGCGGCCCGGCTGCGACTCGTGCTTGTCGAACGAGCTGCGCATCTGGAAGCTGTTGAAATTCGCCGCTTCCGCCGCCTCCTGCGGCGTCATGCCGAACTCGACGACGTTGAGGAAGAACTGCAGCAGGTTCTGGTCCTGCGAGTCGCCGCCCTGCACCGCGAATGCGAGCCACGGCTGGCCGTCCTTGAATGCGAGGCTCGGCGTCAGCGTCACGCGCGGACGCTTGCCGGGTTCGAGCAGGTTGTACGGATTCAGCGCGGGATCGAGCACGAACGACTGCATGCGCTGGCTGAGCCCGATGCCGGTGCGGCCGGCGATCGTCGCGGGAATCCAGCCGCCGCTGGGTGTCATCGCGACCAGCCAGCCTTGCGCATCGGCCGAGACCACGGTCGTGGTGCCACTCTGGAATCCCTGCTTGAACGCGTCGTGCGCCTGCGCGGAACGCTCAGGCGCGGCTGGCGAGACTGCGGCGCGTCGCTGCTTCTCCAGCAGGTCCGCGTACGGATTCTTGCCGCCCTGGAACGGGTAGGGATCGCCCGGGCCCGCGGTGGCGTCATTGCGATCCATGCGCATCGTCGCCGCGCGACTCTTCGCGTACTCCTTCGACAGCAAGCCCTTGCGCGGCTCGTCAGGCGGGAAGTTCGGGTCGCCGTAATAAAAATCACGGTCGGCGAAGGCGAGGTTCATCGCCTGGTAGACCGTGTGGATGTAGTTCGCGCTGTTATAGCCCTGCGCCTTCAGGTCGAAACTCTCGAGCAGGTTCAGCGACTGCAGCAACGCCGGGCCCTGCGTCCACGTGTCGAGCTTGTAGACGTCGATGCCGCGGTAGTTCGTCGTCAGCGGCTCCTCGACGAGCGGCCGCCACTTCGCGAGGTCGTCGAGCGTGATCAGGCCACCTTGTTCCTGCACGCCACGCACGAACTCCTGCGCGATGTCGCCGCGGTAGAAGCGGTCATAGGCGGCCTGGATCGCTTCCTTGCGCGACTGGCCGGCGGCGAGCGCCGTCTTCTCGGCGTCGACCAGCTTGCGCAAGGTCGCCGCGAGGTCGGGCTGGCGGAAGATCTCGCCCGCGCGTGGCGCCTCGCGCGCTGCGCCGAGATGCGGCAGCATCACCTGCTTCGAGTACGGCCACTCCTTGAGCTTCTCCTTCCAGCGTTCGATGTTGTCGGCGGTCTCGCCGTCGATCGGGTAACCGTCCGCGAGCTCGATCGACGGAGCAAGTACGTCCCCCAGCGACAACGTGCCGTATTCGGCCAGCATCAGCATCAGGCCGCCGGGCGTGCCCGGCGTGACCGCGGCCAGCGGACCGTAGGCCGGCGGGAACTCGAGGCCCTGCTTGCGGAAGAACTCGGGCGTCGCCCCGGTGGGCGCGATGCCGAGGCCGTTGATCGCGATGACCTTCTTCGTGCGGGGGTCGTAGATCAGCGCCTGAGTCTCGCCGCCCCAGGACAGCACGTCCCACATCGTCGAGGTGGCGGCCAGCATCGCGCAGGCCGCGTCGACGGCATTGCCGCCGCGCTGGAACATCATCGCGCCGGCGGTTGCGGCCAGTGGCTTGCCGGTGATGGCCATCCAGTGCTGACCGTGCAGCGGTGGCTTCTGGGTCTTGGCGATCGAGCGGGCAACGGCCGGCGTGACGGCCTGGCCGAGCGCGATGTCGGGTTGGGTCATGATCATGGTCACCGCCACGGTGCTGGTCAGTAGGGCTGCGCGAAGGCTGCTGTTCATCGGTCTTCCCCGTGCTAGGCCGAGCGTCCGCCGCGACCGGCGCCGCCAAGGAACCGCCCGGCTCCTTCGGCCGATTCGCCGCTGTCGAGCACCGCGCGGCCGAGCTTGAACTCGGCCTTCAGTGCTGCGGTTTCGCTGAGGCTCCACTGCTTGTAGACGGAGCGTCGATCCGAGCGCAGGCAGCGCTGAGGCAGTGCAGCGATTTCCTCGGCCAGCGCTTCTGCGACTTCCCGGGCCGCGCCGTGCGGTACCACCCGGTTCACCAGCCCGATCGACAGTGCTTCGGCGGCACCCACGGGCCGGCCGGTCAGCACGAGGTCCAGCGCGCGTCCTTCACCGATCAGGCGCGGCAGGCGCACCGTGCCGCCGTCGATCAACGGCACGCCCCAGCGCCGACAGAACACACCGAGCACGGCATCGTCCTCCATGACGCGCAGGTCGCACCACAACGCGAGTTCGAGGCCCCCGGCGACCGCGTGCCCCGAGATTGCAGCGATGACCGGCTTGTCGAGCTGCAGGCGGGTGGGCCCCATCGGCCCGTGGCGATCCGAGGCGCCACCGGACGGGGCGCGGAGTCGTCCGGACTCCCAGCCGGCCGCAACCGACTTCAGGTCTGCGCCGGCGCAGAAGTTGCCTCCCTCGCCCCACAGGACCGTGACCCGCACGGACTCGTCGCGCTCGATGTCCACGAAGGCCTGCGCCAACCGCTCGGCCGTGGCCGGGTCGACGGCATTGCGGACCTCCGGCCGGTGCAGGATGACCGTCGCCACCGCGCCCTGGCGCTCGATCCGGACCTCGCTGGTCATTCTCGTTCCTCCGTCCAACCTTTTGCCGTTGCCGTGCATCTTAGCTTTCAGGAGCCGCCTGCAAGAGGGCGATCCTCGGCGGCCCGTCGATGCACGGGGCTGTGTAGGATGACCCAGCGGGCGGGTCGCGCGGGCACCGAGGTGCGGATTGACGGAATCGGGGGGCGAGTCGGAGTTCGAACGGGCGCGCCGGGCGGCTGACGAGCGCGTGCTCATCGCCGCGGCGGCCGGCGGTTCGGCCTCGGCGTTCGAGACGTTGTACCGGAGCCACGTTGGCAAGGTGTATGGACTCTGCTTGCGCATGACAGCGAACCCGACCATCGCCGAGGACTGTGCCCAGGACGCCTTCGTGCAGGCGTGGCGCAGCCTGCCCGCCTTCGAGGCGCGCAGCAGCTTCGGCACCTGGCTGCACCGGATCGCCGTCAATGCCGTGCTGGCCCGGGGCCGACGCCGCCAGGAAAGCCTGGGCCACGAGCAGTCCATCGAGGAATCCATCGCCGAGACGCTGGCCGATCCATCGAGCCCGGACGCTGCGGCCGCGATCGACCTCGAGCAGGCGATTGCGCAGTTGCCGCCCGGCGCACGCCAGGCGCTGGTGCTCGTGGGGATCTATGGTTACTCGCACGAAGAAACGGCGGCGATGCTCGGGATCGCCGTCGGGACCTGCAAGTCGCAGCTGCATCGCGCCCGCCAGTTGCTCGGCGAGCGCCTGAACGCGCCGGAGGTTGTGCCATGAAGACGGGCGATCGCGATCCCGTGACGCGCCTCGACGAGGTGCTCGACCTGTTGCCGCGCGGCATCGATCCGCCGCGCGACCTGTGGCCCGCGATCGAGGCTCGCCTCGAACCTCGCGCGGCGCCCGCGAGCCGGCGCTGGGTGTGGCTGGCGGCCGCGGGAATGCTGCTCGTCATCGGCTCCTCGCTGATCACGGCGAACCTGGTGCGGCGCGAGGCCCCGGTCACCGCGCAGGCCCCTTTCGAGCGGCCGGACGCGGCCGTGATGCGCACGGCCTTCGGTCCGGGCCAGACGCTCGGCCCGGGCTATGTCGCCATCCGGCAGCAGCTCGCGGAATCGCTCGAAGCGCGCATCGACCGGTTGCCTCCGGCGGCGCGCGCCAAGCTCGAGGCGAACCTCGCCGAATTGCATCGCGCCACCGCCGAGATCAATGCAGCCCTCGAGCTGAGTCCCGGCGACCCGCTGCTCGAAGAGCTGCTGATCAATTCATACCAGGATGAGCTCGCCGTGCTCGCGAGCGTCAACCAACTCACCGGTCCGCTTGAAAGGATCCCGCTATGACCATTGCGATTCAGGTTCAGCCCTGTGGCCTCGCGCTGCGACGATTGCCGTTGCTCGCGGCGCTCGTCCTGGCCTCCGCCGGCGCGCTCGCCGGCACGCCGATCAACGAGCGAGCCGCCGCAGATGCGGCCGGGCAGGTCGAGGTCTCGAACACTGCAGGTAGCGTCGACGTGACGGCGTGGGCGCGCAACGAGGTCGAGGTGACCGGGGAGCTGGGCAAGGGCGCCGAGCGCCTGGAGTTCACGCGGACCGGGAACGTCACTCGCGTCAAGGTGATTTTGCCGTCGAGATCATCCCGTGTCGAAAGCAGCAAGCTCGTGGTCAAGGTGCCTGCGGGCAGCAGCCTTGCGGTCAATACCGTCAGCGCCGACATTGGCGTGCGCGGCCTGCGCGGTTCCCAGCGCCTGCAGTCGGTCAGCGGCGACATCCGGACCGAGGCGGCCGCGGAGGACGTCGAGTGCAAGACCGTCAGCGGCAACGTCAACATCGCTGGCTCGGGTCAGCGCGCGCTGCTGACGGTCACCACGGTGAGCGGCGATGCCGCGCTGACCAAGGTGGCGGGAGAGGTCAACGGCAACACCGTGAGCGGCGACTTCACGATCGCGATGAGCGAGACCAGCCGGTCCCGGCTGCGCTCCACCAGCGGCAACCTCGGCCTCACCGGGCGCCTCGCGACGGATGCGCGGCTCGACATCGAGAGCATCAGCGGCGACGTGCGACTCGAACTCGCGGGTCCGGTCGGCGCCGAGTTCGACGTCTCGACCTTCAACGGCCAGATCCGCAACTGCTTCGGACCTGACCCGGTGCGCACGAGCGAGTACGCGCCCGGCCAGGAACTGCGCTTCCGCGAAGGCAGTGGCGCCGCGCGCGTGCGCATCAAGACCCTGAATGGCGACATCAGCGTCTGCAACCAATGATTCGGCCGGACTCGCGAACGCGCGGGAATCGTGGACAATAGGGTCGACCGACCAGGGCGGAGATCCGATGGCTTTCCTCGCGGAACTGAAGCGGCGACGCGTGGGCAGGGTGGCAATCGCCTACCTCGCCATCGCCTGGGCCGTGACCGAGGCCTCGTCGGTCATCCTGCCCGCGCTGCGCGTTCCGGAATGGACGGTGACCTTCGTCGTCGTCTTCCTGCTGATCGGCTTCCCGGTCGCGATGATCCTCGCCTGGGTGTTCGACGTGGGTCCCCAGGGCATCGAGCGCACGGAACCGAGCCGGGATCTGCCCGCCGGGTCGCAGCTGAAGGTACGATTGGCGTTCGGGGTTGCAGTGCTCGTGCTGATGGCGGGGCTGGGCTACCTGCTCTACGAGCGGGGCTTTGGCCGCGCGCACGCGAACCAGGCGCACAGCTCGATCGCCGTGCTGCCGTTCACCAACCTGAGCGGCGATGCGGCGCGCGACTACTTCAGTGACGGCATGTCCGAGGAACTGCTGAACCTGCTCGCGCGCGTGCCCGGGCTGAAGGTCGCATCGCGCACCTCCTCGTTCGCCTACAAGGGCCGCAACGTCGACATCCGCGAGGTCGGCAGGGAACTCGGCGTCGAGACCGTGCTCGAGGGCAGCATTCGCCAGTCCGGCGACCAGGTGCGCATCACGGCGCAGCTGATCGACGCGGAGTCCGGTTTCCACCTGTGGTCCGAGACCTACGAGCGCCGCCTCGAGGACATCTTCCGGGTGCAGGACGAGATCGCGGCGATGATCGTCAGCAAGCTGCGCATCGAGCTCGCGCCGCAGGAGCAGCAGATGGCGGTGCGCGACAAGGCGCCGACCCAGAACGTCGAGGCTTACGAGCTGTACCTGCAGGGGCGCGCCGTGTGGAAGCGCCGCGGCGAGGAAAACCTGACGCGCGCCATCGACCTGTTCCAGCGCGCGCTCGGTCTCGACCCCGGATTCGCGCGCGCCCACGCGGCGCTCGCGTCGGCCTATGTCGTGATGCCCGGATACACGCGGGAGGAAGACGACGAGTCGAAGTTCCTGCCACTGGCCGTCGCGTCGGCGCGGCAGGCGCTGTCCATCGACCCGAACATCGGCGAAGCGCACGCGGTGCTGGCGCAGATCAGCGCCGAACGGGGCAACCTGCTCGACGCGGAGTCCGGATTCTTCTTTGCGATCTCGCTGGAGCCGAACGAGGCCACGCCGCACCATTGGTACTCGTTGCTACTGAGTCGCGTGGGGCGCCTGAACCTGGCGCTGGACCAGGCGCGCAAGGCCCAGGAACTCGACCCGACCTCCCCGGTGCTGGCGGCCAACCTGGCCGGCATGTACCTGATGCTGGGCGAGGATGAGCAGGCGCTGCGGTTCTCCACGCTCGCCGCGGACCTCGGGCTCAGCAAGAAGCAGGGCGGCATCGAATCCGCAGTCGCGATGCGGCGCGGGCAGTGGGACGAGGCGCGACGGCTGATCGCGGCGCAGGAAAACATTCCGCCGGAAGTGCGGCCCCAGGCGAAGCGCTATGTCGATGCGGTCGAGAACCCGGGCCTGCGGTCTGCCGTGATCGCCGAGATGCTGGCGATCGACCCGAAAATCATGCCGCCGATTGGCCTGATCCAGCCGTTGCTCCACCTCGGCGCAATCGACGCGGTCTATGAGATGATTTTCGCGGCGCTCGACGAGGATCCGGCGTCGTGGGTCAAGCGCTGGGACCTGAACCACGCCTGGGGCCCCGAGGGCGAGGCGTTCCGCAAGGATCCGCGCTTCGCCGAACTCGCCCGGCGCATCGGCATCGTCGAATACTGGAAGCAGTATGGCTTCCCGGACGGCTGCAGCGCCGGCCAGGACACGTCGATCGTGTGCACCTGAGCTGCGCGCTTGCCGCGTCACTCAATCGCGCTGCTGGCCTGGCTGCAACTCGCCGCGTGGCCTGCCCACGCGCTGAGCCCGCTGGTGCTCGAAGTGACGGTCGGAGCCGGCATCTACCGCGTGAAGTTCGACGCGTTGCTGGATGCGCCGGTCGACGGTGTCGGGCGCGTGTTGCAGGACTACGCCGGGTACGCCGCGCTCGATCCGCGGATCCGCTCCAGCAAAGTGATCGGGGTCGCGCCCGACGGCGCGTCGTTGCTCAAGACCCGGATACGCGCCTGCGCAGCGTTCTTCTGTCGCGACGTGCAGCGCGTCGAGCGTGTGACGTTCGACGACGGAGTGCTGGTCGCGGAGGCATTGCCCGAGCGCAGCGACATGCGCAGCAGCCTGGCCCGCACCGAGTTGCATGCCGAGGGAGACCGAACACGGGTGCGATACGAGGCCGAATTCACGCCGGATTTCTGGGTACCCGCGGTCGTCTCGCGGGGGTACGCTGGGCGCATGCTGCGCGAATCCGTCCTGCAATTGTTCCAGAACGTCGAGGAGCGGGCTCGTGAGCCCTGAACTTCCGGCCGGGGATCGCGCGCGCGCGCTGCGATTTGCACCGCGACTCCTTGCGTGGTTCGAGACCGACGGGCGCAAGGACCTGCCTTGGCAGCGCGACCCGGTTCCGTACCGCGTCTGGATCTCCGAGGTCATGTTGCAGCAGACGCAGGTGGCGGCAGTGATCCCGTACTTCGAGGCATTCACGCGCCGCTTCCCGGACGTGCGCCTGCTGGCCGAGGCTCGGCTCGACGAAGTGCTGCACCTGTGGTCGGGACTGGGCTACTACGCGAGGGCGCGCAACCTGCACCGCGCAGCGCAGGCCGTCTTGGATCGCCACGGTGGACGTTTCCCGCGGGATCTCGAGTCCGTCATGGCGCTGCCCGGCATCGGTCGATCGACGGCGGGCGCGATCCTCGCGCTGTCGGGCGGCGAGCGTCACCCGATTCTCGATGGCAACGTCAAACGAGTGCTGGCGCGGCAGTTCGGCGTCGAGGGCTATCCCGGTGAGGCCGCCGTCGAGGCGCGCCTCTGGGCGCTGGCAGATGCCTGCACGCCGCACGGACGGCTCGCGGAGTACACG
>Ga0209705_10000736_pt1 | contig 17072 bp, 13 predicted proteins | sample PPLLaktember2015_5_FD_187262 | JGI IMG/M metagenome (GOLD analysis project Ga0209705, IMG submission 187262) | Freshwater sediment microbial communities from Prairie Pothole Lake near Jamestown, North Dakota, USA - PPLs Lake P8 Core (1) Depth... | ecosystem: Environmental > Aquatic > Freshwater... | reverse complement strand
GGTGCGCATCGGCCACCGAGGAGAAGTCCGCCTCGCCGCCGGGGTTGAAAAAGCAGTCCACCACTTTCGAGCCGCCGCCGGCAGGCAGGTTGATGGGCAGACACTCCTTGCCGAAGGCCTCCTGGATCTGCTGGAGCAGCCGGGGCAGGTCGACGTTTTCGGCGTCGACCTTGTTGATCACGAGCAGACGACAGAGTCCGCGCCGCTGCGCCCAGTTCATCATGCGCGTCGTGGTCAGCTCGATGCCGGTCTGCGCGTTGACCACGATCACCGCCGTCTCCACGGCTTCCAGGCTACCGATCGCCTGGCCCAGGAAATCGGGGTAGCCGGGGGTGTCGATCATGTGCACCCGCGTACCCTCGTGATCGAAGTGCGCGATCGCGGAGTAGAGCGAATGCTGGTGCTGCTTTTCCAGCGGGTCGAAGTCGCACACGGTGCTGCCGCGCTCCACGGTGCCCGGTGTGGCGATCGCGCCTGCCGCGTGCAGCAGCGCTTCGGCCAGTGTGGTTTTCCCGCTGCCGCCGTGGCCTACCAGCGCCAGCGTGCGGATCTCGCCTGTTGTAGTGCCCGCCATCGGTCTCCTCCCATGCACGGCTGCGCTTCGAGTATAAAAGCCCCGGACGCTCGGGACAAGGATCGGGCTTGTGGGGTTCGATGCTGCGCCGCGCAACCAGCGCCCTGTACCGGACCGGTTCTATCATTGGCTCCATGCCAAGGATGATCCGGCGGCAACCGCCCGCTTATTGGACGGCAGGTGTGGACGGCTGCCCGGGCGGCTGGATTGTCGTGCTGGCCGCTGTGGCCGCAGACACCGGGCAGCCAGTCGAGATAGTCAGCCGCCTGTGTACCGCGTTCGCGGATGTGCTCGCCCTGCCGCAGCGGCCCGTCTCGATCGCCGTGGACATGCCCATCGGACTGCTCGACCGCGCGGCTCCCGGGGGCCGCGCCTGCGACCGCGAGGCGCGTGCCCTCCTCGGGCGACCGCGGGCGAGCAGCGTGTTCTCGCCGCCTACGCGCAAGGCCCTGGCCGCCCTCTGTTACGCGGAAGTGGCGGCGTTGAACGGCGCCGGCATGAGCAAGGAGGCGTTCAACATCCTGCCCAAGATCCGCGAGGTCGACGCTTCGATCGACCCCGCGTGGCAGGACACAGTGGTCGAAGCCCACCCCGAGCTCGCCTTTCTCGGCTTCGCGGGCCGACCCATGCTGCGCAACAAGAAGACCCCGGGCGGCCACCGCGAGCGCATGTGGCTGCTGCGGCAGATCCTGGGCAAGGTCTGTGTCGATCCGCTTGGCGTGCGTGCCGAGCATGGGCTGAGTCGCGTGGGAGTGGACGATGTACTCGATGCTTGTGCGCTGGCCATCGTCGCCGGCCGCCGTTGGCGCAAAGTGGCGCAACGTCTCCCCGCGCGCGGTCCGCCGCTGGACGCCAAAGGTCTGCGCATGGAGATCTGGTACTGATCGGCCACCGCGATGCTGCGCCGCATTCACGCAGCGGCGGCGATGGAATTGGCGTGGCGGGCACGCGAAGTGCTAATTTCTCACTCGACAGACCCTTCGCGCGGCTTCAAGCGATCGGCCTGGCAGACGATATAAGAACATCTCGATCGCAGCACAGCGCAAGGAGGGCTTATGCAAGCCAAGCTGTGGGTCGTTGCGGCGGTCATGGGTGGTCTCGCGTTGCCAGCGAGCGCGCACGACCTGACCATGAACGAGTGCCTGGAAGGTAGCGACTTCATCAAGAACGCAGCACTTTCGCGCGATTACGGCATCTCGCGCGAGGCGTTTCTGGGCCGCATGGAGAGCGATCTGCTGGCGATCCAGGCGTTCCCCCCGGAGCTGCGCTGGTTCGTGCAGGACCAGGATGACGAAACGCTGCTGGTTGGCTTTGCCCAGCTCGTGTTCGACACGCCGAAGGCGCCCGAGAGCCACCAATCCGATTTCCTGACCGCCTGCGTCGAGCGCATCGCTCTGCAGTCGGGCGGCGCCGCGCCCGTGCAGGACACCACGCTGACGCGTTAGGTGCCCGCCACCTCCCGGCGCACGAGCCGGGCGCAGCTCAGGGCCGTCGGCCCCTGCTGTGCATAGTCTGCCGCCTTCCGGGCGCAGAAACGTAGCATCCATCGCGCTCTTCCCTCGCATCATGGCGGGCGCTTGCTATACTTCCCTTGTTGTCGCTTTTGCCCTGGAAACAGGTTCACCACGACTACGGGGGGAGACACTCTGATGGATGTCAAGCTCACCCGGCGCCAGTTCTTCAAGGTCTGCGCGTCCGGGATCGGGGCTTCCAGCCTGTGCGCGCTCGGCTTCGCGCCGACCGCCGCACTGGCTGAGGTCCGCGCCTTCAAGCTTGCGCGCACCACCGAGACGCGCAACACCTGTCCGTATTGCTCGGTCGGCTGCGGGTTGCTGATGTACAGCCTCGGCGACAATTCCAAGAACGCGAAAGCCGAGATCATCCACATCGAGGGCGATCCGGATCATCCGGTCAACCGCGGGACGCTGTGTCCCAAGGGTGCGGCGCTGCTCGATTTCGTGCACAGCCCGAACCGGCTCAAGCATCCGGAGTATCGCGCCCCGGGATCCAGCGAATGGAAGCGCATCTCCTGGGATGAGGCGTTCGAGAAGATCGCACGCCGCATGAAGGACGACCGCGACCAGAACTTCGAAGTCAAGAACCAGGACGGGGCCACCGTGAATCGCTGGCTGTCCTTCGGCTTCCTGGCCGCGTCTGCGTCGTCCAACGAGACCGGTTACCTGACCCACAAGGTCGTTCGCAGCCTCGGCGCACTCGCCTTCGACAATCAAGCGCGTGTCTGACACGGACCGACGGTGGCAAGTCTTGCCCCTACGTTCGGTCGCGGCGCGATGACCAACCACTGGGTCGATATCAAGAACACCGACCTGGTGCTGATCATGGGCGGCAACGCCGCCGAAGCCCATCCCTGCGGGTTCAAATGGGTGACGGAGGCAAAGGCCCACAACAAGGCGAAGCTGATCGTCGTCGATCCGCGCTTCACGCGCTCGGCGGCGGTTGCGGACTATTACGCGCCGATCCGCGCCGGCAGCGACATCGCCTTTCTGGGCGGGGCGATCAATTACCTGATCACCAACGACAAGATCCAGCACGAGTACGTCAGGAGCTTCACCGACGCGCCCTTCATCGTGCGCGCGGACTTCCAGTTCGAGAACGGTATCTACTCGGGGTACGACCAGGACAAGCGCAAGTACGACAAGACCACCTGGGAGTACGAGATCGGACCGGACGGCTACGTCAGGGTGGACCCGACGCTGGCGCATCCGCGCTGCGTGTTCAACCTGATGAGGGCGCACTACTCGCGCTACACACCCGATGTCGTGAGCAAGATCACTGGCACGCCCAAGGACCAGTTCTTGAAAGTCTGCGAGATGATCGCGGACTGCAGCGCGCCCAATCGCGTCATGACGATCCTGTACGCGCTGGGCTGGACGCAGCACTCCTACGGCTCCCAGATGATCCGCACGGCGGCGATGCTGCAACTGCTGCTGGGCAATATCGGCATGCCTGGCGGAGGCATGAATGCGCTGCGCGGCCACTCCAACATCCAGGGGCTGACCGACCTCGGGCTGCTGTCCAACCTGCTGCCCGGGTATCTCACCCTGCCCGGCGAGAAGGAGACCGACTACCAGGCCTACATCGGCAAGCGCGCGTCCAAGCCGCTGCGCCCGAACCAGATGAGCTACTGGCAGAACTACGGCAAGTTCCACGTGAGCCTGATGAAAGCCTGGTACGGCGACGCGGCGAGGAACGAGAACAACTGGTGCTTCGACTGGCTGCCCAAGCTCGACAAGGTGCACGACGTCCTGCAGGTGTTCGAGGACATGCACCAGGGCAAGGTCAACGGCTACGTGTGCCAGGGCTTCAACCCGCTCAACTCGTTCCCGGACAAGAACAAGCTGATCGAGTCGCTTTCGAAGCTGAAGTACCTGGTCATCATCGATCCGCTCGCCACGGAGACCTCGGAGTTCTGGAAGAACCACGGCGAGCACAACGACGTGGATGCCTCGAAGATCCAGACCGAGGTGTTCCGGCTGCCCTCGACGTGCTTCGCTGAGGAGAACGGGTCGCTGGTGAACAGCGGGCGCTGGCTGCAGTGGCACTGGAAGGGTGCGGAGCCGCCCGATGAGGCACGCAGCGACCAGCAGATCATGGGCGGCCTGTTCGTCGAGCTGCGCGAGCTATACCGCAAGGAGGGCGGCGCCTTCCCGGACCCGATCCTCAACCTCACGTGGGCCTATGCGCAGCCGCACGATCCCGCGCCTGAGGAGCTGGCGCGGGAGTTCAACGGCAAGGCGCTGGCGGACGTGACCGACCCGAAAGACCCGAAGACTGTCCTGCGCAAGGCCGGCGAGCAACTCGACGGCTTTGCCCAGCTGCGCGACGACGGCTCCACGGCCTGTGGCTGTTGGCTGTTCTCGGGCGCGTGGACGGAGAAAGGCAACATGATGGCCCGGCGCGACAACGCCGACCCGAGCGGTCTGGGCAACACGCTGGGATGGGCCTTCGCCTGGCCGGCGAACCGCCGCATACTCTATAACCGCGCCTCCTGCGACGCGCAGGGCAAGCCCTGGGATCCCAACCGGGGCATGCTGCGCTGGAACGGGCAGAAGTGGGCCGGCTTCGACGTGCCCGACTTCAAGCCCGATTCCGCGCCCGCGGAGGGCATGAGCCCGTTCATCATGAACCCGGAGGGCGTGGCGCGCTTCTTCGCCCGCGGCATGATGGCCGAGGGCCCGTTCCCCGAGCACTACGAGCCGTTCGAGTCGCCGCTGGCGAACAACCCGATGCATCCGGACAACCCGCTGGCGCGCCACAACCCGGCTGCGCGGGTGTTCAAGGGCGATCTGGAGCGCATGGGCGAAGCCGCGCAGTTCCCGTACGTGGCCACGACCTACCGGCTGACCGAGCATTTCCACTACTGGACCAAGCACGCGCGGATCAACGCCGTGCTACAGCCCGAGCAGTTCGTCGAGATCGGCGAAGAGCTGGCCAAGGAGAGAGGGATCCAGCACGGGGACCAGGTCAAGGTGTCGTCCAAGCGCGGGTATCTCCAGGCCGTTGCAGTGGTCACCAAGCGGCTCAAGTCGCTGGACGTAGAAGGCAAGCGGGTGCATCAGGTCGGCATCCCCATTCACTGGGGCTTCAAGGGTGTTGCCAAGCCGGGATACATCACCAACACGCTGACGCCCTTCGTGGGCGACGCGAACACCAACACGCCGGAGTACAAGGCGTTCCTGGTGAACGTGGAAAAGGCATAGGGAGACGGCCATGGCACTTCAATCCCTCGATATCCAGCGCCGCTCCGCCACCACCACGCAACCGCCGTCGGTGCGCGAGACCACCAAGGTGGCCAAGCTCATCGACATCTCCAAGTGCATTGGCTGCAAGGCCTGTCAGGCTGCGTGCATGGAGTGGAACGACCTGCGCGATGCCGTCGGCGAAAGCCAGGGGGTCTACGACAACCCGCGCGATCTGACGGATCAGTCGTGGACGGTCATGCGCTTCTACGAGGTGGAGCCCGACGGCAAGCTGGAGTGGCTGATCCGCAAGGACGGCTGCATGCACTGCGCCGACCCCGGCTGCCTCAAGGCCTGTCCTTCGCCCGGCGCGATCGTCCAGTACGCCAACGGCATCGTCGACTTCAAGGAGGAAAACTGCATCGGCTGCGGCTACTGCATCACCGGCTGCCCGTTCAATATCCCGCGCATCTCCAAGAAGGACAGCAAGGCCTATAAGTGCACGCTGTGCTCCGACCGCGTGGCAGTCGGGCTCGAGCCGGCATGCGTGAAGACCTGTCCGACCGGCGCGATCGTGTTCGGCTCGAAGGACGACATGAAGCACCACGCCGAAGGGCGCATCGCCGACCTCAAGGAACGCGGATACGAGAGTGCCGGGCTGTACGATCCAGAGGGCGTGGGCGGGACCCATGTGATGTACGTGCTCCAGCACGCCGACCAGCCGCAGCTCTATGGATTGCCGAAGGAGCCCACCATCAGCCCGCTGGTGAGCCTGTGGAAGGGCGTGGCCAAGCCGCTTGCGATGCTTGCCCTCGGCGTGGCGGCAGTGGGTTCGTTCTTCCATTTCGTGAAGGTCGGCCCCAATGAGGTCGAGGAGGAGGAGGAGACCAAGGCATGAGACCCAAGCTGATCGAGCGCTACAAAGCCTCGGACCGCATCAATCACTGGTTTACTGCCCTGTGCTTCATCCTGCTGGCGTTGTCGGGGCTGGCCTTCTTCCACCCGTCGATGTTCTGGCTGACCAACCTGCTCGGCGGCGGCACATGGGCGCGCATCCTGCATCCCTTCATCGGTGTGGTGATGTTTCTGTCCTTTCTCGGGCTCACGGTGCGGTTCTGGCATCACAACCGGATGACCGATAACGACCGCAAATGGCTCGGGCAGTGGCGCGACGTGCTCAACAACCGGGAGGACAAGCTGCCGGAGGTGGGGCGCTACAACGGCGGGCAGAAATTGCTGTTCTGGGTCATGGTGCTGACCATGCTGCTGCTGCTGGTCACGGGCATCGTGATCTGGCAGCCGTATTTTGCGCCAGCCTTCTCCGTCACATTGGTGCGCTGGGCGGTGCTGGTCCACGCCATCTCCGCCTTCGTCCTCATCCTCGGGATCATCGTTCACATCTACGCCGCGATCTGGGTGAAGGGAACGATCGGTGCGATGACGCGCGGTTACGTCACGCGTGCCTGGGCCCGCAAGCATCACCCGGCGTGGTATCGCGAGGTGACCGGAGAGGCGAATCCCCGCTAGCGGATCGCCGGAGCCGGTCATCCCCGCGCAGGCGGGGATCCAGGCGCCGCTGATCTGTAGCCTAATTCCTCCTAACCGCAGAGGCCGGAGGCCCAGGGGGTCCGCAGAGAACGGCGATATCCGATTGGGTGCTCCTTCCCCCGCTTGCGGGGGAAGGCTGCGATGGGGGGAAGCAGTATGCAGAGCGCTGGACGCCCCATAGCCCCTCGTTCCGGTTTTCTTCGTGTCTTCGTGCCTTCGTGGTGAGAGGTGGAATCAGTGTGTCGCTGCACTAGCAGTGTTGGTTCTCCTCCGCGAAGCCTCCGCGCCTCTGTGCCTCCGCGGTTAGGGTCAAGGTAAGCAGTTGTCCGAAATCATCCGCGACGGTTCGCTCGCCGGCGGCATCCCCGGCATTCCGCAGTTTCGCCCCGTCGAACTGAATGCGTTCCGCGAGCGGGCGGAGCGCTTCGCCGTGCTCGCGCCGGGCCATTCGCTCGAAGCTTACCTCCGTTTCGCGGCAGCGTTGAGCCGTGCGCAAGACGAGGTGCTGCGCGGCTTTCCGCCGGTTCCATTGCCGGATGCGCAGATGCTGGAGCATTGCCACGCGCACGGGATGCCGCCGCTCGCGGTCGACGGTCACCGCCGCGATCCTGCCTGGCACGCCGGTCTGCGCACTCTTGTCAGCAGCATCCAGCCGGATGCCCTTCCAGTGCAGGGACAGGCTCTACTCGAGGCGCTGCGCAGCGCCTCCGGCGAAACGCTGGAGGTGACAGCGGACCATCTGTTGGATGGTGCCTATGCAGAAGCGGACGCGGGGCAGGCGCCCTTCGTTGCCGCGGCGCTGCAGGTCTACTGGGTGAAGATGGCGAGCGGGCTCGGGGAGGCGGGGTTCAGCCCGCAGGTGCAATACGGATTGTGCCCTGTGTGCGGCTCCTACCCGGTCGCCAGCGTCGTTCGCATCGGCGGGGCGCAGCAGGGTCTGCGCTACCTCGTATGCTCGTTGTGCGCATCCGAGTGGCACGCGGTGCGGGTGAAGTGCAGCCATTGCGCCTCTACCAAGGGCATCTCCTACCTGGGCATCGAGGGCGGCTCCGAAGCCGTCAAGGCGGAGGTCTGCGACGAGTGCAGGACCTACCTGAAGATCTTCTATCTGGAGAAGGACAGCCAGATAGAGCCGGTCGCCGACGACCTCGCGACATTGGCTCTCGATATGTTGGTAGACGAGCAGGGCTACAACCGGCTGGGGCCGAATCTGCTCTTCGCCGTGGGGCGTGAGGCGTAAGGCGTAAGGCGAGAGGCGAGAGGCGCGAGGGGGTGCCTGCGCCTGCAAGTTATGCCAGGCGGCTCATAGGCCTTTAGCAAACCGCCTCGTGCCTCGTCCCTCGCGCCTGATCCTAGAACTCTTTCTTCGCCGCCTCCGATGTGCGCTTCGCACTCTCCTTCGCGCTGCGCCCGACGTCCCTGGCGGCGTCGGCCGTGCCTCGGCCGATCTGCTTGCCGCCCTTCGAGTAGCCTTGCTTCGCCTTCTTCCATCCGGCCTTGGCGTCGCTGGCAATGGCCTTGCCGGCGCGCTTGAACCAGTTCTCCTTTTCCGGCTGGGTGTCCGCAGCGGCGACCTGGAGTGCCAGTCCGGTCAGTAGTGCAAACAGGATCGATCTCATACACATACCTCGCTTGGGGTGTTCGAGCGCCGCACGGTGGTGGCGCTCCACCTACTTCCAGTCGGCCCGCAGATCGGCGATGGTCTGCTGCAGCCCGTCCGAAGTGACCTCGGCCGGCGCCAGCGGGGCACCGGCCACCAGCTCGATCCGGGAGAATGGTCCGCGCGGCCACTTGGAGAACGCGCGCCCGCCGCTGCGGCTGAAAACACTGCCCCACAACCCGCGCAGCGCCACCGGCACCACCGGCACCGGGGTGGTCTCGACGATTCGCTGGATGCCGCCCCGAAACGGCTGCAGCTCGCCGTCCGGTGTGAGCTTTCCCTCCGGAAAAATACCCACCAGATCGCCGGCCCGCAGGGCGCGAGCGGTCTCCTCGTAAGCGCGTTCCAGAGCGGCGGGATCTTCCTTGGCCGATGCGATGGGGATGGCGCGCCCCTCGCGGAAGACGAAGCTCAGCACCGGGATCCGGAAAATGTTGTGATCCATGATGAAGCGGATCGGGCGGCGGCAGGCGGCCGCGATGACCAGCGCGTCCACGAAGCTCACGTGGTTGCACGCTACGACACCTGGCCCGGTTTCGGGAATGTGCTCGAGGCCACGAGTGCGCAGCCGGTAGACCGAGTGGATCAAGAGCCAGACGATGAACCGCATGAGGAACTCAGGCACCATGCGGTAGATGTAGAGCGCCACTGCGGCGTTCAGCACCGCCGTGACCAGGAACAGCTGTGGAATGCTCAAGCCTCGCGCGAGCAGCAGCGCTCCGAACGTGGCCGCCACCACCATGAACAGCGCGTTCAGGATGTTGTTGGCCGCGATCACCCGCGAGGTATGCGTCGGCTCGGTGCGGCTCTGGATCAGCGCATAGAGCGGCACGGCGTAGAAGCCGCCGAACATGCCCAGAAAGAGCAGGTCCAGCAGAATGCGCAGGCTGCCGTCGTGCGAAAGGAACTCGGCCGCGCTCAAGTAGCTGGCGGCCGTCCCGCCGGGGCTGGCGAGCCACAGGTCGAGTGCGAACAGCGTGATCCCGATCGAGCCGAACGGCACCAGGCCGATCTCGACCTTGTGTCCGGACAGGCGCTCGGTCAGCAACGAACCGGTGCCCACGCCCACCGAGAACGTGGCGAGCAGGAGCGTCACGACGCCGGGCGCGCCGCCCAGGTAGTCCTTGGCGTAGGCGGGAAGCTGGGCCAGCAGCAATGCACCCAGGAACCAGAACCAGCTGATGCCCAGCAGGGAGTTGAATACCGCCCGGTTGGGCCAGACGAAGCGCAGCGTGCTCCAGGTTTCGCTCAAGGGGTTCCAGTTCAGGCGCAACTCGGGATCGGGCGCGGGAGAGCTCGGCAGCAGACGGCTCGCCAGATAACCGAGCGCCGCGACGGCGATGGCGCAGGCCGGTGCGAGATAGATCCCGCTGGCGTCGGACATCAGGACTCCGCCGGCGATGGTGCCCGCCAGAATGGCCACGAACGTGCCGAACTCCACCAGCCCGTTGCCGCCGATCAGCTCCTCGTCGCGCAGATGCTGCGGGAGCAACGCGTATTTCACCGGTCCGAAGAAGGCCGAGTGGGTGCCGAGCAGAAACAGCGTTGCGAGCAGAAGCCCGAGGCTGTGCAGGACGAAGCCGGCCGCGCCCAGGAGCATGATTCCCACCTCCAGCAGCTTGACCAGGCGCACGATGCGGGAGCGCTCGTACTTGTCGGCGAGCTGCCCGGCCGTGGCCGAGAAAAGAAGAAACGGCAGGATCAGCACGCCGCCGCAGAGGTTGACCAGCACCTCAGGGCGCATGATGGCGAGTGTGGCGGCCTGATACGTGACCAGCAGCACCAGGGCATTTTTGAACAGATTGTCGTTGAACGCCCCCAGCAGCTGTGTGACGAAGAGCGGGCCGAAGCGACGCGTCGCCAGGAGGCGGAACTGGTTGGATTCCTGCACGGGTGTCGGGGGCATGGCGAACCCTACAGCCTGAGCAATAACCCTACCAGCGGTGGCGCCTGGCGAGCCTGCGACGTAATGCCCTGCAGGCGGTAGAATCTCGCTTCTGCCTGCCGAGCTTCGTCGTGAACGAGCCGCTGCCCACACTGCTTTCCGCCCGCCCCGGTCCTGCTGCGCTGCCTTCGGTCGATCGCGTCATGGGCCTCGCATGCGTTGTTGCCCTCATGGAGCAGCACGGCCGTGCCGCAGTCCAGGCGATCGTGCGTGCGCTGATCGAGGAGAAGCGCGGCGCCATCCTCGCGGGCGCGGTTCCCGAGGCGGTCTGGCCTCCGGGCGAGGCGTGGATCGAGCGGCATCTCAGGGCTCGGCTGGAGGCCGATGGGCGCGCGAAGCTGCGGCCCGTGTTCAACCTGACCGGCACCGTGCTGCATACCAACTTCGGTCGCGCGCCGATGCCCCCGGAGGCCATCGAAGCGGTCGCCGCAGCCATGGCTTCCCCATGCAACCTGGAGTACGACGTGAGCCGCGGTGAGCGCGGCGATCGCGACGACCTGGTGGAAGGCTGGCTGCGGGAGCTGACCGGAGCCGAGGCGGCCACGGTGGTGAACAACAACGCGGCCGCGGTCCTGCTGACGCTGAACGCCCTGGCGCAGCGGCGCGAGGTGATCGTCTCGCGCGGCGAGCTGATCGAGATCGGCGGCGCGTTTCGCATGCCCGACATCATGGCGCGTGCCGGCGTGAAGCTGGTCGAAGTCGGCACGACCAATCGCACCCACCTGCGCGATTACGCGCAGGCGATCGGCCCGAAGACGGCCATGCTGATGAAGGTACACGCCAGCAACTATGCTATCGCAGGCTTCACCGCGGCGGTCGCCGAGGACGAGCTGGCGCAGCTCGCGCGTGGGCACGGCCTGCCGCTTGCCGTCGATCTGGGGAGCGGTGCGCTGGTCGACCTCGCCGCCTACGGCCTGCCACACGAGCCGTTGCCCGGCGAGTCGCTGCGGGCCGGTGCGGACCTGGTCACCTTCAGCGGCGACAAGCTGCTCGGCGGGCCGCAGGCCGGCATCGTCGTCGGCCGCAGCGAGCTGATCGCGAAGCTGCGCAAGAACCCGCTCAAGCGCGCGCTGCGGGTCGACAAGATGACGCTGGCCGCCCTGGAAGCGGTGCTGCGTCTGTACCGCAACCCCGACCGGCTGCGCGAGCGTCTGACGACGCTACGTCTCCTGACCCGCTCCCAGCAAGAGATTCGCCGGCTGGGGGAGCGTCTGCTGCCGCTGCTGCAGTCTGCGCTCGCTCGCGATGCCGAAGTCAGCCTGCGCGATTGCCAGAGCCAGATCGGCAGCGGCTCGCTGCCGGTGGATCGGCTGCCCAGCGCCGCGCTGGTGATCGCGCCGCTGAAGAAGGGTAAAGGCGAAGGCACTGCGCTGAAGGCGCTGGAGAAGAGGCTGCGCGATCTGCCGAGACCGATCGTCGGTCGCGTCCACGACGCAGCGCTGTGGCTGGACCTGCGCTGCCTCGAGGACGAAGCGGGGCTTGTCACGCAGCTCGCCGATGTTTCCCGGGAAGTGCCGAGAAACCGGAATGCTTAGCCCGCGCGTCTGGTTACGGGACACTCCTTCCCCTTTTCGGGGGGAGGGGTGGGATGGGGGTGCTTCGGCACTGTCGTCATCGTCCGTGGACGAGCCGCACCCCCACCCGAGCTCTCCCGCTCCGAGCGGGGGAGCGAATAATGCAGCATGATCATCGGCACCGCCGGCCACATCGACCATGGCAAGACCTCGCTGGTGAAGGCGCTCACCGGGGTCGATGCCGACCGCTTGCCGGAAGAGAAAGCGCGCGGGATCACGCTCGATCTCGGGTATGCCTACACGCCAGTGCCTGATGGCGGCGTGCTGGGCTTCGTGGACGTGCCCGGTCACGAGCGACTGGTGCACAACATGCTCGCGGGCGCGACTGGGATCGACTTCGTGCTCCTGATCGTTGCGGCCGACGATGGCCCCATGCCGCAGACACGCGAGCACCTGCAGATCCTCGAGCTTCTGGAGTTGACGCGCGGCGCGATCGCGCTCACCAAGATCGACACGGTGGCGCCCGAACGCGCCGAGTACGCACGGCTCGAAGTGCGCGCCCTGTTGGCGGAAAGCGGCCTGCGCGCGGCGCCGGTGTTTGCAGTGTCGAGCGTGACGGGGCAGGGCATCGCCGACCTGCGTGCGCATCTGGACACACAGGCTCGAGCGCTGCCCGCGCGCGGCAGCCAGGGACACTTCCGTCTTGCCGTGGATCGCTGCTTCACACTCAAAGGTGCGGGCACCATCGTAACCGGCACAGTGTACTCGGGCAAGGCGTGCGTCGGCGACGAGCTGGTCTTGTCGCCGCCGGGCATCCGGGTGCGGGTGCGCAGCATCCACGCTCAAGACCGACCGGCGGAGGAAGGCGCGAGCGGACAGCGCTGTGCGTTGAATCTCGTCGGAGCGGGGTTCGACAAGGCGGTGGTCGAGCGCGGGCAATGGGTGTTGGACGCCGCGGTGCATGCGCCCACGCAGCGTCTCGACCTGCGCCTGCGCGTGCTGGGGTCCGAGCCGCGGCCACTCAAGCACTGGACCCCGGTGCATTTCCATCTCGGCGCCGCGGATGTTCCTGGGCGCATCGCCCTGCTCGAAGGCGATGCGCTCGAATCGGGCGGGAGCGCGCTCGCGCAAGCGGTGCTCGATCGACCCGTCGGTGCGCTGGCCGGCGACCGCTTCGTGATACGCGATCAATCGGCCACGCGCACCACGGGTGGCGGCTGCGTCCTGGACCCGTTCCCACCGCAGCGCGGGCGCCGCACTCCGCAGCGGCTCGCGCTGCTGCGAGCCTTCGAAGGTGGCGACGCGGGTGCGGCTTTGGCGCATGCTCTCGAGACAAGCCCGCCGGGCATCGACCTGCGCCGCTTCGCCCAGACCTGGAACCTGCGCGAAGAGGAGGCGCAGGAGCTATGGCAGGGTATGGCGATGCGCAGGGTGGACGACGGCGCAACGACGTGGGGCTTTTCCACCCAGGCGTGGGAGGCATTGCGGGCCAGGCTGAAGGGCGCGCTGAATGCGGAGCATGAGCGTGCGCCGGACATGATTGGCGTCGGGCGCGAGCGCCTGCGCCGGCTGGCTGCCCCCGCGGTGGTGCGGGCTGCCTGCGATGCCGCATTGGAGGAGCTGTTGAGCGAAGGCGGTGTGGTGCAGACCGGCGTCTGGCTGCATCATCCGGACCACCAGCTGAAGCTCACGCAGAACGAAGAGCAGCTGTGGGGCAGAGTGCGTCCGCTGTTGGAAACCACTCCTTTCCATCCGCCGCGCGTGCGCGATCTCGCGCGTGCACTGCTGATCGAGGAAGGTGCGATGCGCCAACTTTTGAGGCGGCTGGCGCGCCTGGGCGAGGTCTATCCGGTGGCGCACGATCACTACTTCACGCGCGGCGCCGTCACTGCGCTCGCGCAGATGGTGCGCGAGTTGCAGGAGGAGCAGGGCAGCGCCAGTGCCGCGAGCTTCCGCGACCGCATCCAGACCGGCCGCAAGCTCGCCATCCACATCCTCGAGTTCTTCGACCGGGTCGGCTACACAAGACGAGTAGGTGACGCGCACCGCGTGCGCCAGCCGGCGCTGTTCGCCGAGGGGTCTGCGGCGCCGGCCATGGGATAATGTGCCCAAGGAGCAGGTGGCGGTAGCTCGTGGTTGCTCTGGTTCGGGTGAGTTCAGGGCGCCGTGTTTATGTGGGTGCGTGTTTTTTGCTTCTGCGCCTTCAGGGCGCACCCGGAAGGGAAGCGTTCCCCGGTGGGGCGACTGGACTTCAAATCCAGGAAGGGTCGGCAGCCGATTCTTGGTGGGTTCGACTCCCACTCTCTTCCGCCAACAGCCCCGCGTTGCGGGCTGTTGGCTCCGCGAGTGGTCGTCGAACCCAGGGTGGGTCCGGTTGGCTTCGGCCGTTTCACTTAACTTGCGCGCGAGCGCGCGCAAGCTTAGCCTCCGCCGCAACAAGCCGCGCTTGGCGCCGGACGGCGCCCGCATGGCGTGTTGTCCCACTCTCTTCCGCCAACAGCCCCGCGTTGCGGGCTGTTGGCTCCGCGAGTGGTCGTCGAACCGAGCCCGGGTTCGATTGGCTCCGGCCGTTGCACTTAACTTGCGCGCGAGCGCGCAAGTTAGCCTTCGCCGCAACGAGCCGCGCTGGGCGCCGGATGGCGCCCGCACGGTGTGTTGTCCCGACGCTTCTCCGCCATGCTAGCATTGAGGCATGAACGATCAGACGCACGGCATAGGAACACACAGCGAGTACTCCGTCCAGCGTTGGGACGGCAGCGACTTCTCGCCGCGCAGCGAGCGGGTCGCCGAGGAAGTGCCGATCGCGCTGATGTATGCCGGGCTGCCGCACGTCGTGATGATGGCCACACCGGCGGACCTGGAGGACTTCGCGCTGGGGTTCAGTCTGAGCGAGGGCATCGTGCGCGCAGCGGAGGAGCTGCTGTCCATCGAAGTCCTGCCGATGGGCGAAGGCATCCAGTTGCGCATGGACATTCCTCTCGAACGCTACCTGCCGCTCGAGCAGCAGCGCCGCAATCTCGCAGGCCGCAGCAGCTGCGGGCTGTGCGGCACGGAGACCATCGATCAGGCGGTGCGCCATCCGCCGCGCGTGGGTACTGGCGTCAGGATCGCGCCTGCAGCCCTGCACCGCGCTTTTGCCACCCTTGCGCAACGGCAGCAGCTCAACGCCATGACCGGCGGCGTGCATGCGGCGGCCTGGGCCTCACCCGCAGGTGAAGTGTTGCTGGTGCGCGAAGACGTGGGGCGGCACAACGCGCTGGACAAGCTGATCGGTGCGCTGCTGCATGCCGGCCATCCCATCGAAGGAGGGTTCGCGGTGATCACCAGCCGCGCGAGCTTCGAGATGGCGCAGAAAGCGGCCACTGCCGGCATTACACTGCTGGCCGCGATCTCGGCGCCTACCGGCCTGGCGATCCGGCTGGCGGAGGAAACCTCCCTTACCCTGGTCGGCTTTGCACGCGATGGCCGGTACAACGTATACGCCAACCCCGCCCGGATTGCTGTCGGTTGATTGCACAGCAAGGGCCTCGACATGAACAGCAGGCCCAAGGAGACCAAGGAAACCCAAGTCGGCCGCCAAGACGCCAAGGAGAACCAACTTCGCTGGCCACGAAGCTTACCTTGGGGCAGGTTTGGCGGTTTGCGACAGCGCAGGTATGCGGTCACCGGTTCCAATAACCTGTGAATCCTGAGAAATCCTGTCAATCCTGTCCATTCGGCTGATGGATCACGAACAAGCAGCGCTGGCTCCGCCCGAGCGGCGCGGGATCTGGGGCTGGTGGACCGGAACCCCGCTGTACCTGCGCATCATCGGCGCCCTGGTGCTGGCAGTCGCGGCGGGGGCGGCGCTGGGCGAAAGCGCTGCTCCGCTGGCGCAGCCCGCCAAGCTGATCCTGCGCCTGCTGACGGCGATCGCGCCGCCGCTGATCCTTCTGGCCATCATCCGCGCCCTGACCAACGCCGAGCTGCCCCATGGCACCGGCCGGCGGCTTGCGGGGCTGTTACTGCTCAACACGCTGGTGGCGATCTCCATCGGCCTGGCGGTCGCGAATCTGTTGCGTCCTGGAGAGTGGCACGAACTGACGCCCACGCCGCCGGGGATCACGCCGAGGACGGGCGTGGGCCCACTCGAGCAGTTTCTGGACAACGTCCCCCGCAGCCTGCTGGGCCCGCTAACCGATCAAGGCAACGTCATCGGCGTGATCTTCATCGCGATAGCCTTCGGCGTGGCGCTGCGCGGCCTGCGCGACCATCCGCTGCGCAACGTGCGCGACGGGGTGGAAGTCGGCTTCCAGGCGATGATTGCAGTGCTGCGCTGGGTTATCGAGATCATCCCGTTCGGCATCTTCGGCATCATCGCCAGCATCGTCGGCACCAAGGGCTTTTCCGCCTTCATCCCGCTGGGCGGGTTCGTGGTGGCGGTGATCGTGGCCTTGCTGCTGCAGGCCACCTGGTACCTCACGCGCATCCGTTTGCTGTCCTGGGCCCGTCCGCTACATGTGTTGAAGGGCACACGTGATGCGTTGGTGACCGCATTCTCCACTGCCAGCTCGGCGGCGACGATGCCGGTGACCTATGCCTGCCTGCGCGACGGCGTCGGGTTGCGCGAGCGCTCCGCGAGCCTGGGCGCGCTGGTGGGAGCGAACTTCAACAACGACGGTACCGCGCTGTACGAAGCGATGGCCGCGCTGTTCGTGGCCCAGATGCTGGGGATGGATCTGAGCATTTACCAGCAGATCCTGGTAGTGCTCACGAGCGTAGCGGCTTCGGTGGGCGCGGCCGGAATCCCCGAAGCCGGCCTGGTGACCATGACCATGGTGTTCAGTGCGGTTGGCCTGCCGATCGAGTACATTGCAATCCTGCTCAGCGTGGACTGGTTCCTGGATCGCTGCCGAACCACCATCAATGTGATGGGCGACATCAACGTCAGCGCCCTGCTCGATGGCAAAGAGCGTGCGGCCGAAGGCAGCTAGGCCGGAGGCGTGCGAACAATGCGGCAGCAGAACAAGAGCGAAGCCCCGGGGCCGGCGCCCGGGCACCGCGTGGGCAGAATCAGCGTACGCGAGGCGGTGTTCGACCTGCTGCGCGCGTTCGGCATGACTACGTTCTTCGGCAACCCCGGCTCGACGGA
>Ga0209705_10000725_pt1 | contig 17195 bp, 9 predicted proteins | sample PPLLaktember2015_5_FD_187262 | JGI IMG/M metagenome (GOLD analysis project Ga0209705, IMG submission 187262) | Freshwater sediment microbial communities from Prairie Pothole Lake near Jamestown, North Dakota, USA - PPLs Lake P8 Core (1) Depth... | ecosystem: Environmental > Aquatic > Freshwater... | reverse complement strand
CGACTCCGGGACGTTACTGCCGTAAACCAGGAAGCGTGCGCCCGGCAGTTTTTTTCGCAGCAGCGGCATGACTTCGTCAACAAAATATTCGACGGCTTCAATGTTTGGGGGATGCCCGAATCCACCGAGAAATGCGATGTCTTGACGCTGTTCGAAGCCGGGCACCTGCTCTGGCAATTCGACCACCCATGGGCACTTTGCCACAAGTGATTCGTCAAGGTTGTGTGAAAGAATAACCGCATGCTCGACCTCATTGTAGGAGAGCACCAAGTCGACCTTGCGCATAACTGCAAGCTCGGTGTCGCGCATGATTGCCGCCCTCTCGACTTGATCGCGGTCACGATTGCTGATGCCCATGCGTAGCTCGCGCAGGAAATGTAGATCGGCGTTGTTGAAGACGATTTTCGCCTGGGGGGCAACGCTTCGAATAAGATCGATGTACTTATCAGCGACGTAAAATCGGGTGATGTAGACGATGTCAAATTCAGCACCACGCTGCTCGATGAGCGAACTCACCGATTGCGTAAACGGCGCGTACTGGCATTCGATGCCCATGCGTTGTAGGGCTTCAGTGTAGTCGCCGAGATAATTTAGGCTCTCGGCTACAAAGGTAAGTTTGAAGCCAAGCGACTGCAGGATACGCATTTCCTGAACAGCCGCGTAGCTGCCCGCATCCTTGTCAGGCTGGGGTGTAAGGGCATCGATGACAAGCGCCCGGTAGCTGACGTTGCGATCCTTGATCAGGTCGGCCTGCTGACCAACCCGGCCGTTGTTGCGATAGCTGTCCGCCCATCTCGCCTTGAACTTCGGCTGATTGACGAGCTGGAATCTCTTCATGCCGGACTCGGTGCTGGTGCCGCTGCTGACGCCCTCGAAGTGAACGACTTCCGAGAAAGGCGTGTAAATGGTCTTGAAGCCCTTTTCCCTAACGCGAAAGGCAAGGTCGGTGTCTTCAAAGTAAGCGGGCGCGAAGTCTTCATCGAACCCGCCGATGTCCTTCCAAAGTGCGGCGGGCAGCATGATGCAGGCGCCCGAAATGTAGTCAACCTGTCGCACATAGTTGTAGCGCGGGTCTTTCGCGTTTCCGCTGCGGCCGTAGTTCCAAGGTTGACCATTGCTCCAGACAATGCCGCCGGCTTCCTGCAACGCTCCGTTTGGGTAAACCAACTTGGCACCCGCCAGGCCGACCCCGTCGAAGGTTTCGAACACATTCAGCAGTTCGTCGATCCAGCCTGACGACACTTCGGTGTCGTTATTGAGCATCACGATGTAATCACCGCGTGCGAGTTCGGCACCGCGATTGCAGGCCTTTACAAAGCCTTGTGCCTTGTCGTTGCGCACGTACTCGATGCCTTCGACAAGTGACTTGATTCCGGTTGTCTGGTCTTCCGATCCATCATCGACAACGACGACCTCAAAACTTGCGTCATTCGGCGCCAGCAGCAACGAAGCGAGGCAGTTATATGTCACTGCGAACTTGTCGTGGGCCGGTATGACAATGGAGACCCTCGGGTGGCCAGGCTTGTGAAAAACCAATGGTGGAAATTCCTTGCGCTGCGTTCCGAACCCGCGAATCACCTCTTCATGGACAGTTGCAAGCTGGGCGACATAAGCAGCGACGGTAGCGTCATTCCATGCGCCGCTCTTCCCAGCATGGCGTCCGATATTCTTCAACTGACGCCGCAACGATTCATATCGCTGTTGACCGGACGGGACGAGATAGGCTGGCAGATAAGGCCCACAGTTGCGGCGCAGAACCTCCTCTGGCGTTGAGACATAGGGAACAACCGCGGAAATTTCACCCACGACAAATGGAGGATCCATCACCCGAACACTGAACAGGTGTGGCAGGCCGTCAAGGCTTGATGCAGGCAACGGGATACGGAAGCGATGATCGCCGCCACCCTCAAATGGCTGATCGGCAACAACCGATGCCACGGCTTTGCCGTTATCCAGCAGCACAACCGGCAGGGCTTCTTCGGCTTTCTCCCGGTGCCGCACCCAGCCTGTCAGGACGGTCCCCACCAATTCGTCAACATTGCCCTCGAGCAATCCAGTCGTCTTGAATATCAACGGGGAACCGCCGAGTATTTGACCAGTATCAACGATGCGCGCAGATATTCTATGCTCGTGACCAGAACAAAACTCGATGGGCAGACCCACCCGCAGACCATGCCGACCGTCACCGATTTTTGCCGCGAGCAAATCATCACGATACTCATCCGCCTCAACTCTGCAGAACGGCTCGCCATCCGCCAATAGCTCAATCAACACGGGGCTATCAGGCATATCCGGATTCCAGGCCCAGCCCGTTATCTCTAGGTCGACAATCCCATCCAGATTGCCAAGAAATCCAGATTGTGACGTTGGTGAGTTCACACCACTTTCAACAGCCATATCGTTATCTCTTGCCCCGTTTATTTCCATAAGGGTACTTACTCCCTACAGCGTCCACTTGAAAAAAGCACACGGCCAACAAGAAAGCGGTGCCGACAGGTTCATCAGGCCATGACACATCAAATGACCACTTTCAAGATTCTTGTATCCCATCAATTTTCTTACAGCATCAGGAAGCAAGGGATAACGGCGGCCGCACAATCCCGATTGGCGCCACATCATCGGGAAACTCTGCCTTACTCAGCCCGCCAGCCTCATTTGTCGCGATCAAATCCCATTGAAATCCTCGCACGGCAGGTGGATTAATCTTGAATATTATCAGGCCGTTTTCCTCATATTTTCTCTGGACATAATTGACATCGTAAATCGTTGCATTCGTTGGATCCTCCGGATTGATGTACAAGCAGTTCTGGAACTCTTGCATCATCGGAAATCCGGTCTTGTCGAACAGAAACCAGGTGGCACGAAACACGCCGCCCTTATCAAGAACTCTGGCACACTCGGACAAATAATGGTCGATATGGCTTTCCACGATATGCGTAAACACTGAATGCGCATTGACCAGGGTGAACTTTTCCTGGGTTTGGAATGGCACGTCCTCCTTGCTTCCACCAGGATTAAACCCGGCATTGAAGGCATCATGGTGGGAAAAGCTGAAATTCTCATCCAGAGGTTCAAGATTCGCCTTGCACCACTCTATGGAATTCCGGTACAAGTCCACACCGAAGTAGCGACGTGGCTTATACATTTTCTGCAACAGCAATTGACGAGCATTGCGGCCACACCCACATCCAAAGTCAAAGAAACGCTCATATTTTTCAGGCGCAATCTGGTCCCCGAAAATCAGGCCACCCTCCGGATTGTCAAAATAAATATCTTCGACCGGTCCCACGGATTTGCGCAGTTCGATAGGTGGAAATGGGATGTCCATGTATCGCTCCTTTAAAAATGCTTACACGATGCTTACAAGCTTTTTATTCACCCACAACATTCACTTTCCACAGTAGGTTCAGTGCAAACCTGTGCACTGCGCCAGACAAGCAGCGGGGTGCGATGGAGAACGTCGACTTTCGGATGCAGCCAGACAGTAGCGCCGCTCATGCATGTGGACCAAAATTATGTTTTCGCGGTATTGATTTGCATGAATGCACCCCATGAGATGGGGAAACGTGAGTCCCAGAATGCTAGTGGCCATACTTCTGCTTGTTGTCATAAGGCTGTAGCGGATGCTCAAACCGACCCTGCTTCAGCAAGGCCGGGAATTTCAATTTGAGCGAATTTTCGGACGTTGACTCCTGCACTATCTATGCATGATTATGCTGCATCCAACTGACACCCTGTTACCGTCAAATCTCAGTGCAAACACGAATCGCTTAACAAAGTGACCATAGAACCAAGGGAAATGCATCAATGCAAGGATCGATCGACAACGTCCACAACGGAAAATGCTACGGCTGGGCTTTCGACGACCAGTCTCAGACCCCTGTTGCCGTTTCCATCTACATTGACGACAAACTTACCGCCCGGGGGTTTGCCAACCAGTATCGCGCCGATCTGGAAAGTGCGGGAATCGGTGATGGACATGCCGCCTTTGTCATCGACATCCCGGAGTCATTTCGGGATGGTCATTATCACGCGATGGAAGTCAGAAGCCAGGCCGGCACCGTTATCGCCAGCCGGAATGAGATCCTGGTTGTTCCACGCCTGACGCCCGCCGAATTTGCCCGGAGTGCGCCCTGGGTCGACAGCGATGACCACACCTTCCAGGCAGAACTCAATCGTCGCCTGGCACGCCGTGAGATTCAAGAAAACGTTGTGGAAAAGCTGAGGTTCTTCCGCGAGAATGGCTACGTCGCTATCGAACAGGCCATTCCGCATTGGTTGATCGACAAAGTGCTAGATGACGTCGAGCGCGCATGGAACTCCCCTCCCTCCATTCTCGTATTGAACAATACGCTCAAGCAGCCTGTATTGATGCAAGACGTCGTCCAGAGTCCCGGATTCCGCAGTACTTCATTTCGCTATCTGGACTTCCACAACGTCTCAGACGCCTGCGCCGAAATCATGATGAACCCACAGGTTCTCGATTTCGTAAGAACCTACCTGGATGCCGACATCGCGGCGATGCAAACGCTGCTTTTCGAGAATGGAACGCAGCAACGCAGCCACCAGGATTTCCCCTATGTCCATTCGCTGAAGCCCGCATCGCTGGCCGGAGCATGGGTGGCACTTGAGGATGTCCACCCCGATGCGGGTCCTCTGTTCTATTGGCCGAAGTCGCATCGCCTCGTAAAAACCTATGAGTTTGAGGACGGCACCGTTCTGGCCGAAGGCGATGGCGAGCACGTCCGCAGGTACGAGGAGTACCTGGAAAACTCCTGTCGTGATCTCGGTCTAGAAAAGGTGCAGTTCACGCCAAAAAAAGGCGATGTTCTGATCTGGCACTCTGCTCTCGTACACGGGGGAAGCACTCGCAATAACCTTGCCCTGAGCCGTAAAAGCATGGTGACTCATTACACCACCTTGGACGCGTATCCGTTCGACCGCCGGCACCCCCAGACACCACCTGTGACGGTCCAACGACACAGCGGGATTTACTATGCATCACAACGTGAAGGGCATCAAGAGGGCTTGTATTCCTTCGACTAAGCCAACTGCCGCCGGTGAAACGAAAAGCGCAGCATCTGACGCGCTTTTTTGAAAACGGTGCTGGAGAAACCCTGTGACGCTTTTGGGGGTGGACGAATCACCCCAGCCTTTTTATGGAAAATTCAGGACTTGAGGCAGGTTTGATAGTTTGGATGGCTTCGCTGCGGTCGGTTATTAGCAGTCTGTCGCAGCTTACGGTGCATGGAGTGACAAGAGGTTTTGATTCACCATCCCAGATTGGCGTACCCAACCAACCACATGCCGATGGATGCCTCTCCACCAGGCATCCATCGGCTATCCGAATCCCCGCAGACCGTCAGCGGTTGTCGTTCAGCAGTCTATGAACCTTTTGACCGACATCAACGGGATTCAGCCTTGCCCTGATCGCTTTTGAAGCGGCTGAACCAAGCCTCTCCCGAACATCGGCATCGGTCAGGCGATCAAGGTACTCCGCCGCCTGCTCAATGTCAGGGTCACCCCACAACGTACCAGCCGGATAGGGCCCATGATCCCTGTCGGTAGCAATTACATTCGCGCGCACCAGACAGGAATCGAGCTCCGTCATGAAGTCAATATTGCCTGAATAAGCGGAGGCGACAACCGGCTTACCCATCGCCATGGCCTCGGCCAAGGTGAGCCCGAACCCTTCTGAACGATGCAGCGAGACATAGACATCGAGAGACTTCATCAGGGCAAGCGTGTCCTCTCTGGTAAGAGCGTCCGTCATCCAGATTACGTTCAATCCGTCTGCCGCGAGCCTGAGCTGTGAGAACTCGAATGGTGCCATTTCTGGTGAACTCGCCTTGAGCACCAGCAGCGCCTTTTTGTTATGAGGACCAAATGCCTTTCTAAAGGAATTCAACAGCGCCAAAGGATTCTTCCTCTCGATAACGCTTTTGCAATCGAAGAAGAAACCAAACACCGTTTCGCTTTCAGGAAGACCAAACCGCGCCCGATCTGCCGCGACCTCATCAATGCCATCAAAATCGAGGACATGCGGAACAACGTGAACCGGAACGTCCACGACCTTGCGGATTGCATTCGCTGAATACTCACTGGGCGTCCAGATTTCAGTCAGCCCCCCTGCATCGGCATGCGATCCAGGTAAAGATTCCGTCTCCCACACCCAGTAACCAATGTTCTTACGTTTTTGCCAGAACGCGTGAGGTAGGCGCCCCCTTACGTGCGGATACTCATCGCCATTGGCAACGATTATGTTCACCCCTTTAGCGGGGTCATGTGATGACAGCAATCGGCCCGACAGCATATCGTTTAGGTCGACCCAGTTACCAAGATGCGTCGTGGGCAATGAAACCTCCCTGCACGCGATACCGGAGGCCGCCAGGGTCCGTGCCATCGAGCGCGCTGACTCCCCCATTCCAGTCGGTGTATGGAAATACCCCGCCAGATTTACGCCGGTTCGACCTGACTGGAGCGCAGAAAAACATTCCATCAGATGAGCGCGCAGAACTGGCATTTCGACTTGCCCATCGGCGGGATGGATTTGCCGCTCACTGCGGACCAAGCCAAGCGCAATCCGCAGCCGATTTACCCCGCTTTTGCGATGTGGGCGTTTTTGTACCAAAGCAGAGGCATCCGCCAGCCAGCTCTTTTCCCTTTGGGCCTGATTAACCAAAATCTCCACGAACGTCCCGGCGTGTTTACCGTTCTCAAAGACCGTATCGAAACGGTCTCTCAACTCGGCGTTATGGTAATAATGCTGTTCCGCTTGCGCCGCAACATCTTGGCCCAAGGAGTGGGTATAAAGCTGGAAAAGGGAATTACCTGTGGCATGCACACCCGCATCCGTGAGCATGTCACGGAGATGACGCATATCGAACAGCGTCCCGCCGCCAACCAGATTACCCTGCAACCATGGACTATGACCGAGAATGATCGCTGCCAACAGGTTGGGGGCCCCTTCTGCGAAGCCATCGAACCATGCAACATCCTCGGGAGTGACAATGTTCCGCGGACATGCCTCGGCATAGAGCCATTGGACATAGCGAACGCGCTCATTGTCGACAAACGGAAACCTGAACTCGCGCTGCAGACCGGTATCCTGAAGAAAAAGCATCAGAACTTTCAACAGACCTTTGCGATGTGCGAGAAAGGCCTTTCCATCGTCAACGAAGAAGGCATCCTCGACCGTACCGTATTGTTCGATCCATTGAGCATATTTCTCGGAACCTTCAATGGATGTAAACGCGGCGGGAAAGGCCGCTTGCAGATCAGGACGTCGTCGCCAGCACATCAAGGCATGTTTCACCACATCTACGCGGTCAAGCAGGTGCCCATATAAAGCAAACAACTCACCAATGCTTTCTTCATTGCCGCCAGACGACCTCACCCATCCACGAATGTCCTCAACGTGATCGACCGTTTCGAAAGACTTGGGATAGGCCGCCTTCACATCCGGACGATAGTGCTCCAAAGCAACCAGCAATGGTGCAATTGCGCGCCGGTCGAACTGGAAATTCGGGGTCATCAGAAAACGGCAAAACGCATCTGGCTGTGTTCCTGGTGAAGGGATATTGAGCCCTTTCTCAATTGCCCGCCGAATGACAAATTGCGTCAGCTTCCCAAGGCGAACACCATTCAATATGGCATTGAAGGCAACCGGGATACTTGAAAATTCATTGTAGCCATTGGCGAAAAGTTCGTCGGCGTACTGTCGAGCGATGGATGCGAGCGCGGGGTTGCCTGAGAGTTGGTGGCGTGTCTGATGCTTCGACAATGTGTCGAGCTTATTCGGGTTAAACCCACTGAAATGAAAAAATACCAGCGGTTTGCCGTTTACCCAAAATGAATCGTCAATTTGCTGGAGCTTGCGCTCGTGCAGGTTCCAGTAGGCCACATTAAGTGCGGGATCCTTGAGAATCTCGACACCGTCAAAGTAAGACGGCGCCAGATCCATCCAGCGTTGATCCACGAACAAGGCGTTGGGCAGATCCACTACGCACTTGAAAGCGAGGCGCCTGCTCCACCAATCCAGGAGGCTGGCAACGCTTGGGTCATTGCGCACCCCGAGAAAGCCCAGGTTGTGCACCCCGCTGTGCATGATGTCGGTTTCAGTTGGGGTTTTGCCATCCTCCGGGGGCGGGGCGAGCATGTGCGGCGTCAGTACAATCGACGATCGTGACAGCGCCTCGTAGACCGATGCCAGGGGAGCAGTGATGAACAAATCCGGATCGAGATAGAGGGCGCTCTCCAGGTTGTACTCGTCCATCAGGTAACGCAGCAGATAGGGTTTGACAGCTGTGCTCAGCTCCAGGATCGAATATTGGTATAGGAAGAGTTCCCCCAGAGGCAGGTTGAGGCTATCGAGTTGCACAAGCTCGAACTGCTCCTTGCCGGGGTCAAATGCGCCATCAAGCCGATCGACAAGCAGAACAAAAAAGCGCCCGTCAGGATGGTGCTTCAGAAACGAAGCACAAAGTGTCCGCGCAAAGGGAAGGTAATTTCGCGCAACGATGGTTGCGGCTACAGCCTGCATGATTAGAGATATCTTTCTAAATGGACCAAACAAATCCCGGGCGGCTCAATGCACGTCCACCGTCAAGGGATAGCCGTGATGGAGGGAGCAGACCGGTTGGGTATTTAAGGAAAAATCCGGTGTTTTCAGAGACAGGTTCGGATTGTAGTAGGGGTCGGCACTCAGCTCATCGCGCCAAGTGCTCTGCATGTACCGGATTTCACGGTCAAATCGTGCCCTTTTTTCCGGGGTGTCCTCGGCGCCACGGCTGAGTGATTCATGATGGTAAAGCTCCGCTTCCGGGCAATATACATTTCGGAAGCCTGCTTTCCGTAGGCGCAAACACAGATCAACGTCATTGAAGGCAACCGGAAGGTTGACTTCATCGAACATCCCAGTCTCCATAAAGAGGCTTTTCCGTATCATCAAGCACGCACCTGTCACGGCACTGAAGTTCTGGGCAAGTCGAGCCCGACCAAAGTGGCCGGGGGCATCACGCTCAAGGTAAAGATGGGCATGATTAGCCAACCCGCCGACACCCAGAACAACGCCTGCGTGTTGTACCTTGCCATCAGGGTAAAGCAGGCGTGCGCCTACAGCGCCTATTTCAGGCCTTAACGCGTAACCGACCATTTCATCCAGCCAGCCCTCTGCTATTACCTCTATATCGTTGTTGACGAATCCCAGAATCTCACCCCTTGCCTCGCTTGCAGCAAAATTGTTGATGGCCGAGTAGTTGAAGGGGGCGTCATAGCGAAACAACCTGATGCGTGGGTCATCCCGCAATTCGGCGAAATAGTCGCGTGTGGCCCTTTCCCTGGACTGGTTGTCGATCAGCAGGATTTCCCAGTTTGGGTAGTGGGTCCTGCCACGGATGCTTTCGATGCATGCACGAAGAACATCGACGCGGTCGCGCGTCGGAATAATCAGGCTGACAAGAGGGGGCGGCGATGGAATGGGATAGCGGACGTGATAAGTACCCGGATAAGGCCCGTCTTCGGCGATAGCTCCCGTTTCACTCAAGTGATCTTGCAGAGCCCTTAGTCCGGCCAAGTGTGCGTAATTCTTGTTGCCTGGAATTCGGGCTGATGAATCAGCATGCGCGCGCCAGTGATATAAGACCCGCGGAATATGGTGGATTTTCTCAGCCGATGTTTCCAAAGTGCATCGCAGGACCAAATCATAATCCTGCGACCCCTCGAAACCGACCCGAAATCCACCCACTTTGCGAATCAAACTCGTCCGATAAATCCCCAAATGGCTAAACACGTTTTGGGAATAGAGCAACAATGGATTCCAGTCCGGCTTGAAATAAGGATCATACCGTCTGCCCGTTTCCTCGATTTTGTCCTCATCCGTGTAAAGAAGATCCAGTTCTGGAAAGCGGTTGATTTCCACTGCCACATGATAAAGCGCGTGGACTGGAATCAAATCATCCTGATCCATCAGAGCGACGAATTCCCCATTAGCCAACTCGAAGGCGGAATTCGATGCGCGGGAAATATGCCCATTAGAATCCCGATAAACCACCCTTATGCGAGAGTCCAGCCGGCAATATTCTTCCAATATTTGTCGAGTTGCCGGCTCGGTGGAGGCATCGTCAGCAATGCACAATTCCCAATGGGGATATAACTGCATAATGACCGAATCTAGCGCCTGTCTAAGGTAATCCTCTACGGGGTTATGCACCGGCATGACGATGGAAATCAAGGGCTTGTATGGCAGTGTAGGGATCTGCTTTTCAATGGCCTGCTTGTCGCCTTCACTCAGGGTATCGTTGATACGGATAAAGTCTTTGTAATCAACACCGGCGTCCCGCGCCATACGGCGCTCCGCGCCCTGTTGATAGGCGTGCTGCAGGTTGAAAAGAATATCGAGCCAGGAAATCTGACCAGAAGCGTGATGAAGTTGGCTCTGATTCTTACGGTACCTGTCGAATAGCACGCGCGCCAGTCTTCGATAGAAACCCTCCAGCCAGGTAATGCGATGAATGATCAAGGGGCTTTGCTTAAATCGCCCGGCGGACTGACACGGTGACCAGAACAGGGCTCTAACTCCTTTGGGCAAAAAGAAAACTTCCCGAACGCTTCCCCTGCGATTTGACGGAATGGGTATGTAGCTTGTCTTGCCAACCGCGTTTCCATGATCAACATAGAGCTTTGCGACGCGGTCGCCCGCATGGCGTGTTAGAGCGGCTTCCAGGTAATACCAGCCCGAACTGATCCTGGTTGACCCCCATTTCAATGAAAATTGGGGATCAGCACCCAAGGCTATCCATTCCCCCTGGATTGGGTCAATTGGCTTGATATCCACCATTGGTTGCAGAGAGATCGCAATCCACTTTCTCGGTAGCAGCAATAAAAGGCTTTCAAGAAACTTCACCCAGCATGGCATGGGTAGAAGCTTCTCCCGGACTTCTTTTTTGAGCTGCCAATAGCCTTTATTCACGATTGCGCGTGATAGTAATCAAGCGCCTCATCAACCCGGTCAAACAGCATCAAGGTCCCGTTGCTTAAAACGGCGGCACGTTCACAATGTTCGGCAATATAGGCCGGACTGTGGGAGACGATGACCATGGCTTTGTCCTTCCGTTTCTCGAACAACTCGGTATGGCATTTCTCATGAAAACGGCTGTCACCTACCGCCACAACCTCGTCGATGAGATAGCAATCGAAATCAATCGCCATAGAGAGCGCGAAGGCAAGCCGCGCACGCATGCCCGATGAGTATTTTTTGACGGGCTCTCGCAGATAGGATCCCAAGTCCGAGAAAGCCTCCACAAAAGGAATGGCGGGACCAATGGGGGCTCCATAGACTCGGCAGATGAATCGCAAATTATCCAAACCTGTGAGGCTGCCCTGAAACCCACCAGTGAATGCTAGCGGCCAGGACACACTCATGGTGCGGCGGACATGCCCGCTTGTTGGCAATTCGGCACCGCTGATAAGACGGATCAGGGTAGACTTGCCGGCGCCGTTACGTCCCAGGATGCCGATTTTTTCGCCCTTGTGGATGGTCAAATTCACATCATGCAAAACTTCCCGTGGGCCATGACGGGTGCCATATATTTTGCTGACATTCTCGATGCTGATCATTCCGGCTCGACCCTGAGTTGAGTTTGCCGCGCCAGAATGAGCCCCACCAACAGTAGAACCAGATTGACCGATGCAAAGTAAACGAGGTTGTAGTGCGTGGTGACCCACTCACCGTAATAGCCATGGCGCAGCATTTCAACACCATGAACCATTGGAACCCAAAGCAGAACTTCCTGCAGTGCTCTAGGCAACCAGTCAATCATGAAGACGGCACCCGAAAGGGGAAACATAAGATAAGTTATGGTGTGCCAGACGCGATCGACAACTTCCGATCGTTCCGAAATGGAACCGATCACCAGCCCGAGCCCCACCGAAAACCAGACCAGCATCAGCCAGGCAAAGACCATGGTTAGGACATCTGCCGGAGCACTCATCCAGCCAATGGCCATAAAAAAGAGGGAGAGCACGACCAGGGATATGGTCGCGCCGGAAACTTCCAGAACAAGCCGCGCCAGGAATATATCGATCACCCGCACATTGCGGTGATACATCAAACTCAGGTTGGGGGCGATCGCCAGATTGCAGCGGTTGACCGCGTTACGCCACAAGAGCACTGAAGAATAGCCAGTCAAGGCGAACGAAATGATGTCGATGTGGTGCTCATGGCCGAGCTTGAGCAGGGTCCACAAGCCGGCTACGCCCAGGGTGAACAACATGGGCTCTACGAAAACCCACATGAACCCGATGTTGTGCCGGCCGTATCGGGTAAGGATCTCGCGCATGAGCAAGGCGCCGATCACCCTCGTTTGGATAATCAGAGAGCGCTTGAATTCAGCACTGACCAATCCAGCCACAGTCAGTCCTGATGTTCCTTGACACCTGAGATCAGGAGGCTGAGAACCCCCCATGCAACAAGACCCAATGCCAAGGTGGCTGCGACATTGCGCAATCGCCGTGGCTCGACGGCAACATCGGGCTTGCCGGGCTCGACGATGCGATCGAGATAGAGTTGCTTGCGTTGCGCTTCATTGTGGGCCTGCTCGAGTGAGGCCAGAGCAGTCGCGAGTTGCTTGTCTGCAAAGGCCCGTTCAAGTGCCAGACGTTCGAATTCGGCCGCCTTGCTGCTAAGCGAGCGTTCGCCTCCGGCAACCTTGGCCGTTTCCTTCTCGATCTCGGCTTCGAGAATACCGACCTGACGCTTCAATACTGGAACTTGCGGGTTGTTGGGGGCGAGGCTCTTAACCTGCGCCAGTTGCGATTTGGCGGCGATGAGTTCCTCTTGCAAACGGCTGACCTGCTGGAGCTGCAGGGCCGACTGTCTTTCAGGATCAAACACCGCTTTTTCTGTGCGGTAGCGAGACACCGCCAGGGCAGCAGCGCGAGCTTTGTCCTCAGCCTTATCGACCTCGGCCTGAGCATAGCGGATCATGTCCTGCCGCGAGCGCTCGTTAAGTTGATTGATGAGTGCCTCACTCATCTCAAGCAGCATCTGGTTGATCATTTGTGCTTCTGCCGCATCAAACGAACGAACCCTCAAGGTGGAAATGCTTGAGATCGTGTCGAGCTGAAGGCTGACCTGCTTCTGGTAGTAACGATGCAGCGCCTCAAAACTGTCGTCCTGATCCAACTCCGGGAAGCGGCTCAAGACGTCACCGGTGCCGTAGGTCTTGTCCAGCTTCAGTTGCGTGTTCAGCTTGCGAAGAGCATCCCTCGACAGCATGAAGTCGTGGACGCTGTAAGTGTCGTCCTGGGATCGGCTTAGTCCTGCGCCCTGCAATATCGCTCCGAGGCCTGTGACGGTTTGTTTTTGCGGGCTGCGAATGATGAAGCGCGATTCGGAGATGTAAACGTCGGAAGCAATCAGGCCAAAATACAAAATTGCCAGCAAAGTCGGCGCGACGACTGTCACGAGAAACAGCCGGTTCATTCCGAATAATTTTTGTTTGAGCGTAGACAAGGGGAAATTGACGCGAATTGAGTGCAGAACGAATTATCTCATCCCGTTAAGGAGGGCGAGCCATGGTCAAACACTCAGCCTTAGATATTTTGTTTGGCGCCTGAGCCAGCTTTTGATTTCAGGTCCAGCACATTAGCGTCAACCGCAGCATTGCCCCCCCACACCAGTCCCACGCTCGATCCTGGAATATCCAGCCGCTTGTAGAAATTGCCGTTTAGTTGGGTGTGCCGGATGAGATAACGGCGGAACCGCATCAAGAGTTCAGGATTGGGCAACACGTTATGTGCATCACGCCAAAAATCCTCCAATTCGCCCTGATAGGTCAACCCCTCCATGTCATACACAGCTGACTTGCATGCCTTGACAGGCAGGCCATGATCGAGCGCGGACAGCCCGACTGTGCTGTTGGCGACAACCATACCCAGCGAATGATCGAGCAAGGTCGGCAAATGCTGGTCGTGCAGGTACATCACCCTCCCCTGCACGCCGAACTCCCCACAGAGGCGGTTGATGAACGTGGAATAGTCGTGATAGCCGCGGTCCATAGGGTGGTGCTTGATGACCAGATAGGTGTTATCAGGCGCGTGGCGAGCGAACGACTCCATCACCTGGCGGATAAAGTCCTCGACGGAATCAAACCTAGAATGCACCCGAACCTGGGCATCGTTGTGCACCTGGAGTGGAACGAGAAAGTACTTTTTCGACCAGTCGGTCGTCAGCCTCGACAACGCGCTCCGGTCCTTCAAGGCGCAGGCCATTTTGCGCCAGAGCGAACGCACCCATGGTATGGCCTCCAGCGGGCTCAAGGAGCGGTGATGCTGGTAATGGCGAAACCAGGGATACATCACCGCACTCGCCAGGTAGTAAAGCGTGGCCCAGCCTGCTGCGTACCAGAATGAACCGCCGACCGGGCGGGCAGCAGGGATCACCGGGGCAGAAGTTTGCAGATAGTAGATCGGTGAGCGCGGCAGCAGCGAAAAGCCGTTGACCCCATGTCGCTCCAGGGTAATAAAGTCGGGTCGCACATAACCCTCTTCGAACACCCCGATTTCCAGTCCGTTCCAATGCGCGATCTCATGGGCGAGTCGATGCAAGGGACGGCAGTCGCCGAACAGCAGAACCACGTCGATCTGACGCTCACGCACCAACTGGCGAAAAAACTCGGGCCACTCCTCGATCCCGCCACGATAGGGGATAGAGCCAACGGGCGAGAACAGCCAGTCACCACCGCAAAAGTCGACCTTGCAGACCTTGGCTCCCGCCCATTCCAGGTCGCGCGCAAGCCGCCTGAAAAAGGGCCCCATCGGACCCTGCAGCAGGAGAACGTTTTTGCCTTTGAAAACCGAAGGACCCTTGTTGATCATCTGGTTCCGAACCGTACCGGGAATGTGAATTAAAATAAATAGACAGCTTTATCTTCTTAATAGTAAGCAGTGCTTAAGACTTTGCCAATTAAAGCGTTTTTGCCCGGGAAAAGCATTGTGAATTGTCAATTCTCAGACATTGTTTCTGATCACAGCTGCTTACCTGGACGTTTGCATTAGAAGCCCGACTTAAAAACCGCCCAGCATCAGCAAGCGCTACAGCCTAGGCTTCCGCCCCGTTCTCGCACCCGCACTAAATCGCATTGCGCAGGAAGATGCGCATCAACCTGCGCCAGGCGGGAAGCTCACCCGAGGGCAATCGCCCCCGCCAGGCCACAAGTTCATCCAGTGCCTCCTCCGGTGAAATCTGTCTGCCCGTCGTAGGGCTCGTATAGCGGGGATAGAGGATCAACGCCCCGGCCACCAGGGCATCCAGGTCGAGCATCCGCTTGCGCCGCGGAATCGGCGCCTTGTCCTGCGTCAATCCCCAGCCGGCATAGAAAGGCTGCCCATAGCAGGTTACGGCTTTGCCGCGCAAAAGCCCTTCGAAGCCGGTCAGCGAAGTCAGGGTATGGACCTCGTCCACCTCCGCCAGCAAGCTGGCCATGGCCACCTCGCCGATCACTTCATCGCACCAGTTGACTACCTCGCCTTCACCTTCACCTTGGCGACGGAGCCCAGCCAGCACGTCTGGATGGGGCTTGTAGATCACATAGGCATTGGGGTTGGCTTCTCGCACCGCCATCAGCAATCCGATGTTGCTGCGGATTCCTGGTGCACCGAAGCGGATGGATGCATCGCTTTCGACCTGGCCCGGCACCAGAATCACGCGTGTGCAGCCCACGGGTCGAGACCAATGGCCCTGGCCGATGTTGTACTTGCTCAGCCCTGCTTCCACGATGCGTTGCCGCAGCCTGGCGGCTCGTGCAAGCATCGACTCGTCGAAGCGGCTTGTCTGCAGCAGGTGCTCCAGATCCGAGGGCTGACGGGAATCGTAGTACATGCCCCGGGCATCCATCACCCAGGAAAGCGGTTGAACGAGGTCAGCACCCAGGCCAACCGAACGCAAGAACCCGTCCTCCACCCTGACGACTTGAACGCCCTCCGCTAGCGACTCGGGAGCGGGTCGACTGTCCCACAGAAAGAGTTGTCCGTTGGCAGGTATGCGTCGCCCGGCACTGACGGAGCGGACACGGACGCCTCCTAGAAATCTGCGCAGAATTCTTTGCTTGCGCCAGGAAAATCCGCAGGCAAAGAATTCACGTCCGCTCACGCCAGCTTTTCCAGAAAGGCATCGACCTGTTCGAAATGCCGGCTCCAGGAAGGCGGAACATAGTGCTGCATCCGCAATTTCTGGGCTTCGCGCATGGATGAGTCGGCCACCGAATACGCATCGATCAACGACCGCCAGCCAGGGCCGTCCAGCGGGTCGAGATACTCGGGAATATCACCCGCAATCTCGTGAAAAACCTGCAGATTGCTGGCTATGACGGGGGTACCCACGGACAGGGCCTCGACCAGCGGCAAGCCGTACCCCTCGGCGAAGGACGGAAAGAGCAAGGCCTGGGCGTGGTGCAAATACGTAGACAACTGTGCATCCGTGCAGCGGGGCAGCTCGACCACATGCTCGCGCAGATGGGCGCCGCGCTCGAGCAGATCCGCCACGTTCTCGCACTCCCAGCCTCGTTGTCCGACGATGATCAACTGCGGGGCATGGCTGCCGTACTGTTCGATCAGGCTGCGCCAGACCTGCAGCAGCATCCAGTGATTCTTGCGCGGCTCGATGGTACCCAGCATTACGAAATAAGGTTTCCCCACCGGATTGCCGCCGGGTGCCGGCAGGGTGGGCGGTGCCAGATGAGCCGCGATCGCGGGCGGCAGCGGCCAGTTTTTCTGGTCCGCATAATCCTGCAGTTCCTTCAAGGTTTCACGGGAATTGAGGATCAATCCCCTGCCGACTTTCAGTGCGGTATCGATGCGGCGGCGGTGGCGATCCAGTTCACCCGCCCTGCAATATTCCGGGTGGCTGATGGGGATCAGATCATGGAGCAGAAATACCGGGGAAACGCCAAGGCGCTGCAGGCTGGTGGAATAAGCCGGAACTTCAAGACCGCTGTGCCCCGTGTTCAACAGCACCACCTGTTTCAGGTTGCCCGGCGAAGTCCACCAGGCCTTGGCCAGTTGCACCGCGAGCGACATCTTGTACGCGGGCTTTGGATCCAGCAGTTTTCCGAAAAGCTCACTCGAAGTTTGCACCCCCAGTACTAGCAGCCTCGATCGAATCCGGACCACTGCGCGCGCACGGTGGCGATAATGGG
>Ga0209705_10000722_pt1 | contig 17222 bp, 13 predicted proteins | sample PPLLaktember2015_5_FD_187262 | JGI IMG/M metagenome (GOLD analysis project Ga0209705, IMG submission 187262) | Freshwater sediment microbial communities from Prairie Pothole Lake near Jamestown, North Dakota, USA - PPLs Lake P8 Core (1) Depth... | ecosystem: Environmental > Aquatic > Freshwater... | reverse complement strand
CGACCGCGCGCCGCGCCGGATCGTCCGGGATCGGAGCCCGCTTGGCCGCGGGCTCGCCCTCGGCAAGCGAGGCGTAAAGGTCGCGGTAAATGCGCGTCGCGCGGCCCAGCACGCCCTGGGGCTGAGAGGCGGAATTCTCGACCGGCGAAGACCGACTCTCCTCGCCAGCTACGCCTTCGTCTCGGGGCAGCGTCTCAAGGGGAAACGGGCCGAGGTGGTAGGGACGGTCGTCGGCAGCGGTGCGGAAGAGCATCGGCCGATGATACGACGAGCGGCGGGTGCTACTTCCTCATGCCTCGCGCGCGAGGCGCAGGCCGGAGAACTGCCAGCGCGCGTCGGGCGGGAAGAAGTTGCGGTAGGTGGCGCGGATGTGGCTCGCGGGCGTGGCGCAGGAGCCGCCGCGCAGCACGTACTGCCCGGACATGAACTTGCCGTTGTACTCGCCGACCGCGCCCTCCGCAGGCCGGTAGCCCGGGTAGGGGCCGTAGTCGCTGCGCGTCCATTCCCACACGTCGCCGAAGAGCTGCGCCGGCATGCCGCCGCGCGCCGGCGCCTTGCGCAGCGGCAGCGGGTGCAGCGCGCCGCTCTCGACGAAGTTGCCCTCGAGCGGCGCCTCGCGCGCCGCGACTTCCCATTCGAACTCGCTGGGCAGGCGCTCGTGCGCCCAGCGCGCGAAGGCCTCCGCCTCGTAGAAGCTGACGTGGCAGATCGGCGTGAGCGGGTCGACCGGCATCATGCCGTGCAGCGTGAAGGTGTGCCAATTGCCGTCGCGGCGTTCCCAGTAGAGCGGCGCCTGCCAGCCGCGTGTGCGGACGAGGTCCCAGCCCGCGGACAGCCACAGCTCGGGCCGCTCGTAGCCGCCGTCCTCGATGAACTCGATCCAGTCGCCGTGCGTCACGGGATGCGTGGCGATCTTGAAGGCCTCGAGCCAGACGCGGTGGCGGGGCGCCTCGTTGTCGAACGCGAAGCCCTCGCCGGCGTGGCCGACCTCGTGCAGGCCCTCGGCGACCGGCACCCAGCCGCGGCGGCGCGGCTCGATCGGCGCGAGCGGCCAGGGCTTGTCATACGCCGGGCGCAGCGGATTGCGCGAGAGGAGGTGCTTGAGGTCGGTGAGGATCAGTTCCTGGTGCTGCTGCTCGTGGTGCAGGCCGAGCTCGATCAGCGGGAAGAGGTCATCCCTTTCCTGGAGCGAAAGCATGGCCGCGTCGACGTGCTGCCGGTAGGACAGGACCTCGTCGAGCGAGGGCCGCGAGAGCAGGCCGCGCTCGGGGCGCGGATGGCGCTCGCCGATGGCGTTGTAGTAGGAGTTGTAGAGAAAGCCGTAGGCCGCATCGAAGACCCGGTAACCGGGCGCATGCGGCCGCAGCAGGAAGGTCTCGAAGAACCACGTGGTGTGCGCGAGGTGCCACTTCACCGGGCTCGCGTCGGGCATGGACTGCAGCGCGCAGTCCTCCGCCGAGAGCGGCGCGGCGAGGGCGCGGCTCGCCTCGCGGATGGCGAGGTAGCGCTGGCTTCGCGCATCGCGGGGTTGCGGGACGGGGTTGGACGGCATGGATCGTCGCTCCATGAGCTCCATTCTCTTAAGCAAGCACCACGATGTCCACAGGCGCCGATACGCCGTTTACCTCACGCGCCGGACGCAGTTCCTGCATCGCGCGCGGCGCATAGCCCTGTTGGACCGCCCGGTCGCGGGCGAAGCGCGAGGCGAGCGCGCGCACCCCTTCGACCTTTGTGTGGTTCTGCAACTTCGCGGCCCGGTTGACCGGGTCGCCGATCACCGCGTACTCGAGCCGGCCTTCCTCGCCGATGGCGCCGCAGATCACCGGTCCGGCCTCGATGCCGATGCCCGCGTCCGGGCCTTTCCAGGCCGAGAGGGCCTCGAGCAGCGCTTCGGCGCAGCGCAGCGCGTCGGCGGCGTAAGCGTCGCTCGGCCGCGTGGCGCCGAAGGTGACCATGATGCCGTCGCCGAGGTAGGTGGTGATCGAGCCGTGGTGCTTCTGGATCACCGGCACGGCGATGCGCTGGTACTCGCCCAGCAGGCCGATCAGCGCCCGCGCGTCGAGCGTCGAGGCGAGCCGCGTGAATCCCCTGAGGTCGATGAACATGACCGCGGCCTCGCGGCTCTCGCCCTCGCCCGGGCGCAGCAGCTCGTCGGCGCCGATCAGCCGCTCGGCCACCTCGGGCGAGAAGAAGCGCGCGAGCTGGCTCGAGGCGGCCTGCTCGGCGACGGCGCGCTCGAGCAGCTGGCGCGCCCGGCCGGCGGCGATCGCCAGCAGCGCGGACACCAGCAGCAGCGAGATCACCTTGTCGATCTCGCCGCCGATCAGGATCTTCGCCGAGGTCATGTATTCGACGTAGTTGCGCGTGACGAGATCGATGGCGCCCGGCTCGGCGAGCGCGTAGCCGAGCAGCACCAGCCATCCGACGGCGGCGGCGCCGCCCGCGAGCAGCACGTGCCCCGGCGAGAACGACAGCGCGCGCAGCGCGACGAAGATGAAGAAGTACGTGAAGGTCGGCGCCTTGAGGTAGAACGCCGCCGGCTGGTCGTACTCGAGGTGGAAGCTCCAGATCGTCACCGTGAGCAGCGCCATGTCGACGATCACGGAGGCGGCGCGCATCCACGGCCCGATGCGCCGCCCGTGCGCCAGGTACAGCCTCACGGCGGTGAACGCGGCGTAGAACGCGAGCGCCCAGGGCGCCGGCCGCTCGAGCACCGGCAGCGGCGAGGTGCTGGGCGCCAGGAAGTACAGCATGGCGAAAACCACCAGCAGGCCGGCCTGCACCCAGCTGGTCAGGATCTCGCCGCGGTCGCGCTGCGCCTCGATGGCGCGCGCCACTCGCGCCGGGAGGCGGGTGGTGCCTGGCCGGGCGGATGGGGCGGCCTGCGGGATTGCCAGAGCCGTCGTGTCGCTCACCCTGTATTGGACGGCTGCAATCGCGAAACCTTACAGCGTCGAGGTGCGGGAACGACGCTTGCACGCCGTCGAGGTCGAAGAGGACGTTCACCTGAGCAGCGCCTTCAGCGCGCGCCGCTCCGCGGCAGGGCGGACCAGGGCGCGGCGGGATTTCACTTGTCGTTCAAGCAACTTCAGAAATCGCTGGTCATGTGCCCGCTCGATCAGCCTCGCGAGCGCCCGGTCCTTTCCGACCGGGTAGTAGCCGGGATAGCGCGCGCCGAGCAGGCCGATGTTGCCGGGAATGCGCGAGGCGAGGACCGGCACCCCGGCGGCGATGGCCTCGGAGACGACGTGCGCGCCGCCTTCCATGCGGCTCGAGATCACCATCGCGTGGCTGCGCGCGAGCCAGCGCATCGCGGCGCCGTGCGGCAGCTCGCCGAGCCAGCGGTAGCGCGCCTCTCTCTTCATGAAGCGGCGCGCCTGCATGGCCATGTCCTCCGACAGGGCCTTGCCCAGCTGGATGACCCGCACGTTGCCCTCCAGGCGCCGCAGGGCACGGGCGGCGCAGAAGGGCTCCTTCTCCTCGCGCAGGTGGCCGATGACCGTAACGAGGAAATGATCGCGCGGCGCCGGGAGCCGCTTCACGGGTCGCACGGACTGGTGGATGACCGCTGCTTTTCTTCGATGGGAAGCCTTCAACTCCTTCAAACCCTCTCCTTGCAGCACCACCAGCCGGTCCGCCAGATCGAGCGACGCCTTCGCGTCGCGGTCGGTGCGGATGTCGCGGTAGAGGTCGGTGCCGGTAAGAACGACGATCAGCGGCCGTTGCGGGTACGCCTTCTTCCAGGCGGCGGCCGAGGCGTGGCTGCGGCGCGCGTGCAGCGCGATGAGCGCATCGGCACGGCCGCCGCGCCACGCGGTGTCGATGCCGACGCGATGGCCGAGCGCGCGCAGGTGCGCGGCCCAGCGCAGCGCGGTATTGCGGTTGCCGTGCCGCGAGCCGGGTGGGGCAGGCGTTACAATCTGGATTCGCACTTGGAAAAACGATGTTCGCCGCCGCGACGACATTCCGCAAGGCCTGGCCTTCCTTCTCGCTCTACCGCCCGCACCCGCCGCGCGCCGTGCTGGCGCAGTGGCTGGAGGAAGCGCGCGCCCTGACGCGGCGCTGCTTCTCGCTCCTCGAGGCGCCGCAGCTCGAGGTGCCCTGCCTGCCGATCGTAAACCCGCCGCGCTGGGAGCTCGGCCACGTCGCCTGGTTCCAGGAGCTCTGGGTGCACCGCCGGGGCGATTTCGACGAGCCTTCGCTCCTCGCCGGCGCCGACCGGCGCTACGACTCCTCGCGCGTCGCGCACGACACGCGCTGGCAGCTCGACCTGCCGGGCATGGCGGCCACCTGGGCCTACCTCGACGCCGTGCACGCGCGCACGCTGGAGCTGCTCGGCGGCCCGCTCGACGACGAGGCGATGTATTTCGTGCAGCTCGCGATCTTCCACCACGACATGCACAACGAGGCGTTCTGCTACATGTGGCGGACGCTGGGTTACCCGGAGGTGCTCTCTGCTCCCCAGCCTAAAGGGCAGGATGACCATGAAGATGTGGAGATTCCGGCAAGCACGTTGCAGCTCGGATCGCCGAAGGAAAGCGGCTTCGTGTTCGACAACGAGAAATGGGCGCACGAAGTGGCTCTGCCCGGCTACGCGATCGCGCGGTGCGCGGTGACCAACGGCGAGTACCTGAAGTTCGTCGAGGCGGGCGGCCCGGCGCCGCGGCACTGGAAGCCTGGGGCGGCGCTCGATCCGCGGCAGCCGGTGCTGCACGTGAGCTGGCACGACGCTCAGGCGTATTGCTGCTGGGCCGGGCGGCGGTTGCCGAGCGAGGCCGAGTGGGAGCACGCTTCTGCTTTTCTGAAACCCTCCCTTGTCTGGGAATGGACGGAAAGCCGCTTCGCGCCGTATCCGGGCTTCTCGGCCGATCCGTACGTCGACTATTCCCAGCCGTGGTTCGCCGACGACTACCGCGTGCTGCGCGGCGGCAGCTTCGCCACGCCGCAGCGCCTCAGGCGTCCCGCGTTCCGCAATTTCTACCAGCCGCACCGCGCCGACGTGTTCTGCGGCTTCCGCACCTGCGCAAGGAGAGAGCAGTGAACGACATCGCCGCCCCCATCCGCCTCACCTCGCTCGCGCACGGCGGCGGCTGCGGCTGCAAGATCGCGCCGGGCGTGCTCTCGGAGATCCTGCACGCCATCCCGCGCGGCGTGGTGCCCGAGGCGCTCTTGCGCGGCACCGAGAACAACGAGGACGCGGCGGTCTACAAGCTGAACGACAGCCAGGCCCTCGTCGCCACCACCGACTTCTTCACGCCGATCGTCGACGATCCCTACGACTTCGGCCGCATCGCGGCGACCAACGCCATCTCCGACGTCTACGCGATGGGCGGCAAGCCGATCCTTGCGCTGGCGCTGCTCGGCATGCCGATCAACACCGTGCCGCTCGAGGTGGTGCGCCGCATCACCGCCGGGGGCGAGTCGATCTGCGCCGAGGTCGGCATCCCGATCGCGGGCGGCCATTCGATCGACACCGTCGAGCCGATCTACGGGCTGGTGGCGCTGGGCCTCGTGCATCCGGACAAGATGAAGAAGAACAACGGCGCGCGCGCCGGCGACCGCATCATCCTCGGCAAGCCGCTCGGCGTCGGCATCCTCAGCGCCGCGCTCAAGCAGGGCAAGCTCTCCGAGGCGGGTTACCGGCGCATGGTCGAGTACACGACCAAGCTCAACCGGCCCGGCATCGAGTTCGCCGACATGGCGGGCGTGCATTCGCTCACCGACGTGACCGGCTTCGGCCTCGCCGGGCACCTGCTCGAGCTCTGCCGCGGCGCCGGGCTGGCGGCGCAAGTGCGCTGGGGCGACGTGCCGGTGATGCCCGAGGCGGTCGAGCACGTGAAGGCCGGCATCTTCACCGGCGCTTCGACGAGGAACTGGAATGGATATGGGAAAGAAGTCACGCTGAAAAGCATGAATGAATGGGAAAGGCAGCTTCTCACCGACCCCCAAACCAGCGGTGGCCTGCTCGTGGCCTGCTCGCCCGAGAGCGAGGCCCAGGTGCTCGAGGTGTTCAGGCGCCACGGCTTCGACGCGGCGCGCACGATCGGCAGCTTCTCCGCCGGCGCCGGGCTGACCGTCACAGGGTGATGGAGCTCGCGGCCTTCTTCCTCGGCTACGTGCTGCTCGCCACGACCTCGCTTCCCGGCGGGGCGGCGGCAACGATGGCGGCGGGCGCGCTCTTCGGCGCCGCGACCGCGACCCTGCTGGTGTCGTTCGCCTCGACGATCGGCGCCACGCTGGCCTTTCTCATCACGAGATTCTTCCTGAAAGACCATGTCGAGCGGCGCTCCGGCTCCCGGCTGCGCCGATTGCACGAGGGCGTGGAGCGCGACGGCGCTTATTACCTCTTCTTCCTGCGCCTCTTGCCCGCCGTGCCGTTCCTGCTCGTGAACGCGGCGATGGGCGTGACGCGCATGCGCACCTGGACCTACTACTGGGTGAGCCAGCTCGGCATGCTGGCCGGCACTTTCCTCTTCGCCCACGCCGGGGCGCAGCTCGCCGCGGTCGACTCGCCCTGGGAGGTGCTATCGCCCGGCGTGCTCGGCGCGTTTGCCGCGCTCGGCCTGGCGCCGCTCGTCGCGAAGAAGCTCCTGGCGAAGCGCCTGTCCCACGACGTATGACGGCCCGTTCGTGATGCGCCCGTAGTACGAGCGGTGCGCCGGCGAGCCGGCCGGCCACCACTCGAGGAAGCGCTTCTCCCAGGCGGCCTGGTCATAGCGCAGCGCAATCGCCTCGACATGAATGCCATTGCATTTGAGGCGGTACAGCGCGTCATCGCTGGGATTGATGGAGATCCTTGTGACCACCCCGTAGAGCTCGCCGCGGAAGTTGGGCATGCCGGCCGAGCCGTTGTTGACGATCGCGCGCGATTCGCCGAAGCGCTGCAGCAGCGGCAGGCAGGTATGGCTGGAGGCGAAGATATCGACTTGCGCGCGGTCGAAGGCCGCATGCGCCGAAAGCCGCCCCTGCGAGCTCGAGAGCGCTTCCTGGGAAAAGCCCCAGCCGGCGAGCGACTCGAAATCGCCGTGCACGATGGCGACGCGCGCCTCGCCGACCCGCGCGACGAGGTGCATCGGCAGCGCCGCCAGCGCCCGCGCGTCGCCCGCGGCGGCGCGCAGGCGCTCGATGATCTCGTTCGAGCGCTCGACCGTGCCGTCGTCCACCCAGTCGGGATACGCGCAGCCGCAGCCCGCGTCCGCGATAGGCGTCGCAAGCTCCGCCTCGATGTTGCCGCGCAGTGCCGCGAACTCCAGTACTTTCCGATTTATCTGATCAAAGACATCCGTCCGGGCATCAAACCAGTGGAAGTCGCCGTTGAAGACGAGCGCCTTCGTGGCACGCTCGCGCTCGTAGAGCGCGAGCAGGCTCTCGAGCGCGAACGGGTTGCCGTAGAGCCCGCCGGCGATCCATAGCGTGTCGGCGGCGAGCTCGGGCGCGCGGCGCAGCGACTCGGGCGCGTAGCGGTACGAAAGCGGGCAGGTCCGGCCCGGCGCGGTCAAGAGCCCTTCACGACCTTGATCTGGTTGTCCACCGAGGTCACTCCTTCGACCTTGGTCGCGATTCCCGCCGCGCGCTTACGCTCCGCGTCGGTGGGAGTGGTGCCGAAGAGCGTGACCTTGCCGCTCGAGGCGCTCGGGTCGATACCGACCAGGCTCGCGTCCTCCAGCGCGCGCTTCACGCGGCTCGCGAGCTCCTTGTTCGGGTCCGCCTTTGGCGCTTCGGGGGCCTTCGCCTCCGGCTTTACTTCTGGAATCACTTGTGGCGTCGGGGTGACCGGGGTGGGCTTGGGTGCCTCGTCCTTGCCGCAGGCAGCGAGGGCGAGGACGGCGGCGGCAGCGAGAAGTTTCTTCATGGGTTGAGCCTCCTGGAGACGCAGGGTAGCACCCGATTGTGGCTTTCCGCTGGCTAGTGGGCGGCGAAGAGGCGCTCGATCGCCTCGGCGCCGAAGCGGTACTCGTGGTTGCACATCTCGTTGCGGATCACGATCTCGCCCTGCTCGGCGAGGATGGACTCGACTTCCTCGCGCCCCAGCGCGCGCAGCATGTCCTTCACCTTCTCCGCGTCGTAGGGGCAGTGGTACTCGACCGCATAGAGCTTGAACACGCGCATCAGCTCCTCGGGGAACACGCGCGTGAGCAGGTCGTAGGGCTGCGCATCGCGCGTCTCGTCGAGGGTGAGCGTCGAGGCGAGGTGGGTGACGCGGTTCCAGCCGTCGGGGTCGCGGCCGTCGGCGCCGGGCAGCTTCTCGAGCAGCAGCCCGCACAGCGCGCCCGCGTCGGCGCGCAGGCGCAGGAACGCCGACACCTGCTCGGATTGGCTGAGGTAGTGCTCGAAGATCTGCTCCAGCGTTTCCCCTTCCAGGGGCACGAGACTCTGGTACAGCTGGCCGCTTTTCACGTCTTCCAGGGTGACCGAAAGGCGGCCGTTCCCGAGCAGATTTCTTTCATTCGTTCCTGAAGTTACTTCCCTTTCATAGGCGGCCATGCCCCTGATCTGGAGATCGGCGGTGCAGTCGGCGACCAGCAGCTTGACCGGGCCCGAGCCTTGCACCTGCAGGGTCACACGACCGGCGCCCTTTTGATTGGCCCCCAGCAGCACATTTAGTGCGGTGGTATGACCGAGCAGATGCGCGATATCCTCGGGGTAATCCCGCCCGTCCAGCATGCGCTGCCAGGCTTCGGTCAGGCACACCAGGCGCCCCCGGATGTCGAGGTCCTCAAACAGGAAGCGCTGCACGTAATCGGTTTGCATAGCCAAAGTATATGAAATGACTGCGATTACCGAACGGACCACGGCCCTGACCGGCCACGACCAGTACCTCTTCCGCGAGGGCACGCACTCGCGCCTCTACGAGAAGCTGGGCGCGCACGTGGTTCCCGGTGCCGTCGACTTTGCAGTCTGGGCCCCCAACGCCGCAAGCGTGGCGGTGATCGGCGACTGGAACGGCTGGGACCCGCGCGCCAACCCGATGCTGGGAAGCGACGCCGGCATCTGGACGGCGCGGGTCGAAGGGGCGCGGCACGGCAGCATTTACAAGTTCCACGTCGTCTCGAAAAGCGGCGACTTCAGGGTCGACAAGTCCGATCCCTTCGCGTTCCGCGCCGAGCCCGCGCCGCGCACCGGCTCGGTGGTCTGGGACCTCGCCTACCAGTGGGGCGACGCCGAGTGGATGAAGACCCGCCAGCAGCGCAACGCCCTCGGCGCGCCGTGCTCGGTCTACGAGCTGCATCTGGGTTCATGGAGGAGGGATCCTTCCAACCCGGAGCGCCTTCTGGGCTACAGAGAGGTCGCCCCGACGCTCGCCCAGTACGTGAAGGAAATGGGCTTCACGCACGTCGAGCTGATGCCGATCATGGAGCACCCGTTCTACGGCTCCTGGGGCTACCAGTGCACCGGCTACTTCGCCGCGAGCTCGCGCTACGGCACGCCGCAGGACCTGATGTTCCTCATCGACACGCTGCACCAGGCGGGCATCGGCGTGATCCTCGACTGGGTGCCGTCGCACTTCCCGTGGGACCAGCACGGGCTGGGCTACTTCGACGGCACGCACCTCTTCGAGCATGCCGACCCGCGCCAGGGCCATCACCCGGACTGGGCCAGCGCGATCTTCAATTATGGAAGGAATGAAGTCAGGGCATTCCTGGCTTCGAGCGCGCGCTTCTGGCTGGACAAGTTCCACGCCGACGGGCTGCGCGTCGACGCGGTGGCCTCGATGCTCTACCTCGACTACGGCCGCAAGGCCGGCGAGTGGATCCCAAACCGCTACGGCGGGCGCGAGAACATCGAGGCGATCGAGTTCCTGCGCTTCCTGAACGAGAGCGTGTACCGCGACTTCCCCGACGTGCAGACCGTCGCCGAGGAGTCGACCGCCTGGCCGCAGGTGTCGCGCCCGGTGTACCTCGGCGGCCTGGGCTTCGGCATGAAGTGGAACATGGGCTGGATGCACGACACCCTGGGCTACTTCAAGCTCGACCCGGTGTACCGCAAGTACCGGCACGACAGCCTCACCTTCAGCCTCTGGTACGCCTTCCACGAGAACTTCGTGCTGCCGCTCTCGCACGACGAGGTGGTGCACGGCAAGGGCTCGCTCATCGGCCGCATGCCCGGCGACGACTGGCAGCAGTTCGCCAACCTGCGCCTGCTCTTCGGCTACATGTGGACCCACCCGGGCAAGAAGCTCGTTTTCATGGGCGGCGAGTTCGGGCAGCGCCGCGAGTGGACCCACGACGACAGCCTCGAGTGGCACGTGCTGCAATATCCCCTGCATGAAGGGGTGCGCAAATGGGTGGCCGATTTGAATCGGACTTACAAGGAAAATCCTTCCTTCTATCAAAAAGACTTCAGCAACGACGGCTTCCGCTGGGTGCAGCGCGGCGACTGGGAGCAGAGCGCGCTCTCGTACCTGCGCATCGGCGACGACGCCGCGCCGCCGCTGCTCGTCGTCTGCAACTTCACCCCCGTGCCGCGCTATAACTACCGCGTCGGCGTGCCGCGCGGGGGCTACTGGCGAGAGCTGCTCAACAGCGACGCCGCCGAGTACGGCGGCAGCGGCATGGGCAATCTCGGCGGCGTCGAGGCGACGCCGATGCCCTACGAGGAATACAGCCACTCCCTGACACTCACCCTGCCGCCGCTTGCCGCGCTCGTCTTCAAGCCGCAATAACGCCGCTCTAGCGCCGCCGCGGGTCGTGATCGAATCGGTCCGCCCCGAGGTGGACTGCGGCCGCTATCCGGCAAAGCGCGTACTCGGCGAGACGGTGGAAGTCGAGGCCGACGTCTTCGGCGACGGCCACGATGCGGTCGTAGCTGAATTGCTTTTCAGATTCTCCGAAGACGAGGACTGGAAAAGCGTGCCGATGGACTATCGGCACAACGACCACTGGGTGGCGAGCTTTGCCGTGGAGAAGCTCGGCCGCTACCAGTACACGGTGCGCGGCTGGGCGGATCCGTTTCTCACCTGGCAGCGCGACCTGAAGAAGCGCCAGGACGCCGGGCAGGACATCGCGATCGATCTGAAGATCGGCTCGAATCTTCTGGGCACAGAAATCCATACCTATGAAGAAGCCATGCGCGCAACGCCGCCCCGCCCGGCGGCGGAGAAGATCGCCCGGTACCACAGGACCCTCGAGGTTCTGGTCGACCCGGTGCGCGCGCGCTTCTCGAGCTGGTACGAGACCTTCCCGCGCTCGGCGCGCGGTGACGGTAAGCACGCGACGTTCCGCGACCTGATCGAGCTCCTGCCGTACGTCGAGGAGATGGGCTTCGACGTGCTCTACCTGCCGCCCGTGCATCCGATCGGCACCACCGCGCGCAAGGGCAAGAACAACGCCGTTGCCGCGAAGCCGGGCGATGTCGGCAGCCCCTGGGCGATCGGGGCAAAGGAGGGCGGCCACAAGGCCATCCATCCCCAGCTCGGCTCCTTTTCCGATTTTGAATTGCTCGTAAAGGAAGCAAAAAAGCGGGGGATCGAGATCGCGCTGGACATCGCCTTCCAGTGCTCGCCCGACCATCCGTACGTGAAGGAGCACCCGCAGTGGTTCCGCTGGCGGCCCGACGGCACGGTGCAGTACGCGGAGAACCCGCCGAAGAAGTACCAGGACATCTATCCGTTCGAGTTCGAGAACCCCGACTACATGGGCCTTTGGTCGGAGCTGAAAAGCGTCTTTGAGTTCTGGGCCTCCCACGGCGTGAAGATCTTCCGCGTCGACAACCCGCACACCAAGGCCTTCGCCTTCTGGGAATGGTGCCTCGCGGAGCTGAAGAAGAAGCACCCCGAGCTCATCTTCCTCTCCGAGGCGTTCACGCGGCCGCGGGTGATGCACCGGCTGTCGAAGCTCGGCTTCACGCAGTCGTACACGTACTTCACGTGGAGAAATTCGAAATCTGAATTAACCGAATATTTCACCGAGCTGTCCCAGCATCCCTCGCGCGAGTACTTCCGGCCCAACGTCTGGCCGAACACGCCCGACATCCTGCACGAGACCCTGCAGCACGGCGGCCGGCCGGCGTTCATCGTGCGCCTGGTGCTGGCAGGCACGCTCGCGGCAAGCTACGGCATCTACGGGCCGGCGTTCGAGCTGTGCGAGCACATCCCCCGCGAGCCCGGAGCCGAGGAGTACCTGTACTCGGAGAAGTACGAAGTCAAGCGCTGGGAGCGCGAGCGGCCGGACAGCCTGAGGGAGCTGATCGCCAAGCTGAACAAGGTGAGGAAGGACAATGCGGCGCTGCAATCGGACTGGAGCCTGCGCTTCCACCCGGTGGACAGCGGGCAGATGATCGCGTACTCGAAGTCACAGGGCGAAAACACCATCCTGACGGTGGTCAACCTCGATCCGCATCACGTACATTCGGGCTGGATCGATTTCGGCGCGCCGGGCGAGCGCTACGAGCTGCACGACCAGCTCTCCGGCGGGCGCTATACCTGGAACGGCGGCCGCAACTACGTCGAGCTGAACCCGAACACCCTTCCCGCGCATGTCTTCCGTGTACAGCGGCGAGCCTAAGCCGAGCGAAGCACAGGCGCCGCAGCCCGCGGCGGCGGCGCTCATGGCCGACGGCCAGTGGTACAAGGACGCGGTCATCTACCAGCTGCACATCAAGGCGTTCTTCGATTCGAACAACGACGGCATGGGCGACTTCAAGGGCCTCGCCCAGAAGCTCGACTACGTGCAGGAGCTCGGCGTCAACGCGATCTGGCTGCTGCCGTTCTACCCGTCGCCGCTCAAGGACGACGGCTACGACGTCGCCGACTACCACAACGTGCACCCGCACTACGGCACGCGCGCCGACTTCCGCAACTTCGTAAGAGAGGCGCACCGGCGCGACCTCAAGGTGATCACCGAGCTGGTGGTCAACCACACTTCCGACCAGCATCCCTGGTTCCAGGCGGCGCGGCGCGCCCCGGCGGGCTCGAAGAAGCGCGACTACTACGTCTGGAGCGACACGGACAAGAAGTACAAGGGCACGCGCATCATCTTCACCGACACCGAGACCTCGAACTGGACCTGGGACCCGGTGGCGAAGGCCTACTACTGGCACCGCTTCTTCAGCCACCAGCCCGACCTCAACTTCGACAACCCGAGCGTGCTGCGCGCGGTGCTGCGCATCATGGGCTTCTGGGCCGACATCGGCGTCGACGGCTTCCGCCTGGACGCGATCCCCTACCTCATCGAGCGCGAGGGCACCTCGAACGAGAACCTGCCCGAGACGCACGCGGTGCTGAAGAAGATCCGCTCGCTCGTCGACGCGCGCTATCCGAACCGGCTGCTGCTCGCCGAAGCCAACATGTGGCCCGAGGACGTGCGCCCGTACTTCGGCGAGGCCGACGAGTGCCACATGGCGTTCCACTTCCCGCTCATGCCGCGCATGTACATGGCGATCGGGCAGGAGGACCGCCACCCGGTGGTCGAGATCATGCAGCAGACCCCGGACATCCCGGACAGCGCCCAGTGGGCGATCTTCCTGCGCAACCACGACGAGCTGACCCTCGAGATGGTGACCAGCCGCGAGCGCGACTACATGTACAAGATGTATGCCGCCGACATGCAGGCGCGCATCAACCTCGGCATCCGCCGGCGCCTCGCGCCGCTCATGGAGAACGACCCGGAGCGGATCAAGCTGATGAACAGCCTGCTGCTTTCCATGCCCGGGTCGCCGATCATCTACTACGGCGACGAGATCGGCATGGGCGACAACATCTACCTCGGCGACCGCAACGGGGTGCGCACGCCCATGCAATGGAGCCCCGACCGCAACGCCGGCTTCTCGCGCGCCGACCCGCAGCGCCTGTACCTGCCGCCGATCATGGACCCGATCTACGGCTTCGAGGCGGTGAACGTCGAGGCGCAGTCGCGCGACCCGGCGTCGCTGCTCAACTGGATGAAGCGCGTGCTCGCCGTGCGCAAGACCAGCCAGGCCTTCGGCCGCGGCAGGCTCTCGTTCCTGAACCCCGGGAACCGCAAGATTCTTGCTTACCTGCGTGAGCATGGAGACGAGGCCATCCTGTGCGTCGCCAACCTCTCGCGCACCGCGCAGCCGGTCGAGCTCGACCTCAAGCGCTTCAAGGGCCGCGTGCCGGTGGAGCTGCTCGGGCGGACGTCCTTCCCGCCGATCGGCGAGCGCTTCTACCTGCTCACGCTGCCGGCCTACGGCTACTACTGGTTCCGCCTCGCCGCGGACGCCGCGCCGCCCGAATGGCATGCCCAGGTGATGCCGCCCCAGGAGCAGCCGATGCTGGTGCTGTTCGACGGCTGGACCAGCTTCTTCCGCGACAAGGTGGTGCCCTGGCGCATCGGCATGGCGGAGAAGCTGCGCGAGCACCTGGAGACGAGCGTGCTGCCGCCGTTCCTCGAGTTGCAGCGCTGGTACGCCCAGAAGGGCGAGGCGGTGGCGCGCGCCTCGATCCTCGACTACGCCATCTGGAACGTCGGCGCGATCAGCTGGCTCCTCGCCTGGATCGAGGTGAAGGGGACGCTGTACTTCCTGCCCATGGCGCTCGCCTGGGAGGAGGAAGAGGACCAGGTCAAGGCGCTCTCGGTCGCCACCGTCGCGCGCGTGCGCCAGCAGGCGAACGTGGGCGTGCTCGGCGACGCCACCGCCGACGTGTCCTTCTGCCGCCACGTGATCAAGGCGATCGGCGAGGGCCGCAGCCTGCCGACGCAGGGCGGGACGCTGAAGTTCACGCCGACCGCCGCCTTCGCCGAGATCGCGAAGGACGAGCTCGCCACGCTGCACGCCGGGCGGCTGGGCGCCCAGAGCACCAACACCTCGGTGACGCTCGGCGAGCGCCTGTTCCTCAAGGTCTACCGGCGGGTGCGCCCGGGGATCAACCCCGAGCTCGAGATCGGGCGCTTCCTCACCGAGACGGCGCGATTCACGCACTGTGTGCCGCTCGCCGGCGCGGTGGAGTACACCGCCGCCGGGGCCGAGCCGGCCGCGGTGGCGCTGCTGCAGGCCTACGTGCCGAACCAGGGCGACGGCTGGAGCTACACCCTCGCGTACCTCGAGCGGACCCTGGCCGGGCCGCGCACCCCGGCGCCCGCGGCGGCGACGGCGCCCGCGGCGGCGCCGGTCGAAACGCCGCACGGCGCCTACTTCGCCCTCATGCAGACGCTCGGGCTGCGCACCGCGGAGCTGCACCGGGCGCTCGCCACGAAGTCGGGCGATCCCGCTTTCGAGCCCGAGCCGTTCACCGCCCAGGACGTGGTCGAATGGAAGAAGCGCGTGCGCGAGGAAGCGGTGGCGACGACCGCGCGATTGCAGCGGCCCGAGGTCGAAGCCCTGAAGGACAAGCTGCTGCAGGCCATCGACGCCTGCCCCGCGCCGCAGCAGCCGGCCTTCAAGATACGCCACCACGGCGACTACCACCTCGGCCAGGTCCTCATCGCCAGCAACGATTTCCTCATCATCGACTTCGAGGGCGAACCCTCGCGGCCGCTCGCCGAGAGCCGGCGCAAGCGCTCGCCGCTGCGCGACGTGGCCGGGATGCTGCGCTCCTTCAGCTACGCCGGGGCCTCCGCGCTGCAGCGCGCGCCGGCGGAGCCGCCGGTGGAGCGCGAGCGGCTCGGCCCGGCGCTCGAGGCCTGGGAGGCGGGCGCGCGCCGCGCCTTCCTCGCCGCCTATGCCGAGGCGATGCAGGGGAGCGGCCTGTTCGCCTCGTACGACGATGTGCGCGGCCTGGTGCGCCTCGCCGAGATCGAGAAGGTGCTCTACGAGCTGCGCTACGAGCTCGACAACAGGCCCGCGTGGCTGCACATCCCGCTGCAAGGGCTCGCGTCGCTGATCGGCAAACCGGAGGGAGGGTGACATGGATCGCTTCGAGGTAATGCTCGAGCCGGTGCGGGTGTTCATGCGGCAGGTGGGGGACTTCCTGCCGCGCCTGGCGCTCGCGCTGCTGGTGCTGCTCGCGGGCTGGATCGTCGCGAAGATGGTGCGCTTCGCCATCGGCCGCGGCCTGCGCGCGATGAACTTCAACGTGCTCACCGAGCGCTCCGGCATCGACGCCTTCCTGCGCGACGGCGGCGTCGGCGCCGACACCACCGAGATCCTGGCGCTGCTCTTCTACTGGCTGGTGATCCTCGCCGCGCTGGTGATCGGCTTCAACCTGCTCGGCCTCACCTACATCACCGATCTGCTCGGGCGGGTGGTGCTGTTCGTGCCGCGCGTCATGGTGGCGCTGCTCATCATCGCCTTCGGCGCCTACTTCGCGCGCGCGGTGGGCAGCGCCGTCACCGCGTACTGCCGCAACATCCACCTGCAGGACGCCGACCTCCTCGGCCGCATCGCGCAGTACGCGATCCTCACCTTCGTGGTGCTGATCGCGCTCGACCAGGTCAACGTCGGCGGCGACATCATCCGGCAGAGCTTCCTGATCCTCCTCGCCGGCGTCGTGTTCGCGCTCGCGCTCGCCTTCGGGCTGGGCGGCAAGGAATGGGCGGCGGAGTTCCTGGAGCGATGGTGGCCGAGACGCAGGCGCTAAGGGCCGTCCACCGCATGCCGCTCGGGGCCGAGGTGCTGGCCGGCGGCGGCGTGCGCTTCCGCCTGTGGGCGCCTGGAGCGACAGCAGTCGATCTTCATGTTAAGAAGAAAAACCTTTCGATGAAAAGCCTCGGCGACGGTTGGTTCGAAATCGTCGACGCGCAGTCCGGCCCGGGAACGCTCTACCAGTACCGCATCGACGGCAAGCTGCTCGTTCCCGACCCCGGCTCGCGCTTCCAGCCGCGCGACGTCGACGGCCCGAGCGAGGTGATCGATCCGGCGGCGTTCGAGTGGGACGACGACGACTGGCAGGGCCGCCCCTGGGAAGAGGCGGTGATCTACGAGCTGCATGTGGGTGCATTTTCCACTTCAGGAAAGTATTCCGGTGTCACCGCGAAGCTGCACCACCTGCACGACCTCGGCGTCACCGCCATCGAGCTCATGCCGCTCGCCGACTTCGCCGGCAAGCGCAACTGGGGCTACGACGGCGTGCTGCCTTACGCGCCCGACAGCCGCTACGGGCGGCCCGAGGACCTGAAGGCGCTGGTGCAGGCCGCGCACCGGGCGGGGCTGATGGTCTTCCTCGACGTCGTCTACAACCACTTCGGGCCGAAAGGCAGTTACCTCCACGCCTACGCGCCGCAGTTCTTCACCGATCGGCACAAGACGCCGTGGGGGGCCGCAATCGATTTTTCCGTCTCTCAAGTCCGTGAATATTTCATTCATAACACCCTGTACTGGCTGGA
>Ga0209705_10000719_pt1 | contig 17269 bp, 15 predicted proteins | sample PPLLaktember2015_5_FD_187262 | JGI IMG/M metagenome (GOLD analysis project Ga0209705, IMG submission 187262) | Freshwater sediment microbial communities from Prairie Pothole Lake near Jamestown, North Dakota, USA - PPLs Lake P8 Core (1) Depth... | ecosystem: Environmental > Aquatic > Freshwater... | reverse complement strand
GAGTGCCTGGCTGACAGGCGGCGAGGCCGAGCAGCGACAGGCTGAGCAGGGTGAGCAGATGGGCTCTTGTCATTCTGGCGTGTTCCCTTCATACCTGGCGTGACAGCAGGTGGATCGGGTCGCCGCAACGGTGGATGCAGGTAGCGGGGTGGCCGGCCGGTCAGGACCCCGGCGGCCGGGCATTGTTCCAGCAGGCTTGGAACCGGTAGATGGCCGCCGCGACGTGAGGCGCGTGCGGGTCGGCCACGGGCCGGGCTCGCTGGACGCTTGCCATCGCTTGATCGGCGGTCAATCCCCGTGAGATCAGAATGGCGCAGGCCATGGCGACGCTGCGATGACGACCTTCGCGGCAGTAGGTGACGACGGCATCGCCGGCGAGCAGTGCCTGCTGGGCGGCGGCTACGCCGCGTCGCAGTATCCGGGTCGGGAGCGGGAGCAGGGGCATATCGAGCCAGGGGAGCCAGATCGTGCGCAGCGGCGCGGCGCGCAGCCCCGCCGGCGCCCGGATCGGGATCATGTTCAGCACGAGCCGGACGCCGAGGTCGACGAGTTCTTGCGCGTCATCGGAGTGCGGGCGGGCCGCGATGTACAGTCGATCGGCGATGGGCGAGAGGTCCATTCGGCAAGTTCTGTGGCGGGCATCTCTGGCGGGGGGGGCACGCCGGAAGCGGCGAGCGCCAACACATGCCGCCCGGCGGGCATGGTACCACAGCCGGCCCCGCTCCCCGTTGTGCCGACGCCATGTCCGATACGCCGGGGGACCCGCCGATCGCCAGCCTGCCGCCAAGGGGCAGGCCGGCACAGCCCTGGCTTTGGGGTGCGTTGGCGGTTGGGTCAGGCTGTGGTAGACTCACTTCGTCATTCGTGGAATCCGCGCCTTTCGTTCCAACTTCAAACGCCAATAACTGAGAGAGAAGGAGAACAATCCATGACTGTTGCTGCACCCGCCAAGGAGATGCATGCTGCCCCCTGGTGGCTGATTCTGCTTGAGTCGATTGCGTTCTTGCTGATCGGGATCTTGCTGTTAACCAACCCGCTGGCGACCACGGCCGTGCTTGTCCAGGTCCTGGGGATCTACTGGATCATCAGCGGCGTGTTCAATCTGGTCTACATGTTCATCGATCGCTCGAATTGGGGCTGGAAGCTGTTCATCGGCATCCTGGGCATCATCGCCGGTGTACTGGTCCTTCAGCACCCGATCTGGTCAACCCTCCTCGTGCCGACCACGCTGGTCTGGATCCTGGGCTTCGCCGGCCTGTTCATGGGCATCTCGAAGCTGATCCTTGCCTTCCAGGGCGCCGGATGGGGCGAGGGGATCCTGGGGATCGTCCTGATCCTGCTCTCGCTCTACCTTATGTTCAATCCGCTGGCCGGGGCCATCGCCCTGCCGCTCGTGCTGGGGATCTTCGGCATTGTCGGCGGGATCATCGGCATCGTCTTCGCCTTCAAGGTCAAATAGGCGCATCGCAGGCCGCGGAAACCACGCGAAGGCGGGGCCTGGTTCCAGGCCCCGCCTTCGTTTCAATCCCGTTTGCCGGCCTGTTTGGCTGGAGGGCGAGCGTTGTGGCGCCCGGTTGGGCGCCTATACTAAAGGGCGCGCCCGGGCGAGCGGCCGGGTGTGGACTATCTGGGCGGGCCACAGGGTAGGGGAACAAGGGCTTGGGAAGCTGGATGGGGCGTCTGCCGCTGGTGTCACGCCTGTTGTTGGCGAACGCAGCCGTGATTGTGTTCGGCGCTGTCGTGGGGACGCTGCTCACGCGGCAGTGGGCGACCCGTTCTTCGTTGTCGCTGGCGCTCACCTTCGCCCTGGTCGGAGTCGCCTTGAGCCTGCTGCTGAACTATGCCGTCTTGCGCTACACCTTACGCCCGCTGTCTTCGCTGAAGACCACGGTCGATCAGGTGCAGGACGGCCACACCTCGGTGCGGGCATCGCTTGGGTCTGACCAGGACCCGGAGATCGCGCGCCTGTCGCTGGCGCTCAACACGATGCTGGACCGCCTGGCTGCCCATACTGCAACGATCGAAGCCAACCAGGAGCAGCTGCGAGCGCTTTCGATCAAGGTGATCACGGCGCAGGAAGAAGAGCGGCGCCGCATCGCCCGCGAGCTGCATGACGATACCAGCCAGGCTCTGGCCAGCCTGCTGATCCAGCTGGAGCGGATGGGAAGCGCCATCCCCGAGGACCTGGTCGACCTCAAGCAGCGGCTGGACTCGGCGCGCGAACTGACCTTGCAGACGATGGACGGCCTGCGCCTGCTGGTGGCAGATCTCCGGCCGCTCGTTCTCGACGACCTGGGCTTGGTGCCTGCCATTCGTTGGTATGCCAAGCACCGGCTGGAGGCAGAGGGGATCGACGTCGAATTCGAAGCCGATCCAGCTCAGCCGCGCCTGGCGCCTGCGCTGGAGATCGCGCTGTTCCGCATCGCTCAGGAAGCGATCAGCAACATCGTGCGCCACGCCGACGCCAGCCTCGTTCGGCTGAGTCTGAGCTGCAATGGCGAGGTCAGCCTGGTGATCGTGGATGACGGATCAGGCTTTGACGAGCACGCCGTCGAAGCCTCGCCGCAGGGAGAGCACATGGGACTGTTCGGCATTCGCGAGCGGGTGGCGGCTTTGGGGGGCAGACTGGAAGTAGCTAGCGCGGCCGGACGTGGCACGACGCTGACCGTCCAGCTCCCGGCCTACGAGGGGGCGGCGTGACGCCGCCCGGAAAGATCCGGGTATTGCTGGCGGACGATCATGCCGTGCTGCGCGACGGAATCCGTGCCCTGCTCGAGGACGAGCCCGATATCCAAGTCGTGGGGGAGGCCGAGGACGGGCGCTCGGCCGTAGACCAGGCGCGGCGCCTGACCCCGGACGTCGTGATCATGGACATCGGCATGCCGCTGCTGAACGGACTCGAAGCCACGCGCCAGATCAAACGCGACACGCCAGCGACACGGGTGCTGATCCTGACGATGCATGAGAATCCCGAGTACGTGCCGCAGGTGCTCTCGGCCGGCGGGTCGGGCTACGTGCTCAAGCAGGCGGCGGGCAAGGAACTCGTCCTGGCGATTCGAGCGGTCGCTCGGGGAGAGGCGCAGTTCTCGCCGAGTGTGGCGCGCACGCTGGCCGATCTGTACCTGCAGAGCCTGGAAGCCGAGGCCGTTCACGATCCGTACGACGATCTCACGCCGCGCGAGCGCGAGGTGCTTCAGCTGGTCGCCGAGGGGTTCTCGAACCGCAAGATCGCCGAGACGCTGAATCTGAGCATCAAGACGGTCAAGACCCACCGGCTGCACCTGATGCAAAAGCTCGATCTGCACGACCGGTCCGAGCTGATTCGTTACGCCTTCCAGAAGGGGATCATCACCGCCTAAGCCGGTGGCTGGGGCTGGGGGCGCCTTGTCCGGCGGCCCGACTTGCGCATAGCCACGGACTACTGCACGAACCCGCCCGTTCCGCAACCCAGGAGCGGGCGTCTACGTCCTCCGAGGGCCCAATCTCGGCCCCTGGCCTGACGGCTGAAGTGACGCTCCCCACGTAGACTTGGGACACAAGCCAGCGGGGGAAGCGTGCGAGCGCGGACGGCTGGATTTGCAAGGCATTTGATCTGCACCCCATGGGTTTGGGCGGCGGCCACGGCCGCCGCTTGCGCTTTAACCGGGGTGGGCGCCGCCTGGATGGCCGCAGCGTGGGGAGGGACTCCCTGGCTCGTCCTCTGGCTGGTGCTGTGCGCGCTGGGTGCAGCCGGTCTGGGCGCGGCGGCGTTCCGACACTGGGCGGCGCGCGAGAATCTGCTCTGCCTGGCAGAACAGGTGATGCGCGAGCTGGACGGACTGACGCGCTCGCTTGAGCAGGAGCAGCAGCAGATCGAGCGTCTGCAGGCGGCGGTGGCAGATGAAGATCTGCACCTGCAGGTGGAGAAGCGGCTGGGGGGTAGCGCACAACCAGCGCTGCTGGCGCTCATCGGCCAACTGGCCCAGGCCGAGGAGTCGGTCCCCGAAGCGGCGGCCGTGACCAAGTCGTGGATCAGCCGCGCCCGCCATCTCGCCACCCACACGCAATTCCAACTCGAACAGGTGCGGGAGGACGTCGGTGGACGATAGCGCGGTTCGGGCGCCGGACCTGTCGGGCCGGCAGGCTGCCTGGGTCCGCGAGATCGAGACGCTGAGCGAGCAGACGCTGCTGGCCTGCTACCAGTGCGGTCGGTGCTCGGCCGGCTGCCCGATGGTCGATGAGATGGACCTGCTGCCAAATCAGGTCATCCGGCTGGTCCAGCTGGGAATGAAATCGGTGCTCGATTCGCAGGCGGCCTGGGTGTGCGCCGCCTGTCTGACCTGCCACGCCCGCTGTCCCAAGGGCATCGACCTGCCGCGCGTGATGGAAGCCATCCGCATTCTGGCCGTGCGTGCCGGCGGCGCCCGCCTGCTGGCCGGGGACATGCCGGCTCAGGAGCTGGCGGAGGCGCCGCCGATGGCGGTCATCGGTGCGTTGCGCAAGGCCGGAGGCTGAGTCGATGGCGAGCCGGACCTACGCCTATTTCCCCGGCTGCACGCTGCGCTCGCATGCCCACGAGTACGAGCGCCAGGCGCTGGCTGCCGGCCAGGCGCTGGGCATCGATCTGGTCGAGCTCCCCGAATGGAATTGCTGCGGAGCGACCTTTCCGCTCAATGCCGAGAATGTGATGGACCTGATCGCGCCGGCCAGGGTGCTGATCGCCGGCGGGAAGGCCGGCGGGGATCTGGTCACGCTGTGTGCCGTCTGCTTCCACGTGTTGCGCAGGACGGCGAACTTCCTGCAGACCCATCCCTTCGCCCTCGAGCGGCTGAACGCTTTCGTCGAGGAAGGACCCTACGATGGCCAGCTGCGACCCCGCCACCTGCTCGAGGTGGTGCGGGACGACCTGGGCTGGGCGGAGATCCGCCAAAGGGTGACCCAGCCGCAGGCCGGCGTCCGCCTGGCTGCCTACTACGGGTGCATGTTGCTGCGACCCGGTCCGGAGATAGGCTTGGACGACCCGGAGCAACCCTCGGTGCTGGAAAACCTGATCGAGGCCGTCGGCGCGCAGGCAACGTCTTTCTCCCACTCCAGCGAGTGCTGCGGTTCCTATCTGGCGGCCACCCAGCCGGGCGCGGTCGAACGTGCCAGCTTGCGCGTCGTTGAGGCGGCCCGCGCCGGCGGTGCGGCGGCGGTGATCACTGCGTGCCCCCTGTGCAAGTACAACCTCGAGCAGGCGCAGCGCGAGCAGCCCGAGGAATCCCGCCTGCCGGTCGCTTACTTCACGCAGTTGCTGACCATCGCTTTCGGCGTCGATGCTCCGGAGAGTGCACCGTGGATTGTGGGGGCGCCGGCATGAGCGAGGCCCGCCCGAGCGCACTGGTCATCGGCGCCGGCATTGCCGGCATCCAGGCGGCGCTCGACATCGCCAACAGCGGCTACCGGGCGGTGTTGGTGGAATCCGAGCCGTCGATCGGCGGCCATATGGCCCAGCTGTCGGAGACCTTTCCCACGCTGGATTGCTCGCAATGCATCCTGACTCCGCGCACGGTGGAAGTCGGCCACCACGCGAACATCGACCTGCGCACCTACAGTCTTGTGGAAGACATCCGGCGTTCGAAAGATGGGTCGGCCTTTCAGGTACGCATCCGGCGCAAGGCGGCCTACGTCGACTGGTCGAAGTGCACCGGCTGCGGCGCGTGCCAGGAGAAATGCCCGTTCAAGGTGGAGTCAGACTTCGAGCGCGGGGTCGGAGTGCGCAAGGTGATCTACACGCTCTCGCCGCAGGCCGTGCCCAACAAGCCGGTGATCGACGCCGAGCACTGCCGCTACCTGATCAGCAAGCACGAGATTGAATCCGGCACCGTCGCGGCGCTGACGAAATCGGGCAAACCGGCTGAGCCCAAGTGCGGCGCCTGTGCCAAGTTCTGTCCCACGGAGGCGATTGACTGGGACCAGAAGGACACGTACGAAGAGCTGGAGGTCGGGGCGATTGTCCTGGCGACGGGCTTCGACCTGATGTCGCCGGCACAGCTAGGAGAGTACGGCGGCGGCCAGCTCCCGGACGTCGTCGATGGACTTGCCTTTGAGCGCCTTCTGGCGGCGAGCGGGCCGACGGCCGGACGCGTGCTGCGTCCATCCGATGGCCAGGAGCCGCGCAACGTGGTCTTCATCCAGTGCTGCGGCTCACGCGATCCGGCCCGCGGCCAGCCGCATTGTTCCAAGATCTGCTGCATGTACACGGCCAAGCAGGCGATTCTCTACAAACACCACGTGCACGGCGGCGAGGCGACGGTCTTCTACATCGATGTGCGCGCCGCGGGCAAAGGGTACGAGGAGTTCCTGCAGCGGGCGCAGGTCCAGGAGCAGGTGAACTACATTCGCGGCAAAGTCAGTCGGGTGTATGCCGAGAATGGACATCTGGTCGTCAAAGGGGCGGACACGCTCGGCCACCGGTCGGTGGACGTCATAGCCGATATGGTGGTGCTGGCAATGGCGGTACAGCCGCGGCCCGAAACGCGCAGGCTGGCCGAGATGCTCGATCTGGCCATCGATGACAGCGGCTTCCTCTGCGGGCTGGACGAGGAGCTGGCGCCGATCGAAACCCTTCAGTCCGGCGTCTTCCTTGCCGGGACGGTGCAGGGCCCGCGCGACATCCCGGAGTCGGTCGCCCAGGGCAGCGCCGCGGCGGGCAAGGTCATCCAGCGGCTGCGCCAACAAGGCGGGGAGGCGGCGGCGTGAGTCGGGTGGGGGTGTTCGTCTGCCACTGCGGGAACAATATCGCTGGCACGCTCAACGTCGAGCAGGTCGTTCGCGCGGCGGGGGCGCATCCGGAGGTGTCTTTCGCAGCGGACTACCGTTACATGTGCTCAGACCCCGGGCAGGAGCTGATCCGCACAGCAATCCGCGAGCACCAGCTCGATGCCGTGGTCGTCGCGGCCTGTTCGCCGGCGATGCACGAAGCGACCTTCCGCAAGGCCTGCGCGGCCGAGGGGGTGAATGCCTACCGCTGTGAGTCAGCCAACATCCGGGAGCAGGCCTCCTGGGTTCATCAGAAACAGCCAGAGGCAGCTACGGACAAGGCGTCCGACATCGTGCTCTCGGTGGTGGAGAAGGTGCGCCGCAACGCCAGCCTGGCGCCGATCCGGCTGCCGCTCACCCGGCGCAGTCTGGTGATCGGTGGGGGGATCAGCGGACTGACGGCGGCGCTCGATCTGGCGGATGCCGGATATCCGGTGATCCTGGTAGAGCGCAGCCCGGCGCTGGGCGGCAAGATGCGCCAGTTCAGCCGCAGCTATCTCAACCTGGCCGACGGCGAGCAGTTGCTGCAAGATCGGCTGAGCCGGGTCTCTGAGCATGTGCAGATCCAGGTACTCACCTCGGCCGAAGTACGGCAGCTCAGCGGCTATGTGGGCAACTTCGAAGCGCGCGTTGCACGGCAGGAACCGGAGGGCGAGGTCGAGTTCACCTTCGAGGTGGGCGCAGTGATCGTCGCCACCGGCTGGGATCCGTATCCGCTGGAACGCGTGCCCTGGCTCGGCGGCGGTTCGCATCCGGACATCGTCGACACGCTGACGTTCGAACGCATGCTGCTCCAGCCCGAAGGGTTGCGTCGGCCGTCCGATGGACGAGTGCCCCAGCAGGTTGTCTTCGTTCAGTGCGCCGGGTCACGCGATCCGGAACGGGGTGTGCCCTACTGTTCCAAGGTGTGCTGCATGGTCGTGGCCAAGCAGGCGCGCGCCTATCGCCAGCAGGTTCCTCAGGGCAGCGCTTGTGTCTTCTACACCGACATCCGGTCTGGGGGCAAAGGGTACGAAGAGTACGTCCAGCAGGCCGCAGAGCAGTATGGCGTGCTTTACCTGCGCGGTGAAGTTGGTCGGGTCGAGGCAGTCGATGGGCAGATCCGCCTGCAGGGCGAGGACACGCTTTCTGGATTGCAGCTTGAGCTGACGCCGGATCTGGTGGTCCTGGCGACGCCGTTGCTACCGGCGGCGGGCGTGCAGGAGCTGGCTCAGGTGCTGCGCATCAGCGCGGATTCGAATGGCTTCCTGAGCGAGGCGCACCCGAAGCTGCGCCCGGTCGAGACGCTGACGGCGGGCGTCTTCCTGGCAGGCTGCAGCCAGGGCCCGAAGGACATCCCCGAATCGGTGGCGCAGGGCGGAGCGGCCGCCGCCAAGGTGATGCAGCTGTTCTCGCAAGAAATGCTGCTGCAATCGCCGACGGTGGCGGTGGTCGATGCCGAAATCTGCTCCGGCTGCGGGGCATGCATCGAGACCTGTCCGTACGGTGCGCGCTCGCTGAGCCGGGTCCGCCCGGTGGCAGTTGTGAATCCGGCATTGTGCCAGGCCTGTGGCGCCTGTGCGGTGATCTGCCCCAACAAGGCGACCGAAGTGGTCAATTGGGATGCCGGGCAGATCCTGGCCATGGTCGGGGAGGTGAGCTGAGCGATGACGCTGCTGGAGGCTGTCGAGCAACGCTCCCACCAGGACCTGCGCCTGTGCTTCCAGTGCCACAAGTGCACCGCGGGCTGCCCGTCGGCTGTGGACATGCTCTTTGGCCCCGATCGGGTGATCCGGCTGCTCCAATTGGGGGAGGATCGACGGGTGCTGGGCAGCCCGGATCTGTGGCTGTGCGCCGGTTGCGGCACCTGTGGTGCTCGCTGTCCCAACGGAATCGACATGGCTCCGGTCATGGAATCGCTGCGCGCCGCGGCGCTGGTTTCCGGCACACGTCCCGGGGATCCGGGTGCGCTGGCCTTCCATCGCCTGTTTCTCGGCGTGGCGCGCCGGCTGGGTAGGTCGCATGAAGCGACGCTGCTCATCCTGTACAAGCTCCGCTCCGGCAACCTGTTTTCCGATCTGGGGTCCGGCATCCGACTCGTGCTGAAGGGAAAAGTGCCATTGCTGCCCCATCGCATCGCCGGCTGGCGGGAGGTGGCCCAGACGATCGACGCCTACACGCCGCGGGCAGGCGAACCGCCCTGCGAGGAATCGGCAAGGAGCAAGGCGTGGAACTAGCCTACTACCCTGGCTGTAGCCTGCACTCCACCGGGCAGGAGTTTGACCTCTCGGTGCGGGCGGTCTTCTCCCGCCTGGGGATCGGCCTGACGGAGCTGGAAGATTGGTCCTGCTGCGGCGCGTCCTCGGCGCATGCGATTGACCCCGACCTGGCCGTGATGTTGCCGGCGCGCAACCTCGCATTGGCGCAGCGCACGGGTCTCGACGTGTTGATGCCCTGCGCTGCCTGCTACAACCGCCATGTGGTGGCCAGCGCCCATCTGGCGGAGGATCCGGCGTTGCGCGCCCGGGCAGAAGAGATGTACGGCAGCCTCAGCGGGACGAGCACGCAAGCGCGGCCGGTGCTGGAAGTGCTCTGCCAGGATCTGCCGCGGGGCGATCTGCTGGAGCAGGTTGTGCGCCCGCTGAACGGTCTGCCACTGGTGTCGTACTACGGCTGCCTGCTGCTGCGGCCGGCGGCGATCCTGCAGTCGGAGGACCCGGAGAACCCGGTGCTGATGGATGAGCTGCTGACCGACCTCGGCGCCGAAGCGCGGCGGTGGTCGTATGCCAGCGAATGCTGCGGCGGGGGCCTGTCGCTGACTCGCCCGCCCGTCGTTCAGCGGCTGGTCGGACGGCTGGTCGAGGCGGCACGCGAGGCGGGGGCGGAAGCAATTGTCACCAGCTGCCCGTTGTGCCAGGTCAATCTCGAGATGCGTCAATCGGGGCAGCACCTGCCGATCTTCTACGTGACGGAAGTGCTGGCGATCGCCCTGGGCGTCGGCGCGCCCGCCTGGTGGAAGAAGCACCTGATCGACCCGGCGCCCCTGCTGCGGCGCTACTCGTTGGTGGGCTGAGGATGGATCAGACGATGGACTGCGCGCAGCCTGACGAAAGCGTCCCGACCAAGGCTTCGCCTGACGAATCGCAAGCCGCCCGGGCGGGGCAGGCGGTCGTCGGATCGGCGTTGATCGTCGGCGGCGGCATCGGTGGAATGCAGGCGGCGCTCGATCTCGCCGAAGCTGGCATCAAGGTCTACCTGGCGGAGAGTTCGCCGGCGATCGGCGGGACGATGGCCCAGCTCGACAAGACTTTCCCGACCAACGACTGCGCCATGTGTATCATGTCGCCGAAGCTGGTCGACGTCGGCCGGCACCTCAATATCGAGGTGCTGACCAACGCAGACCTGCACTCGCTCGAGGGCGATCCCGGGCATTTCCAGGCTAGCCTGATCCGCCGTCCACGCTTCGTCAACCTGGATCGCTGCACCGGATGCGGGGAGTGCGCCGCGGCCTGCCCGATCGACCGACCGGATGCCTTCAACTGGGGTCTCTCGCAGCGGCAGGCGATCTTCAAGCTCTACCCACAGGCCATCCCCAATGCCTACGCCATCGAGAAGGCCGGGATGTCGCCATGCCGCGAGGCGTGCCCGATCCATCAGCGCGCCCAGGGCTATGTGGCCCTGGTCCACAAAGGCCGTTACGCCGACGCCTATCGCACCATCCTCGAGGAAAACCCGTTCCCGTCGATCTGCGGGCGGATCTGCAACCACCGCTGCGAAGAGGCGTGCTCTCGAGGACAGGTGGACGCCCCGGTCAACATCATGGCGCTCAAGCGCTTTGTGGCCGATTGGGCCTGGGAGCGACGGCAGGCCGGCGAGACCATCTTGCCGCCGCGGGTGGAATCGCAACCCAGCGGACAGCGGGTCGCCGTCGTCGGATCCGGCCCGGCCGGGATGACCTGTGCCCAGGACCTCGTCCGCCAAGGTCATGCAGTCACTGTCTTCGAGGCGCTCTCCGTTCCCGGCGGGATGATGCGCGTGGGCATCCCGTCCTTCCGCCTCGGCGCCGAGGCCGTGCAACGCGAGATCGACGACATCCTCGCACAGGGCGTTGAGTTGCGTTTGAATGCGCGCGTACAGGACCTCGAGGCGCTGTTCGCCGATGGCTATTCGGCGGTCTTCCTGGCAGTCGGAGCGCACCGCGGGGTTCGGCTCCCGATCCCCGGAGCGAATCTGCCGCAAGTTCATGCGGCGACGGATTTCCTGCGCGAATCTCGGCTGGAGCTCGAAGACGTAACGGAACCCGCCTGGGATCCGAGACTACGAGGACAGCGTGTGATGGTGCTGGGCGGCGGCAACGTCGCCATCGACGCCGCCATGACCGCCGTGCGCCTCGGCGCCGCCTGGGTGGGCATGGCTTGCCTCGAAGACCGACAGCAGATGCCGGCGCACTCCTGGGAGATTCGCGACGCGGAAGAAGAGGGCATCGAGGTCTTCCCGGCGCGCACCTTCCACCGGATCCTCGATCGCGACGGCAAGGTGTCCGGCGTCGCCTGCTCACAGGTCGTTTTCCGCGGCTTCGTGGACGGCCGCCCGGACTTCGACGTGCTTCCGGGCACGGAGGAAGAGATTGAGGCGGATTGGGTGATCTTCGCCATCGGCCAGCACCCGGAGAGCGAGTGGCTGACCGAAGCCCTGCCGCTTGCCCGGGGGCGATACGCGCAGGTCGATTCGGAGACCCTGGCGACCGCGCGGCCCGGGGTGTTCGCCGGTGGAGACATGGTCAGCGGGACCAGCTTCGTCGTCGATGCGATCGCCGCCGGCCACCGGGCGGGTGCCTCGATCGACCGCTATCTGCGCGGCGAGGCAATGCCGCTTGCGGCCGCGCTGGGCTCCGTTGCCCGGGTGGAGCTAACCGAGGCGCAGCGGCGGGCGGGCCTGCGCCCGATGGAACGACAGGAAGGTCGTCGTCTCCCGGCCGAGGCGCGACGCGCGAGCGAGCGGGAGTTCGCGGCCGGTCTGACGGAGGAGCAGGCGCGGGCCGAAGCCGCCCGCTGTCTCGAGTGCGGGGTGTGCTCGGAGTGCCTCCAGTGCGCCTACGCCTGCAAGGCCGACGCGATTGACCATGGCCAGACGGAAGAACGGCAGATGCTGGAAGTCGGGGCGGTGGTTCTGGCGCCGGGGTTGGTGCCCATCGACCCGACGGTGCGCTCCGAGTTCGGCTATGGTCGCTACCGCAACGTGGTGACCAGCCTCGAGTTCGAACGCATGCTCAGCGCTTCGGGACCATGGGGCGGGGAGGTCACTCGACCTTCCGATGGAAAGCACCCGGAGCGGGTCGCCTGGATCCAGTGCGTTGGCTCACGCGAGACCTGCGGCGGGCAGGACTACTGCTCTTCGATCTGCTGTATGTATGCCACCAAGGAAGCGATCATCGCCCGGGAGCACGATGCCCACATCGAGCCGACGATCTTCTACCTGGATATTCGCTCACACGGGAAGGGCTTCGAGGAGTACATCGAGCGGGCCGGTAGCGAACAAGGCGTGCGCTACGTGCGCAGCATGGTCTCATCGGTCAAGGAGAACCCGGCCACCGGGGACCTGCGACTCGCGTACGCCACCTACGGGCCCGAGGGTCGCCCTCAGCCGCGCGAAGAGAGCTTCGACATGGTCGTGCTGTCGGTTGGCCTTCGGCCGAGCCCGGCGGTACGGGCGATGCTGGATCGGCTCGAGATCGAGGTCGACCCGAATGGCTTCCCGCGCGGGGCGGCCGGCACCGGCCGCACTTCTCGGCCGGGCGTGTTTGTCGCCGGAAGTCTGGCCGAACCGAAGGACATTCCGGAGACGGTCGTCGAAGCCGGCTGTGCGGCGGCCATGGCGTCGGAGATCCTGGCGGCGGCGCGTGGCACGCGTACCCGCGAGATTGTGTTTCCCGATGAACGCGACCTGTCGCAGGAGGCGCCGCGGGTGGGAGTGTTCGTCTGCCACTGCGGGATCAACATTGGCGGCGTCGTCGACGTGCCGGACGTCGTCGAGGCGGCAGCGCAGCTGCCCGACGTGGTGTACGCCGAGCGCAATCTCTATACCTGCTCGCAGGACACCCAGGAGAAGATCGCACGCGTCATTCAGGAGCAGAGGCTGAACCGGGTCGTGGTTGCCTCGTGTACGCCCCGCACCCATGAGCCGCTGTTCCAGGATACCTTGCGCCAGGCCGGACTGAACCCGGGCCTGTTCGAGATGGCCAATATCCGCGAGCAGGATTCCTGGGTGCACCGGGGCCACCCGGAGCTGGCCACGCGCAAGGCCAAACAGCTGGTGGCGATGGCGGTCACCAAGGCCCGCGGCCTGGAGCCGATTCGACGCGGCAGCGTGCCGGTGGAACCGGCGGCGCTGGTCATCGGAGGAGGCCTGGCCGGGATGACCGCCGCCCGGTCGGTTGCCGAGCAGGGATTCCGCGTGGTGCTGGTTGAGCGCGAACGCCAACTGGGGGGGCACCTGCGCCAGGCGAAGCCTGCAGCACGCGGCATCGATCCCGCACAATTGCTGGCCGAGGCGGTGGGAGCAGTCACCTCCCACCCGCGCATCGAGTGCCACCTGGAGGCGTCGATCGAGGAGATCGGCGGCTACGTCGGGCAGTTCCGCACCCGTCTGCGCCTGGCCGATGGCGCCGAATGCGAGATTGAGCATGGCGCGATCGTCGTCGCCAGTGGGGCTCAGGCTGTCGAGACGTGCGACTATGGATATGGCTCGCTCCCAGGCGTGATCACCCAACAGGCCCTCGACGGTCTTCTGGCGGGGGATGCCCTCCCCGAGGCGGAGGTCGAGAGCCTGCGCCAGGGGGTAGTGATGATTCAGTGTGTGGGCTCGCGTCAGCCGGAGCGGCCGTATTGCTCGCGCGTGTGCTGCACGCAGGCCTTGCAGAACGCGGTTCTGCTGAAAGCGCAGGATGCCACGATCCCGGTGACGGTTCTGTACCGCGACTTGCGCACCTATGGCTTCCGCGAGGCAATCTACCGTCAGGCGCGCTCGCTGGGCGTTCGCTTCCTGCAATACTCGGAACATGCACCGCCAGAGATCGCCCAGGGGGAGGGGAGCCTTCAGGTGAGGCTGCGGGTGCAGCCGGAAAACGCCGCCGTTGAGCTCCCTGCCGGGCGGGTTGTGCTGAGCACGGGCATTGACCCCAACCCGGACAACGGGCGTTTGAGCCGCATGCTCAAGGTGCCCCTCACCCGAGAGGGTTTCTTCCTGGAGGCGCATGCCAAGCTGCGGCCGGTGGACTTCGCCGCCGAAGGCATCTTTGTCTGCGGGCTGGCGCACTCGCCGCGCTCGATCGAGGAGAGCATGGAGCAGGCCCGTGCGGCCGCCGTGCGAGTGGTGGGCCTGTTGAGCAAGGCTACGCTGTTGTCGACGCCGATCGTGGCGACGGTCAACCCGCGGCTGTGCTCGGCCTGCGGCATCTGCGTGGATGTCTGCCCCTTCGGCGCGCGCCAGCTCAATCTCGAACGCGGGTGCGCCGAAGTGATCGAGGTCCTGTGCCAGGGGTGCGGCGCCTGCATCAGCGCCTGCCCGAACAAGGCCAGCCAGCAGCGTGGCTTCGCATTTCGGGAGCTGGGACAGATGGTGGAGGAGGCGATCCGATGAGCGTGACTCCCGGCAATGGCAGCGAGCCAGGGGCGGAGGCGTTCGAGCCGCGCATCGTGGCTTTCCTCTGCAACTGGTGCACGTACACCGGCGCCGATCTGGCAGGCACCAGCCGGATGCAGTATCCGCCCAATGTGCGCATCATCCGGGTGATGTGCAGCGGCGCCGTCGATCCCGTGTATGTCTGCCGCGCCCTGGCGGAAGGCGCCGACGGCGTGCTGATCGGCGGGTGCCACATCGGGGACTGCCACTACCAGGAAGGCAACTACAAGGCGCGGCGCAGGGTGGCCGTGCTGCACAAGGTGCTGCAGAGCGCGGGCTTTGACCCGGAGCGGGTCTGGCTGCGCTGGATCAGTGCCAGCGAAGGGAAACGCTTCGCCGACACCATGCAGGAAATGACCGAGGCCATGCGGGCCAAGGGTCCCACCCCGATCCGGGTGGCAGAGCTGGCATGACCGCCGCCGGCGGACCTGCCGGGGGCGAGGAGGTGGCGAGGTGTATGTCGCAAGGGTGATGAAGGTGGAAGACTCTCAACCCCAGCAGGCGATCCTGTCGCTGCTCGCCGGGTTGCTCAATGCCGGGCACGTGGCCGGAGTCCTCATCCCGGCCGGCGACGCGCAGGGTGACGGGCTGCGCCTGGCGCGCACACGCGACGAGTTCGGCGATTACGATCCCCTCTCGCCGCGGATGTTTGCCAACGCCGCCTGCCGCATTCCGCAGGCGCTGCCCTCGGGTGAGAAGCCGGTCGCCATCGCCCTGCATCCATGCGAGACGCGCACGCTGATCGAAATGGCTAAACGCGGCGCCGTGGATCGGGCTCGGCTGCTTGTCCTGGGGATGGATTGCGGCTTCGCCTCCGGAGGCACTCCGAGAGAGGAACCCATCGGGACGGATGCTTTGCGGGCGCAGGCCCTCGCCTGCGCCTCAGCGGGTCTACCTGCACCGGCGGAGGCCCGCATGGCCTGCCGGCTGTGCGAGCGCCCTGCGGCGGACCTGGAGGGCGCCGACCTGCTGCTGGGCTGGATTGGTTTGGACCCCTATGAGAAGGTGTTGGTGATCGCCGATGAGGCGGGGGACCAGGCTCTGGCGCTGGAGTCGCTGACTCAGCGCTGCGCGACAGAACGCGAGGCCGTTGACCGAGAGATGGCGCTGTGGCGCATGGCAGATCGCCGCAAGCAGGCCGCCACGGAACTGCTCAAAGAGCTAGGACTCGAGGATGGCCATCCGACCGTCGCCGCCGGATACTTGAGCCGTTGCACCCTGTGTGGTGAGTGCCTGCGGGCCTGCGCGCTCGCGGGCGATGACCTGCGGGAAGCGATGAAGCAGGGCAAGCCGGCGTTCATCCAGGCATTGCTCAATGAAGCGCAACGGCTGGCCTCATGTTCTGGATGCGGCTTCTGCCAGGCGAACTGCCCTGAGCACATTCCTCTTTGCGCCATCGCCCACGCGCTGGGCCAGCAGGTCCAGTCGCGCATGCACTACACACCCGGTCGCAGTCTGTCGGACCCCCTGCCGTGGGTTTCCTAGACATGCGCCGACAGCGACCGAATCGACCGCGGCCGGGGGCCGGCGAGGAGGGATATTGCGGATGAGCACCTTCGCCAGGGCTCCGCAGACAGGGCAGGGCACGCTCGCCGGTGCGCGCTCGGTACTGCACAGGCTGCTGGAGACACAGTGCGTTTCCGGCGTCGTTATCGACATTGCCGGCAGAGGGCATGCGATTCCCCAGCGTCGGTTGGTGCACGATAGCGAACAGCTCGACGAGAGTCTTCCGTTCGCTCCGGTCATGCTGACGAGCGGGGCGCGCCTTGCGACACAACTGACCGACCGGAGGGTTGCCCCTGACGCCGAAGGATCGATGAACCCGCCAACGGCGATCGTCCTCCGGCCGTGCGAGGCCAAGGCGGTGGTCGAACTGCGCAAGCTGCGCCAGGTCGATCCGCGGCAGGTGTTGATCGTCGCCGTCGATTGCGTCGGGACTTACGAGGCCGCGGACTTCTCCGCCCAGCAGATTGGCGCCGAGGCGTGGTCGCGCCAGTACAGTGAGAGCTTGCGCGCGGGGGCACCCCAGTCACCCGCATCCCCCTGCTACCGTGCGGCGTGCACGCGCTGCGTCGACGCGGTCGCGCCGGTAGCCGACATCTGGCTGCACGTTCTCGGCGTCCCGGAGTCGGACGAGATCCTGGTCGAGATCAGCGATCCCGCGCTGGCGGAAAGGCTGGGGTTGACGCCGGCCGAAGACGTACCCGGGCGCAACGCGGCGCTGGATCAACTCCGCGCGGTGCGCTCGGAGAAGCGTCAGCAGGACCTGGCGCAGGCGCTGCAAGCGCTCCAGCCTGGCGAGGATGGCACGCCCGGGCTGGCCGCCCTGTTCGACACTTGCCTGCGCTGCCTCAACTGCGGCACGGCCTGCCCGCTCTGCTACTGCAAGGAGTGTCTGTTCCGCACCGATAGCGTGAAGGTCGAGACGCGCCATCTGCTCGACCTGGCCGATCGGCGGGGGGCGGTGCGGTTGCCGGGTGACGCCATCTTGTATCAGCTCACGCGATTGATGCATGTCAGCACCTCGTGTGTCGGTTGTGGACTGTGTGCCAGCGCCTGTCCGATGGACCTGCCGGTGGATCTGGTATTCCAGGCGGTCGGGCGAGAGACGCAAGCCTTGCTCGAGTATCGTCCCGGGTTCGACCCATCCCAGCCGATGCCGGTCTCGACCTTCGCCCGCGATGAGTTCGAGAGCCTGGGGGAGCACTAGCCCCGGGGCTGAAGGCGCGGATTCGCCGGCGGGGTGGATCGAGCGGCGAGAGCCAACGTGCGGAATAGGACGAGGGTAGAGATGACGGCAGAGAAACCAGACAACGCCAGCAGCATTCTC
>Ga0209705_10000718_pt1 | contig 17276 bp, 16 predicted proteins | sample PPLLaktember2015_5_FD_187262 | JGI IMG/M metagenome (GOLD analysis project Ga0209705, IMG submission 187262) | Freshwater sediment microbial communities from Prairie Pothole Lake near Jamestown, North Dakota, USA - PPLs Lake P8 Core (1) Depth... | ecosystem: Environmental > Aquatic > Freshwater... | reverse complement strand
AGGATGCCATTCACTCCGCGCTCGTACATCTGCAAGGTCGATATGCGCATAAATGTCGCCCTACTGCGTTCGTCTGTTCATAATAGTGGTCGCCCTACTGCGTTCGTCTGTTCATAAAATACTAGTCTCTCTACTCCACTCGCTGTGCTCGTTGCGTTCGTCCGGCCAACATATTTTCTTCGTGCTTCGCTCGCTGTGCTCGTCCGGTCAACATCTGTTTACCTCCGCACCGCGCCGATCAGGGTCTGGAACAGCGTGTCGGTGACGGCGATCATCTGTGCCGCCGCCTGGTAGGCCTGCTGGAAGCGCACCATGTTGGCCGCCTCCTCGTCGAGGTTGACGGCCGAGACGCTGTCCATCGAATCCTTGACCTTGTTGTACAGGGTCTGCTGCGCCTGGCGGCTGATATCCGCCTGATGGGTCTTGGTGCCGACATCGGCAACCAGCTGGCCATAGGCGTTCTCATAGGTTGCCGTGCCGCCGGCCAGTGTCAGCTGGTTGCGCAGATCGGCCAGCGTCAACGCGTTGCGATTGTCGCTTACACCGGAAAGATTGTTCGACAGCACGAAGGCGTCACCCGTCTGCGGCACGCCGGAGATGGTGAAGCTCATGCCGCCATAGGTCGCAAAGGTGAAACTCTTGCCGCCGTACTCGGTGGCCGGATCGTAGAGCAGCGGGCCCGGCGGACCACCGGCGACGTTGAAACCCGGAACACCGGCGCCACCGGCATTCGGGTCGAAGGTCAGCGTCACATTGCCGGGCAGCGGCAGGTTGGTGGTGTTGCTGACCACCGGCTGGGTAATGCGAGAGGTGCCGAGATTGGTCGGCACCCCGCTGGCATTGGTCGCTTCGCCGGCACGTACCGGACTGGCAGCGGCGATGCGCGCCGGGTCGACGATCGCCACGCCGAAGTCGCGCGCGCCGTTACGGGTCGGCTGGATCACATAACTGTCGCCGGCCACGGCCGCGCCGGCCGTGAGCGTCAACGTAAAGCCCTCGGCGGTGATCGGGAAACCGGCATAGGTGCCGACCGTGGTGTTGTCACTCAGGCGGGTCAGGGTGTAGTTCGCACCGTCGAAGTACAGACTGTAATCGCTGACGGTCAGGGCCGAGCTGCTGGTGACCGTGGCCGCAAGCTGGGCGGTACCGGTGTTGAACGTGTTGGCATACACCGTCGAGCTGGTGTTGTCGATCGGCTGAAAGAAATTGCCGCCGAGTGCATTGTAGAGATCCAGTCCCAGGGCGTGTTGGGCGTTCATGGTGTCGGCGAGGCCGATGGCCGCGCGGCCCATCGCATTCTGGGTTCCGTCCAGCACCTGCTCGCGGAAATCGAGCGCGGCGCCGAGCCGTCCACCCTGGCCCTTGACCGTGTCGGTGATGTACACCGTCGAACCACCTACGGTATAGCCGACCTCGTAACGCGACGGATCGTACACGGACGGTACGGCACTGATCGGGTCGGAACGGAAACCGGTGACCAGGGTCTGGCCGTTACCGATGAAGACGCTCAGCGATCCGTCGTCCTGATTGACGGTGCGCACCGCCACCCGCTCGGCCAACTGATTGACCAGCTCATCGCGTCGGTCGAGCAGATCGTTGGGCGGCTGACCGACCGCGGCACCGGACGACAGCACGATGTCGCGGTTCACGTCCGCGATGCTCCGGGCGATGCCGTTTATTTCGTTGACGGTATTGGAAATCTCGGTGTTGATGCCGCGGCGCAACTCATCCAGGCGGTCATCCAGGTAGTGGAACCGGGTCGCGAGACTTTGCGCCTCGGCCAGCAATGACTGGCGGTTGGTGGTCGAGGTCGGATCGTTCGCGAGGTCGTTGACGGCATTGAAAAAGCGCTGCAACGCCGGGTTGAGACCGGCCTGCGGATCGGCCAGCAGATCATCGACACGGGTAGCGAGACGGTAGAATTCCTGCATACCGCCGTTCGCCGTCGTGGCCAGGGTGAGCTGACTGGCGACAAATTGATCATAGACGCGTGAAATGGTACTCACCCGCACGCCGTTGCCGATAAAGCCGTCGCCGGCCGGGGTCGACGGGCGTGTGACGAGCTCCACGCGCTGGCGGCTGTAGCCGGGCGTGCTGGAATTGGTGATGTTGTGTCCGGTGGTCGCGAGCGAGCGCTGGAACGCCAGCAGACCGGAGATGGATGTGCCCAGCAGGTCGCCGCCAGCCATGTCAGCCTCCGCGGCGCGCGCGCAACGGGCGCGGCGGCGTCTTCGTGTGGGCGGTTGTCATGTTTTTGCTCCTCATGCGGGTATCGGCCGGCCGTTTGAAATCTTTAGCTCGGTCGCTCCTGACATCGTGTCCGCGACACTGGTACGTCCCCGTACATCGTTGAGCGCGGTGCGCAGTGTGTCGCCCCCCAGAATCGAGCGAAGCTTGCGCGCGTAGGCCGGATCGGTGGCATAGCCGCCGCGCGCCAGGGATTCGACGAACGCCGGCGCGTCGGCGCCGGCGGCGACTGCTTCGCGGTAGCGCGGGTTGTCCTGCAGAAAGCGCGTGAAATCCTCCACGCTGTCTGAAATCGAGTCGTAGGCGCGGAACGCCTCGCGGCGCGTGACCGCCGTGCCGTTCACGAATTCGCGCGTGCTGGCGCTGACGCGCGCGCCGTTCCAGTTGGCGTCGGCCTTGATGCCAAACAGATTGTGCGCGCTGCGGCCATCGGGGTGCTGCATGACCGCACCACCCCAGCCGGTTTCGAGCGCGGCCACGGCCACGATCGCCTCCGGCGCCACGCCGAGGTTGCTGGCGGCGCGCTCGGCATGCGGCCAGAGTTTGTGCACGAACGCGGTCGGATCGGCGGCGGCACGCTTGTCCTGTCCTGCCGCCGGGATGTGTGTGCGCAGACGATCCAACGTGAGCGCGACATTGTCTTTTCCGTTCTCACCTGTCACGGCCGCCATGAGCCGGTCGCCGCCAAGCTGGCGCACCAGCACATCGGCCAGGCCGAGGCCGTGTTTCTTGGCAAGCGTCATGGAAAGCTGCTGGTCGTACATGTCACGGTAGAAATTGTTCTGCTCGCTGCCGAACAGGTCGTCACCGAAGCTGGCCTCGCGCATGCTCTTCAGCATCATGTGCATGAACAGCGCCTCGAACTGGCTGGCCACCTGCTTGAGCGTTTCCGGCGAGGACTGCGCATCCTTCGCGGCGCGCTTCAGGCCGGCCAGGCCCTGCACGTCGGCGGCCATCGAAACATCTGGGTTAATCGGCTTTATCATCATTGTCTCCTGTAGGAGCGGCCTTCTGGCCGCGATCATCGCGGCCAGAAGGCCGCTCCTACAATTAAATTACGATCAGCTCGGCGCGCAGTGCGCCGGCACTGCGCAACGCCTCGAGGATCGCGACCAGGTCGCCGGGCGCGGCGCCGACGTTGTTCACGGCGCGCACGATTTCATCCAGCGACACGCCCGGGCTGAACACGAACATGCTGCGCGCTTCTTCCTTCACCTCGATGTCGGACTTCGGAACCACCTGGGTGGTGCCGGTGGAAAACGGCGCCGGCTGGCTCACCGTCGCGCGTTCGGTGATGGTGACCGTGAGGCTGCCGTGCGAGACCGCCGCCGGCAGCACGCGCACGTGGCGGCCAATCACTACCGTGCCGGTGCGCGCGTTTACGATTACGCGCGCCGCCGCTTCGCCCGGTTCGAGCGTCAGGTTTTCGAGCATGGAGGCAAACGCCACGCGCTGCGTGCTGTCTAGCGGCGCGTTCACACGGATGGACGTGGCGTCGATGGACTGCGCCATGTTGCCGCCGAGCGCGGCATTGATACTGGCCGTGGCGCGCTGCGCGGTGGTGAAATCCGGCGTATTCAGGTTGAACACCAGGCTGTCGCCGAGCGCGAACGGGTTCGGTACGGCGCGCTCCACGATCGCGCCGTTCGGAATGCGCCCGGTGCTCGGGATATTGACGCTGACCTTCGAACCATCCTTGGCCTCGGCACCGAAACCGCTCACTACCAGATTGCCCTGGGCGATGGCATACACATTGCCGTCCGCGCCCTTGAGCGGCGCCATCAGCAGACTGCCGCCGCGCAGGCTCTTGGCATTGCCGATGGTGGACACGGTCACATCGATGGTCTGGCCGGGCTTGGTGAACGGCGGCAACGTGGCGTGCAGCGACACCGCCGCCACGTTCTTGAGCTGCGGGTTGGCGCCGGCCGGCATGGTGATGCCGAACTGCTGGAGCATGTTCTTCAGGCTCTGGGTGGTGAACGGCGCCTGCGTGGTCTGGTCGCCGGTGCCATCCAGTCCGACGACGAGGCCGTAACCCACCAACTGGTTGTTGCGCACGCCGGCAATCGAGGCGATGTCCTTGATACGTTCGGCCTGGACCGGAGCGCACGCTAGCAGCACCGCAACCATCCAAAACAGTTTGTGTCGCATTGTCATAAGCTCACCACCGACTTCATGTAGGTTGGGCTAAACGCAGTGAAGCCCAATGCCGTCTGTCTCATTCATGTTGGGCTTCGCGTTGCTCAGCCCAACCTACGTATTCGTTGCCACCAATTCCCTCTCCCGCTTTCGGTTCTTTTCCCCTCTCCCCCGCGAAGCGGGGGAGAGGGTTAGGGAGAGGGGGTGCCTTTGTTGCGGCCCCTCTCCCGGGCCTCTTCCCCTTTTGGGTCTTCTTTCCCTCTCCCCCGCATTGCGGGGGAGAGGGTTAGGGAGAGGGGGTAATTCGTAACCTCTCTTAACAACTTGGTGCCTTTGTTTTTGTCCCCTCTCCCATCCTCTCCCCCTTTCGGGGGAGAGGGGATTTCGACAACATCCTCACTTAGAAGGGCCACCACGAGCTCAGGAAGAAGCGCGTGAGCCAGCCGTGTTCGTTGGAATCGGCCAGCGCGCCCTTGCCGCCGTAACTGATCTGCGCATCCGCCACTTGCGTGGACAACACCGAGTTGTCGGGTTGGATGTCCTGCGCGCGCACGATGCCGGACAGGCGCACGTACTCGTGGCCCTGATTGATGCCGATGAGCTTCTCGCCGCGCACCAGCAGATTGCCGTTCGCCAGCACCTCGGTCACGGTCACGCTGACACTGCCGAACAGGCTGTTCTTCTGGCTGCTGCCGCCATTGCCCTTGAAATCCTGGTTGGAATTGAGCGTGGCGCTCAGATCCAGATTGGTGGTTCTGGCCAGCGGCGCGCGCTTCGGCGCATCCCACTCCACGCTGGTACCGAACAGGCTGGGATTGATAATGTTGATCGCGTTCTCTTTCTTGGTGTTGGTGCTGGCGCTCTTGGTGGCGTTGGTGTTCTCCACCAGCTTGATGATGAGGATGTCGCCGATGCGGCGGGCGCGCGGGTCCTCGTACAGCACCATGCCGGTCGAAACCTGATAGAGGCTGCCGGTCACCTCGGCGTTCGCCGCCGGCGACACCGGCCGGGCGCCGGCATAGGCCGGATCGCGCTCCGGCATGCTGTTGCAGGCCGAGAGCAGCACGGCGAGTGCGAGTGCGCTACCGCCTGCCGTCTTGCCGAATGTCGTACGCTTCATGGGTGAGCTCCGTCGCGCGCCAAAAATCCGGCGCGTTACACGTTGTTGTTCAGGTACTGCAACATCGATGCCGTGGTGGAGATCGCCTTGGAGTTCATCTCGTAGGCGCGCTGGGTCTCGATCATGTTCACCAGCTCTTCCACCACGTTGACGTTCGAACTTTCCACCGAGCCCTGCACCAGGGTGCCGAGGCCGTTCAGACCCGGGGTGCCGGGTTGCGGGCTGCCGCTCGCGGCCGTCTCCAGGGACAGGTTGTTGCCGATCGGCTGCAGGCCGGCGGTGTTTATGAAGTCGGCGAGCTGCAGGGTGCCGATCTGGGTGGGCGCGGCGTTGCCGGTCACCAGCGCCGACACCGTGCCGTCCGAGCCGACCGTCAGGCTCAGCGTGCCCTGCGGAACGGTGATGCCGGGCTGCACGACATAGCCGCTCGAGGTGACCATCTGGCCCTGGCTGTCTATCTGGAACGAGCCGTCGCGCGTGTAGCCGGTGGTGCCGTCCGGCATGGTCACCTGAAAGAAGCCACGACCGCTTACGGCGAGATCGAATGAATTGCCGGTCTGCACGATGTTGCCCTGGGTGTGCAGTTTCTCGGTCGCCACCGTGTGTACCCCGGTGCCGAGCATCAGCCCGGACGGCAACTGCGAATTCTGCGAGGTCTGCGCGCCGGGCTGACGCACCGTCTGGTACATGAGATCCTCGAAGATGGCGCGGTCGCGTTTGAACCCGGTGGTGTTGACGTTCGCCAGGTTGTTGGTGATAACGCCCATGCGTGCCTGCTGGGCTTCAAGGCCGGTCTTCGCGACCCACAGTGCCTGATTCATTGGTTTGTTCCTCTTGGTTTGGTCTGGATCAGCTCATGCGCAGGATCTGCGCCGCTGACTGGTCGATCTCTTCGGTGGTGCGCATCGCCTTCACCTGCATCTCGAACTGGCGCGACAGGGTGATCATGTTCACCATCGCCTCGACCGCGTTCACGTTGCTCGATTCGAGGCTGCCGGGGACGAGCCGCACAGCCGCGTCGACATCCGCCTGGGCACCGTTGCGCAGGCGCATCAGGCCGTCCGCGCCCTTCATGAGTTCGGCCTTCGGCGGGTTGACCAGGCGGATGCGATCCACCGCCGCCAGCGTGTTCGGTGCCTGGCCGAGCGCGCGCGAGGTGATGGTGCCGTCCACGCCGATCTCGATCTTCTCGGACGGCGGAATGGCGATCGGGCCGCCGTTACCCAGCACCGCGTGCCCGGCGCCGTTCACGAGCTGGCCGTTGCTGGAGACGCGCAGGTCGCCGGCGCGCGTGTAGGCCTCGGCGCCGTCCGCGGTCTGCACCGCGAGCCAGCCGTCGCCGTTCACCGCGACATCCAGTTCGCGGCCGGTGGCGGTCACCGTGCCGGACGACAGGTCCGTGCCCGGGCGCTCGGCCATCGCATACACGCGTGACGGCTGACCCTGGCCGTACACCGGCATGGCGCGGAACGCCTCGAGATCGGCGCGGAAGCCCGTGGTGCTGGCGTTCGCCAAGTTGTGCGTGTTCGCGGTCTGGGCGAGCAGCGTCTGCTTCGCCCCGGTCATCGCGACATAAAGCATGCGGTCCATATCGTTACCTCGGTTCCAGGTTATAAGTTCGAAGTGATAAGCGCGGTGCTGAAGGTTTTGTCCTCAACTCATCACTAAGCACTCATCACTTACCTCATATTGATAATGGTCTGGGTGATGGCGTCTTCCGTGGAAATCACCTGCGCGTTCGCCTGGAAGTTGCGTTGCGCGGTGATCATCGCCACCAGCTGCTCGGTAAGGTTCACGTTCGAATCCTCGAGCGCACCCGACTGCACGAGCCCGAGGCTGGAGGTACCCGGCGCGCCGGTCAGCGGGATGCCCGATGCCGACGACTCGGACCAGCTGGTATCGCCGTTCGGCTTCAGGCCCTGCGGATTGGTGAAGTTCGACAACACCACCTGGCCCTGAACCAGCGATTGGCCGTTGGTGTAGCGGGCGCTCAGCACTCCGGTGCTGTCGATCTCGACGCCGGCCAGACGGCCCGTGGTGTAGCCGTTCTGGGTCAGGAAGTTCACGCCGAACGGGCTGCCGAACTGGGTGGCCTGCGCATAATCGAGCGAAAACGAGATGTTGTTCGAGCCGTTGGTGGTAACCATCGTGTAGTTGGCGGACGTCGGCAGCGCGGCCCCGTTCACCGTGCTCAGGGCGCCGGCCGGTGTGAACGCCAGCGTGGTCGTACCGATGACGTTCGGCGGCGTGGCGTCATCGGTGACATTGACCGTCCAGTCGTTGGCGGCGGTCTTGCGGAAATACATGGTGGTCAGATGGCTGGTGCCGAGCGAATCATAGACGTTCAGCGAGGTGGCATTGTTGTAGCTGTTCGGATTGGTCGTGCTGAAGACGATCGCGCCGGGAATAATACCCGCGGTGGCATCCAGATTGACGCCGACATCGCCGGTCGTGGTGGCGCTCGGCGCCAAATCGGCGAGCGACACCTGCATCTCGCCAAGTGCGCCGGTGATGTTGCCGGTCGGGTCCGCGAGGTAGCCGGTGAGGCGCAGGCCGCTGGCATTCGAGACAAAGCCGTTGGCATCGAGGCCGAAGGCCCCGGCGCGCGAGTAGACGGTTGCGCCGTTGTCGCTCAGGCGAAAGAAGCCGTCGCCGTTGATCGCAAGGTCCAGGGCGCTGTTGGTGAAGTTGACATTGCCCTGGGTGAACTGCTGGGTGATCGCATCCACCTTCACACCGGCGCCGGCGGTATTGGTGCCGACACCGAAGTTTGACACCGGGTAGACATCCGAAAACTGGACGCGCGATGCCTTGAAGCCGCTGGTGCTGCTGTTGGCGATATTGTTACCGATCACGTTGAGATCGGTGGTCGCGGCGTTGAGACCGCTGATTGCTGTATTGAATGCCATGCTGGGTTCTCCTTCTGGTTCAACCGATTTCTTTCACATTGGACAGCGAGGTCGTGGACCCATCCCACAGATTGAGGGTGAGGCCCTGCGATCCGCCGAGCGAGACGCTGTCGACACGCGCGCCGACGTATGTCGAGAGCGCGCTGTTCTTGCCACCGCTGACCGCTTCAACCTTGATGGTGTACACACCGGCCGGCGCGATGCCCCCGGCATTGGTCTGTCCGTCCCAGCCGAACTTCACGGTACCGGCCGGTTTTTCACCGAGATTGAACTGGCGAACGACCTGATTGCTACCATCCAGTACCGTAACGCGCACGTCGCTCGCGGCCTGCGGCAACTCGGCCGCGCCCAGCGCCTGCGTTCCGTTGAAGGTCATCTGGCTGCCCGGCACCAGCACCACGCGCCCGACCAGGCTTGACGCCATCAGCGCCTGGTTGGACTGCATGGCGGTGCTCAACTCGCCGAAGGACTTCTGCAGTTCCTGAATCCCGTTGACCGTGCCGAACTGCGCCATCTGGCTGAGGAACTCGCCGTTCTGCATCGGTTTCATCGGGTCCTGGTTCTTGAGCTGCGCGACCATGAGCTCGAGAAACTGCTCCTGGCCGAGCTTGTCCGAGGCGACGCGCTCCGGCTTGCCCTGGCCGAGACTGTCGAGCGAGAAATTCTTGGTATCAATCGGGTTCATGTCTCAGATCTCCTTACTGACCGAGCGTCAGGGTGCGCTGCATCATTTGCTTGCTGGTGTTCATGACCTCGACACTGCTCTGGTAGGAGCGCGAGGCGGAAATCATGTTGGCCATTTCCTCGACCACGTTCACGTTCGGCATGTGGATGTAGCCATCCTGGTCGGCGAGCGGATGGTCGGGGGCGTGCTGGGTGCGCAGCGGCGCCTGGCTCTCGACGATGCCGCGCACGCGCACGCCGACTGCCGAACCGTCACGTGTGCGCTCATCGAGCAGCGCCGCAAACACTGGCTGGCGGGCACGGTAGGTCTGGCCGGTGCTGGAACTCACGCTCTCGGCGTTGGCCAGGTTGCTGGCCGTGACGTTGAGTCGCAGCGACTGCGCGCTCATGGCGCTGCCGGCGATATCAAAAACATTGAACAGGGCCATGATCAGTCTCCACGAATGGCGGTCATCAGGCCGCGGATGCGGCCGTTGAGGAAGGTGAGGCTTGCCTGGTACTGGAGCGCGTTCTGCGCGAACTGCGCATACTCGGTCTGCGGGTCCACGGTGTTGCCGTCGATCGACGGCTGCAGCGGCATGCGGTACATCAGCCCGCCACCCACATTCACGCCGGCCTCGGCGTCCGGCAGGTGCGCGGCATTCGTCGCGACCAGGCGCGCCGTCATCTGCTGGTCCTGCGCCCCGCCGAGCAGCGCGCGAAAGTCGAGGTCGCGCGCCTTGTAATTCGGGGTGTCGGCGTTGGCGATGTTCGCCGCCAGGATCTCCGCGCGCCGGGCGCGCACCGCCAGGGCCTGCGGATGAATTCCGAGTGCGGTGTCGATGTTGAACGGCATGTTGACCTCCAAAACAAGACTCTTTGGCGGTCTACAAAGCAATGCGCGTGCCAGTTGGCGGAAAGCGCGGAAATCCGGGGATTTACATGGCGATTTGGGGCGGTGCGGACGGGTCGGCGGCAAGAAAGAGCGATGCCGGCGGCAAGGCTTGCCGGCGCGGCCGCACCGGCAACCGCTTCAACCGGTGGCCGGACGGACGGCGGCGAGACGCTTCAGGCGATACACGATGCCCTGCGACAGGCGCACCATCTCGAAGGCATCGGAGTAACCGGTGATGGCCTCGGCCGCGCCCAGGAACAGGTAGCCGCCGGGCTGCAGGGCGGCGGCGAGGCGCGCGAGGATGTTGCGCTTGAGATCGGCGGAAAAATAAATCAGCACATTGCGGCAGAAGATCACCTGGAACCTGCCGAGCGACTCGTAGCCTTGCTGCAGGTTGAGTTCGCGGAAGGTCACGCGCCGGCGCAGGTCCTCGCGCAGCTCCCAGCGGCCGTGGCGCTCGCTGAAGAACTGGCGGCGACGCTCATCGCTGATACCACGCGCCATGGCGGCGGCGTCGTAGCTCCCGACGCGCGCCAGGTCGAGCATGGACGGCGACAGGTCGGTGGCAACGATCTGCACGTTGTTGGCGAGCGCGCCCGGGTTGGCGCGCAAATATTCCTCGATCGTCATGCTGATGGAATACGGCTCCTGCCCGGAGGAGCAGGCCGCCGACCAGATGCGCACACCGGAGGCACGCGCCTTGGCCTGTTCGGGAAGTATGACCTGCCTGAGGATTTCGAACGGGAAGGCATCGCGAAACCAGAGGGTCTCGTTGGTGGTCATGGCATCCACGATGCGCTCATAGAGTTCCGAACGCCGCTCTTTCCTGAGACGCTCGATGAGCGTGCCGAGCGAGGCGATTTGGTATTCGGCCAGCAACGAACTCAGACGGCTGGTAATCAGGTACTGCTTGTTGTCGCCCAGCGTGATGCCGCAGGCCTCCTCGAGGAACGCCCGGAAACTCTCATAGTCTTCCTTGGAAATTGAACTACCCATGTGGTTGTCTGTCGCTGTTGCCGCTACGTGGCGATAACGTCATGTCGGGCGGCGTGCCGTCCGGCTCAGGCACGGAACTGGAGCACCAGTGACTCCAGGTTACCGGCCAGGCGCGCCAGCTGCGCGCTGTCGTGCGCGGTGTCACGCGCAATTTCCGCGGTCTTGTTGCTCAGCTGACTGATGGTGGTGACATTGCGGTTAAGCGTCTCGGTCACGGCGCTCTGCTCTTCGGCCGCGCTCGCGATCTGCGTGTTCATATCATTGATGGTGTCGACCGCATGCGCGATCGTCGCAAGCGATGTCCCCACACGCGCCGCCTCCTGGACACTCACCTGCGCCTTGCTCCGGCTCTGCTCCATCACCCGCACGGCCTCATTGGCTCCGCCCTGCAGACGTCCGATCATCTGCTGGATCTCCTGCGTGGCCTGCTGGGTGCGGCTCGCGAGACTGCGCACCTCGTCGGCCACCACCGCGAAACCGCGACCTTGTTCGCCGGCGCGCGCCGCCTCGATGGCGGCGTTCAGGGCCAGCAGGTTGGTCTGCTCGGCGATGCCGCGGATCACGTCTAGGACCGTGCCGATCTTGCCGCTCTCCGCCTCAAGGCGATGAACCACGTCCGCAGCCGACACCACTTCCTGCGCCAGGTGATCGATGGCGTCGATCGCCTGGTTCACCACCTCGCGACCGGCCTGCGTCTCGGAGTCGGCCTGGCGGGCCGCGTTCGCCGCAGCGGCGGTGTTGCGCGCCACCTCTTGCGAGGTGGCGGCCATTTCGTTGAGCGCGGCGGCCAGCTGATCGGTTTCATTGTGCTGTTGCCCCACGCCTTGACGGGTCTGCTCCATGGAGGCCGTCGTCTGCCGCGACATCCCGGCAAGCTTTGCCGAAGACTCGCGGATACGCCCGATCACCGTGCGCAGGCGCGCCTCCAGCATGTGCAGCGAAAGCTCAAACTGGCCGGCCTCGCCCGACAGGCCGCTGTAGACAATCTGCGATACGCGATTGTCGATAATCCGACGGCCATGCGCCGCGGCGCGCGCATAGGGCCGCGCCGTCACCACGGCAAGCCCGGCGGCGAGCCCCAGGCCCGGGAGAAAACCGGCTGCCACCAACCCGATCGATACCCCGCCTGCCATCGCCACCACCACGCCCGGCAGCAGCGCCAGCAACGCCACCGCCGCAATGCGACCGGTTAGCCCGATACGGGCCGCCTGCGGCAACGCCTTCTTCGCGCGCAACGCCGCGTACAGCTTTTCAGCGCGCGCAACGACATCCGCTGCGGCGCGGGTGCGCACCGACTGGTAGCCCGCGATCTCGCCGTTCTCGTAGAGCGGCGAGGCGTAGGCATCCACCCAGTAATAGTCGCCGTTCTTACAGCGGTTCTTGACGATGCCGATCCACGGCCGGCCGGCCTGAAGCGTCTGCCAGAGATCGGCAAACGCATCGGACGGCATGTCCGGGTGGCGCACCAGGTTGTGCGGCGCGCCAATCAATTCATCTTCGGCAAAGCCGCTGACGCGGATGAAGTCGGCGTTGACCGAGGTAATGAGTCCTTTCTTGTCCGTGGTCGAAATGATGGCCGTGTTGTCATCCAGGCGAATCTCGGTTTGTGTGACCGGGAGGTTAATTCTCATGAAGCGTACTTCCTCTGCGTTGCGACTGTAACGTCCCCGGCGGAGGGACTCTCTGCCACCGGACATGACAGACAATTTTCATATGCGCCGGACGCGTCGTGAAGACTGCATCACGACATCAACACCCCGGTGTCCGACAGGTGCCAGCACTCGCCTTATGGACTAGGGAAGCCCTGAACAAGTACATCTTCTCCCTGTTCGTCATTCCGGCGTAAGCCGGAATCCAGGGGTTTTAAAGAGATTCCTGGATGCCGGCTCCCCGCCAGATTCATGCGGGGACAAGCTTCGCCGGCATGACGGTCTGAGGACTTGTTCAGAGCCTCCCTAGGTCTTGAACCGCCCAACATGGGTCTGAAGGCGCGCGGCCAGTTTCGCCAGTTCGGCACTGGCCGTGGCCGTCTGCTCCGCACCGCTGGCGGTCTGGTTCGCAATTTGACTGATGTTGGCAATGTTCCGATTGATCTCCTCGGCGACGGCGCCCTGTTCTTCCGCGGCGCTGGCGATCTGCGCATTCATGTCGCTGATCGCGCTGACCGCGGTGGCGATCGTGTCCAGCGAGGTGCCGGCGCGCGCTGCCTGTTGCACGCTCACCTGCGCCTTGCTGCGTCCCTGTTCCATGACTTGCACGGCGCTCTTGGCCCCGGTCTGCAAACGCTCGATCATTTTCTGGATTTCCTGGGTGGATTCCTGGGTGCGCGTGGCGAGCGTGCGCACCTCGTCGGCCACCACCGCGAAACCGCGACCCTGTTCGCCGGCGCGCGCCGCTTCGATGGCGGCGTTCAGCGCCAGCAGGTTGGTTTGCTCGGCGATGCCGCGGATCACGTCCAGCACCGTACCGATGCTGGTGCTGTCGGCCGCCAGCTTGTGGATGACTTCGGCCGCGGCCTCGACCTCATGGGCCACGGCATCAATTGCCTCGACGGTCTGGGTAACCACCCGCTGGCCGCTCTTTGCCTCGTCGTCCGCCTTGTGCGCGGCGTCGGCGGCGGCCGCGGCGTTACGCGCGACTTCCTGCACGGTGGATGCCATTTCGTTCATGGCCGTTGCGATCTGGTCGATCTCGGATTGCTGCTGCTGCACACCGCGCCGGCTCTGCTCGGTGACCACCGACATTTCCTCGGCGGCGGCCGAAAGCTGCGCGGTCGAGCCGGTTACCTCGCTGATCAGCCCGTGCAGCTCCTTTGCCATTTCGCGGGTCGCCGATTGCAGCTGGCCGGTCTCATCCTGCGTCGTGGCTTCCTCGATGCGCACGGCGAGGTTGCCTTTGGCAATATCGTTGACCGAGGCGATGATCGCATTCAGCGGGCGGAACGCCCGGGTCATGTACCAGTAGGTCACGCCGATCGCCGCGCCGATCACCACCAGCACCATCAGTACGGCGGTAATCGTGATGGTCGTCTTTTTCTTATAACCGGCGGTGTGGTCGTTGGCGCTGACCAGATGCGCCAGCGGTTTGTCTGCGGCATTCAATACCGGCAGCACGGCGACCGTGTAGGTAATGTCGCCAATGCGGCTGCGTCGCACCGCGTTCTGTCCGGCCGTGGGCATGGCCACGTTCAGATTCTTCGCCACCTCGGCATTCGTGGTGGATTCCGGCTTGCCGGCATCGTTGAGAATGGAGACCTCGGATTTGTCATTCTGCTTGAAGTCTTCCAGCGCCGCCTGCAGGCTGCGGGAATACACGCCGGCACCGGCAAGCTTGCCGCCGGCGTACATCGGAAACACCACCACGGCCACGAGTTCATTGTCGTCATCGCGTTCAATCCCGCGCTTCACGCGGCCTTCGCGCAATGCCTCCTTCACCAGTGTCAGGCGTGTCTCGCCGCTGTGTTCGGTGGGCAATGACACCAGCAGCTTCCCGCTGCCGTCCGCAACCGCCAGCTTGCTGAGCACGTTCGAGGCCGAAAGCAGGTTGTAGGTGGTGCGCACACTGTCATTCAGCGCCTTGAGGTTACCCTTGGCCAGCGCCTCCTGCGTGTCCCGATCACGCGTCAGGCTGGTGGTCCCGGCCTGCATCTGATCGAGCTGTCCGGAAATGATTTTTTCCCATAACGACGCCTTGCCACTGATCGTGGCGTGGCTGAACCGTTCTTCCGACTCGCCCTGCAACAACCAGCTGGCCACGATCTGGGAGATCATGGCCAGCAGTGTCACAGACACGGCCACGAGGATAATGCGTGTGCGCAGTGTCATTGTTGTTCTACCTGTCTGATGGAATACCCATTGCCCGAAAGCGGGCGCTGATTACTCGACCGGGTAACCGGCCGCCTTCCAGTCCGGGAAGCCGAGGCGGTAGTAATGCACCTTCTTGTATCCCCAGCCCACGGCCTTGGCGGATGCCTCGGAACTGCGCAGGCAACTGACACCGTTGCAGTACATCACCACTTCCTGGTCCTTCTTGACCTTCGCGCCAAGACTGGCGTCGCTGAACACCTTGCTCAGCTCCAGATGCACGGCGCCGGGAATACGGCCGGCACCCCAGTCCTTGTCGGTGCGCATATCGACAAAGACCACGCCCTTGTCGAACATGGCCTTGGCCTTGGCGCCGTCGATCGTGGTGGCGCCCGCCACTGTCGCCGGCGATTCGGCCGCCTGCGCCATCGGCAACGCCATCATCAGGACCACCGCCAGACCACATGCTTTCTTCATCATGACTCACCTCGCTGAAATTATTGTTGGGGTTGGTGTTAATACTTCTACTGCACTTCTACCGCACTTCTACTGCATACTGCGCGCCCGTAAAGTCCATGTGCGACGCGTGCATTCCTTCGCGGATGTCGCGCCATGGCCTTGACAACACCAGGTTGCGCGGGTCACTTGAAGCAAAGAGCATGCCATGGCCCCTGCGGCGTCAGATCATTAGGTCAAGAGGGTCTTGGTGCGCTGCGTGTCCGCTCAATCACCTCGAGCACGAGGCGCGCGAAATCCTCGGAATTGAATTTCGCCAGAAACTGGTCGGCGCCCACCTTCTTCACCATGGAATCATTGAACACACCGCTCAAGGAGGAGTGCAGCAGCACATACAGCTCTTTGAGGCGCGGATCCTTCTTGATCTCGGTCGTCAGGGTGTAGCCATCCATCTCCGGCATCTCGATATCCGAGATCACCAGCCCGATCTTGCCGGAGACCGGCAGCCCGTCGGCCGCGAGATCCTGGAGTTGTGTCAGCGCCTCGCGTCCGTTGTTGGCCATTAAGTACGGGATGCCGACCTTGTCGAGGGTGCGCGCGATCATCTTGCGCGCAGTACTCGAATCGTCCACCACCAACAGCGGCAGATGCTTTTCACCGGTATTCATGGTGGAAGTCACTTCCTCCGACACCTCAATAGACCTGGGCACGACCTCGGACAGAACCTTCTCGACATCGAGGATCTCGATGAGCTCATCGTCCAGGCGCGTCACCGCGGTAAGGTAGCTGCCCTTGCCACTGTTGGCCGGCGGCGCCAGGATATCTTCCCAGTTCATATTCACGATCCGGTCCACCCCGCTCACCAGAAAACCCTGGACCGAGCGATTGAATTCCGTGATCACCACGAACTGCCCGGCCATGTCGGTGGTCGCGCGCATACCCAGCATTTTGCCGAGATCGATGACCGACAGGGTGCGGCCACGGATCGTCGCCACTCCACGGACCGCCGGGTGCGCCGTCGGCACGCGTCGCAGTGGCGGACACTCGAGCACCTCCCGCACCTTGAACACGTTGATGCCATAGCGTTGCCGCCCCTGCATGCGGAACAGCAGCAGCTCCATGCGGTTATTGCCCGCGAGGCGGGTACGCATGTCGACATTTTCGAGTAGCCCTGCCATGAATTTTTTCTCCGCTCGCCAGAATCAGAATTGGATGGACAGTGCTGCACTTATCGGCCGCTCTGTCCCCGGGCTTGAGTCGTGCTGCCGCAGGCACAGGAATTGCACCATGCTGGTTATTCGCACCTGATCCGGGAATCCGGCAGCAACCGTCCTAGGAAACATAGCCCACAGACAGGCACAGCCATCGTGACTTCACCGCTTTTTCTCATGACCCGTAGTGTGATTCCGATCCTGCAGGCCGCCTTGCGGGCCGATCAGGTCGCGTTGGCGGCGTTTTCCGGAAGGCACCCGAAAACCGTCAATTCCTTGACACCCGTGACGGAACTGTTCGCCGCCGACCAGGCGCGGCTCGTGGAAGTGGCGCAGATTGGCATTGAGGGTTTACGCCAGACGGTGGAAATCCTGGTCAAGAATGGCGCCTTTGCCAAGGAAGTGCAGCACATCATGGACAATGTCACGAGTGTCGCCACCGCCGTGGAGGAAATGGCGGCAACCGCCATCGAGATTTCACGCGCCGCGCAGGAAGCCGCGAAGCGCGCCGACGAGAGCAATGCCAAATCCGCCACCGGCAACGAAGGCATTTCCTCGCTCATGGGCGACATGGATTCGCTCGAAGGTGCGGTGCGCGAGATGGCAAGCAGCATGCAGCAATTCGTGGGCTTCAGTCAGGAAATCAACAAGCTCACCGCGATCGTGCGTGACATTGCCCACCAGACCAACCTGCTGGCGCTCAATGCCGCCATCGAAGCGGCGCGCGCCGGCGAAGCCGGACGCGGTTTTGCCGTGGTGGCCGACGAAGTCAAGAAGCTCGCCGACAAAACCGCCCAGGCGACGAGTGAAATCGAAACCGTCACCAACACCATGAAC
>Ga0209705_10000717_pt1 | contig 17315 bp, 13 predicted proteins | sample PPLLaktember2015_5_FD_187262 | JGI IMG/M metagenome (GOLD analysis project Ga0209705, IMG submission 187262) | Freshwater sediment microbial communities from Prairie Pothole Lake near Jamestown, North Dakota, USA - PPLs Lake P8 Core (1) Depth... | ecosystem: Environmental > Aquatic > Freshwater... | reverse complement strand
TTCGACTATGTCATCTCGCCCGCCTATGGCGCCATCGCCATCGGCTTCCTGACCGCCCTGAAGCTGGGGAAGCGCTTTGCCTTCACGCAGCGGGTGGAAGAAAAGATGGCCTTCCGGCCCGGGTGGGCGGGCCTGGTGCCCGGGATGACGGCGATCGTCGTCGAGGACATCCTGACAACAGGCGGCTCGATCCAGGAAGTCGTCACCTGCTTAAAAGAAAAAGGCATCGCGGTGCCCGGGATCTTCGTGCTCGTCGACCGGACCGCGGGAGCGGTGCTCGTCGAAGGTCGACCCATCGGAAGCCTGCTGGCGCTCAAGGTCGAGGCCTACGACCCGGAGTCCTGCCCTTTGTGCCGGGCCGGTGTGCCACTCACCAAACCCGGGGCCTCTGACAAGAAATAGGCGGCTCAAGTCAGGCCTTCCCGCCGGTCCTGACCCGGAGCGGCCGCAGGACCTTCATTTACAGCGCCTTCCATAACCTGTATGATGAATATATATCGGACTTGCGATCGCGGAGGATCGTGAGACTTACCAAATCCTCGGACATCGCTCCGATGCGGGGGAGGGATCGTCTCCGGAATTCCAGCGCGACCCAGAAGGAGGCTAATCATGAAACCGACCGAAACCCTAAAAACCGAGCATCGGGCTATCCTCCTGATGCTCAAGGTGGCCGAGAGCGTAAGCCGGAAGCTCGAGGCTGGCGAAAGTGTCCCGGCCAGCGACCCGGCCAGGATCGTCGATTTCATCCAGGGGTTCGCCGACAAGTGCCACCATGCCAAGGAGGAAGACCTCCTCTTCCCGGCCATGGAGAAGGCGGGTGTCCCGCGTCAGGGCGGCCCGATCGGGGTCATGCTCAGCGAACACACCGAGGGACGTGAGTATGTCAGGAGAATGAAAGAAGCGGCGGAGAAGTACGCGGCCGGCGAAAAGGAATCCGGAGTCCGTTTCGCCGAAAACGCCCGCGCTTACGCCGCCCTTCTTTCACAGCACATCCACAAAGAGGACAACATCCTCTATCCCATTGCTGATGCCCGGCTCTCTCTCGAGATCCAGACAGGCCTGGAGAAAGACTTCGAGCGAGTGGAGGAGGAAGTCGTGGGGGCCGGAAAGCACGAAGAATACCACCGGCTGCTGGAGGAGCTTGAAAGGACCTACTGCTAATCTCTTGCTCAGCATCATGGAGTCCGACCCGACGGCTAAGTTGACAGCCGGAAAGAGCAGGCGCTTTCGCTTTGCCGCCGCCGGCGCGGTCCTCATGGCTCTCGTCTCGTGCGCCGTCCGCCCGCCTGCTTCCACAACGCTCCCGGCCCCTCCGCGCCCGGCGGAACGGTCCGGCCCCTACGGCACAACGTATGCTCTTTATGATCCGGCGCTCTTTGGACCGGAGCGGCCGCTGGCTGAGCTTGTTGCTTCCTACAAGCTGCGTCTGCAGGATGGGAAGCTCAAGGGAGCGCGGCTTCTGCTCAACAAGGCCCAGCGCCGTCTCGAGCTCTGGGTCGGCCGCGGAATGGTCAAAGCTTATCGAATCCAGCTTGGACGGAACCCGACCGGACCCAAGAGGCGCCGGGGCGATTTTCGCACGCCCGAAGGCACTTACTTTATCTGCGCTCACCGCCCTTCCACGTTCTACTTGGCCCTTTGGATTTCCTACCCGAACCTCAATGATGCGAGCGAAGCCCTCCAAGCGGGCCGGATCACCAGGCGGCAGTATGAGGAGATCGCCGCAGCGCTCAAGAAAGGGGAGTGCCCGCCGCAAGACACGAATCTGGGAGGGCTCCTGTTGCTGCATGGTCAGCTGCCCGAGCACACGGCCAAGGTGGCGCGAGAGCAGCGCCGCCGGCCGGAAGCGCTCCGTTCAGGGCTCCAACTCGGGGATACGGACCCCTCCACGGTCAGGGATTTCTATGACTGGACGGATGGCTGCGCGGCGCTCTTCAACTCCGACATCCGGGAGCTGTATGAATTCATCCCCGATGGCGCTCGGCTGACGATCGTCCCGAACGGCCCCGTGACTCCGCCGCCTGCGCGCTAGGTCTCTTTCCCTACTTGCTTTTCTCTCCCAGGCGGCCCTCAGGAAGGCTGAAAACCACCTTGCCGTCTCCGTCCAGGAACCGGAGCGTCGCCCCGTCGGCAGCGTCGACCGAGATCAGGATACGCGGTTTGCCTTCGGCATCCGCCAGGCTGACCATGGCCTCGTTCTTCTCTGTCCTCCCTACGAACACCCTCTGAGCGCCACCCAACCCTTGCGCCGCTGCGGCCTCCCGGAGCTTCTTCATGGCTTCGGTCCGTTCCGGACCCTCTTTCATGAGCTCGATCTCATTGACCCGGCGGGCGAAATCAGCCAGCGGTGTCAGAGAACGCTCCCATACCCGCAGTCCGGCCGATCGTTCTTCGTCCTTTTGAGAGTAGGTTATCCCGACGGTCTGGTCCTGGTTGTACTGGTCGAACATCAAGCCCGCGCTGGCCCGGATAGCGTCCTTCGCTTCACTGCTCTCCCAGGTCATCCCGCCGCACTCGTCGCCTTTGTCGTTGAAAAAGATCAGGCCCGCGCCCCTTTTTCCCTCCCGGGTCTTCATGGACAAGCCCCCGATGACCGGGCCGGGCGAGCGTTCGTTGTTGGAGATCGTCAGGCGAAGCCTCCCGTCTTTCTCGATGACGTTGATCCTCTCGACGTCGATCTCTTCGAACCGGGCCTTTTGCCTCGGGCCCTTGGCGGCGGCGAAGAAGAGCATCCCGAACAGGAACACTGAGACCACCGCATAAAGCTTGAGAACCCTGAGCTCCATTCGGCTCTTGGCATCCATACCGTTTCCTCCTATTGTCGGGCTGGGCGCCGGGTCCATCCGGACTCGCGCGTTAAGCAGAGAGAGGTCGTCCGCGAAGACAGAGGCTACTTCAGGTAGAGTTCCACGACCGGCACGGTGACGGCCGGCGGCTGGACGGGCAGGCGAAGGATGATAGCGTCGCCCTTTTCTCCCTTCCTCTCTTCCGTGAAGAATCCGATCTCACCCGCGCGGCTCTGGTCGATGAACTGGACCTCGGAAGCGTCGTTGAGGAGCTGGGCATAGGCGACGCGCCCGGCGAATCCGTCGAGATAGAGTGCCCCCATCGGCCACTCGAGGACATGAACGTATATCCGTTTGGCGGTCGGGTTGTAAGTCAGCAGGCAGTTCTGCGGGGTCTTGAATCCATCCGGGGCCTGGGTGCAACCATAGATCGAGCCGCTGTGGCCCGCCATCCAGGCGCCGATACTCTCCAGGCGTTCCATGGCCCGGCTGTCAAAGGTGCCGCGGGCGGTGGGCCCGACGTTGAGGAGCAGGTTGCCTCCCTTGCTGACCACCTCGATGAGCATCACTACGAGCTGACGGACACTCTTCCACGTCGTTTCATCGCGATGATATCCCCAGGAGCCGGAAAACGTCTGGCAGGTCTCCCAGGGAACTCGCTTGCCGTCCACGGTCAGCCATTCCCGGGGCATAAACTGTTCGGGCGTCCGGTAGTCCCATCCGCCCGGAACATCGAGGAGGTCGAGACGGTCGTCGACGATAATCTGGGGCTGGAGCTCACGGATCATCCTGAGCAGCTTTTCCGATTGCCAATCGTTCCGCCCCTTGCCGTTTTCGCCGGGGAAGGAAAAATCCATAAAGAGGCAGTCGACCGGCCCGTATTCCGTCAGCAGCTCGCGGACCTGATTGTGCAGGTATTCCGCGTATTTCCGGACATTGCGGTTGGCCGCCGTCTTGCGGAACTCCAGGTTGTTGAACATCGGGTGGAACTTGTCCACGGGATACTCGGGATGATGCCAATCGATGAGCGAATGGTAGAACCCGACGCGGAGGCCTTCCGCCCGGAAGGCCTCGACCACCGGCTTGATGAGGTCTTTGCCGTAGGGCGTCTTGGTCACCTTGTAATCGGTGTATTCTGAATCCCAGAGGCAGAAGCCTTCGTGGTGCTTGGTCGTTATGACGAAGTACTTCATCCCGGCGGCCTTGGCCAGCCGCGCCCATTCCTTGGGGTTGTAGAGGTCGGGGTTGAAGTGGCTGAAGTACTTTTGGTAATCCTCCTCGGGGATGGCCTCGTGCTGCTTGACCCATTCGTGGCGGGCCGGCAGGGCATAGAGGCCCCAGTGGATGAACATGCCGAAGCGGGCATCGGTCCACCACTTCATGCGGGCCTCCCGCTGGGCCTCAGTCTCTTGGCTCGGGACCGCGGTTGCCGGCAGGGCGAGCGAAAGGATGAGCAATAAGAGCGAGGCTGTGGCTATTCTCATCGACAGACTCCTTTCTGGGAAACTCTCTCCGTCCCGTGACATTTGGACAGGATATAACACAGGCCTGGCGGACTGTCAAAAAGGGGCTCGGATTCAGGTTCGTCAGCCCGCTCGTTTCCCCAGCGAGGAAACTCGCTTCGCATCCTCCTTCGCTCTTCTCTCCTTTTGGTCGAGAAACCATGCCCGCTCAGTCGTCCCCGGACTTCCTCACCTGAATCCTTCGCCTTGGTGAAAAAAGACTTACCCCCTCGCCTAGCCTGGCAGAGGGGTTCAGAGCGGCTTGTCTATGAGGCAAGCTTATACAAACCGAAGGCGGCGAGGCTGGGGCTGAGCCTTGATTTGCTGATCGTCAAACGGACTTTTTCGGTGCTGACCTCGGGGAACCGCAGCAGGCGTTTGTGGCCGATCGTCGTCCCCCGGGAAAACGGCCTCCAATCGCGGCCGTTCCAGTATTCCAGGGAGAATTCCTCCACCCTCTGGCCGGTCCGGATCTCTTCCCTCATCATGGCGACGTCGAAGGTCCGCTTTTCAGGGAGAGCCAACTCCAGGACGGCGGACTCCACATCCTCTGGGGTCGTCCAGTAGGTCTCCTTGTTTGCGTCCAGGATGAAAGAGGCCCGGTGTCCTTTCTTCTCGCTTGAGGCTTCGATCTCTGCTCCCGAAGCCAGGTCATCCTGGAACGTCCGTTCCAGGATGCGGCGCATCTCCCTGAGGCTCGAGATATCTTCCTCCTGGATAAGGCCCCGCTTGTCCGGGGGGATGTTGAGCAGAAGGACGCCGTTGCGGCCGACCGAGCTGAAATAGATTTCGACAAGCTGCGCGGGTGTTTTGACTTCATCATCCTGGCCGGCATGGTAGAACCAGCCAGGGCGGATGGAGACATCCGTTTCCGCCGGATACCAGGCAAGGGCCCGCGCGGCCGTGAGCTTCTCGCGACTTCCCAGGTCTTCCGCGGTCATGTCCCCGGGGACAAAAAGTTCGTCCAGGGAGCCTTTCGAGGAGCCTGCGCTTTCCTTGACGGGCACCGGGACAACGCTCCACTCGGTTTCTCTCCCGTATCCCGTTTCGGTTCCTACCCAGCGAAGGTCAGGACCCATCCCGAATATCACGGCTCCGGGCTGACACTCGCGGACGACCCGGTAATAGGAGGGCCAATCGTATTCCTGCCTCTTTCCGTTCGGGCCTTCCCCGCAGGCTCCGTCGAACCAGACCTCGCTTATCTCTCCGTAGTTCGTCAGCAGCTCACGGAGCTGGTTCCGGAAATGTTCGTTGTAGGCGGGCGAGTTGCCGTATGTGGGCTCATGACGGTCCCAGGGGGAAAGATAGATCCCGAGCTTGAGCCCGGCTTCCCGGCAGGCCTCAGCCACTTCCCTGACCACATCGCCTTTGCCTTCTCGCCAGGGGCTGCTCTTGACGCTGTGCTCCGTGAATCGGCTCGGCCAGAGGCAGAACCCGTCGTGGTGCTTAGCGGTTATGATGAGCATTCTCATCCCGGCGTCCTTGAGCACTTGGACCCATTGGCGGGCGCTCAGATCACTTGGGTTAAAAAGAGACGGATCCTCCTTCCCCTCGCCCCATTCCTGGTCGGTGAACGTGTTCAGGCCGAAATGGGCGAAGGCGATGAACTCCATCTCCTGCCAGGCCAACTGATTCGGCGAGGGGACGATGCGGGCAGCGGTACGGACGATTCCCGCCGGCGACTCCCCCGGAGAGATCAGGGTGAAACTGGACCCTTGAAACGGGGATCCTCCCTCGTTCGAGGAGGACTGTTTCTTGCAGCAAGGGAGACAGAGCGCGGCGGCCAGCCAGAAAACGAGGGCTCCTCTTGGGCGTCTCGTCTTGATCATCCCTGGCTCACTTTTTCGGCCAGAGTTTGAGCGTTTCGATCGACTGGTGCCCGAGCTTGATCTTCAGACTCGTGGTCCCGCAGGGAAGCGGCCGGCCCTCCTCCTCGATGATGTTGACGCGCTCTGCCTTGGCCAGTGCGAAGGCCGAATTCAAATTCACTTCGGCATCCCTCCCTTCGATGTCATAGAGGCGGACGATGACCGAGTCGTCGTCCTCGCATTTCTTGATGGTGCTCACCAAGGCGTTCGGGGCGGTGATCCCGAAAAAGCTCCTCTCCTCCGGAAGGCCGGCTCCCGCCCCAGGCTGAGCGTCCAGAACCGCGAAAAGCGTCGAGTTAGCCTGGATCCCCGATCTGTAACCGTTCGTCCAGCCGGGATCATGTGAAGCGAGAGAGAAACGGAAGTGATGATCTCCCTCCTGAAGGTACCAGTTCCCCTCGCCATGGCAGCTCCGTCGCGAGGCCAGCAGGACAGCCTGAAGGACGGGGTACGGAGCGGGGTTGGGAGTTGGGTCTTGAAAATCGTTGACGGCTACACTCGTGCTCATGGTCAGGCCGAACTCCTTCCCGCTGACGCTCAGAAAATTCTGGACCTCCCGCGGGCGGATGCTCGAGCACGGCTCGTCGTAGTTCAGGCTGCCGTAGGCAGGGCCTCCCGTTCCGGGGATCTCGCCGCGGCCCACCTCGACGACTCCCAGGGGCACTTCGTAAGTCACCGGGCCTCCCTGGGCGTCGACCGGCAAAGCCAGGCGGAACTCCCTATACGGAGTCCCGTCCCAGTCCAAGAGAGAGATCTCGCAATCGATCCTCTTGACCTGGTTGTAGATGACAATCTTCTCCTCGACCGTGCACTCTGAAAGCGTTTCGCGCAGACGGAAGACGGCCTTGAGCGGTCCAGATTCGGACGCATCGCGCTCCCAGGCGGCTCCGTGGAGTCCCAGCCGGTCAAAACCTTCCCTCGTCGGCTGCTGGACCCGGCCGAATTCCCCGGCCCCGTTTCCCACCGATTGCATGGTGAACACTTCGAAGCCCAGGAACTTGCCGGTCTTCAGGAGGTCGGCCTTTAGCGCCTTGTCATAAATGCGGCGCAGGCCGCCGGGGGCGAATTCGACCTCGTAAAAGTCGTTCATGTAGACACCGGATGTCGGCGAGGAGGGGGAGTAAGTTACGACTCCTGCGTCGCTCCTGGCCAGGTAGAAGGTCTTGTATCCCAGCCCCGGGACGTCGGCGGCGATGAACTCAAGGCGGGTTTTGTTCTCCTCACGCGGCTTGGGTGAGGGAAGAACTTGAGACGGCATGGTCCGGCCCCGGGAATCCCGGACCTGCCAGTCCCGGCGCGCGGAAGCGAGCGTGATCTCCACCGGGTCGGACCGCGGCCACGAAAGGGCGTTGAAAACAACGACCGGAATCCCTTTGGAGTTATCTGCCTCAACCCGGCCCGCGATCCTTCGGAGAGCCCCCTCGAGCAAGCGCTTAGCCAGGTCCCGGGCGAACTCGTACTTTTTCCGGAACAGCCGGTCGGTGATCTGTCCCTCCTTGCCTCCCCAGCCGTGGTCGGGGTAGATAGCTGCCTTCCAGGCGTCTTCCATCTCCCGGGCGGGGTATTGGGCAAAAGTCCCCTCGAGGAGCGAGGCCGCGGTGTTGAAAACCTCGGCTGCCGGAAGCAGCATTCCCGCCTCCCTTTGAGCGGAGACCGCCTTATGATGGGTGGGGCCGTGGATGTAAAGCCAGAGGTTGGGCCTTTCGCCCATGACCGGACTCAACCTCGGCAGGGCCTTGGCCAGGGAATCAAAGAAATGAGCCGCCGGCGAGTAGCGCATCTTGGCCCGGGGAGACTCATCCTTGACAGGATGGCGGTTGTTCCAGAGACGGATCAGCGGACCGAAGTCCGTCGGCTGGGAGAAATCTACCGAATGGAGAAGAGGGAATTCAAACGGGAGCCCGTGCTCTTTATAATAGGGCAGCCAGGCAGTGAGCTTGTTCTCCAAGAGGCCGGCGCCCTCCTCTGGCGGCGCGCTTAGGATGGCCGAAGCGTTGGTATAGTGACCCGGCGAATAGGCGAGAACAGAGGAGCCGTCGGGGCTTGACCAGCGGTAAAACCCCTCATGGTAGCGGCTGATGACCATGTAAGGAATGCCGGCTTTGCTCAGTATCTGCTGCATCTGGAGAGAACGTCCGGGAACGTCGGGGTTGAAATAGACACGGGCGTCGGCGCCGGGGAAGTTCCTCTTCAGCCATTTCCTTCCGAAGTAAGTCTCGCGGACGAGTTGCTCACCGCTGAGCAAGGACTCGTAAGGCTGGTTGAATGTCGCCCCCCATTCCATCCTCCCCTCACGGGTCAGCCGGAGGATCTCGTCGCGGCGCTCCGGGTGCCTTTCGATATACTCCATGAGGTTGAGCATGTTTTCCATGACGAAACAGTAGTCAGGGTCCCGGGCCATCATCGCCAGCGCGGGCGTGATGCAATGAGTGTCGCGGTATTCCATGCAGGCATCGGGGCTGTTCATCCAGGCGATATCCTGATGGCTTGAAGAGAGGAGGTGGAGCGTCCAGCCGGGCAAGGGTCCGGGTTTCAAGTCAGGCGCAGCGTCTTTTTGTTGCCCAGCCGACCCGGCGAACAAAACGCAGAGAAGGGCCGAGCCGAGCGCCGCTCCCAGCAGTCCTTTCCGCATGCTTTTTCCTCCTTCAATCGACGGGTTCGGAAGTTGGATCATTTGTCCAGAACAGAGAGATCCGGGACGAGAAGACGCCGGATCTCGGGCCGGTCCATGTTCTCCGGAGTCGCCAGGAATACTCCGGTATCAATGCGGGTCTCGTGAGGCTGACCCCGCAGGCGGGCGACCGCCGTCTTGACGCTTTCGTACCCCATCCGGACCGGGTCCTGAAGGACAAGGCCCAACAGCTCTCTTTTTTCCAGCGCCTCGATGAGCTTCTTTGAAGAATCAAAGCCGACGTGGATCACTTTGCCGGCGAGGCCATGGTCTTGGAGGGCCCGCAGGCACCCGAAGGTGGTGGATTCGTTGGGAGTGAAGATCGCCTCGACATCGTGAAATCGCGCCAGCAGGTTTTCGGTCGTCTGATAGGCCGTCTCCGTCGTGATGCCGGCATACTGGTTATCGGAGAGGATGGTGATCCCGGGGAATTTCGAGCGGATGGTCTCCAGGAACCCTTCCTCCCTTTGCCGGTTTCCCTCCACGCCTTCGATGATCCGGATGAGGATCAACTTTCCCCGGCCCCCCATGAGCGCGCCGATTCGTTCGGCGGCCAGCACACCGCCCTTCCAGTTGTCGGTCGAGACATAGGCGATATAGTCATCCCCCTTGAGGGCGGTGTTGAAGATGACAGTCGGAATGCCTCGGACCTTGGCCTCGGCGACCGGCGGCATGAGTGCCCTGTCGTCGAGCGGCGTCAAGATGAGGGCGTCGACTCCCGCATCCAGCATCGTTTCGACGATCTGGATCTGCTCGTTCCTGTCGTCTTCTTTGAGGGGCCCCTTCCAGATGATCCCCACGCCGAGCTCGTCCGCCGCCATTTTCGCCCCGGCATGGATGGCCTTCCAGAACTCGTGGGTCGTTCCCATGGGGATGACGGCCAGCCGGAGTGTCTTCGGCTCCGCGCTGTCCTTTTTTTGAGTCCGGTCGCAGGAAAAGCACAGGAGGAGGCAGCCGATAGAGACGGCTATCGCAACGGGGAAAAAGCGTTTTTCGAGGCGCCTCATTTCAGGCAATAATACATATCACAAAGCACTTGCCCAATCCACCCGCCCGATATCATATTTTACTAAGGCGAACGGTGTGGAGAAAGAGGCCTATGAAGACTGAGCCGGCCCGGTTTTGCCTTACTTCCCGTATTCGCGGAAGGCTTCATACATCGCCCGGATATTCTCGAGCGGGACGTCAGGTCCGATCTCGCCGCAGGCGATGAGTCCGCCGTGGCCTGCGCGGCAGGCCTCGAAGGTCCGCTGGACTTCCTCCTTCACCTCCGCGGCAGAGCCGAAGGGGAGGACGTGCTGGCGGTCGATATCCGTCCGGAAAGCCACCCGGCCGCGCGCGTTGCGGGCGATCCAGTCATGGCCGATGACAGCGGTCTGGACGTTGATGGCGTCCACGCCGATCTCGATGAGGTCGCCGATGATCTCGTTCACGGCCCCATCGCTATGGAACCAGACGTCCATGCCGGCCGCCTGCACGCGCTCGAACATGGCCGCGTAGCGGGGCTTGAAGATCCGCCTCCAGGCTTCGGGCTGGATGAGCAGGGTGCGCTGGCCTCCCCAGTCGTCGCCGAAATGGAGGCCGTCGTATTCGAGCCGAGTCCACTTATCGATCCAGCGTAGGTTGAAGTCGAGCAGGTCGTCGAGCAAACGGAAGAAGGCCGCGGACTCCGCCGCCACATCCATCATGAAGCTCTCCATGCCTCGAAGCTGTTGGAGCTGCTCGAAGTAGGTGAACCAGCCGCCGCGCGCGTACCAGCGCTCGTCGAACCCGCACATGTGGCCGCTGTACTGACGTCCCGCCGGCGGGCCCGCCGGGAAATCTTCAGGCCATCGATATTCGGCGATGCGGCTCAGGTCTTTGATCGGCCAGTCCACAGGAATGCCGCAGATGCCCGTCCACTCGACCTTCCAGGTTGTCCCGAAATCATCCCGGTTCGATCCTTGTCGATATTGCGCCGGGTACTTCTCGATGGGCAGGTCGGTCATGTGATCCCAGCCGAAATCCTCCCTGTATTCCGCCAGGATCTCGGCCAGGGCCGGGCCATACTTGAGCTGGGCCGCCGGCAGCACGGCATGGGAGATGGGGGCGCGGTCAGGGTTTTGAAAATGGACGGTGCGCCGGACACGCTCCCGCGAGTTCATCTTTTTTGGAGTTTCTTGAGCTGCTCGGTGGCCGTGTCTACGGCTTTCCGGATCTCGGCATTGTCGGGGTCGAACTGGAGGAGCCCTTGCCAGATCGCAATGGCCTCTTTCAAGTTCCCCTTCCGATATTGGTCCAACCCCTCCCGGGTGAGCTGGGCCCGGCAGTTCTTCAATCCTTCTTCCGCATCATTCCGGGTGAACGAGAGGGAGATGTTCACCTGCTTGGCCAGCGGATACTCCCGCCACAGGACGGCGTAGCCTTTTCCGGCGGCCACAAAGTCCTTCCTGGCGAGCGCTTTGTCGGCCAGCGACCGGATCTCTTCCATGATCCGCCTCAGGCCGGCGGCTTGAGCCGGGCTCCGCAGGACCTCAGGCGGCAGGCCTTTAAAGCCTTCCAGCGCCTTGAGATAATCGCCCCGGGCGAGCGCCTGGCGGGCCAGCCTCTCGCTCAGATGCTCCAGGCACTCCTGGACGCGGCGGCGCAGTACCTCTGGCCCGAACGACAGCGATCCCTGGAAAGCGCGGAAGCGGGGGAAATTGTCGAGAAGAAGCGAATAGGTTTTTTCCGCCGAGGCGAAGTCCTTCTCTTTGAACCGGGCGTCGGCCTGCGCCTTAATCTCCTCGACGGCGCCGGCAAATTCCTTCCGCACGGCCCTGTCGTCCGGAAAGCTTTCGGCGAGTGAAGCGTAGGAGTCCAGGGCCCCCTGGAAGTCACCGACAGCAACGTAATGCTCGGCCCGCGTCATATCCGGCCGGAGGCCGGGTTTGCCGGAAGGCGCGCAAGAAGAAAGAAAGAGCGCGCCCGCAGTGACCAGGATCGCTCTGACGGGGCTGGCTCTCATGCGGCTTTCCTTGGGCTCAGGGATGTAATCGGCTGCTTCCTTTCCAGGATGTCGACGAAACGGACGGCCAGGTCCGGGTCGAACTGCATCCCGGCAAGCCCGCCGATCTCGGCCACGGCTTGCTCCTCGCTGAGAGCCTTGCGATAAGGCCTATCCGAGGTCACCGCGTCGTACATATCGGCGAGTGAGATAATGGCCGCAGTGAGGGGGATCTTTTTGCCGCTCAACCCGTCCGGATACCCCATGCCGTCGTATCGTTCATGGTGGTGCCTTACGGCCGGGATGTATTTCAGCAACGACCGGGCATTGGACAGGATCTCGGCGCCGTATTCGGTGTGTCTCATCATCTCCCGCTGTTCGAATGTATCCAGCTTGCCCTTTTTCAGGAGAATGGAGTCAGGGATCTTGATCTTGCCGACATCGTGGAATAGGCAGGCGATCTCGAGCTCTTCCAGCTGGGCCGCGTCTAACCCCAGGTTCCGGCCAAGCTCTAGAGACAGCTGGGCGACCCGGGTCGAATGGCCGAGGGTATGAGAGTCGCGGGCGTCGATGGCCGCCGCCAGGACCCTGACCGTCGCCACATAGGCTTCTTCCAAATCACGGGCGTACCGGCTCAGGGAGTCTTTTTGAGTTGTGATCAGCGCCGTCATGTCATTGAAGCTTTCGGTCAGCCGCCCGAGCTCATCCTGGGAATAGATGCGCAGGGGCCGCCTCAATTTGCCGTCCTTGAGCTCGGCCACTCCGGCCGAAAGCTCCCGGACGGGCTTAGTCAGGAACGAGGTCAGCGCGAGGCTGCCGGCGATGCCGACCAGAAGGAGGACTCCAAAAACCGCGAGGATCTTCCTCTCCGCCTCCTTTTGAGCCTCGATTACAGCGGCCCGACTGACAGCCAGAACGACCGAGCCCAGGGGTTTTTCCAGGAAAACGATCGGGGTCCGGACCTCGATCAGCCCGGGGTCGGAGCCACGGATGTCGTTGACGGTCGTCCCATCCTTGGACCTGCGCAGCAGGCTGCCGGCCTCCTCCTGGAATTGCTCACCCGTTTTCTTCGTATCACTGTGCACCAGGATCTTGCCCTCCAGGTTGACGATGGCCATATGGACGATGTCCGGACTGGACGCCTTGATCTTGAAAACCATGTTGTCGAGCCCCAGAAGATCCTGAGAGATAAGGGTGTAGCCGGCCGTTGATGCGGTGCTCTGGGAGAGAGTTTCGGCTCGCTTGATGACTTCGTCCAGGATGCGCTGGTTCAGTATCCGCAGGGTGATAAGGGAGAAGGCAAGCGTGGACGAGACGACGAGCAGGACGACAAATAGGGAGGCCTTGACCCGGATCTTTCTTAGAGGCGCGAGGAAGTTTTCTTTGGTCATCCCGGCTCGCCATCCGTATATAATTGAGTCGCGGATACAGGGGTGAAGTCCTAATCCTATCATTGATACCAGTGGATTTCAAGGCGGATGGGACGAGCTAGCAGATCAGGCGGAGGGCCCGAGGCACGGCCCGGATGAGGAGATTCTTGAATAGCAGAGGAGTGTTGCTGCCTCCGATGATCTCACCGTCTACTTGGACTTCAAATTCTTGCTCCGAGGACACTTCGATGGCGGGGGCCGCCAGGAATTGGAACTCCGGAGCGCCGACGTGCCGTCCCTTCCGGGCCAGCCGTGCCAGGCGGGCCAGGCGGAGAAACGGGCAGTCCGTGAGCAAACAGGCGTCTAACCGGCCGTCGTCCGTGCGGGCGGATGGGTTGAGCAGCCTCCCGGTAGCCCAGAAGCGGATATTGCTGAAAACAGCTGCGATGTAATCGCCCGACGATCTGTGCTCTCCGGCCTCGATGGTAAGGGGAAGGGGGATTTCCTTCCGCCTGTACGCGCGCATGATCCCCAGCACCCCGGCCAAGGTTTGCCGCCCGGCTAAGCGAGTTTTCTTTTTGGCCAGCCCATCAACGTACCTGTTCACCTTGGCCCCCAGTCCGATATTTGCCTGGCCGATGAAGTATCTGAGGATCTTTCCCCCGTGTTCGATGGAGCCCAGGTCGATTGCCCTGGTCCTCTTTCTCTTCAAGGCCTGGCAGGCCTTCTCCAGGCTTTCGAGGCCGAATTCCCTGGCGACGTCATTTGAGGAGCCAAGGGCGATCAGGCCGAAATCCACTTTCGCCCCCGACCGGACGATCTCGTCGATCATGATGTGAAAAGTCGAATCCCCTCCGGCCCCGGCCAGAGCCTGGTAGCGGCCGGCGCAATCCCTGGTCAACGCCTTGAGGTTCTCCTCGTCGGCCGTGACCACGAGGTCGGCCGGAACTTCCCATTTCCGCAGGAGCTGTTCCAGCCGGCTCTTCCTCTTAAGGGCCCGCCCCCTTCCCGCCGCGGGGTTGAAGAGGATGGCGATCCTGTCCATTGACTTGGTCGAGTGCCCAGCCCTAGTCTTCTTGAAGCCGTGCGGTCAGAGTCCGCTTCCTGCCTCCCCTGATGACGTCCACCCGCACCTCATCGCCCACGTTATATCCTTCCAAGATTTTGAAGAGGTCGTCGGAAGTCTTGACGGCCTTGCCGTCGATGGCCACGATGATGTCGCCAAGCACGACATTCCCCTCGTCGTCGTAGCGGGTTGGCATCATCCCGGCAACGCTGGCGGCTCCTCGGCGATCGACGTCCAGGACGAGGACGCCTTCCTCGATCCCGACCTGGCGGGCCACGGAATCCTCGGCCGTCTGGATCCCGAGCCCGGGCTGAATGACTTTGCCGTAAGCGATGAGCTGGGAAATGATCCGGTTCACCGTGTCGATGGGGACGACGAAACCGACCCCGGCATAGGCTCCGGATGGGCTGTAGATGGCCGTGTTGACGCCGATGCAGAGCCCGGCGCTGTCCAGAAGCGGCCCGCCGGAATTCCCGGGGTTGATGGCGGCATCCGTCTGGATAACGCCCTGGATCGGCCTCCGGGTCAGCGATTCGATCTGCCGGCCGAGGGCGCTGATGATCCCTGTGGTCAGGGTTTGGTCAAGTCCGAAGGGGTTGCCGATGGCATAGACGGACTGGCCGACCCTGAGGTTGGCCGACGTCCCGATGCGGATCGGCCGCAGCTTCTCCCGGGGCGCCTCGATCCTCAAAAGGGCCAGGTCTTTGTCCGGAGCGCGCCCGACCACTCGGGCCTTCCAAACGGACTGGTCGGAGAGGGTCACTTGAACATCCTGAGCTTCGGAGATGACATGGAAGTTGGTCACAATGCGTCCGGAATCGTCCCAGATGAATCCGGTGCCGGTTCCTTGAGGGATCTCGAACACATTGAAAGTGAAGAGGTCCCTTCGGTAGACGAGCGTTGTGATATAGGCCACCGAAGCCCTGACCTCCTGGAAAACGGCGATGGCTCTTTGCTCCTCCGGCAGCAAAGCGCCGCGGGCCTCAACGGGCCGAAAGGAGAGCGGTGTCTGCCGCGTTTGAGCGGACAGTAAAGGAGGGGCGGCCAGAATGAGAGATATCATCAGAAGCGATATCGTGAGGTCCAGCGCTCCCGGTGCCAAGCGATCCGAAATCCGTTGCAGGGAATCCTTCTTCGTCCTCATGGCTGTCCTCTCCTCGTCCGGGATGAACGTTCCGGCTGCTTCTCTCTGTTTCGATACAGAGTATAGGTTCCGTCCGGCGATGAGTCAAGAAAGAGGGGAAGCCCTGCGCCTGACGGGGGACGGCCTTGTCGCCGCCATGCCGGAAGAAGTACAATTCACCTGAGATCGGGTCCGACGTTTTTGAGGAGGTGAGTCCATGCCTTCGCGTCTCGAGAAATTCCGCCTTTACCGCGAAAAGATGAACAATAAGATCCTTGACGGGGAGCACCTGGGGATCAAACGCTTCTTCAATCTGGACACGGCCGCCTACCGGGACGGGGCACTTCCCGGGAAGACGAAGGAGTTGCTGGGATTGGTCGCCTCGGCGGTGCTCCGCTGCAACGACTGCATCGATTACCATCTCATCCAGTGCGCTGCGGCGGGGTACAACGATGAAGAGCTCCATGACGCCCTTAACATCGCCCTGATCGTAGGTGGCAGCATTGTCATCCCCCACCTGCGCCACGCTTACGAGACGCTTGAGCTCCTGAGGCAAAAATAGCCCCACCCGGGTTGGAGTTTAGCAAGAAAAGGCCTAAAATAGGGGGCGCAAATCGACGGCTATTACCGAAGGAGACATTGAGATGAGACGACGCCTCCTGCTTGCTGCCGGCGCTATCTTGGGCTTGTCGATGGCGGCTCAAGCCCTTCCCTCTGTCCGGGTCCAAGACACCGCCGCCCAGCGGGCCATGGCGGTTTTCAATGTCAAGGACTTCGGGGCCAGCGGCGCCAAGACGGACAACGCGCGCGAGGCCATCCAGAAGGCGGTGGACACCTGTGCAGAAGCGGGCGGAGGGATGGTTTATTTTCCACCCGGCGAGTACACTTCCGGGACCATCCATCTCCGCAGCTATGTCCGCATCTTCATCGAATCGGGGGCTGTACTCTTTGCCTCCCGGGAGAAGCAGGACTATGACAAGCTCGCGCTCTTCTATGGCGAGGACCTGGTCAACATCACGATCGAGGGAAGGGGACTGGTGGATGGTCAGTCCGAGTACGAATGGCGCCTCAATGACCTCGACGACCGCTTCATCCGCGATAACCAGCTGCTCATGGAAGCGGCGGGCAAGCCGCTCCTGCGGTCCTTCCCGAAGCCGAATGCCCTGCCCAAGATGGTCCTTCTTTTGCGCTGCCGCGATGTGCGTATCTCCGGTCTGAGCTTCATGCACTCGCCGAGCTGGACGATCCATCCCTACGGCTGTGAGCGCATGGTCATCGACGGCGTCTATATCTACAGCAGTCTCAAAGAGGCGGTTTGGGCCGACGGCATCGACCCCGACGGCTGCAAGGACCTGCGGATCTCGAACTGCACTATAGAGACAGGAGATGATGCCATCGTCTTCTACTCCATGAACTGGTTCGGTCCGGCGCTGCCCTGCGAAGACATCACGATCACGAACTGCCGGCTGTCCTCGGCCTCATCTGCCCTGAAGTTCTGCGACGGCAACATGAACTGCGTGCGCCGGGTGACGGTCTCCAACTGCGTCATCACGGGCTCGAACCGTGGCCTGGCCTTCATGGTTTTCGACGGGGGATATGTCAGCGACGTCATCATCTCCGATGTGACCATCGACTGCGTCCGGCACGACTGGTTCTGGTGGGGAGACGGCGACCCGTTCCATTTCAACATCAAACGGCGTAGCGAGGTCCATCCCCAGGTGAACTGGGAGAACGAGCCGCCGGCCGGCTCCATCCGGAACGTCAAGCTCCAGAACATCATCGCCCGCGGCAAAGGGTCGAGTCTGATCAACGGCCACCCGATGAGCTGGCTCGATGGCATCACCTTGGAAAACATCAAGCTCTTTCTGGCGGATGACCCTTCAGCCCCGATCCAGAAGATGGAACATGCCCTTAAGTTCCGCTGGGCCCGCAACCTCAAGATCCGTGGGCTGGAGGTCATCTGG
>Ga0209705_10000714_pt1 | contig 17354 bp, 18 predicted proteins | sample PPLLaktember2015_5_FD_187262 | JGI IMG/M metagenome (GOLD analysis project Ga0209705, IMG submission 187262) | Freshwater sediment microbial communities from Prairie Pothole Lake near Jamestown, North Dakota, USA - PPLs Lake P8 Core (1) Depth... | ecosystem: Environmental > Aquatic > Freshwater... | reverse complement strand
CGGGCGCCTTTGGCCCCGCTCTATTGGCAGCTTATCGGGAGATTCTTTCCAGGGGAACCAGCAGGTGAGGCGATCAGCGTTTCAGCATGCGCCCGGCAAATATCGCCAGCACGATGCCAGCCAACAAAAACAGGCCCCCTATGACGCCGATCCAGGGCGAGCGTCCACTCTCGGTGACGGCGGGGGCGACAACCTCTGCCACCGAGTTCACCTGGGCGCCAAAATCCAGGAAGGTGTTATCGCCTGCCTTGAGCACTAACGAAAAACTGGTGCGCGTGGTGGGGTTATACCCTTCCGGGATGGCTACGCTGATACTGTACTCGCCCTCAGGCAGCTCGTTGAAGCATTGAGGTTCTTCCCCGGCGGTGGTCTCGGCAGTCAGTGATACCGAGCCAGAGCGATTGTTGACGCTGATTGCCCCGGCGGAGATGATCGTTTCACCATCTTCCGCCATGGAATTGCCGTTCACATCGTTATACAGTAAGATGCATAGGTTCCCCAGCCCGGGGATGGGCGAGGGCGAGGGCAGCGCCGTGGTAGGGGTGGGGCTGGGTCCGGGCGTTGGCGTCACCTGGGTTGGTCCGCCCAAACCCAAGAGCAGCTCTTGCCCTACGATGATGTTGTCGCCGGTCAGGTTGTTCAACCCGCGCAGCTCTTCCAACGGCACGCCAGAAATCAACGAGATGCGCAGCAGGGTATCGCCTTCCTGTACCCTGTACAGGATGCGTCCATCCGGACCGGGTGTGGGCGTGGGGAAAGGGGTCAGCTGTTTGAGGGGAGCCGCGGCCGCGGGAATCCCCCAGGCCAGGAGCAGCAGCCCCAGCACGACCAGCCCCAACCCGGCCTGCAGCCTCTTGTGAAAGTGTTTCTTCATGGCATCCGGATTATACCCGCTAAAAGGCACATCTATGCTCCTATCCCCGGCTCCCGATTTTGCGGGTCAGATAACCGAGCGCCAGGAGCGCCAGCAGGTTAAAACCGATGGCTCCCAGGCAGCTCCCCAGGATGCCCCAGGAATAGGCGGGAGCCGCCAGCAGTGCTCCCAGCGAGCGTCCCAGGGAATGTCCGGCGACATTGGCAGCCATGAATGTGGCGCGCGCCTGTGGCAGGATTTCCGTCATCATCGGAATGCTACTGACCAGCGTAAATTCGAAAGTGATATAGAACAGGAAAAGACCCACCACGGCTCCCGGCAGGCTGCGGCCCAAGATGGGCAGCGCCAGGGCTGCCAGGCTGTTGGCTGCCAGGCCCAGGCCCACCGCGCGCGGCTTCCCAAGACGATCTGCCAGGGCAGCCGTAAGCCCCTCGCCGCCCAACTCTGAAAGCCCAATCACGGCTGAAGCTGCACCTAGCGCGGCGATCTTCAAGCCGAAAGAGTCCTCCATCCAGACGCCGAAAATCAGATTGACGCTCTCATTAGCTGCGCTGGAGAGCGCCACCAGGGCCAGAGCTGCCAGCGCCGCCGGGCTGGCAAGCACGGTGCCCAGGTTGCGCCACATACCCGGGCGATCCTGCCGGGGGAGCGGATCTTTGGGCAGCATCCAGGCCAGCAAGGCGAGCGCCAGCACACCAAAAACTGCCAGCAACGGGAAAGGTCCCTGCCAGCCATAGCGGGCAATCAGGAAACCCATCAACGGGATGCCCAGCATGAAGCTCAAAGACCAGCCGACCTCGGTCAGCGCCAATACCAATCCTCGCCGCTGGTAGGGGACACGGTCTCCCACGTAAGCCTGCATCGATGGGTCGAACAGGTATTTCCCGACCACCGCCAGGATCAAGGCAGCCAGGAAGGCCGGGTACACCGGCCAGATGATGACCACCCCCATCCCGAGGGTGAAGAGCAGCAGGCCCAAGAGCATGCCGGTCTTGCGCCCGCGGCTGTCGGCAACCGCAGCCAGGAAGGGGCCCAGCGTGCCTGCGGCAGAGCGAGCGGTCATTGCCAGGCTTAGCAGCGGCAGTTCCACTCCCAGGCCTCGCCCGAAGACTGCCAGGAACGGGTACACCATGCGGTGCATGGTGTTCAGCACGATGCGTGTGCTGGCGAATGCCAGGATGTGGAAGCGCAGGCGTTTCAACGGGGTGGGTCTAGCGTTGCGGGAGCCGTACCGTCTGCCGGGCAGCGGAGATGTTTTGCCCTGACCGGTCGCGGGTGTACAACCAGCGGGCCACCTGCCCGGCTGCCAGTAAGGTGAATGCCAGCAGCAATCCAAAAAAGAGCTGGATGCGCGCAGCATCTGAATTCAAGATAGGCGCTGGAGGGTGCATCACATTCTGGGTAGTGCGCAGCGCGATCAGCAGGGCGATAATGTAAAACAGATTGCCGGCTGAGGTCCAGGCTGGGTGTTCCAGCAGGGTAACCCCGGCTTGTAGCAGCAGTCCGCTGACGGAGAAGATCACTGCCAGGCGAAAGCGCGGTTCTGCCAGGAACAGGCCATTCCAGTTGGTTTGCATGGCCCAAATCGAGATGGGCAAGTAGGAGATCCAGAAGATCAGGCCGGTGCGCCCCAGGGCGCACGACCAGCGGTGCAGGCCGGCGCGGTTGGTTGCCAGACCCAGCGCCCCGCTGATCCCGGCTGCAACAAATGCCGCCAGGGAAGTCCATACCCACACCCCATGCAGGTAGACCACGCGCACGTTGCTGCCCAGGGATTTCTCCTGCGGACCCATGGCGGTCAGCGCGGCAATGGCTGCCAGCGTGCCCAAAAACCATAAAGCTGAGGTGAGTCGCCCGCGCGCCGGCGGAGTAGCTTTCATTTGCAGTTGTCCTTTAGTTTTGTACGGCTAACCGGCCGGTCGCGTCGAAGGATTTCCACCAACGGGAAATCTGCCAGGCTGCGGCTGCCAGCAAGATGAGCAGCGCCCCGAAAAATAGCTGGATATCCCGGACGCCAGAGGTGAGGACCGGTGAAGTGGGGTGCAGCACGCTCTGCACTCCTTGCATGCCCGTGAAAAGGGCAATCCCGTACAGGATATTGGCGATCGATGTCCAGGATAGGGGAAAGAAAGATAAGCCAACCTGCATTAAAACGCCCACGATGGCGAAGTTCAGGGGGATGCGGAAGCGCGGCTCCTCCAGGAACAGCCCGTTCCAGTTGGCTTGCATCACATACAGCGACATAGGTAAAAAGGTGAGCCAAAAGAACAGGGCGGTGCGTCCCAGGGCGCGCGACCAGCGGTGTAAAGCCTCACGCCGGGTAAGCAGGGCTGCCAATCCGCAGGCAGCCGCCCCCAAGAAACACAACAAAGCCACCCATACCCAGGCCCCGTGCAGATAGACGATGCGCGCCTGCGTCCCCAAGGTTTTCTCCAGTGGGGCGAAAGCGGTTACCAGGCTGATCATGAGCGCGGTGAAGAGCAGAAGCCATCCGGCAGCTTTTGACATCATCCCGCCGATTGTACCCCAAGATGCAGTTCAGGCGAGGTGACTTTTTAAGAAACCGTCCGGAAAATTCAGGGCAGATAATCCCAGGGGTTGACTTTGGTGCCGTTATACATCATCTCGTAGTGCAGGTGCGGGCCGGTGGAGTTACCCGTTGAGCCGATGCCGCCGATGACCGTCCCCTGCCACACGCTCTGCCCGCATCCGACATTATAGGTGCTCAGGTGGGCGTAAAGGGTCTGCCAGCCATTGCCATGGTTGATGACAACTACGTAGCCATAGCCCCAATTATTCCAGCCGGCATACACCACCACGCCATTATCCGCCGCGTACGCGGCGTCGCCCAGGTTTCCATCAATATCGATGCCAAAGTGGTTGGTGGCTGGCGAATAATCGAAGCCGGAAAGGAAGTGGGCGTTTGCAGGCCAGATGAACAGTCCGATGCCGATTGCTCCATCGACCACCGAGCCGCAGGCTCCCGGACCCAGAACTTTTGCCACGCCGGGGTTATCGCGCGGGATAACCGGCGCGCTCCATGAGACAACTCCCGCTCGCCGCCTGGCACGATCAGCCAGCTGCCGGCGGCGATGTTGGGATGGGCGTAATCGCCGATCTCCTCTGGGTTCAGGTTGTTGCCGGGCCAATGGATGATGTCCTCCGGCGTTACCCCAAAGAACTTGGAGACGCCATTCAAGCCATCGCCTGCCTGCCACTGGTAGTAGGTGCCGTTGACCGGCAGAATGTTCAATTCCTGTTCGGGGCGCAGGCTGTGGGGATTGTCTGCCAACAACAGCTGGTTGCCCCATAGAATGGTCTGAGGCTCGAGGCCAAATTTCTCGGCGATGCCGAAGATGGTATCTCCCTGCTCAACGGTGTATTTGATCACATCCGTGCGCGGCCGGCTGGGAATTGTGGTGTGCAGCAGCGCCAGGCGCGGGATGCCTGCATAGAAGGGCATTTCAGCCTGGTAATCGGGGAGCTGCGGAGTAAGGGCCGTAGGTGTAGGCGTGGGCAGCGAAGCCGCCATGGCAGCCTCTTCTGGCTGGCTGGCGGCTTGTTTTTGGAAGTAGAAGGCGCGCATCACCCAGGCTACCACCAATACCAGTGCAACCAACAGGATATGCGTTCCCAAACGCACAGCGCTATCGGCCAACCCGGCCTGGGTGAGCCCTTCCCAAAGCATTATAAGACGGCTTTTCTTTTCAGCTTCCCCAGGGGCAGCATTTTCAAGACCGTTGTCTTGTGCGGTCTGGGGCAGGGTCTTCCCCTCGCCAGGATCGCGGCCGGGGAAAGGTTCTTGTGTCATTGTGGGTTCTCCGGGGGCATGATAACACCAGCAGGAGGATTCGTCAAATAGCCTCAGGGACCTGCCAGGCTGCCCACGGCCTGCTGGGCCGCTGTCACCGGGTCGCTTTCCTGTTTCAGCACCTGCACGGTGGCGCGCTCAAGGGGTAAAGCCAGGCTGGTGATCACATCCGTGGAGGGGAGCAGTACCGCCGAAAGGATCGCAGAGCGGGCCAGGGTTTGTATTTGGGGGTCTTCCCAGGCTTCCAACGCGCTGGCTCGCGGGGGCAGATACCCATTTTTTGCGCACCATTCGGCCAAAAATCCACTCTCAGTCAGGTAGAGCGCCAGCTCGGCGCTCAGCTTCTGGATTTCGGGGTTGGGGGTCGCCAGCGCCCAAACCCAGCCTGTCGCCAGGGTGAATCGGGTGCCATCCAGGGTGGGCAGAGGGGCTGCTGCAGTCCCGGAGATTGGTTGGGTCAGGAAACGGGATATCCAGGTGACCACCATATTGGCGCGCTGCTCTTCAAACGCTTCCCAGGCCTGTGCATCCGTCTGGAATTGGGTCAGCCAGAAGGGCGTCAGCTGGCTTTGGGCGGCTTGCTGGTAAAAACTGAGCACGTTGCTCAGAACACCTTCATCCAGGTATGGGCGCCCCTGCTCATCCAGGATGGCCCCACCGTCAGCCTGGTAAAGAGCAAGGGTATAAAGCGCCTGAGGATCAGCAGCCGGGAAGGCCAATACCTGACCCATGGACAGGCTGGTGGAAAGCTCGACCGGCGGCCGGTTGACCGGATCGCTGCGATACACCAACACCAGGGTGTCGCCGGCAAATGGCAAGCCGAAGGTTGCATCTTGCAAGCGGGCAAGCTGGCGGGCGTAATTGAACCAATCGGAGTCATCGCTGGAGGGGATCAGGTCATCATACGGATGCAGCAAACCCTTGAGGGCGGCAGCTTCTAATTGGGGGCGCGGCAAGGCGATCAGGTCTGGCAAGGCCAGGGGAGCGGCGGTGTTGGCAGTGGTGAGCGAATCCAGCAAGCCCCCCGGTCCATCCATGGCTTTGATGCGCACCTCGATGCGCACATCCGGGCGGCGGGCCATGAACTCATCCAGTTGCTCCTGGAGCACCTGCCCACCGGGAGTATCCGCGGCGGGATCGAATTGTGGGGGGAGCCAAATTCGTAAAGTCACCGGACCCGGGGCAGGTGAGGTGGATACGGGTGTGGGGACCGGGGTGGGTGTGGCAGTTGGCCGCAGCAGCGGGTTAGCGGTTGGGAGACCGGATCCGGTGCAACCCGCCAGAACCAGCAGCATGCCTGCCAGGAAGAGTCGCCCGAGGGTCATCCGATCTTAACCGGTTGGCTTAATAACTGCACCAGGAGCTGCACGGCATGCAGGACGTCCTGATAATCCACCATTTCTGAGGGGGAATGGATATAGCGGCATGGGATAGACAGGCAGCCCGACGGTACGCCAGCCCGGCTGATCTGGATCATGCGCGCATCGGTGGTGCCCCGCTCCAGAATTTCGAGCTGGTAAGGGATTTTCGCTTTTTCGGCGGTTTTGACCATCCAATCCACCACGCGCGGGTCTGAAAGCATCCCCTCATCGCGCACCTTGATAGCCGGGCCTTTCCCCAGGCCCACCTCCATCTTGATACTCTTGGGGGTATCGCCCGTTCCGGTTACATCCACTGCCAGGCCCAAGTCCGGATCGATCCCAAAGGCTGCCGTGGTGGCGCCTCGCAGGCCAACTTCTTCCTGCACGCTAAAGACGAAATACAGGTCGTGAGGGGTGTGCTTGAGCTGGCGCATGGCTTCGATCAATACGGCCACCCCGATGCGATCGTCCATGGATTTGGCGATCAGGCGGCTGCCCAGCTCGGCAAAAGGCCGCTCGAAGGCTGCTACATCGCCTACCTGCACCGGGCAAGATTTGCGCTCGCTCCCCCCCAGGTCGATGAACATCTGCTGGATAGTTGGCAGCTCAGTCACTTTTTCCAGGCGCTCGATGCCGATCACGCCGGCAGCGCCGTTGAGGAATCGCACCCGCCCGCCAGAAAGGTTACGGGGCTGGACTCCTCCCAGGGTTGTGAAGCGGGCGAAACCATTGTCATCGATGTGGGTGACGATCACACCGATCTCGTCCATGTGCGCGGCGAGCATGATCTTCTGGCGGGTTCCCTGGCTGTGCTGCCCTTCTCCCCGCGGGCCAATGCGCGCGATCAGGTTTCCCAGGGCGTCCACCTGGATTTCGTCAGCGATTTGCTCGATCTCGGTGCGCACGATTTGGCGGATGGGAGATTCGAATCCGGAGGGGCTGAATGTTTCGACCAGCTTTTGAATGAGGGCTTTCATCGGTTCTCCAGTGCAGTTCTTGAGTGCGTGTAGGTCGCTTGCCAGGCGTACGGCCTGTTATTTGTCAAAGTCTGCTGCAAGGCGGGCTCAGCGCTCCGCAGCTAAGATTTCTGGGGTCAGGGCCTGTAAGGCGGCGTGCAGCAAAGCCAGGCTGTTTTGCCAATCTGCCAGGCGTACCAGCGAGACCGCGGTGTGCAGATAGCGCCCAGGGACCGAGATGGATACGCTGGGCACTCCCTGGCGCTGCTTGTGGATAGCGCCGGCGTCAGTTCCACCCCCTCCCGGTTGGCGAACCTGATACGGGATGCCTGCCGTTTGCGCAGTCTGCATCAGAAAGCGCACCAGCCGCGGGTCCGAGATGGTGGAGCCATCCGCAATGTAAAGCGCCGGCCCGGCTCCCAGGCGCGTGTTGTATTGCTCGTTTTCACTGCCGTCCCAGGCAGGCAGGTCATTCGCCGGGGTGCAGTCCAGGGCAAAAGCCAGGTGCGGATCCAGGGTATACGCTGCCACGCGGGCCCCGCGCAAGCCCACCTCTTCCTGTACTGTAAATGCCGCCAATAAATCAAGGTGGTCCGGCGGGTTCTTCACCAGCTCGATCAGGGTTGCCACACCCAGGCGGTCATCGAAAGCCTTGGCTTGCAGGCTGGACCCCAGGCGCTTGAACGGTGTGGCAAAAGTGGCCCGATCGCCGACTTTCACTTTAGCGCTGTTTCCCGGACCTACATCGATGCGCAGAGTATCCAGCGTCAGTGTCTGTTTGCGCTCCTCCGGGGTGCTCAAATGGATGGGGCGCGCCCCAATGACGCCAGGGATGTGCTCGCCTCCGACCAACATCGCTTTGCCGACCAATTGGCGCAGGTCCAGGCCTCCCACCGTATCGAAGCGGAAGATTCCATCCTCCTCATCATTGGTGAGCATCAGCCCTACTTCGTCCATGTGGGCTGCCAGCATCACACGCAGCCGGTTTTCTCCCTTCCCATGGTGCGTGACCAGCACATTCCCCAGGGCGTCTATTTTAACCTCGTCGGCGTGAGGGCGCACCTGCTCCAAAACGATGGAGCGCACTTCACCTTCATCGCCGGATACGGCGCAGGCATTGGTCAGGCGTTCCAACAGCCGGATTTGGTCCGTTGTGATTTTCGGGGTTGCGGCATTCATGTTATTCATCCAGCTTGAGGCCATCCATAAAGTTTTCGTCCAGGCTGGCGGCAAACTCTGCCAGTAATCGCCCGACGCGGGTGAGGTCTTTCATCGATATCATTTCCACCGGTGTGTGCATGTAGCGCAGCGGTATGCCTACCACCATCGTGGGGATGCCCTGTGCAGCAATCTGCAAGTGAAAGGCGTCTGTGCCAGAATGGCGCGGCATGGCCTCTAACTTGGTGGGGATCTCGAGACGCTCTGCCAGCGCTTTTAGTGTCTTATGAAGGCCGGGATGGATATTGGGCCCCCAACCCAGGGTCGGGCCTTTGCCTATGGGAAAAGTTTTATGACTCGGGCTGCCGGGGCTGGCGCCAAAGGTAACATCGATTGCTATCGCCAGCGTCGGTCCCAGGTGGTAGGCAGAGGTCAGCGCGCCTCCCAGGGTTTCTTCTTCCTGAGCGGTGGCTGCCGCCCACACATCCCAGGCGGTGGGGCGTCCGCGCAGCTCGCGCAGGCAGTGGGTCAGGGCTGCCACCGAAGCGCGGTTATCCAGCGAATGTCCTGCCAGGTTATCGCCAGCAATGGTCAGGGGCGGCTGGGCAAAAGAGACCAGGTCGCCTGGGCGCACCAGGCGGCCCAATTCGGCGGCTGGCAGCCCGGTATCTACCAACAAGTGCTCTAGGGGCAGCGGTCCATTCTGGTACTCGGCAGGAAGCAGGGAGTCAGGGGGTTGGACGATAACCCCGGGCAAAGCCTTGCGCCCGTGCACGGTGACCAACTGACCGGGCAGCACGCGTGGATCAATGCCACCAACTTTCGTAATATGCAGGAATTCGCCCACCCGGCTGGTTACCATCATGCCAATCGAGTCCATATGGGCTGCCAACAGCAGGCTGGGACGCGGTTCGGGCAGCGTGCCGCGCCGGACGGCGTGCAGGCTTCCCAGGCGGCTGGTGGTGAGCTCGTCGCACAGTAAAACCCATTCTGCCGCGATCAATTCGCGGATCGCAGCCTCGTGCCCGGAAAGCCCGGGAGCGGAAATCAAGGTTTTGAGGAAAGGAAGAAGATCGGTCATGGTTGAGGAGTCTGAGTAGGGATATCGACATCAGGGGGCAAAGTCTCGGTAGGCGTGCCCGGAGACGTCTCGGTGAGCGTGGCGGGCGGCGGCGAGGGCGTATCGGAGGGAGGTATGACTGTCGTCGGCGCCGGAGTGGTGGGAGTCGGTGAAGCCGTCGGGGTAGCGGTGGGCGCCTGGCTGGCGGTGGCAGAAGGCGAGGCGCTTGGCGAGGTTGAGGGTGAGGCTGTTGGCGAGGCTGTTGCTGTGAGCGTAGCTGTTGGGGTAGGGGGCAGCGTTCCGGTGGGCAGGCTGGTAGTTGTCGGGACAGGCGTGCTGGTGGGAGATGGGGTGGGGGTCAAGGTGAGGGTGGCGGTGCGCGTTGGTGTAGGCAGGCTGCTTTGTCGGGACGCCCGGTTAGCGGCGAAAAAACCTATACAATAGCACGGAATAGTCGCAAGGATAATGGCGATGAGTGTCAGGCGGATGCGCCTGCGAGCTCCTGGATCTGTCAGCATGAAGAGGCCTCGGACAGGTAGATGATATCACCTTGCCCCGGTCATGGCAAGTCAAACGCCTGCTGCTGGGGAGAAAGTGTCACGCGTTCCGCTGTCTAGCAGGCAGATATTGGAACCGGGATATAATTGTGCTCGCCTGAGCATGCCAACGATTTACTTATCCCCCCATCTGGATGATGTTGCCCTGTCTTGCGGCGGGCTGCTCTGGCAGCAAGCCCAGGCCGGGCAGCGCGTGGAAGTCTGGACTATGTGTAGTGGTGATCCACCGTCTGGCGCGTTCTCTCCCTTTGCCCAGGCGCTGCACCAGCGTTGGGGCACGGGAGTTTTGACTGCCGGCCTGCGGCGCTCTGAGGATATCGAATCCTGCGCCGAGATGGGCGCTGCATTCCGTCATTTCACCCTCCCCGATTGCATCTACCGTCGTGGAGAGGATGGGCAGGCCCTGTATGCTTCGGAGGGTGCGCTTTTCGGCTCGCTCCATCCTGCAGAGTCGGCCCTGGTTGAGCGCTTGAGCCGCGAGATTGCCAGCCGCCTGCCTGCCAGCGCGAGTGTGGTGTGCCCGCTGGCCCTGGGTTCGCACGTCGATCACCAGCTCGTGCGCGCCGCCGCCGAGCGCCTCAACCGTCCGCTGTGGTACTATGCCGATTACCCCTACGTGCGCAGCGACACTGGCAATATAGCGCTCATCGAGGCGCAGGGCTGGCAGGCCCAGGTGTATCCCATCTCACCCGAAGGGCTGCAAGCCTGGCAGCGTGCGGTTGCTGCTCACGCCTCGCAAATCAGCTCCTTTTGGCCCGACCTGTTCGGGATGCGTGAGGCGATCCACAGTTATTGCCAGGCTGCCGGCGGGGCGCGCCTGTGGCGACCGTAAGCGAATAAATCTGGTTCTTTGGGATTTTCCGGGGTAGAGGGTCATATGTGGGGGTTGTTGGCGGGCGAAGCCCGCCAACAACCCCCACATCTTCCCGTCACCACGGCGACTCCCAATGATCCATAAATCTTGCATTCCTATATAACTTGTGCTAAAATCTGCGCGTAGCGGAGCAGGGAGAGTCATTCTTCCATGCCCCGCACATCATTTTGAAGGCTAATGTTCGTACCCGTAGATCGCTCTGGTGGGGTGATCTAAATTTATCTCTTACCCTAGGATGATACGATGCCTCCCTCTTATTTAACCCGTGAGGGCTATCAGAAATTACAGGAAGACCTGGATTACCTGCGCACCCAGAAGCGCGCCGAAGTCGCCAAGCGACTGCACGAGGCGATGGAGGGCGGCGAGCTTATCGAAGATGCTGAATACGAAGCTGCCAAAAATGAGCAGGCTTTTGTAGAAGGGCGTATCCAGGAGCTGGAAATGCTGCTGGCGAATGCGCGCGTGATCGAAGAAGCCGCCAATGTCGAAGTAGCGCAGGTAGGCGCCCGGGTGACCATCCAGGAAGACGATAATGAGCCGGAAGTCTATATTATCGTTGGACCTGCGGAAGCCAATCCGCGCAACGGGCGCATTTCGAACGAATCACCGCTGGGCCGCGCCCTGATGGACCACCGCGCCGGTGATGTGGTCAAGGTGGATGCGCCAGGTGGGGCCTTTAAAGTGAGAATCATAAAGGTGGGCTAGTCTTGGGGCTGGCCTTATAGCCCCGCGCAGGTAACCCTTGCGCGGGGTTTTTTGCTTAATATTGAAGGAATGCGACCATGCCAGAACAATACACCAATCTAGAGAAAATGCGCCTGGAAAAAGTGGAGCGTCTGCGCGCCCGCGGCATCGAGCCCTACCCAACCCGCGCCGAGCGCACGCACACCAACCTGGAGGCGATTACCGCCTTCGAGGCCGCTGAAGCCGCTCCTGGCAGCCAGCCGGTGCTTGCCACGCTGGTAGGCAGGCTGCGTTCCATGCGCCCTATGGGCAAGATCGCCTTCGTCCACATTGAAGACGGATTTACGCGCATTCAGCTTTTCTTACGCGCCAACGACGTAGGTGAAGACGCCTTGGAGCTTTTCTCGCGTGAATTTGACCTGGGTGATTTCATCCAGGCCAGCGGCGAGATGATGCGCACCCGCGCCGGCGAAGTCACGCTGCGCGTGCAGTCCTTCAAGCTGCTGGCAAAGGCCATCACGCCGCTGCCGGCTGCTAAAGACGAAGTGGTCGATGGAGAGGTGATCCGCCACGCCACTTTTACCGATCCGGAGACGCGCTTCCGCCAGCGCTATGCCGACCTGGCGATCAATCCGGAAGTGCGCCAGGCGTTTCGCACCCGGGCGGTATTGACGCGCGCCCTGCGCGATTTCCTGGATGGGCGCGGCTTTCTGGAGGTGGAAACCCCGATTTTGCAGCCTATCTACGGCGGGGCAGCCGCCCGGCCGTTCGTCACCCACCATAACCAGCTCAAGCAAGACCTGTACCTGCGCATTTCCTTCGAGCTTTACCTCAAACGCCTGCTGGTGGGCGGCCTGGAGCGCGTTTACGAGATCGGGCGTGACTTCCGCAACGAGGGCGTGGATCGCACGCACAATCCCGAGTTCACCATGCTGGAGTTCTACTGGGCTTACGCTGATTACGAACAGGTGATGGAGCTCACCGAAGATATGGTGATCTACGTTGCCGATCAGGTGCTGGGCCGCCGCACGCTCACCTACCAGGGTCATGAGATCAGCCTGGAGCGCCCCTGGAAACGAGTAGAGCTGCGCCAGGGTTTGTTGGAAACCGCCAGCATCGATATTGACGCTTTTCCCAGCACCGAGAGCCTGGCAGCCGAAATGCAGCGCCGCGGCCTCAAACCTGTGCCGGGAGCGCCGCGCGGCAAGCTGATCGAAGGCTTATTGAGCGATTTCCTGGAGCCCGCCTGCATCCACCCCACTTTCATCTATAACTATCCGCGCGATATCACCCCATTGGCAAAGAGTATGCCGGGAAACCCAGGCGTGGTGGAGCGCTTCGAATGCTTCGCGGCGGGTTTCGAATTGTGCAATGCCTTTACTGAATTGAACGACCCGCTCGACCAGGAAGCGCGCTTCTTCGAAATGGGGCGGGATTTCAAGGCCGATGATGAGGAGCGCCATCCGATGGATGAGGATTACCTGCGCGCCATGCGCTACGGCATGCCTCCCAACGGCGGGTTTGGCATGGGTGTGGACCGCCTGGCGATGCTCTTCACCGATAGCGACAATATCCGCGATGTGATCCTGTTTCCGCACCTGCGCGAGCGTGAATAATGGACCTGACCTTAACCACTCCGGCTTTATTATTCCCAGCCATTTCGCTCCTGCTGCTGGCTTATTCAGGGCGCTTCCTGACCCTGGCGAACCTGATGCGCGAGCTATACGCCCGCTACCGCGCTCAGCCCGACTCCAAGATCAAGCGCCAGCTCGCCAACCTGCGCTACCGCATCGTGATCATCCGCAATATGCAAATCTGGGGCGTCGCCAGCTTCTTCGGCTGCGTATTGTGTATGTTTTTCCTGTTTGCCGGGCAAGTCTTGCTGGGCAAGTGGATTTTTGGGCTCAGCCTGCTGCTGTTGCTGGTCTCCCTGGGGCTCTCCCTGCGCGAGCTGCAGGTCTCCGTCGACGCCCTGACCGTCCAGGTGCAAGACCTGGATGAAGTCGAGTAGGGGTTATTGGGAGAAGGCAGGCGGCAGTGCAACTGCCGCCAGAACAGTATAACCGTTCGCCCGCAGTGCAGCTGCGGGCGCTTCTCAACCCAGGCTTTTTACCGCACGATGATCGAGGTCTGCGGGCCTACCGGGCTGGCAGTGACGATCTGCCCATCTCTTTCCAGGGTGCCGTAGTAATTGCGTTCATCCGCGTGGGCGCGCCAGCCGCTGAGCGTGAACGGCAGGGGTCCATCTGCTGCCACCCACTCGCCATTGTACTTGCGCGCAATATGGACGTGCTTGCCGGTCGCCCGCCCGCCTTCGCAGGAAGGGTGACCCAGGGGGGTATCCAGGTTCACAGTGCTGCCGGCAGCGGGGATACCCTCCCCTGCCAGGTGGTAGAAAAAGATCACCCAGCCAGTCTGCTCGTACCCATCCCCATCCAAATCCAGCGCCAGGGCGTGATCTGACGAGCGCACCACCATCCCCGCGCCCGGGGCGGTGACCCAGGCGCGCGAGATGGCGCACACCGCTTCGCCGGTCACCGGTGAGAAATCCAGCGCCCCGCGCGGCGTGCCCGCGTTCCAGGAGGGGTGCGGGCCTGCCGTCAGGCTCCAGCGCTCGCCAGGTACAAAAGGCAGCTCCATGGACGGCTGCGCCAGTCCCGGCGGGAAGAGCGGCCCGATGCTGGCAGCGCGCCCCCAGGCGTCGCCAAACATCTGCTGGTACAGCCCGGTGAAATTCTCCTGACCGTACAGGGCTTCGGTCCAGTCGCCTTGCCGGTTGAGCAAGGCAAACAGGTGCTGCACTGCCGCCGAAGCCGGGTTCAGCGTGGGGTCCACCCGCTGGCTCACCCCCTGGTTGTATTTAATCGAAGTGAAAGTGCCCTGACGCCAGCCATAGTAAGCCACATTCAATTGTGTGGCTGTGATCATGATCTCCTGGTACAGCCCGCTACGGTTAGGCACGTAGAATCCAATTGGGTGGTCCACGGCCCGCTGGTCGGCGGGCTGCCCGGACACCCAGCGTGAGCGGAATTCCAGGATCGCCAGCAGCAGGCGCGGGTTGACGGAGAGTTCATCCGCCACGCGTTGCACGATCTGCGCGCCGTTCAGGTCTTCCTGGTCCACGACTTCGTGGTAGGCGCTCAGGTATCCGCCCGCCTCCTGGATATACCCAGGCAGGTCGAAACCCGCCGAGCCTGAGGAATAGACCAACTCGCTGTCCGGCAGGAGCTGTCTGGCGGAGGTGGTCTCGCTCAGGCGGTTGGGGATGCTGAGCTTGAGCCCGGGCTCGAGAAAATTCTCCGCTGCTGCGCCGGGCGGGAGCGGGATTTCCGCCAGCTCGACGCCGAAACGCCCCGCCAGGGCTGCCGGGGTATCCCCGGAGTTGACCGTGTAATCGTAATACGTACCAGCAGGCGGCGGGCTGGTGGGCGCGGGAGTGACGTCCGCAGACTGGGTCGCTTGGGAGGGTGGCGCCTGGGAAGGTGTGGCTGGGGAGGTGGTTGCCTGGATTGGAGTGACGGTGGTGTCTTGCGCCGCCAGGGTCTGGCGCAGATGCTCGCCAGAGATGCCGCCCGGCGCATTGCGGCCTAGCCCGGGGAAATTGCAGGCCAGCGCCGGAAGGAAAAATAACCAGACCAGCCAGAGAATGTTCTTGCGTCTCATTCGAGGTCAATCGTAGCACAATCTGGGAAATTATGTGCGATGTGCGGTGTGCGAAGTGTGGTGTGCGACGTGCGAGGGTGTGACCCTGTATCACGTGTTCCAGTGTCACGTAGAGGCGCAGCGATGGACGCAAGGATGCCGCGCCTGGAGGCCTCTCGCCGTGCCCCTACCGATACGGTCGAACGATTCAGCCAACAGGTGGCGGGGTCGATCCCCACCATCGTGCGGTCGTATAAATCGGCGGTCACCTATCGCATCCACCTCATACATACCCCGCCCAGCGCGCCGGTCTGGCAGCGCAATTATTACGAGCACATCATTCGCAACGAGACCGAATGGGAACGCATCCGCGCCTACGTCCAAACCAACCCAGCCCGCTGGGAGAGCGATCAGTTACACCCCTAAATCATAACCGCCCCGCCATCATGACATCGGATCGATGCAGCCCGATCCGGATGTGCCGGCGCGCGAGATTGTCGAGGAGCTGGAGGCGGCGCTGGAGCAGTTCGCCGGGATTGTGGAGGAGCAGGGGGGAGAAGAATCGAAAATTTCGCCCGCAATAAATGCGGAGCACAGCGGACGATTGCAACGTTGGGGCACGGCGATGGACGGTATGACGTCGCGAATGTAGGATTCTCGCCGTGCCCCTACTTGACATCCCGCCTCCATCGGGTATAATCGCCTTCAATTCCTATACGAAGGCAGCGCGGAGACGAGTAGCCCGCCACCCTTTCAGAGAGCCGCCGGAGTGCTGCGAGGCGGCAGGGAACTGGGCAAAATCCCCTCCGCCGGCTTATGCGGCCCACGGGCGCATAAGCCAGTCGCCCCCGCAGGGGCTGGAGCAAAATACCAGCCGTAAGGGGGACCGGGTCCGCCCGTTAGCGCGCGCTGGAGGTCGCAGCATGCAGTTTGTGTTGCGGCAAATGCAGGTGGCACCACGAAGGCCCCTCTCGTCCTGCAATGGCGGAGGGGCTTTGTTTTTGGGCTGACGCAATAGGAGAGAGTTTGGGTGTGTTCGGGCGGGCCGCGCCCGCCCGAACACACCCAATTCCTCCGGAACTGCGTAGCTCCCATATTATTCGGTAGAAACGGAGGTGCTACCATGATCGATATCAATTTGATCCGTGAGCAGCCGGAGGTGGTGCGCCAGTCGATGCGCGCCCGCCAGATGGACCCCGTCCCGGTGGACCAGGTGCTGGCGCTGGACGAGCAGCGCCGCGCCTTGATCCAGCAGGCGGAAACGCTCAAAGCCGAGCGCAACGCCGTCTCGAAAGAGATCGGGCGCATGAAAGACCCGGAACAGCGCCAGGCAATGATCGACGCCATGCGCGCCGTGGGCGACCGCATTGCCTCCCTGGATGAGCAGCTGCGCGGCGTGGAAAACGCGCTGGATGAAGCCGCCGCCGGCATCCCTAACATCCCCGATCCCAGCACGCCCTATGGCGCCAGCGAGGAGGAAAATGTGGTGCTGCGCCAGGTGGGAGAGGTGCCGAAATTCGACTTCGAGCCCAAGCCGCACTGGGAGCTGGGACCCGCATTGGGGATCATCGACTTCGACCAGGGCGTCAAGCTGACCGGATCGCGCTTCTACGTGCTGAGCGGGGCGGGAGCGCGCCTGCAGCGCGCCCTGATCGCCTGGATGCTGGACCTGCACATCCGCCAGGGCTACCTGGAGAAATATCCGCCTTTCATGGTCAAGGCGCAGACCTTGTTCGGGGCGGGGCAGCTCCCCAAGTTTCGCGATAACCTGTACAAAGACCATGAAGAGGACCTGTGGATGGTGCCCACCGCCGAGGTGCCGCTTACTGGGTTGCACATGGACGATATCCTGGAAGAAGCCAGCCTGCCGCGCCGCTACACCGCCTACACGCCCTGCTTCCGGCGCGAGAAAATGAGCGCCGGGCGCGATGTGCGTGGCATCAAGCGCGGCCATCAGTTCGATAAGGTGGAGATGTATATCTTTTGCAAGCCGGAAGACTCGCCCGCCGAGTTCGAGAAAATGGCGGCTGACGCCGAACAAACCTGCGCGGAACTCGGATTTACTTACCGGGTTAAACAATTGTGTACTGCTGACATCGGCTTCGGCTCGGCGATCACCTACGACTTCGAGGTGTGGGCGCCGGGCTGCGGCGAGTGGCTGGAAGTTTCGTCGGTCTCGAATGTCACCGACTTCCAGGCCCGCCGCGCCAACGTCAAATACCGCCCGGCGGAGGGCGGGCGCGTTCGCCTGACCCACACGCTCAACGGCTCGGGCTTGGGTATGCCGCGCACCCTGATCGGTGTGTTAGAAAACTACCAGCAGGCGGATGGCTCGGTGGTAGTTCCGGAAGTGCTGCGCCCCTGGATGGGCGGGATC
>Ga0209705_10000713_pt1 | contig 17401 bp, 15 predicted proteins | sample PPLLaktember2015_5_FD_187262 | JGI IMG/M metagenome (GOLD analysis project Ga0209705, IMG submission 187262) | Freshwater sediment microbial communities from Prairie Pothole Lake near Jamestown, North Dakota, USA - PPLs Lake P8 Core (1) Depth... | ecosystem: Environmental > Aquatic > Freshwater... | reverse complement strand
AGCGCTGCCTCGACGCCGTCCATTCACGCCAGCGTGCGTGATCGATCGCCGTTATCGAACTCCCATCAGTACACGCCCTTCGAACCGGTGTCGAAAGTCTATGCACGAGGGTGGAGCATCCGACAATTGACTGGTGCTCCGCCGAGACGAAGGATCCCGGGCGCATGTCGACGATTGTGAATAGAATCAACGCGACGTCCGGGGCCACGGGTCGCCCAGACGTCCGAGTCCGGACGCGAAGACGCAGGGAAGTCAGCGGAGCATGATGAAAGTCGCCATCGTCGGAGCTGGGCCGGGAGGATTGATGACGGCCCGCTTGCTCGAGCAGAAGTGCGGCGGGACATGTTCGGCGACGGTGCTCGAAGCGAGCCACCGCATCGGCGGCAAGCTGCACACGCGGAAGTTCAGCAAGGCCGACGCCGTTTACGAATCGGGTGTGGCCGAGTGCTACGGCTACGTCAGCGGCGACGACCCGCTGCGCTCCCTGGTGGCTGACCTGGGCCTCGAGACGATCCCAACCGCCGGTTCGACTGTGGTGATGCATGGGCACATCATCCGCGACGACGAGGACCTCGCGCGGGTCGGCGGACCGGCGACGCGAGCAGCCGTCGAATCGTTTCGAGCCATCAGCGCGCAGGCCTTGTCGATCGACGAATGGCGCGGCCGTTTGCCGGCCGAGAGCCCGGGCGATCCTGCGGCAGCGATGACCGGCATCGATCTGCTCGAGCTCGTCGACGATGACTTCGCGCGCCGCTACCTTGCGCTCCTGGCGCACAGCGACCTCGCCGCGGAGCCACATCAGACCTCGGCGCGCTACGCGCTACGCAAGATGGTCATGGGGCTGCCTGGCTATGGCTCGGTCTACGGGCTCCGGGGCGGGATGGAGGAACTACCGCGAAGACTCGCGCAGCACCTGACGCGAACCGGGCTCGAGTTGAACGCGCGGGTCGTGCGGCTCGAGCGGCACGCAGACGGCGGGTATTCGCTGACCGTGCGCCGCGGCTGCGATCTCGCGGTGGAACAGGCGGACGTGGTGGTCCTGGCCGTGCCGCACGGCGCCCTTTACGCGATTGAATGTGCAGGCGACGAACTGCGTCACAACTTCGCTGCGCACATCGCCGCCTACGACCGACCCGGCCATTACTTGCGTGTGTCGCTGCTCTTCGATCGGGCCTTCTGGCGCACGGAGCTCACTGGCGCGTGGTTCATGCTCGACGCGCTCGGCGGCTGCTGCGTCTACGACGAGAGCGCCCGCCATCAGCACGAGTCGTGCGGCGTCCTGGGGTGGTTGATTGCCGGCGCGGACGCGCTGATGCTGTGCAATGCGGATGATGAGACGCTGGCAGATCTTGCCGTCGGGTCGCTGCCAGGCGACCTCGCGGAGACGGCGCGACGCAGCCTCTGCGAATGTCGCGTGCACCGCTGGGCGGGAGCCGTGTCGGCGCGACCAGGGCGTTCTCCACGTGCCGGCTCCGAGGGGTTGCCGCTGCTGGACAGATCAGGGCGTGGCGGGCTCTGCGTCGTCGGCGACTACCTGTTCGACGCGACGCTCAACGGCGTGCTGCGCTCGGCGACAGACGTTGCGGACGTGATTGCCACCTCGTTGACCTCTGACGCACTGCCTCCCCCGGGCGCAAGCCTGCCGGATGCTTAACGTGTTAGCGATTCGCCTCGACAACGGTCGGCAGGCGACACATCGTCTCTCTCGGGACTCGGGCGCCATCGGGGATCGTATAGGTCGTCACTTGGCGACCAGTCGGGAGTAATCCGATTGTGGGGACCGCATCGGCCTCGCCGCTAGTTCGATTCCTCTGCGGCTCCCGAGGGCCTTGTGTCGCGTTTTATGTTTCGCGGCGATCTTCCGGCACGAGGGTGCGTCCCCACAGCGGGCCGCGCGCCAATCGCATTCGCAGCAAAATGCGGACTTGTCCGGCAATTGCGCAGCGTTCAGCGCATTGCGGGTCGACCTCGTTCCAGCTCTTCGATGGCCGCAGCGATAAACGGGTCGTTACCGTCGGCACGTCCCAGCGGATTAACGACGACGTCGGGCTCCAGTTCCCACCGTGGCGTGCCATCAATGGCATAGACCGGCTCGGTGGAGATCTGGACCGAGATCTTGGAATACGGAAGCTCGATCCGGCCGACCGCTGCGCCAAGCCTGGCCATTCGCGTGCCCACGATGCGCGCACGTCCGAGTCCCGAGAGCGCCATCGCGAATCCCTCGGCCATGCTCACCGAGAACCGATCCACGAGAACCATCACGGGCGCCGAGTAGGTCCACGGTCCGCGCGCATCAACGAACTCCGGACGACGCGGGCCGAGACCGGGTCCATCGCGGCTTGTCATCCACGCGTACTGTCTGCGCGCTGTGATCAGTCGCCCGATGATCGGGCGCGCAATCGCCGTGTCGCCGCCTGCGTTCGAGCGCACGTCCACGATCAGCCCCCGCGTGTTCCGAAGCGCCTCCAGCGCGCGATCGAAGGCAAGCACCACACCATTCGGCGCGAACGTCGAGATGGCGATCAGTCCAATATCGCTTCGCACGCGCTTCCATTCCACGTCATCCCGTGCCGGCGTGGTTCCGCTGGGCGTCAGGAGCGACTCGCGACCGGCTCTTCGGATGAGGAACTCGTACCGCGAATTGTGACGGCCTCCGACGGCGCTGGCCAGCGCCCACTCGTCTGCAACCGGGTCGGCATGCGTCAGGAGGCGCGGTCGGCGGGACTCGGACAACTGAGAGACCGACACTCCATCAATCGCCACAAGTTCATCGCCAGGCCGAAGGCCCGTGCGCTCCGGCAGCGAACCTCGCTGTACGGCTGTCACGACGTAGCGTCCATTGTTCGGCTGCACCCAGAGACCATAAGGCACCGGCCGCCACGAATCGGGCGCATTCGTGTTCAGCTGCGCATGGCCATCATAGAGCGCGTCCAGCGCCTCCTCGAGCACGTGCAGCCATGCTGTGTCGTCGCGCGCGGCACGCGCCCGAGGGATCAGTGCGGTGATGATCCCATTCCAGTCTGTCGCCTTCATGGGAAGGAAGGCATACGAATCGCGAACGAATCGGTCGAGAGCGGCAAGGTCCGCAGCGCGTTGATCCGGCAGGCTTGGTGCGGGTTGCGCAGAGGCCTGAAACACGACAGCGGCGAGGACGAGCACGCCGACGCACTGAGACCCCCGCACCACGATTTGGTTCACAGTACGCAGAGTTTACTCCTGTCGGGTCCCGGTCCCACGCGCCGACAACCGGCGCTGCTGCCTCTCGGGCAGCAGATCCAGAGACACACCGATAGCTGAGTTTCCCGCAGCAGAGCGGAGTTGAAGGGGAAACGCACGCATCGAGGCTTGTCGTGGTCACCGTCGATGAGCGCTGTGTCAGAACTGTGTCAGATACCCCATGAAACCCCGGTCAAACACCGGGGTTTACGGGAGCACTCCGATGCACATTGTTGTGGCAGGAAGTCGTTGATGGAGAGTGCGTTGGTGCGTGTCGGTGCGTATTACTGAGCGCGACCCGCACCAATTTCCAAGCGTGCTCCTTCAACCACTCGGACATCTCTCCGCAGTTAGAATCAACAGTTTGCGAGCGGTCTGACGGTGATAATCGCACACGCCGGCGGCGTCGAAGTCTTTTCGTCGATCATGTGTCTATTCAACGGCTTGGAGCGTGCAGAGGACGTGGGTCGACAAAATCGCTGACGCGGATGCTTGCCATTGACGAACGCGGAGAGGTCCGCTAGAGACAGGTGAAGCGGCCATCGCACATCTTGTGTCCGTGAGTGTCTCTGGCGGAGAAGGGCGACGCCGACGTAGCTCGCAAATGGCGGCCGCTTCGCGCTCGATTCCCCTTCGAGATGGTGTTCACGACCGGCGACAAACGTCATCGGAGACCAGGACAATCCGCCCCGTCACACCAGATCCCTCCAACTGCCTTGACGGTCCGCCGAGCTTCCCGGTTGCGCGTCCTCAAAGGTTTCGGCCAACTGGCGTGACGACGGGTTGGATCAGCATGCGAAGAGCCGAACAAGTGTGTCAAACGGTACATTCCCATGCTGACCTCAGGCGCCAGGGTACGAAGAAGAAGCCGGGATCTGGCGTGGTCGCCGACGCGTCCCGGTGCGAGCCGCGGCCACTCGTGAACGTCCGAAGGAGATGGAACCGTCATGTCAATCATTCTGCTCATCATCGTGTTGGTGTTGCTCCTGGGTGGCGGCGGCGCGTTTTACGGCTCGCGGGCAGGGTGGGGCGGGCCACACTACGGCGGCGGGCTGCTCGGTCTCGTCCTGATCATCCTGTTGATCCTCTGGCTGACTGGCAACCTCGGCGGTGGCCCGATGATGCGCTGACGTCCGGCCAACGATGAGTTTACACGCGAGGCTCCACATCGTCGCCCGCTCCGCGTCCGCGACCCTCGCAGTCCACCGGTCAGCGCTTGATTCGGATGTGCAAATAGCGCGCGTGGATGATCTGATAGAAGCCGTAGGCGACGAAACCTGCTGCTGTTACGCCGAGAAGCCACCGGCCCAGCCCTCCCGGTTGTGCGGCGAGGATGCGCAACGACGACGCCGTGGTGCCGACCTCAGACGCATCGCGGAACCAGCCCGCGACGATGATGCCCCATCCCAGCAGCGCAAAGACGATGGCGCGTGCCGCCACGCCGAACCGGCTGAGCGCGACCGCCCACTCGCCGGCTTCGCGTCGCATCCTTGCGACATCGAGATCGCGTTCCAGTCGGCAGGTAATCGCCGCGTAGATCTGCTGCACGGCGAAGCCGATGAGGCCGAGCCCTGCGAGCACGACGAGCCAATCACCGAGCGGCCACGCGAACGCTTCGGTGGCAACCGCGCGCTCGCTGATTCCGGACCCTGCCGACAGCCCGCGATAGACGCGGAATGCCTGCAGGCCCAGCGCCGCGTGCACGACCCCGAGCGCGACGAAGCTCACACGGATCGCGAGGCCGCGCCAGCCGTGGCCGAGGCGGTCTGGATCGAAGACACCCTGGAGGAGCCGCCAGGCGGCGTAGCCGAGAAGACCAACGGCGGCGACGAGCAGTAGCGTGCGGCCGAACGGTTGTGCGAGGACCGTTGTGAAGGCGCCGCGCGTCCCTGTCACTCGTCCGCCGAGCTGGGCCGCGACCTGGAGGGCCAGCGCGCCGACGACCATGTAGACCATACCCTTCACGAGGAAGCCCGCGCGGGCGATCAGTTCGAGCGCGCCGAACCCGGTCATGAATCCATGGTATGCCATCCCACGGGAAGAGCCCCCCGCGCCCCCCGTTGCCCCGAGGCTTCGCGCTCGACGCGCTTCCTCCGACACCAACATTTCCCGTCTTGAGCACTTCGAACGCGATGATCGCCGTGTTGAGCCAGTTCCGCATTTCATGAGCCAGGAACCCGGCCCGCTCGTTCCCTCGCGCGGTCTCTCCATCTAGGGTGGATTGATTCTGTTGGCGGCCGAATTCGGTGACAGCACCCGCGATGGCGTCGTCAAGGCACCGATTGAGCATGCGAAAGTCGGTCGCGTTCGCGATGCGGGCTTTCGTCGGTCTGTTCGCGCTCAGAACGCGGACGTGGAGGATCCGTCATTGGGCACCGCCCGGAGATCGTTCGGGCCGAAGTTCGTCGAGCCGTCAGCGAGGCGTCTGCTGCATGCGACCCGTCAGACCGCGTCGTTCGAGAGTCAACCCGCTCGCCGCGCTCATCATCATCGATCACTGGTTCAGCGTCAATGATCCCCGCGCGACGCGAGCAGCGGGATCGTGGTGGTGCTCATTCTTGCGGTGGTCGGGTGTGTGGTCGCGAAGCTCCGGCAGCCGGAATCTGGGCGGGCGCCTCCCGTTCCAGCAGGTCTTCGACGTATAGCATGCGGATCACCGTCAGGGCCGCAGCCGTCAGAGGCGTCGCCACCGCCACGCCAATTCCGCCGACGAGCACGCCCAGCACGATCTGGGACATGATCGTCAGCGCCGGCGGCATCGACACGGTGCGGCGCTGGATGAGCGGTGTGACCGCATAGCTCTCGACGGTCTGAATCGCGAGGTACAACGCGGCGACGTACACCGCTCGCGTTGGGTCGTCCGCGAGAGCGAGAAGAGCAGGCGGGACAACGGAGAGCACCGGGCCGACATTCGGAATGAAGGTGAGCGCCGCTGCAAGAAGCCCGAAGGTCAGTGCCAGCGGCACGTCGAGCCACCACAGGCCCACGGTCGTCAGCACGCCGACCAGCGCCATCGAGAGGAGCTTTCCGATCAGCCACCATCGGAGGACGCTGGTCACCTCGAACAGCACCTCGTCGGCGCGACGTCTTCCCGCCACAGGAACGAGGCGCCGGAGGCCTCGCTGATAGAGCGACGGTTGCGCGGAGACGTAGAGCCCGACGAAGAGGATGATGAGAAAGGCGGCCAGCGCACTGATGGTCGTCAGCAGGACACCCGTCGCCTGATTGACGAGGGTCCCTCCATCGGCCATCTGCTCAGGCTCAGCGCGGCCGAGCAGCCATCGGCCCCATTCCCGCTGTTCGAACCAGCCGCGCAACTCCCGAAGCGCGGCGGGCAGCTCTGTAGCCAGTTGGTCTGCCTGCTCGGACACGGATGGCCACAGTGCCCACGCCGTCCCCACCGTCCCTGCGAGCAACACCAACACCGTCAGGCCGAGCGCCATCCCGCGGCCGATGCCGGCCATCCGTACGAGCGCGTCCGCGAGCGAGCTGAGGAGAACGGCAAACAACAGTCCGGCAAACACCAGCAGGAGAACCTCCGCGGCGAGAACGAGCACCGCGAAGACGGCGACGATCGCCAACGCCGTCGCGACGACGGCCGCCGTGCGCCTACCGAGCAGTCGCAGATCTCCGGGTGTGTCACGTCCTGTCATGGGTGGGAACCCTCGCGTTGGAGCAGGCCGAGGAGGCCTTGGATGCACGCCATAAAATTGCACGTAATCGCCGGACGGCAGTCGAATCCGTGTGAGTGACGGGTATCCTCGTCGAGGGCTCGCTCAGCATGCTCATGCGGACGTGTCCGATTGCAGCTCGACGCGACGAAGGTCGGGTTCGGGCAATGGCAATCCCGCATCGCTGAATGCTTCGACCACGCGACGACGCACCGCGGAGGTCGTCGCGAGAAGGTCGGCCCGCCTGGAATCGGTCCAGAATCGAAGCTCGAGGACCATATCGGCGGTGCCGAGCAGGCGCACGCGCACGGAAGGCTCAGGTGCCGCCAGCACCTCGGCCACCCCCTCGGCGGCCGAGAGGAGCGCGCGTTCCGCGCGCGCGAGGTCCGTCCCATAGGCCACCGGCACTTCCACGGAGGTCCGCCGGACCGGAGATGCGGTGTTGTTGGTCACCCGCGATGTAAACAGCTCCGCATTGGGGACAAGGACCAGCCGGCCGTCGTAGGTCTTGATCTCAGTCGCGCGCAGGCGAATGCGCTGGACCGAGCCTTCGGTTTCACCGACGACGATCTCGTCACCGATGTGAAATGGCCGCAGGCCCAGAATCAGAATCCCGCTCACGAAGTTCGAGATGATGTCCTTGAGCGCAAAGCCCAGTGCCAGACTCGTCAGGCCCAGACCGGTCACGACCGTCTCGGGCGCGAACCCGAGCGCGTCGGCGGCCACGAGAATGCCGATCGCCCACACCAGGTAGTACACGACCTGTTTCAACAGATTCTCGACGGTCAGGTCTGAAATGACGCGCCGGAACAGCACCCGCAGGAGTGCTCGGATGCCAGCGGCGACGGCCCAGAACACACCCAACACTGTGACGGCGGCCAGCACACGGGGAATGATGCGAGTGGCGGACTCGGCGAGCCGCGTGACCGCCGTCATCACGGATCCTCGCACTTCGATCGCGAACCGCCGCCACGGCGATAATCGGGATGCCCGCGCCTGGTCCAGGGCGACACCGAGCGCGGAGGCCCATTCCGCCGCCAACGCATCCACTGCGAGCAGGTGATCCTCGGCATCGGCCTGGGTCACCGTCACGATCGGCGCGTCGCCCAACTGCACGACGCGGGTATCGTCCGTAGGCCCCCGGACCACGGCGGGACGAGCCGTCTCATCGATACGATCCGCCAGCCGTTCGAGCCGGCGTTCGATCCGGGCTGCGCGGGCGGTGGCGGACTCGTCTCCCGAGGCGGTCACCTGAATGACGGGCACACCGTTCAGACGGACCGACGCTTCGCCGGCGGATTGGCCGTGTGCGACTGACGCGCTGACGACCAGCACGATGCCGATGGCCCAACCCGCCGCCCCTTCACGTAGCATCGTGTCACCTCACCGAAGCTGCTCTCGTTACGCGGTCGGCCGGGACCGGTGGTTCACGTCGAGTTGAGCGCGAAGTCTGTGCACCCGCTTGCTGCTGCTGAGCACCACACGCGTCTGGACTGAAGCCTCCCCCCGGGCTTCGGTGCTCGAGACTCCGCTGCTTCCAGTCGCCGGTTGGTTCGGCGCGTCAGTCCATGCTAGCCGACTGGTGATGGAATCTGGCAGAGCGCGCTGCCCCGGTCGTCGTGCAGCATTCGGGATGCCGTCTGCCCGGTCGCTAGAACGCGGTCGTCAACTGCACGGCGATCCGGCGCAGGGGTGCGGCGAAGAAGACGACGCCGGTGCCGGACGTCACGTAGCCACGCTTCGTGAGGTTGTGCGCCACGACGCCGAGGGTCAGCCGCGGGCCGGCGATCTCGCAGGAGGCCGAAGCGTCGAGCCGGGTAAAGGCCGGCACGACGATCAGATTGTCACGACTCGTGAAACGATCCGAGACATACACGACGCCCGCCGAAGTGGTCAGGCCGCGCAGCGCGCCCTGCAGAACGCGGTAGGGTCCCCAGATGACGGTGGGCGCATCGCGCTCGCACTTGCGCAGCCGCTGGTGGTTCGACGTCCAGCGCTCGTCAACGGCGCTGAGGCCGCAGGCACCCGTTCCGTGGCACTTTCAGATTATCGCGCACCGGGGGGCTTGCTGCAACGCCCGGAGCATGTCGCAGGATGGCCTTTCTACGCCGGAACCGGCGGAAAGGAGGCCGAGGGGTGGCGATGACCGGGCATGCGGTGATGATCGCGGGAGGAGGTCCGACAGGGCTGATGCTGGCGGGCGAGTTGGCGTTGGCGGGCGTGGACGTGGCCATCGTCGAGCGGCGCGCCAGCCAGGAGCTCGCCGGCTCGCGCGCGGGCGGCCTGCACTCACGCACGATCGAGGTCCTCGATCAGCGTGGCATTGCTGATCGGTTCCTCTCGCAGGGGCAGGTGGCCCAGGTCGCGGGGTTCGCTTGGATCCCTTTGGACATCAGCGACTTTCCGACCCGTCATCCCCACGGCCTCGCGCTGTGGCAGAACCACATCGAGCGCATCCTGGCCGACTGGGTCGGCGAGCTCTCGGTGCCGATCTATCGCGGACGTGAGGTGACGGGTCTCGCGCAAGTTGACACGGGCGTCGACGTGGAGCTGTCCGACGGCGCGTCGCTGCGGGCGGAGTATCTCGTCGGGTGCGATGGCGGACGCAGTCTGATCCGGAAAGCCGCCGGCATCGAGTTCCCCGGGTGGGATCTGACAACCAGCAACCTGATCGCCGAGGTCGAGATGGCCGAGGAGCCGAAATGGGGTTTGCGCCGCGACGCCCTCGGTATCCATGGCTTGAGTAAGTTGGAGGACGGGGGGCCGGTGCGGGTCCTCGTGACCGAGCAGGTCCTCGGCCGGACCGACGAACCCACCCTCCGCGATCTCAGCGAAGCGCTGGTCGCCGTATACGGGACCGATTTCGGGATCCACAGTCCCACCTGGATTTCGAGGTTCACCGATATGGCTCGGCAGGCAGCTTCGTATCGCAAGGGACGCGTGCTGCTGGCCGGCGACGCCGCCCACGTGCATTACCCGACGGGCGGACAGGGCCTCAACATCGGCGTGCAGGACGCGGTGAACCTGGGATGGAAGCTGGCCCAGGTCGTCAAGAAGACAGCGCCGGAAAGCCTCCTCGATACGTACCACACCGAGCGGCACCCGGTCGCTGCCCGCGTGCTGCGCAACACGATGGCGCAAGTCGCGCTGCTCCGCACGGATGACCGCACCAACGCCTTGCGCGACACGGTTTCCGAGCTCCTCGCCATGGACGAGCCTCGCCGACGACTCGCCGCGGAGATGTCCGGTCTCGGCATTCAATACGACCTTGGCGAGGGCCACGCGCTGCTCGGTCGCCGCATGCCCGATCTCGACCTGCGCACCGCCAACGGCCCGCGGCGGGCTTTCACCCTGCTGCACGATGCCCGGCCGGTGCTGCTCAACCTCGATGAGCCTGGCGGCTTCGACATCACGCCATGGGCCGATCGCGTTCGGTTGATTGACGCCAGGTACGTTGGTACGTGGGAGCTTCCGGCGCTCGGGGCGGTCAGCCCTCCCACCGCCGTGTTGATTCGGCCCGACGGATATGTGGCCTGGGTGGGAGATCAGACCCGGCTGGGGCTCGCTGACGCGCTCACCGCCTGGTTCGGACCGCCTAACGCGGCGTAGCGCACCCAGGCCGCGCTCCAGCCAATCGAACAGCAGGTCGTCGTCCTGCCGGCCCGCGCGATCACGGCGGCCGGATGCCGAACCGCCTCGTCCTTACCGCTGCGGATCCCGATACACGATTCCGTGCTTCTTCCTGCTCTGCTCGGCCTCGGCTGCCGTTCGGTTCGGCCGAAGCAGGCGGTCCTTGAATGCCTGCTCGAACCCGGGGGGCGAGTAAACCGCGCTCATGCCGAGCGTTTCCGTCCCGTTGTTGCGGAGCCCATGCCAGACGCCTTGCGGCACGTACACGATCGCCCCGGCCGACACGGCCACCTCGCGGTCGCCGAGCGTCGCGACGCCGCTGCCCATGCGAATGAAGATGATCTCGTCCTCACGCTGATGCAGATGCACCCTGATCGCCGAATTCGGCGGCAGATCCTCGGTGATCATCGACATCCGGACACCCGGCATCAGTTGCGAATCGACCTTGACGGTCACCTGGCGCCCGTCTGGCGTTGGAGGAATCACCTGACCCTCCCCCGAGTGAATGATCGCGCCGGTGGCGACCGGAGCCTGCAGCGCAGCCTGAGCGGTCGCATTGAGTGCTACTCCACGTATTCGCGCGGAGTGGACGGCATCTGGGGCATGTACCAGTGGCTCGACCGCGCACCCCGGGGGCGCAACGAGACGGGCGCCTGGTGGCGCCGCCACGACGAGTACGCGCAGCAGCCTGCGAAGGCGTCGGCGTAGACCGGGGATCGGATGACGCATCCGCATCGCTGCCGCGGCCGGGGTGGGCGTGCAGCGTTCACCCCCGCGTCACCCTGGGCTCGGGCTGTCCCTCCCAGGTGAAACGATAGGTCTTCGCCCGGCGGACGTTGGCCACCAGCGCCGGCCTGAAGCACGCGAGGCACGTTCCGCCCGCGTGACGCACGCTCGGATAGACCACCCCCAGCCCCTCGGCATCGAGGAGCCGCTCGGCGAGCGCCTGCGACGTCAGGTAGCTGTCGGGATCCAGGCACGCGCGGAAGCCCCGCGCCTTCCGCAGGTCGTGAAGCGACGCGCTGAAGTCCGCCAGGTAGTCGTCGTAGGTGACGGTATCCTCGAAGCGCCCGATCTCGGCCAGTGCCACCGTCTTGTGGAACCCCACCTCGGCCTGCGCGGTGGGCAGATCGAAGGCCGCGTACCACGCGCCGCGGTCCGGCCCGCTGAAGCGCGCGCCCAGCGGGTGGGCATGGCAGAACGTCGCGTTGACGACGGCCGCGTGCGGTACGCCGGAGACGAGCTCCTCGAGGCCGATGCCCGGCTGCAGCCGTTGCTCGGCCAGGAGCCGGTCGTTGGTCGCCGCGTCCAGCTCGAAGATGGCCTGCAGGTGCGCGTCGTCATCGGCGATAGCGACGAGCACGCTGTCGCCACGGGGCGAGTGCCGCGAGGGCACGAGCCGGTGCGTGTCGAGCTGGCGGACCAGCGTGACGGGCGGGAGGGCCATCAGCCGGCGCGGCGCGCGTCGAGCAGCCGTCGTACCGTCTGCAGGGCAGGCAGGCCGCCGCGGATCATGTAGGCGAGCGGCGTGTGTCCCGCAAAGATGGGGTTGGTGTTCGGCAGGTGCACCCACTCGTCCGCCAGGGCGCGCGAGTGGAGGATGTGGAGCGCCTTGAAGATGCCAATGAGGTACGACACCCGCGTGAGCCGGTCGGTGTCGAGGACGCGATCGGGATTGCGCTTCATCTCGTAGAACGGTCCGTTGGTGACCCCGCCGAGCAGGACACGGGCGTCCTCGTCGCGCACCTTCCACCGCGCCATGATGTTGAAGAACGCCTTGAGCCCCGGCCCCGACAGCCGCTCCCGCGCGGCCCGGTCGGCCAGATCCGGCGGCGCGTCGATCCGATACCGCGACGCGGGATACCGAACAGCCTGAACCATGACGTGGACGCTCCTGATCAGGAGTCTAATGGCTCCGGCCTCGCCGGTCAACCCTCCCGCCCGGCCGAACCGTTCGGGCCTTGGACCACCCGTGCCTTGCACCTCCGTGCCTTGCACCTCCGTGCTTTGCACCTCCGTGCTTTGAACCCGCCGTGCTTTGAACCCCCGTGCTATACTCTCCCCCCGTGACCACCACCCAGACCCGAAAGTGCACCACCCGAAAGCGGGCGTGCTGCGCGTCGGGATGCGTGGGTCAGTGGTCCACTCCGTAAGTGAATCGGAACCATCGACCGGCCCCCAGACCAGGGGCCAGCAGCCACCCGCCGCGGCAGATGCCCAGGCGGGTTTTTTGTTGTGTGGAGGACACGTGGAGAGGATCGACGTCGGCGTGCTCGGGGCGACGGGGATGGTGGGGCAGCAGTTCGTGTCCCGCCTCGCGCGGCATCCGTGGTTCAACCTCACCTGGCTGGCTGCCAGCGAGCGTTCCGAGGGCAAGGCCTACAAGGCCGTGGCGCCGTGGCGGCTGTCCACCCCCATCCCCGAGGCATCGGCTGGTCGCGTCGTGGAGCCGTGCACGCCGGGCCGCGGGCCGAAGGTGGTCTTCTCGGGGCTCGACGCCTCCGTCGCCGGCGAAATCGAAGGCGCCTTTGCCGCCGCCGGGCACATCGTCGTCAGCAACGCGCGCAACTACCGCATGGATCCGCTGGTGCCGCTCCTCATCCCCGAGGTGAACGCCGATCACCTGCAGGTGTTGCCCGAGCAGCGCGCCTCGAAGGGCTGGTCGGGGGCCATCGTCACCAACCCGAACTGTTCGACCATCGTGCTGGCCATGGCGCTGGCGCCGCTCCGGCCGTTCGACATCCGCGCCCTGTTCGTGTCGACGATGCAGGCGGTCTCGGGCGCGGGCTATCCAGGCGTCGCCTCCCTCGACATCCTCGGCAACGTCATCCCGTTCATCGGGGGCGAAGAAGAGAAGATGCAGACCGAGACGCAGAAGATCCTCGGGACGGATGGCGGGCGGACGCCGCATCCCGCCGTCATCAGCGCGCACACCAATCGCGTGCCCGTCATCGACGGCCATACCATGACCGTGTCGGTGGATCTGGGCGCGAAGCCGTCGCCCGACGAGGTGGCGGCGGCCCTGCGGACCTTCAGGGGCCGGCCACAGGAACTGGAGCTGCCGAGCGCGCCGCAGCCGGCCATCGTGGTCATGGACGAGCCGAACCGTCCGCAGCCGCGGCTCGACGCGGACCTGGGTGCCGGCATGGCGGTGAGCGTCGGGCGCGTCCGCCCGTGCCCCGTCCTGCACACGCGCTTCGTGGCGCTCGGCCACAATACGGTGCGCGGCGCCGCGGGGGCGGCCATCCTGAACGCGGAGCTGATGCACGCACAGGGGTTGCTGAGTTAGATCGGGAGTCGGGAGTTCCGCCTTCGCCAAGGCTACGGCGGACAAGCAAGACCCAAGACCCAAGACCCAAGACCATCAGTGGAGCAGCCATGGTCGTAATGAAGTTCGGGGGGACGTCGGTGGCCGATCGCGCGGCCGTCGAGCGGTTGATGGCCATCGTGCGGGCCGAGCGGCAGGCCGGCGCGCAGCAGGAAGGTGGCGATGCGCGCGGGCCCATCGTGGTGGTGTCGGCGCTGTCGGGCGTGACCGATCGCCTGCTGGGGGTGGCCGCGCAGGCCGGGGCGGGCGATATCGATGGCGCGCTCGCCAGCCTTCGCGACCTCCACCAGCGCCATGTCACCGTGGCCGAGGTGGTGACGGACGAGGCCGTGAGGTCCGCAGTGCTCGACGAGATCGCGGCCGAGTTCGGCGAACTCGAGCGTGTCGTCTCGGCGCTGGGCGTGCTGCGCGAGGTCTCGCCGCGGTGGATGGACACCATCGCGGCCGCCGGCGAGATCCTCAGCAGCCGCCTGGTGGCCGCGGCGCTGAACGCGCAGGGCCTGCCGGCCGCCTGGGTGGACGCGCGTCTGGCCGTGGTCACCGACGGCGAGCACCAGGCCGCCGCGCCACAGTTCCCCGAGACCACGGCGGCGCTGATGATCCACGCGGATCCCGTGCTGGCCGCCCACCGCATTCCAGTGATTGGCGGGTTCGTCGGCGCCACGCGTGAGGGCGTCACCACCACGCTCGGCCGCGGCGGATCGGACTACTCGGCCGCCATCATCGGCGCGTGCCTGGGCGTCGCCGAGATTCAGATCTGGACCGACGTGGACGGCATGCTCACCTCCGATCCCCGCATCGTCGAGGGCCCGCAGGTCGTGCCGCACATCTCGTTCGCCGAGGCGTCGGAGCTGGCCTACTTCGGGGCGAAGGTGCTGCACCCCGCCACCATCCAGCCGGCCGTGGCGCGCAACATCCCCGTGCGCATCCTCAACTCCCGTCGCGCCAACGCGCGCGGCACCCTGATCACGGCCGAGCGGCCGATCGGCGAGCATCCCCTCACCGCCGTGGCGGCGAAGAAGGGCGTCACCGTGGTGGACATCACCTCCACCCGCATGCTGATGGCGCACGGCTTTCTCGGCCGGCTGTTCACCGTCTTCGATCGCTTCAAGACGCCGGTGGACGTGGTCACCACCTCGGAGGTGAGCGTCTCGGTGACGGTGGACGATGCCCGGCGGCTGCCGGACATCGTCGAGGCGCTGTCCGGGTTCGCGGAGGTGTCGTGCGAAGGCCAGATGGCCATCGTCTGCGCGGTCGGCGATGGCCTGCAGCGCGACCCGGCCATGGCGGCGCGCGTGCTGGCCGCGGTCGGCGACGTGCCGCTGCGCATGGTGTCGCAGGCAGCCGGCCGCCGGAACATCACCTTCGTCATCCGCGAGCGCGACGTGCCGACCGCGCTCAGCCGACTGCACGACACGTTCTTCGCGCCCTATCCCGTGTCGGCCTCGGTGGCCGGTACCCGGGGCTGACAGGCGATGTCGAGGCTGCTCATCGTCGGGCACGGCCGCATGGGCTCGCTGGTCGAGGCGCTCGCGCCCGCCTACGGCTTCGACGTGGCGGGCTGCGTCAGCGCGCGCAGCGGCGAGGGGGCCATCGCCGACGGGCCGTTCGCCGGCGTGGACGTGGCCATCGATTTCACCCTGGCCGAGGCCGTGCCGAAGACACTGCCCGCGCTCGCCGCGCGCGGCATCAACGTGGTGATCGGCACCACGGGATGGCAGGCCCACGAGACCGCGATGCGGACGGTCGCGGAAGAGCGCGGCATCGGCGTCGTGGCCGCAGCGAACTTCTCCCTCGGGATGAACCTGTTCCAGATGGTGGTGGAAGAGGCGGCGCGCTGTTTCGCGCCGCAGGGCGACTTCGGCGCGTGGATCCACGAGGCACACCACGACAAGAAGAAGGACGCGCCGTCGGGGACCGCGCTCACGCTGAAGGCCGCCATGGAGCACGCCGGCTTCGCGCGCGGCATCGACGTGTCGTCCACGCGGGCGGGGTTCATCCCCGGCACGCACACGGTGGGCTTCGACGGGCCCTCCGAGACCATCGCGCTGACGCACACCGTGCGCGACCGCGCGGTATTCGCCCGCGGTGCGCTGGTGGCCGCGAGGTGGCTGGTAGGCCGGAAGGGGTGGTACGGGATGGCTGACGTACTGCGGCCGTCCATTGAGTGATCGCCGATTGATGATCGACGATTTATCGGGTGACCCAAGACCCAAGACCTGAGGAACTCCCTATGCGCGAGATGTGGACCGGAGTCGGCACGGCCTTGATCACGCCGTTCACGGTGGGCGGCGACGTGGATGAAGCAGGCGTCAGGCGCCTGGCCCGCCGTCAGATCGACGCGGGCGTGCATTTCCTCGTGCCTTGCGGTACGACGGGTGAGACACCCACGCTCTCGGACGCCGAGAAGCGTCGCGTGGTGGAACTGGTGGTGGAAGAAGCGGGAGGGCGGGTGCCGGTGATGGCCGGCGCTGGCGGCTACGACACCAAGGAAGTCATCCACGCGGCGAAGGAGATGCAGAAGGCCGGCGCCACGGGCCTGCTCTCGGTGACGCCGTACTACAACAAGCCCACGCCCGAGGGTCTCTTCCAGCACTTCTCCGCGGTGGCCGATGCCACGCCGCTGCCCATCGTGCTCTACAACGTGCCGGGCCGCACGGGCTGCAACATGGACGCGTCCACTGTTGCGCGCCTGGCCACCATCCCGCACATCGTCGGCGTGAAGGAAGCCTCCGGCAACATCCAGCAGATGGCGGAGATTCTGCGCGCGGTGCCGCGCGACTTCCGCGTGCTCTCGGGCGACGATGCAATCACGCTTCCGCTGATGGCGATCGGAGGACGGGGCATCATCTCGGTGGCGTCGAACGAGATTCCTGCCGAGATGGTGCAGATGGTGGAGTCCGCCGAGCGCGGGGACTACCGCGCGGCGCGCGAGATGCACCAGCGGCTGCTGCCGCTGCTGCTGGTCAACTTCATCGAGTCGAATCCCGGCCCGGTGAAGTTCGCGATGGCCGCCATGGGACTGTGCGAAGAAGTGTACCGGCTGCCGATGGTGCCGCCCCGGCCGGCGTCGAAGGACAAGATTCTCGCGGTGCTGGGTGAGGTGGGGATTACAGCGGGGATTACGCAGAGATAGGATCCGCAGATGACGCAGATTACGCAGATAGGATTGTCCAGGTGAAGGGACGGCGGTGGCGCGCGCGAGCGCGCCACGCGCAGGGGTAAAGGAGGGCCGGCGAGAGCACTCGCCCGCAACCAAGATCAGGGTTCGCGAGTGTTCTCGCCGACCCTCCCTTACCCCTGCGGGCGGCTACGCCGCCGGACGCCGTCCACAGCCAGAGCAGCGTCTGCATCCGTGGAATCCGTGTCATCTGCGGCCCTGACCTAGGGCGTGAAGACAGCGCGACAGCAAGAGAGGACACACGGCGTGAGAGAGCGAATCGAGGAGTTGTTTGCGGCCGGGGCCGCGGCAGACAAGGGCGCGGCACGCGAGGCGTTCTCGGTGTTGCAGCAGGCGCTTGGCGCCGGCGAAGTGCGCGCCGCGGAGCCCGACGCC
>Ga0209705_10000710_pt1 | contig 17419 bp, 15 predicted proteins | sample PPLLaktember2015_5_FD_187262 | JGI IMG/M metagenome (GOLD analysis project Ga0209705, IMG submission 187262) | Freshwater sediment microbial communities from Prairie Pothole Lake near Jamestown, North Dakota, USA - PPLs Lake P8 Core (1) Depth... | ecosystem: Environmental > Aquatic > Freshwater... | reverse complement strand
CCTTCCTGACCGAGCTGGCTGAAACCCTGCTTGATCACTTCGAGGACAAAACCGGCGGCGGCTTCTTCTTCACCTCCGACGACCATGAACAACTCATCCACCGGCCGAAGCCGGCGAGTGATGAGGCCATCCCCTCGGGCAACGGTGTCGCCGCGCAAGCGCTGCTACGTCTCGGTCACCTGCTCGGCGCCAGCCACTATCTCGATGCCGCGCACAAAACGCTGACCGTGCTGTACCGCGATATCGAACACTACCCGTCGATGCACAACGCCCTGCTCGTGGCGGTCGAAGAGTATCTGCATCCGACCCAGACGATCGTATTGCGCGGCGACAGCGCAGCCCTGTCCGCATGGCAAGCGCGCTGCACACAACACTACGCACCGCGCCGCCTGACGCTTGCGATCCCAAACAATGCAAAGGATCTGCCGGGGATCCTGGCGCAGCGTACGGCGAAGGACGGCGTGACCGCCTATATCTGCACCGGCCACGCTTGCGAAGCGCCGGTTACGCGCCTCGACGCTTTGGAAGCGGCGCTGGCCGGCAGTGAAGCTTTGCGGGAACGAGAGTGAATCTGCTAGATCGCCCGGCGATGATGGTCAGGCGAAGCTGAAGCCATAGCTGTCCTGGAAGCGCTTCGCAAAGGCATCGCGCCCGAGGTCATGGTTCTGCGTGCCGTGCTGCTCGATCTTGATGGCACCGAGCAGCGCGGCGATACGCCCGGTAGCCTCCCAGTCCATGTTGCGCGCGATGCCGTACAGCAACCCGGCGCGGTAGGCGTCGCCGCAACCGGTCGGATCGATGAGCGCTGCGGTCCTGGCCACCGGGATCTTGTGTACCTTTCCGCCCGCATGGATCTCCGAACCCTCGCCACCGCGGGTCACGATCATGGCCTGCACGCGCGCGGCGAGATCCTTCAGCGACTTGCCGGTCTTGTCCATAAGCAGCTTGCATTCGTAATCATTGACGGTCAGGTAAGTGGCCTGCTCGAGGAAATCGAGCAGTTCTTCGCCGCCGAACATCGGCATGCCCTGGCCCGGATCAAAGATGAATGGGATGCCGGCATCGGCAAACTGGCGGGCGTGGGTGAGCATGCCGTCGCGCCCGTCCGGCGAGACAATGCCGAGCTTGACGCCATTGGCCTGACTGACCGTATTCAGGTGTGCGTGCCCCATGGCACCGGGATGGAAGGCGGTGATCTGGTTGTCGTCCATGTCGGTGGTGATGAACGCCTGCGCGGTATACGACCCTGGCACCACGGTCACGTGGTCGCGCTTCACGCCACACTGGTCCATCCACTTTGCGTACGGCTCGAAGTCCTCGCCGACCGTGCCCATCGGCAGCACATCGCCGCCCAGCTTGTGCAGGCTGTAGGCGATGTTGCCGGCGCAACCGCCGAACTCGCGGCGCATCTTCGGCACCATGAACGAGACATTCAGGATGTGCACCTGCTCGGGCAGGATGTGATTCTTGAAGCGATCGTTGAACACCATGATGGTGTCGTAGGCGAAGGAACCACAAACCAGAACTGTCATGAGAAATTTCCGTTTATTATGAATGAAACCTTGGGGCAAGGCAGAAACACCGGGGAACCCGGCCGTTGCCGCTCACGTTCTGGCGGGATCATACCAGATTTTGACTGCTGCCGAACGCAACTTGGTGCCGCATTGCCTGCCCAATGAACGCGCAATCACCGTATAATCCAGTCGAATTATCGCTCCGATCCCGAGGTTTTCATGCATATCCCGCATCGCCGCGTTCTGGCCATTCTTTTGTTCACCTTGTTGGTGTTTTTTCTGGCCCGCGTAGTGCTCCTTCTCGTCCATCTTGCGGATTTCCACGACCTCACTCCATTCGAGATATTGCAGGCATTCGCGCGTGGTCTGATGTTTGATGCTTCTATCATCGTGCTGGTCAGTGGCGTGCCGCTGCTCATGATGCTGGTGCCGTTCGTATTCGTGCATCATCCCCATCGGCTGCGTTTCTCCACCTGGGCCTGGACCAATGCCGCGGTGGTCGCGCTGGCAGCGCTGCTGGCCTTCCTCGGCCACTACTTCCTGGCAGGACGCCTCGCGACAATTGTGCCCTATGCCGTGATCGGCTTCGGCACCATAGCGACCCTCATGCTGCTGCCGTTCCGGTTCGCACACCACCGCGCTTGGATGAGCTTCTGGACCTGGACCAGCTTTGCTCTGCTGGCGCTGTTTCTGTTCGTGCTGGCCGCGGACATCGTCTACTTCGGCTTCGTGCACCGCCACGTCGGACCGGAAGTCACCGCGCTCGGTGGCGACGTCGGCCTGATGCTGGACATGGCCCTCGGTGACTACACCTGGGTAATTGTGCTGTACCTCGCGGTCTGCGTCGGCCTGTTCTTCTTCTGGCGTCGCTTGTTCCGTCACACTGACAGCGAAGTTGGCCGCTTCCTGCCGCGCATCGCCGTTCTGCTCGGCGCCTTGATCGGCATCGCTGTGCTGATGCGCGGTGGGTTTGGTGACAAGCCGCTCGATGTCGTCGATGCGTTCGTTGGCGGCAGTCCAGCGGCTGCCTACCTGAGCCTCAACGGCCCGTTCGCCATGAGCCGTGCGCTGGTTAACTCCAAAAAGATCAACGCCGACTTCTTTCCCTGGAAGCAGGCCTTGGAACTTACCCAGACACAGGTACTGGCGCCGGGCGAGCGGTTTGTGGCCGGCAATGATTACCCGCTGATGCGAGCACGCAGCTTCGACAGCACACGCAAACCGAATGTCGTAGTGCTGATGCTCGAGAGCTGGGATGCGATTCACAACGACATGTTGCGCCGCGACATGGGTTTGCAACCCTACGACGTTACGCCCAACTTCAATGCGCTAGCCCGCGAGGGCCTGCTGTTCACACATTTCTACGCTAATGGTGAGCGCAGCATGGACGGGCTTGCGGCACTCGTTGCCGGCATCCCCACGCTGCCCGGCACGGCCTACATCGGCATGGGCATGGAACAGAACCGCATGGCCTATCTCGGCCACATGGCGCAGCAGGAGGGCTACGAAACCATCTTCCTGCAGAGCAGCAAGCGTGCTTCCTTTCACGTGGACTCAATTGCCGCCATGGCCGGCTTCACGCGTTATCTGGGCAGCGAAGATATCCCGGCCACCGGCCACAGCAAGAACATCACCGAACGCGGCGCATGGGACCATGACACCTTCCAGGAAGCGAACAGGCTGTTCGCACAGGCGAAGAAACCGTTTGTGGGTTTCGTCTTCACCGCCTCCACGCACTTGCCGTTCCAGTCGCCCGGCAAGCGCTGGACCAAGTACCCGCCCGATTCATCCGAAAACCGTTTTCTGAACAGCCTCTATTACGCCGACTGGGCTTTGGGTGAGTTCATCGCGGCGGCAAAAAAGTCCGGTTACTACGACAACACCATTTTCATTCTCACTGCTGATCACGTGAGTGGTTTCGCCGGCAAGGCGAGTGACGTGCCGAGCCTGCATCACGTTCCGCTGCTGGTGATTGCGCCCGGGCTGAAACCCGGAATCACCGCCCGCACCGGCGGACAGGTGGACGTGATCCCGACGCTGGCACAGCTCACCGGCTGGCGCACGCCGCAGGCGAGCCTTGGCCACTCCCTGCTGGACGCGCGACCGGACCCTGCCCGCGGCACCCTGTGCGTACGTGGCAACATCATCGAACGCATCGAGGACAAGGGCTGGGTGGCGCACGATCTCACGCGGCGCGTGAGCGCCAGCCCGGGAGCGCGCGAAGGCGACTTGAAGGTAATGGAAGCGCGCCTGCTGGCCATGTACCAGGTCGGACACACGCTGTTGTTGCACAACCGCATTTACCCGACCGACACCGAGGTGGTGCGTTAAACCTCAGACAGAGAATCGGTCGTATAGAATCAGGGTCCAAGTCACACACATCATTAACAGCGCAATGAACACCGCCGCCGAGCCCATATCCTTGGCGCGGCCGGTGAGTTCGTCCCAATCCTTGCCATCACGGTCTAATGTCGCCTCAACCGCTGAATTGAGTAGCTCGACAATCAGCACCACGAACACACAGCCTATGAGCAATGCGCGCTCCGCACCCGTGCGGCCCAGCCACAGCCCGAACGGCACAAGTACCAGCGTTAAAAGCAACTCCTGACGGAAGGCCGATTCATTCAGGTAGGCTGTTCGCAGGCCGGATAACGAGTAACCGAAAGCACGTATCACCCGGCCGCCATCAACAAGGCTCTGCCACAATTTTTTCATCAAGGGTATTTACCGTTTGCCTGCTGATAAATCAAGCACGCTCTTTACGTTAATGGAATTCGCAACACCGGCAACCCGTCCAAACCACTGATCACAGAACGTATGGTAGAGTTCCCGGAACCTGGTCAGGGCCGGTCTGTCATGCACAGCGAGTCGTTACTGTTTATCGTATTTCTGATCTTCACCGGCGCGGCGGTTATTGCGACGCTGGCGCTGTACGCACGCCAGGCTCTGATCGTGTCGTACATCGTGCTCGGCGTGGTGATGGGCCCATCGCTGCTCGGCTGGGTGACCGATGCCTCGCTCATCAAGGGCGTGGCCGATATCGGCATCATGTTCCTGCTGTTCCTGCTTGGTCTCAACATGCACCCGCAGAAGCTGTTCCGGCTGCTCGGTTCAACGACCCTGCTCACCGCGGCCAGTTCATTGGTGTTTGGCGGCATCGGCGTCGCGGCCGGATTCGCGCTCGGCTACACGCCCATCGAGTCAGTCATCGTCGGTGGCGGGCTGATGTTCTCCAGCACCATCGTCGGCCTGAAACTGCTACCGACCACGGTGCTGCACCACCGCCACACCGGCGAGATCATGATCAGCATCCTGCTGCTGCAAGATGTAATTGCCATTGTGCTGATGCTGTTCCTGCAGGCCGGCGGCGGCGAACGCATACTGCTCGCCAACATCGGCGGGCTGGCGCTGGCGCTGGTCGGCATCAGCGTGCTGGCGTACCTGGTGGAGCGCTATGTGCTGGTGCCGCTGATCGCGCGCTTCGACGTGATTCAGGAATACATCTTCCTGCTCGCCATCGGCTGGTGTCTTGGGCTGGCGGAGCTTTCCGTGTGGCTCGGGCTGTCGCGCGAGATCGGCGCGTTCATCGCCGGCGTGGCGCTCGCCTCCAGCAAGATTTCGCTGTTTATCGCCGAGAGCCTCAAGCCGCTGCGCGATTTCTTTCTCATCATCTTTTTCTTCTCGCTCGGCGCCGGACTCGACCTTGTGAAGCTGGTGGACGTGCTGCTGCCCGCCGTGCTGCTGGCGGCGGTACTGCTGGCGGTGAAGCCGTGGGTGTTCCGTGCGCTGCTGGTGCGCTCCGGCGAGACCAAACCGCGCGCCACCGAAATCGGCGTGCGCCTCGGGCAGAACAGCGAGTTCACGCTGTTGATCGCGGTGCTGGCGCTTCACAATGGCGTGATCCGCGACCAGGTAGCCTACTTGCTGGAACTCAGCACCATACTGACGATGATGGTGTCGATGTACCTGATCGTGTGGCGCTACCCGACACCGATCGCCATGCGCGACGAGCTGCGGCGTAACTGACACCCGGCGATCAGTCTGTAGCAAGGCTGGGTGGGAATTACCCTAATAACGGCTTTAACCGCAGATGAACGCAGATTAACGCAGATGAACCATGCCATTGATGCACCGCGGCCATTCACCCTTTTGGTAAACTGGCGAATACAGGCAGCGCATTGAATATCCGCGATTATCTGCGTTCATCTGCGGCTGACTGCTTTTTCTAGGGTCACTGGTATTGTGCGGACTTGATTTCCGCCTCGAAAAACGAGTCGGCCTGGGGCGTGTCGGCCCGCTTGGTGGCGCGCATGCGCACCGGAATGGTATAGCCACCGAACGTCTGCTCCTCGGTCAGCTGATCCCCAACCCACAGCACATAACCCGGTTTGCCATCCATACCCTCGGCATCCCAGCGTGGCATTTCGATGCGTTCAAGGCGGCCGTCCGGCGCCACTGAAATCAACAACGCGAGTTGTTCGCTGCCGACCTGCAGGTACACCCGGGCCGAGCGGGCGTCGATCGCCTCCCAGCGGGCACCGGCTTCGGGGAGCAGCGCGGACGGGAGCATCAGTGGCGCTTCCAGCGCCACACGACCGGCTGCCGATCGCGACACGTCCTCACCGCTCGCGCGCATGAGCGGAAACGCGTACCCCATAAACCAGTGCATCGCGCCCTCGCCGGCGACATAACGGTCGCTCCCGGTAATTTGCATGACTCCTTCTCCGACCGTGGCCCGCCAGATGAGGCCGTTGGGCACGGCCAGGATCTGGCGGGCCTGAAATGGCAGCTTGTCCGCGCCTGGCTTGAGGCCGATGCGCCCCTGCATCTCGACGACCACCGATCGCGCCAACCGTGTACCGGGAGCGATGGCGTGCCGCAAATAGCGTTGCGCCGGTTCCGGCAGCGTCGCAACCGACTCGGGGTCAAACAACGCCGTGCCGGGTGGCACGTGCAGCGTTTCCCACAGGCGTTCAATCTGGCGATCGTGCAGGATCCGCACGCTGCCAAGCACGACGGCCGTCGCAGCAAGGAGTAGCGCCAGGACAGCGAAAATACGAATGGCCATGTCACCTCTGTGCGGAACAGTCATTGCTCGTCAGGCCGGCCGTGCAGCTGGCCGCCAGGCAAATAACCGAAAAATCGTGATATGGGATTTTATACCCGGAGGTACCCAGACGAAATGATCTTCGACAATTACTACACCTTGGAGAAGTCGTGTTCCCTGTCGACCTGTGCGCCATCTCCTGCCATCCGCAAATCGAACCCGCTTCGGGCGCGCGCTGCAGCATTCCATCTGCGAGCACGCCGGGGACAAGACACGTCCCCGGCGTGCCCCCTAACGATGCTATGTCTGAGGCTTCCAGGTGAGATCGAGTTCGCGCGCCGCCTTGACGTCGTCGAGGCGCTTGACTGGCAGGGTGTGCGGCGCACCCTTCACCACGTCCGGTGTGGTGCGCGCCTCGTGCGCAATCGCTTCCATCGCCTGGATGAACCCATCCAGTTCTTCCTGGGTCTCGGTCTCGGTCGGTTCGATCAGGAAACATTCCGGAACGAGCAGCGGGAAATAGGTAGTCGGGGCGTGGTAGCCCTTGTCGAGCAGGCGTTTGGCGAAGTCCATGGCGCTGATGCCGGTTTCGTCCTTAAGTTTCTTGAGCGTGACAATGAACTCGTGTGTGGCGCGGCGTTTGGGGAAGGCCAGATCGAAACCGCGTTTCTTCAATTCCGCCAGCATGTAGTTGGCATTCAGCGTGGAGAACTCGGCAACTCGCTGCATGCCCTCGCGCCCCAGCAGGCGCGCGTAGATGTAGGCGCGCAACAGCACCCCGGCGTTGCCGAGGTGCGCCGACAGCCGACCGATGGTCTGCGGCTTGTCTTTCTCGGTAAGCAGGTAATAACTGCCGTCCTTATTGCGCTCCACCACCGGCACCGGCAGGAACGGCAGCAGCCGTTCGTTCACGCCCACCGGGCCGGCGCCCGGGCCGCCGCCGCCGTGCGGCGTGGAGAAGGTCTTGTGCAGGTTCATGTGGATCACATCGAAGCCCATGTCGCCCGGTTTGACCTTGCCGAGAATGGCGTTCAGGTTCGCGCCGTCGTAATACAACAGGCCGCCGGCGTCGTGCACCGCCTTCTGCACCTTTTGGATGTCCTTCTCGAACACACCGAGCGTGGACGGGTTGGTGAGCATCAGGCCGGCGGTGTGCGGGCCGACCGCGGCCCTGAGCAATTCGAGGTTGATGTCGCCGTTGGCGTCGGTCGGAATCTCGCGCACCGTGTAGCCGCACATCACCGCGGTCGCCGGGTTGGTACCGTGCGCCGCGTCCGGCACCAGAATCTCGGTGCGCGCCGTGTCGCCGCGCGCATCGTGGTAGGCGCGGATCATGGCGACGCCGGCGAATTCGCCCTGCGCGCCAGCCATGGGTGTGAGCGACACACCCTTCATGCCGGTGACTTCCTTCAGCATCTCCTGCAGCTCGTACATGCAGGCGAGAAAACCCTGGCCGGTGGATGCGGGCGCGGACGGATGCCGGCCGAGGAATTGCGGCAGCATCGCCAGTGAATTACAGGCGCGCGGGTTGTACTTCATGGTGCACGAACCAAGCGGATAGAACTGGGTGTCGATCGAGTAGTTCTTCTGCGACAGGCGCGTGTAGTGGCGCACCGTCTGCATTTCGGAAACTTCCGGCAGCAACGGGCGCTTGCTGCGCAACAGGTTGGCCGGGATGTCCTGCACCTCGGTCTTGGCAAGCGGCGCCTGCGAGGGATTGCGTCGGCCGGGCTGGGAGTGTTCGAAAATCAGCATAGTTGTCTACCTGTTGCTTGTTTACTTGAATTCCGCGGCTTCTACCTGGAGATAGGTGTGCGAAACCGATTCGCCGATGCGGGTATCGAGGTCCGGAAAATGCTGCTTGTGCCGGGCCATCACTTGTTTGGCCTGGGGCAGAATCTCGAAATCCGGTTTGCCTTCCTTGTACCCGGTCTCGACCACTTTCCACAGATCCTCGAAATAGGCACGCAGATAACTCACCGAGGCACCGGCAGCGACCGGACCGTGACCGGGAACGATTTTCACCGGCTTCAGCGCTTCCAGCTCCCTGAGAAACACGATCCACTGTGCGAGCCTGGAGTCGAAGGTGGCCGGCGCACGTTCGGTGTACAGCACATCGCCGCCGATCAGCAGCCTCTGCTGCGGCAGCCACACTACCAGGTCGCCCGGGGAATGCGCATCCTGCGACGGAATCAATTCGGCCTTGAGGTCACTGAAGGCAATGGCGACGCGCGCATCGTACACCTGGTTGGGTTTCACCACGCGCGAGGGACCGGTGGCGCCGTCGGTCATGCCGTCGAAGCGGGCCACCCAATCCTCACCTTCCTTCTCGATGCGCTGCTTCACCGAACTGGAGGAAATGATCTCAGCCTTGGTGTCGGCGAGCGCAGCGTTGCCCAACCAGTGGTCGCCATGGCCGTGGGTGTTGATAATCCAGCGCACCGGCTTGTCCGTGACCTTGGCGATCACCTGACGCAGCGCCTTGCCGATGGTCTCGGACGAGCCGGTGTCGATCACCAATACGCCGTCGCGCGTCACGACGAATGCGCTGTTTGAATTCCAGCCGCGGTTCTCGACGCTTGGAAAATCGCGTGCCGGCGTGACCACCGCATAGACATCGGGCGCCAGCTTTTCGGCACGCATCGGGTAATCGCCGACCGTGGCCGGTGCCGCGACCGTGGCAGCACTCACCAAACCGAACAGCATACCGAGAATCATGCGCATATCGTTTCTGTGGGACATGTCGTTCAACGCAGATAGATCCGATACACCCACAACAGCAGGAGCAACACGATGATGCCGGCGTACACCCCCCAGCCGCGGTTCTGCATCCACTGGTGAAAGTTCCAGCCGGGCACAAATGCATCGCGCAGACGCCCGAACCGGAACGGAAAAAACCGCGAGGTGTGCAGCACGTAGTCGTCCCACTGCTTGCCGAAACGGCCGCGCAGAAACTCTTCCTCGGAACGGATGGTGGTGTAATACACCCCGATGAAAATGCCGAACATCACCACTGCGGTCAGCACATCCGGCACCAGACAGATGATGCCGGCGAGCATGAACGCCGCGCCCAGATAGAGCGGATTGCGCGACAGCGCGTACGGCCCGGTGGTGGCCAGGGCCTTGGCCTTCTGGATGTAGCCGGCGGACCAGCTGCGCGTGAGCGCCCCGAGCACCAGCAGCGCGATGCCGGCCATGCCGAGTGCCGAGTCGAACGGCTCGACCGGGATCTTGCGGATCACAAAATTCACCACCACCATCAGCCAGAATGCGATCTGGCTGATGAGGATGCGATTGTGCTTGTTTAAAATCTGTTGCTCGGCCATTTTGGATGGTGCGTTCGTATACTACACCGGGGTTGGACTGAACAGTCGGGTGCGATCTACTTCAGCGCCGCCAGCGCCTGGTCGTAATTCGGCTCCTGCCGGATCTCCGGCACGAGCTCGGTGTACAGCACCTTGTCGTGCTCATCGATGACCACGATGGCGCGCGCCGTGATGCCCTGATACAGGCCGTCGAGCAGCAGAATGCCGTAGTCCTTGGCAAAGTGCCGGTCGCGCATCATCGACAGCGTCTTCACGTTGTGGGTGTTCTCGACACTGCAGAAGTGCTGTTGCGCGAACGGCAGGTCTGCCGACACCATGAGGATCACGGCATTCGGGTGCCTGGTTGCGTACTCATTGAACTTGCGGGTCGACAGGGCACAGGTCGGGGTGTCGATGCTCGGGAAGATATTGAGCAGCTTCTTTTTGCCCTTAAAATCGGCAAGCGACACGTCGTTCAGGTTGGCATCGGTGAGCCGGAAATCCGGCGCCTTGCTGCCGACGGCTGGCAGCTCGCCGATGGTGTGAACCGGGTTCCCGCGATGCGTAATGTCGGCCATGGTAAACCTCGTCGTGTGTCAGCTATTTCAGCGCGGCAAAGGCCTTGTCGTAGTCCGGCTCGACCGTGATCTCGGGCCCAAGTTGCGTGTACAACACCTTGTCGTTCTCATCGAGCACCAGCGTGCTGCGTGCGCACAGGCCCGCGATCGGGCTGTCGGTGAGCAGCACGCCGTAGTCCTTGGCGAAGTGGCGGTCGCGCATCATCGACAGCGTCACCACGTTCTTGAGGCCCTCGCCGGTACAAAAGCGACTCTGGGCGAATGGCAGATCGGCGGTTACCACCAGCACCACCACATCCGGGCGACTCTTCGCGAAATCGTTGAAGCGCTTGGTTGCGTCGGCACAGGTGCCGGTATCGAGTGAATGCGCGATGCTGAGCAGCTTCTTCTTGCCCTTGAAGTTCGCCAGTGACACTTCCGACAGATCGCCGGCGGTCAGCATGAAGTCCGGCGCTTTGCTTCCAACTTTGGGTAGCTCACCACTGGTGTGGGCGGGGGTTCCTTTGAACAGGACATTTGCCATGGCATTGTCTCCTTGTGTGTCAGGCGCTGGGGGTTACCTTCACGGCGCACGGCGGGTCAAGCCGGCGTTTACTGATAATACGTTCGAGCTGCAACGCATACTTCTCGAAATCGGCGCGGGTGCGGGTCTCGGTAGCGCACACCAGCATGCATTCGCCCAGCTCCGGGTAATCGTGCGTGAGACCGTAACCAGCGAGAATGCCCTGCCCTTCCATGGCGCGCAGCAGATCGGCGACCGGCATGTTCACGCGCACCACCGCCTCATGGAACACCGGGCGATCGAATACACGCTGCATGCCGTCTATCTTGGTGATGCCGCCGAGCAGCTCGTTGGTGTTGGCATGGCATTGCGCGGCAACGCGTTCCAGCCCCTCGGGACCGAGCAACGACATGTGTATGGTCGCGGCCGTGACCAGCAGGCCCTGGTTGGTGCAGATGTTGGAAGTCGCCTTGGAACGGCGGATGTGCTGCTCGCGCGCCTGCAGGGTGAGCGTGAAGCCCTGCTTGCCGTCCTTGTCCACGGTGCGACCGATGATGCGGCCCGGCATCTGGCGGACAAATTCTTGTTTGCAGGCCATGAAACCGAAATATGGCCCGCCCGAGGACAGCGGCACGCCAAGCGGCTGGCCGTCGCCGACCGCAACATCCGCGCCCTTGCTGCCCCACTCGCCCGGTGCCTTGAGCAGCGCGAGCGAAATCGGATTGACGCAGGCGATGGCGAGCAGGCCCTTGGCGTGTGCCCAGTCGGTGAGCGCGTCCACGTCTTCCAGCACGCCGAAGAAGTTCGGCTGCGGAATGACCAGCGCCGCACAGTCGTCGGTCACGCTCTTGTCGAGCGCGGCGATGCTGGTGTGCCCGCCCTTGCGGTCGTAATCCACCTCGATCAGCTCGATCTTCTGGTTCTTGACGATCGCGTGCACCACCTTGCGCCACACCGGGTGCACGGTGCGCGGCATGAGGATCTTGTGGCCCTTCTTGTGGGTACGCACCGCCATCAGCACCGCTTCGGCCAGCGCCGAGGCGCCGTCGTACAGCGAGGCATTCGACACATCCATTCCGGTGAGGCTGGCCATCATGGTCTGGTATTCATACAGCAATTGCAGCGTGCCCTGCGAGGCCTCGGCCTGGTACGGCGTGTACGCCGAATAAAACTCACCGCGCGTCACCAGCTGCCAGACCGCCGCCGGGATGTGGTGCTCATAGGCACCGGCGCCAAGGAAGTTGAGATAATGGCCGTCGGTCTCGGCGCGCTCCTGCATGAGGCGCGCGACATCCATCTCGCTCACGCCCTCCGGGATGGTCTTGAGCGCGGCACTGCGCAGCGCCGGAGGAATCTCGTCGAACAGGTTGTCGATCTTGCTGACGCCAATTGCCTTGAGCATGGCGGCGATGTCGGCTTCGGTGTGCGGAATAAACGGCATGGTTAAATCCTGTGAATGTTAATGCGCTTCCGACGCGACCAGCGCTTCGTACGCCTTGGCATCGAGCAACTTGTCGACATCGCCGGCGGCGCTCGGCTTGAGCTTGAACATCCAGGCGCCGTAGGCATCCTTGTTCACGCTCTCCGGTGTATCGCTGACCGCGGTGTTCACGGCGATCACTTCACCGGCGATCGGCGCGTACACATCCGAGGCGGCCTTGACCGACTCGACCACGCCGCATTCCTTGCCGGCGGTGACCTGCGTGCCGACCTTGGGCAACTCGACAAACACCATGTCTCCGAGCAGGCCCTGGGCGTGATCGGTAATACCAACCGCCACCGTGCCGTCGGCTTCCTTCTTCGCCCACTCGTGGCTTTTGGTGTAACGCAAATCGTTGGGGGTCTTGCTCATGGTGTCTCCTCTTAAATTACAGGCTTAAAGGCGAGCCACAGATAAACACAGATAACTGTCGATCTAATTCAGGGGCAGAATCTGCGTTCATCTGTGGCGCAATGATATTTCAACAGCATTACTCCAGACAGCTTTTGCCGTTGCGTACGAACGGATACTTTACGACCTTGGCCGTGAGACGCTTGCCGCGCACATCGACCTCGACGCGCGCACCGGGCGCGACACCGGCCGGGATACGTGCCAAAGCAATCGACTGGTTGAGGGTCGGCGAGAAGCTGCCGCTCATGATTTCGCCCTCGGCGGCTGTTCCCGACGTCGCCCTACCTCCGCCATCCCTGGCGTCGTCGCCCTGCGGGCAGAACACCTTCATGTGATTGCGCAGCACGCCCTTGTCCTCGAGCAGCAGCCCAACCAGCTGGCGCGGCACGCCCGTAGCCAGCTGCTTCTCCAGTGCCTCGCGGCCGATGAACTTGCGTTCCTTCGGCTCCAGCGCCACGGTCCAGGCGAGGCCCGATTCGAGCGGCGTGGTGGTTTCGTCCATGTCGCTGCCGTACAAATTCATGCCGGCCTCCAGACGCAGCGTGTCGCGCGCGCCCAGGCCGATGGGCTTGACCCCCGCCTCGCCCAGCATCTGCCAGGTGAACACAGCGGCCTTGGCGGGGAGAATGATCTCGAACCCGTCCTCACCGGTGTAGCCGGTGGTCGCGATCATCAACTCGCCGATGGTGACGCTGTGGAACGGCTTCAGTTTCCCCGCGGTCTCGCGCAGGTTCTCGCCGAGTGCCGCGTATACTTTCTCTTTCGCGTTCGGGCCCTGCACCGCGATCATGGCGAGATCGGGACGCTCCGTCATGGCCACACCGCCGAACTCCTTGGCGGCGGCCTGCATCCACGCCATGTCCTTGTCATGCGTGCCGGCATTCGAGACGATCCGGTACCAGGTGTCATTCATGTAATAAACAATCAGGTCGTCGATCACACCGCCCTTGGCATTCAACATGCAGGTGTAGAGCGCACGGCCCGGAGTCTTGAGCTTGTCGATGTTGTTGGCGAGCAGGGATTTCAGGAACTCGCGCACCTTCTCGCCCTTGAAGTCCGAGACCACCATGTGCGAGACATCGAACATGCCGGCGTCGCGCCGCACCTGATGATGCTCCTCGATCTGCGAGCCATAATGGATCGGCATGTCCCAGCCGCCAAAGTCGACCATCTTGGCGCCGAGTTCGACGTGCGTATCGTATAAAGGTGTTCTGTGACCCATGGTAATTGTCTTAGAGTGTGGTTTGTTCTTCTTCCGCATGGTACGAGGAGCGCACCAGCGGTCCGGCCTTGACCCAGCTGAAACCGAGAGCCTTGGCGGCGACTTCGTACTCGGCGAACTGTTCAGGGTGAATGTACTCGGTAACCGGCAGGTTGTCCGGTGATGGCCGTAGATACTGGCCGAGCGACAGGCGTGCCACGTTGTGCGCGCGCAGGTCGTGCAGCACCTGCATGACCTCCTCGCGGGTTTCGCCCAGGCCGAGCATGAGTGCCGACTTGGTTTCGACGCCTGGTATCAACGCGGCGCGTGTCAGCAGTTCCAGGCTGGTTTCATACTTCGCGCCCTTGCGCGCGCTGCGATACAGGCGCGGCACGGTTTCGACGTTATGTCCCCACACCAGGCGCGTGCGCGTGCCGCACATAGATGTGCCAATGCCGCGAGCGCTGGATGCGCAGGAGCGGCCGGTGGATGCTGGCGTCACGGCATCGAGCGCGGCACCGATGATGGCCACCGCCTCGTCCTGCTTGTGCTGGAAATCCGGCGTCAGGAATTCCACGCCGATATCCGCGTCGTGCGTGCGTAACGCGCGCAGGGTCTCGGCGAATATTTCCGCGCCGCCATTGGCCAGGTCGTCGCGGTTTACCGAGGTCAGCACGACGTATTTGAGTCCCATCTGCGCCACCGCCTGGGCGACGCGGCGCGGTTCATCGGCATCGAACCAGTCGGGCCGGCCGGTCTTCACCGAACAGAACCCGCAAGCGCGCGTGCAGGTGTCGCCGAGTAGCATGAAGGTGGCGGTGCCGCGGCTCCAGCACTCACCGCGGTTCGGGCAGCGCGCCTCTTCGCACACGGTGTTGAGCCGCTGGCCGTCGATCACCGCCGAGGTGCGCGCGAATTGCGCGTCATGCCCGAGCCGCACGCGAATCCACGCCGGCAGGCGCGCGGCATTCGGCGCGCGGACTTCACTGATCGGAATGGCGTTCTTGGTCATGAGTCCCGGTCTGTAAAGCGAAAAGGGGCGATGAATGCATGCATCCATCGCCCCTCTGTCCGTTAACCTGAGAGCTTGAGCCCCTTCGGTGGACGATCCCCAGTAAACTCGGGGCGTCGCTCTCCAGAGTCGATGACTGACCGCGCGGTCCTTTTGCCTGAGCGATTCCGGGCGGGTTGCGCCTTCGGCGCCGGGCCGGTGTTAGCCGGACCGGTCTCTCCCACGGGTCAAATCGAGGTCGGCATTCTACCCCCGGTGCCGGTTACCGCCAAGTTGTCCATCTGCACGGCCAATTGTCGATATCGGCGTACCTCAGAACCGGTTTTCGGGTCCGGATTTACGGCTGAATCACCGAGCATATGTGTGGTGAAAGAGCGTCACGACTTGTCAAATTTTGGCTTTACGCCTTCGTCGTGTGAGACATCGATGAAATGAAATAATTACCGTAACTGTCGGCAAGCCGACAAAGACAGACTGAAGCTATCGGCTGGCCAACACCAACTGCAGATTGGATGATCAAACGCCAATCAACAAAATGATTGCAGCTTGATGAATAATAAAAGAAACATCCCTTATTCCTCAGAAACAGGATGTTTCATGCGAAGCGGCGATTGCCGCTCGTCGCAGGGCGAGTACTGTGGCATACAACCTGCACTGAAACAGGTCACGAGAAACCGTCTGATATCTCGCGAAGCAACCAACGGGGGATAAACAAATGAGTTATCGAAAAGCGATGCACAAGCGAATCTTCGGGTGGCTCTCACTGGTTACGGCCATGGCACTCAACACGCCGGTTCAAGCCGATCTCACTTTTACATCGGCGCCACGCGACAGCGCGGAAAAAGAGCTTCAGATCTATCAGCCGGTGGTGGACCTGCTTACCAAGGCCACCGGCCAGAAGGTCCGGTTCCTGCACGGCGACAATTTTCTCGTCTACCAGAGCGAGATGCGCAAGGGTACGTACGACATCGTGTTCGACGGGCCGCACTTCGTAAGCTGGCGCATGGCCAAGCTCCAGCATGTGCCGCTGGTGAAATTCCCGGGTAACCTCGTGTTCGTCCTGGCGGTCAAAAAGGACCAGGCCAGGATCAACGGCCTCAAGGACATGGCCGGTCGCACCATGTGCGCGTTCCCGCCACCGAATCTCGCCACCCTCTCGGTGCAGTTTGAATTCGACAATCCCGCGCGCCAGCCGATGATCCTGGAATCCGAAACCTTCCCGCAATCCTACAAGAACATGGTGGCTGGCAAGTGTGCCGGCGCCATCCTGCAAAAAAAGCTGTTCGACGACCTCGATAAGGAAAAACAGCTCGCGAAAGTGCTTTTCACCAGCAAGCCGTATCCGAACCAGGCGTTCAGTGCCGGCCCGAAGGTCACCCCGGAAATGCGTGAGCGGATCGTGAAGGCGCTGCTGTCACCGGAAGGCGCGGCGGCCACCCAGAAGATGCGCGACATATACAAGGCCCAGAGCCTGGCCCCGGCCACGGTCGAGGAGTTTCAGGGGCTCGGCGTGCTGCTGCGCGACGTGTACGGCTTCGGCCTGTAAGAACGGTTCAGGTCAGCCGGAATTCGGCCACTACCGGAGCATGATCAGAGGGCCGCTCGTTTGCGCGCGGCCCTTTGTCTATCCGGCAGACACTGCAGACCTGACGCATCGCGGTACTGGCCAGGATGTGGTCGATGCGCAGTCCGTGGTTGCGCCGGAATCCCTGCATGCGGTAATCCCACCAGCTGAAGAGCTTCTCGGGTTGGTCGAACAGCCGGAAGGTATCGCACAATCCGAGCGACAGCAGTAGGCGGAAGGCGGCACGTTCCGGCTCACTGAAGAGCACGCGCCCTTCCCACTGCTTCGGGTCGTGCACGTCGCGCGGCTCGGGGGCAATGTTGAAGTCGCCGAGCACTACCAGTCGCGGGTGTACACTCAACTCCACCCGGACCCAGCCGGCGAGCTTCTCCAGCCAGTTGAGCTTGTAACGGTATTTGTCCGACTCCACGCTCTCGCCATTTGGCACGTACAGATTGATCACCCGCACGCCATTGAACGTGGCAGCGAGCACACGCCGCTGCGCGTCATCCAGACCGGGGATACCGGTCACGACGTTCTGCGCCGGCTCGCGACTGAGCAGGGCAACACCGTTATAAGTCTTCTGCCCCGTGTACACGGCATGGTAACCGGCCGCTTCAATCTCGGCGCGCGGGAAGTTCTCATCCACCAGTTTGGTTTCTTGCAACGCTAAAACATCCGGCTGCTCGGCCGCCAGCCACGCGAGCACCTGCGGCAGGCGCACGTTCAGGGAATTGACGTTCCAGCTGGCGATTTTCATGTGCGCGCAGGCGCGGAGGAAAATGCCGCCGCGTCCGTTTGGGAC
>Ga0209705_10000705_pt1 | contig 17461 bp, 13 predicted proteins | sample PPLLaktember2015_5_FD_187262 | JGI IMG/M metagenome (GOLD analysis project Ga0209705, IMG submission 187262) | Freshwater sediment microbial communities from Prairie Pothole Lake near Jamestown, North Dakota, USA - PPLs Lake P8 Core (1) Depth... | ecosystem: Environmental > Aquatic > Freshwater... | reverse complement strand
GCCGGGTCAGTGTGTACGGGCACGGTCGGCCAGCAGGCGCTGGGCGACCAGATGGACTACGTGCAGTGCGAACTGGGGATTCAGATAGTAGATGCTCTTGACCTGCTCGGAGTTGAGACAGAACAGGTCCACGTCGGTCTTGCAGCGCGCCGTGCAGGTGCGTTGATGATCGGGCGCGAACACGCCGATCTCGCCGAAGATGTCGCGCGGGCCCATCTCCACACCGATCTCCTCCAGTACCACCGTTCCGCGCTGGATGTAATACAGCTCGCGCCCGGGGTCGCCCTTGCGGAAAATGACGTCGCCCTTGGTTAAGCGGCGATGGGCCACGTGCGGCAGCAGCCAGTCCAGCACTTGGGCCCCGCGCTCGGCCTGCCGCATCTGTTGCGCGCGCACTTCCTCGAGGCGGCGTGCCAGGACGATGGCTTCGCCGCGCCGGTCCACGTTGAGCTTGCTGTAGATGGCCGACATGTGCAGCTTGACCGTGCCCTCGGTGATGTTGAGACGCGCAGCGATCTGCTTGTTGGACAGCCCGTCGGCCGCGAGCGACAGGACCTCCACCTGCTTGGGCGTGAGCTGACGGCTGCGGCCGGCCGCTTCGGGTTCCGCGCTGTCCGCACTGGCAGCCGGCTCGGCGCCAGCCTCCTCCTCATGGGCAAAGGCGCGCTGGCCGGGGAAGTGCGGCCGGTGTCCGGCACCCTCCAGGGCCAGGCGCAGCACCGACAGCATCTGGCTCTCGGTGTACAGGCGGGGGATGTAGGCCACGGCGCCGGCTCTGAGCACCTCGTCGATGCTGTCCGCATCGGTGGCGCTGCCCAGCACCACCACCGGAGAGTCTGGCACCTGGGTCGCAAAGCTGCGCACTGTGGCCAGGCGGTCGATACGCGGCGCGTCCAGGTCGATCAGGACCAGGCTGGGCGCGCTGTCCTGGCCCGACCTGAGCCGGGTGGCGCCGGGCAGGGCGTAGGCGACCTCGCAATGCTCGTCCAGCCGGCGGATGCAGGCGGTGAGCCAGTCGCGGGACAGACCCGCCGGCGTCACGAGCAGGAACGCGCGCGTCATCCCGGGGACAATCGACTGGGACAGGGCGCGTGTTTCACGCGGGCCTGCGGAGTGCAACGTAGCGGATAGCATAGTCTCTCCTCAGTGCAAAGGGACATGCCCATCTTTTCGATCCGCGGGCGATGACCCCCAGCGTAGGAGAAGGCTGGCTGCCCCGGTATACACCGAAGGTTATAGGGGAGGTTATAGGGGCCGGGCGGCCCGGGCGCGGCCGGGGTGCTCACTTGAGGGCGAGGTCTGCATGGCCGCCCTTCACCTGAGCGTCCGGCTTGTCGGCCGCGAGCTCAGGGGCGACCAGGAACACACGCTCCACGGCCACCTCGCCGCTGCGGGTAAGCGCCTCCTTGACCGCCTGGCCGCGCCGGTTGGCCAGTTGCACCAAGTCGTCGTCGCTCACCGTGGTGTTGGTCAGCATCAGCTTCTCCATCTCCTCGACCGGCAGATCCTTCTGCATGCCGATGAAGTTGCGCGGCTTGGGGAACTTGGCCTCCCGGTACGCACGGCGCAGGTACTTCTCGTACTCCTGCGGTTCGATCTTCACGTCGTCGACCGATTTCACCGCCTCGCCCTGCTTGACCAGGTCCTGGACCTTCTGCGCCTTGACCTGTTGCTCGAGGCGATAGCGCCGCAGGCCCTCGCGATCCGTCGGCGGATCCACGCGCGGGGTGATGTCGAGCTTCAGCCCCGGCCGGTCGACCAGGCCCCTCTCGAGCGTGGCGAGCTTCTCCTGCGCCCGTGCGGTGAGCACGGCCCGTCCGGGGTCGAACTGCACGTAGGATAGCTCCGTGCCGTCTCCACCGCCAGCCAGATTGGCGAGCAGCGCGAACGGGGCCGTGACCGCTTTGGTGATGAGATTGACGATGACACGGATGATCAATCCGCCGATGCTGAACTTCGGATCGTCCAGCGAGCCGCTGATCGGCAGGTTGACGTCGATGACACCGTTGCGGTCCTTCAGCAGCGCCACGGCCAGCAGGACGGGCAGCTTGGTGGCCTGCGGGCTTTCCACCTTGCCGCCGAAGGTGAGCTGGTCGAGCACTATCTGGTTGCTGGCAGTGAGCTTGCGGTTCTCGATCCTGTAGGCCACGTTGAAGGTGAGCTTGCCCTTCTCGATGGCATAGCCCACGTATTTCCCGGAGTAGGGCGTGAAGGGGCCCAGCTCGATGTCGCGCACGCTGGCTTTGAGGTCCAGGAACAGGTTGCGCACCAGCGGGTTGATCTTGCCGTGGATCTGCACCGGCGCGCTGCCGGCGAAGCGCCCGCGCAGATCGACGTCGGCGGCGGTGTCGAGCTGCGAAGACAGCCCGGTGACCGCTCCGCCGATCTCGGTGAGGTTGGCCGAGTAGTTGGGCTTGATGAACAGGTCGGTGAAGTTCACGTCGCCGCCCTGCAGCGTCACCTTGCCGATGCGGATCGGCGGTGGCGCAGCAGCGGCCGTCGACGGCGCCGTCGGTGCGGTGTCGGGCGCGGGTGCGGCTTTCTCGGCCACAACGGGTGCCGGGGCGCCTCGTCCGGACGGTGTGGTGGGGCTCTGGTTCTGCGGCTGCGGGGCTGGGCTCGGCGTGGCCTCCTGCTGCGGCCTGGCGAGGATGTTCTGCAGATTCAGCCGGCCCTCGGGATAGATGATGATGCGCGAGTAGAAGTCCGACATAGCCACCTGCTCGATTGCGAGCTGCATGGGATTGTGCTGGTACGCGACGCCGCCTGCGAACAGGGTGGTCCACTTCAGGAAGTCCTCGGACTTCGCCTTGTCCACCGACGCGAAATTGGTCAGCGTGACCTCGCCATCGAAGCTTACGGCCGGCTTGCCCTCAGCCGGTACGGCGAAGCTGGTGGCCCCGGTGACGGAAAGATCCGCACTGGTGATCAGGACGCTGACCTGGTCGGCGAAGTAGGGCTGCAGCGGGACCAGGCCGAAATCCTTCAAGTCGATCTTCAGATCGGCGCTCACCGGGTTGATCGCGAGCGGGCCCTTCACCGCCAGCGTGCCGGCCCGGTTCAGCCTGGCGAAGAGGTCGATGCGGCCTTTGCGGCCCTTCCGGTTGGACACTTCGGCTGCCCTGAGCGTCACGTCCTCGGCCACGATGCGCACCGGCTCCGGCGGAGTCAGGTCGGTGAACGCGATCTTCCATTTCTGTGCGTCGGTGCGGTTGAGCGTGATCAGCCAGGGCGTTCCCTGCCGGCCGTCGGTGGCAGCCTCCTTGGGTGCCGGGAGGATGCGCGTGACATTGATCGCACCGTCCGGGTCGCGGATGATGTTGAGGAAGCCCTCGCGCGTGCTGAACTGGCCGACGTTGAGCACCAGGGCGCGCAAGTCCACGCTGCCGTCGCGGATCTGCGCCGCCTTGGCGCGCAGGAAGCCCTCGTTTTCTCCGGGCTTGCGCAGGCGCAGCGACGCCAGCGACAAGTTGAAGGCAGTGAGCTTGAGGTCCGGCCCCTGGTCCGTTTGTGTGAAGGCGTAGCGTGTGGCGAGGTGGGCGACGCCCTCTTCGACCTTGTAGAGGATGTAGTCCTGGTAGTAGGGCTGATAGTCGGTGAGGCGGATGTGGTTTGCCTCGATGGCGCCCTCCGAGGCCAGCGGCGATAGCGTCAGCGAGCCAGCGTACTTCACCTGCTCGCCCAAGGCGGTGCTGAACGCAACCTCGGCCTGCGCCGGCCCGCTCTGCGGCATGGCGAACCCGCGCACGGTCGCCTCGATGCCTGACAGGTCGGTCTTGAAGCCCCTGTCCGGCACCAGGTCCTGCACGTGCACCTGTCCGTCGCTGATCCTGACCTCCGGCACCGACAGCTCGATCGGCTTGCCGGGCTGGCTCGCGGCGGGACCGGCTGGTCCCTCGCGCTGGGGCACCACCGCCAGCCAGTTCACGCCGCCGTCGCGGTCGCGCCGGACGAACACCTCGGGTGACTGCAGCGCGATGGTGCCGAACTCGTACTTGCGGCCGAACACGTCTATCGCGGTCACCGGCACGTCGATGCGCCGCAAGTTCAGCAGGGGCTGGCCGTCCAGCTCGGCGAGGCTGAACTGGTGCAAGTCCACGCTGCCTTTGACCAGGAGCACGGGCGGGCGGCTCTCGGAGCGCACGAAGGACACCGTCAGCTTGCTGTCCAGCAGCCCGGAGGGCACGCGGAACGCGAGGTCCAGCGGCACGTATTCCATGTAGCGCGGGATGTTGAGCCTCTCGATGTGGATGTCCACCGACGTCTCGAGGGTGTCCTTGAACGGCTTGGTGCGGCCCTGCAGGGAGAAGGGCGTCTCGTTCACGCGCGCCGAGAGCGCCGGCTGCACGTACTCCTCGACCCGGTAGGGCAGGCTGGACAGGAAGGGAATGGCGATGTTGATGTCGTGCACGCTGTGGCGCGCATGCTCGCGGCGGTCGTCGATCTCGATGCGGCCGTTGACGATCTGCACGTTGTTCAGCGAGAAGCGCGGCTCCTCGCCGGGCTCCTCGCTGGAAGAGGCCTTGGGCCTGGAGAACTTCTCGATCAGGTCGGAGAAGTTGTAGCTGCGCCCATCTGGATTGCGTACGACGTGCACGTACGGATTGGTGAGCTTCACCTCGCGCAGGATCGGCGCGCGCCGAAACAGCGACTCGGCCTGGAGGTTCAACCTCAATTCACTGAAGCTCGCGAACACTTCGGAGGCGCCGGGCTCCTTGACGCTGAATCCGTTCACCACGGCGACCATGCTGAAGGGATTCACGTCGATGTCCTCGATAGCGACTTGGCGCTCGAGCAGCTCGCTCAGTCCCTTGACCAGATAGGGCTTCGCCACCGGTGGCACGACGAAAAGCCCGACCGCTGTGAACAGGACGAGGACGATCGCGATTCCGAGGACGGTTCGCCAGAACAACAGACTACGGTGCGCTGGTCGCCGCGGCGTCGACGCGCCTGAAGACCTCCGCCGTGCGAGGGTGTGTTTCAGCTTTTCTAGCATGGCCCCACTTTCCGGCGCACGCGGCCAAAGAAGCCCCCCAGAGCTGCTTTCCTGCCTCGGCGTGCGGCGGGCGTGCTTACGGAATTTATCAGGAAGCGCGGGTTGATGCCGGGGTTTGTCGCAGGGTTGTTACGCGACGCGGCGCGTTGCGCACATCCGCCGCATCGAGCGGAGGCCACTGCGCTCCCTGCCCCGATGGCCGACCGGCTGCCTACCGCTCGCGGGACGGTCGTGCGACGTGGTGACGACAGGATGATGGCATGCCCGCCCAGCACATGCTTGGTGGACGGTCAAGCGCCAGGCTTTACCAGCGGGGAATCTGGGCTCTCACCGACGAAGGCGAGAGCCGGGTGCACGTGGCAGCATACCTGCTGCACATCTTGTTCGGTGAGTGCCGTGAAGGAGTCCTGATGCGCAGCGCCTCGGTTCGAGCTAGAACCGGAATCCAGCCGACGCGCCCCCCAGGCGCCAGGGAACCCGGGGGCCCGATATGCCAGGGCACCGGGTCGATTGCTTTGGGAATTGCAGGGCGGGAGCTCGCGCGCCCGCCCTGGGTCATTGCCCTTGGTACGGCGATGCCGTTACATCTGGCCGAATTTCTTCTTGGCCGCGTCGACGCACTTCTGCTGTTCGGCCTGGGGCAGCGACTCGCATTTCTTCAGCGCAGCCTGATACTCCTGCTCGCGCTGCTGCGGTTCGCCCGACTGTTCCGCCGCGAAGGCGAAGCCGCCCAGCGACAGAGCCAGTATGCCAGCGCCAAGGGTGGTGAAGAGCTTTTTCATGAGGTGTCTCCTTCGTTTCGGGTTACGAGAGCTGAATCATCCACCGCTCTGGCCGGCACGGCGCCCGGACGGATCCGATCGCAGCGACGAGCCGCATGGAAACCCCGCTGCCCGGCGCGGCTGACTCCGGCGGTGGCTGGCGCGTGGGTCGGTATGGAAGCAGCGGCAACCGGCAGCGCCGACTCCTGCCCGGTCGGGCCGGCGGGCAGGTGGCCTGGTGTGGCCTCCTGCCCGGTCTCCGGCGACGGCCATCCGGTGTCCGGCGGCATGACGCGTAGCGACTGCAGCTGCGTCTTGCCCCGTTCCGGAAAGTTGTGCCCCTTCGCATGACAGGACTCGCCGCAACGCCCGTGCCTGTGCGCGACACTCATCGGCTCAACGAGTTAGGCGTGCTGCGAGGCAGTGTATGTGTACGCTTTACCGAGTGGGCGTGTAAAGGCGCGCACTGCCCGGAAGTTCCCCGAACGGGTCAGTGGGAGCTCAGAGTGATTTCGCCGTAATAGGCAGTCGCTACCTCCCCGGTATTGTGGCTGCGGTCGCTTCGCGAAGCGCGCTTAACTTGGCTGCTCGTGCAGCCAAGTTAGCCTCCGCCGCAACACGCAGGAGTCTGGTTGCGGTCAATGTGATGCGGGGGATAACGTTATCGCCCCATAGTAGGCCACCGCGGACTCCTGCGTGTTGTCAGCGTCGGTCATGATGGCGATACCGGAGATCATGGGTGGTTCTTCGCCGAAGGCCTGCTTGTAGTCCTCAAGGACGTTGCGCTCGTGCTCGACCCACTGGCCGACGCGCGCAGGGCCGCTGTCCACCACGATCATGCGCACGCGGTCGGTGAAGGGATTGGGCACGATGGTGCCCAAAGGCGCCTTGCTCTCCCAGATGTAGTTCAGCCCAGAGTGCGGCGGGTATTCGCCATAGATCAGGTGCGCCGCCTCGTACTTGATGCGTTGTGACAGGCTGGCACGCCCGGGGTCGTAGGCAAAAGCCACGTAGATGCGGGCGGGGTAATCGTCGCCCTGCTTGCGCGTTACGTCGGCCTTGCTGAGCAGGTTCTCCACCTTCCAGCGCCAGCGCAGAAGCGCAGTCCGGCGCGGGTCGGCGTCGACCGGATGGATCAGGCCCGAGGCTGAACCGTTCGCCTCGGCTTTCATGACAAAGGTCTCACCGTCGCGTACGGTGGCGTAGCGTGTGTGCTGGCGAATGTCCTTGAAGGTGAGCGGACGCCAGCCGGCGGGCAGACCGTCCGTCCCGGGTGCCGACCAGTCGAAGCGAAGGACGCCATCCTGCTGCGCTAGGGCCACCTCGAGCGCCAGTGCTGCTGCAGCTATCCTCAGGAGAAAACGTCTACCGCCTGCTCGCCGGCTGAGCTTCATAACGCATCGGGTCCGCCAATAAGGGTGAATACCAGCCAGGTAGAATGAGTACGGGCTAACTCGCCCGTTTCCTGCAAGCTACGCTCCGTTGCGCTGGGAAACAACTCGCGGTACCGGTTTGCAGGCTAGAAACGGCCCCGATCTGCTTCGCACTCTCCGAGCTCAACCGCTCTACTGTAGGTTCATGGACACCCTCACCCACGCTCTCAGCGGCGCGCTCATCGCGCGTGCCGTCGCGCCGGCGCAGACGCGACCCGGCGCACCCACCACCCGTCAGCTCGTGATGGCCGGGACGGTCGCTGCCCTGTTTCCGGACACCGACATCCTCACGACGCTGGTCTCGCCGCTTACCTATCTCACCCTGCATCGCGGCGTGACGCATTCGTTTCCGCTGCTGCCCGTCTGGGCGGTGCTGCTGGCGTTGCTGATGGCGTTGACCACCCGCAAGCTCCCGGCCTGGCGCGGCTACGTGCTGGTGTGCGGACTGGGGGTCGGCATCCACATTCTCGGAGATTGGATCACATCGTTCGGCACGATGTTCCTGGCGCCGTTCTCCGACGCCCGCTTCGCGCTGGGCACGACCTTCATCATCGACCTCGTCTTCACCGGCATCATCCTCGCAGGGCTGTTCGCCTCGCTCCTGTGGCGCAAGTCCCGCATCCCGGCCACGGCAGCGCTGGTAGTGCTGTGCGCCTATGTCGGGATGCAGGGGTGGCTGCGCCAGCAGGCCATCGAGTTCGGCGAACGCTATGCCGTGGCGAACGGCCTGATCGGCGCGCAGGTCGACGCGCTGCCGCGCCCGCCGCTGCCGGGCAACTGGACTGTAGTCGTGTCGTCCGAGGAGGAGTACCGCTTTGCCCACATCAACCTGTGGCGCGACCGCGTGCCGAACGCCGTGCCCGATGCCGGCCTGATCGCGCGGATCCATGCGTCCTTCGCTCCGCCCGCCAACGCCGCATGGGAGGCGACCGCCCGCTTCGGTCTGAGCGAAGCCGACCGGGCGCTCGCGCTGGAGGCATGGGGCCAGAGACAGTTCGGCTTCTACCGCTGGTTCGCCGAGCTGCCGGCGCTGTACCGCATCGACCGCGGCAACCCCTCGACCTGCGTGTGGTTCCAGGACCTGCGCTTCCTCACGCCCGGGCGGGTGGCCGCACCGTTCCGCTACGGCCTGTGCCGGGAGACCGGGGGACCGTGGGGACTGTTCAAGCTGACCGGCGCGGGTTCGCCCGCGCCCTTGTGGTGATCGCGCCCGCCCCTCGCAGACAGGCGCGAGGCAAGGACACTCCCCTCCTGCCAGAGGAGGGGTGCCTGCGCAGCAGGCGGGGTGGTGGGAGCTGGCACTATCCCTGCGGCCACTGCTTGAGCAGTGCGCTGCCTTCGTCGAGCATGAACTTCTTGAAGGCTGCAGCCGCCGGCGACAGGCGCTTGGCTTCCAGGTGCACCACGTACCAGCGGCGCAGCACCGGCAGCCCTTCCACCTTCAGAAGGCAAAGCTGGCCGGCGGCCAGCTCCAGGCCGATGGTGTGCTCCGAGATGAACGCCACACCCATGCCTGCCATCACCGCCTGCTTGATCGTCTCGTTGCTGCTCATCTCCATGCCCACGCGCACGCGCACGCCCTGGTCCTGGAAGTAGTGCTCCATGGCCGAGCGCGTGCCCGAGCCCGGCTCGCGTACCAGGAAGGTCTCGCTCTCCAGTAAGCGCAGGGCAATGCGCTTGCGGGGCGAGAGCGGATGGTCGGGCGCTGCGATGATGGATAGCGGGTGGCGCGCGAACGCCACAGCGACGGTGTCCAGATGCCGTGGCGGCTGGCCCATGACGGCGATGTCGATCTCGTTCAGATCGAGCTGACGCACCACCGCCTCGCGGTTGTTTACCGCCAGCTTGAGCTCCACTTCCGGGTGGCTCCGCGCGAACTGTGCCAGAAGCTTCGGCGCGAAGTACTTGGCCGTACTCACCACGCCGATGCGCAGCAGGCCACCACGCAAGCCCCTTAATGCGGCGAATGCGTCGTCCGCCTCCTTCAGCGCGCGCAGCGCCTGGCGTGCGTAGCCCAGCAGCTCCTCGCCCGCCTGGGTCAAGTGCAGGCGCTTGCCCAGACGCTCGAACAGTGGCAATCCCGCACTGTGCTCGAGCTGGCGGATCTGCATCGAGATCGCCGGCTGGGTGAGATGCAACTGCGTCGAGGCACGCGAGAAACTCAGGCTGTCCGCGGCCGCGACGAATATCTGCAGCTGGCGCAGGGTAACGTTGCGCATGCCGGGCATCTATAAGCCCTCCTTATGCTGAGCGCTAGAAGAAGTGATTTTTCCTGATGACCGCTGCCTTGTACAGTGGGTCATGTCAGATCGGCAAACGAACCGGAGGAGTACAGGATGAACGAGATCGCCGCACCTGTTGCACTGCGACAAGCGAGCGAGCGCTATCGCTCGGGTGTGATGCCGTACAAGCAGATGGGTTACTGGGTTCCTGACTACGAGCCCAGGGACACCGACGTGCTGGCCCTGTTCCGCATCACCCCGCAGGAGGGTGTCGACCCCGAGGAGGCGGCGGCTGCCGTGGCGGGCGAGTCCTCGACGGCGACCTGGACAGTGGTCTGGACCGATCGGCTCACCGCGTGCGACTCGTACCGAGCGAAGGCCTACCGCGTCGACCCGGTGCCAGGCACCGGGCCGGGCACCAACGCGCCGCAGCAGTACTTCGCCTATATCGCCTACGACCTCGATCTGTTCGAGGAAGGCTCGATCGCCAACCTCACCGCCTCCATCATCGGTAACGTGTTCGGCTTCAAGCCGCTGAAGGCGCTGCGCCTGGAGGACATGCGCATCCCGGTGGCCTACCTGAAGACCTTCCAGGGGCCGCCCACCGGCATCGTCGTCGAGCGCGAGCGGCTGGACAAGTTCGGCCGTCCTCTGCTGGGCGCCACCACCAAGCCGAAGCTGGGCCTGTCGGGCAAGAACTATGGGCGCGTGGTGTACGAGGCGCTCAAGGGCGGGCTGGACTTCGTCAAGGACGACGAGAACATCAACTCGCAACCGTTCATGCACTGGCGCGATCGCTTCCTGTTCGTGATGGAAGCGGTAAACCGCGCGGCTGCGGACACCGGCGAGGTCAAGGGGCACTACCTCAACGTCACGGCTGCGACCATGGAGGACATGTACGAGCGCGCCGAGTTCGCCAAAGAGCTAGGCTCGGTGGTCGTCATGATCGACCTGGTGATTGGCTACACGGCCATTCAGAGCATGGCCAAGTGGGCACGGCGCAACGACATGATCCTGCACTTGCATCGTGCCGGACACAGTACGTACACGCGGCAGAAGACCCACGGCGTATCGTTCCGCGTCATCTCCAAGTGGATGCGCATGGCGGGGGTGGATCACATCCATTCCGGCACCGTGGTGGGCAAGCTCGAGGGCGATCCGAACGTCATCAAAGGGATCTACGACACGCTGCGGGAGCCGCACACTCCGGTGAACCTGCAGCACGGCCTGTTCTACGACCAGGATTGGGCGGGGCTGCGCAAGGTGATGCCGGTGGCTTCCGGTGGCATCCACGCCGGGCAGATGCATCAGCTCATCAGCTACCTGGGGGAGGATGTCGTGCTGCAGTTCGGCGGTGGCACCATCGGCCATCCCATGGGCATCCAGGCTGGTGCAACCGCCAACCGCGTCGCGCTGGAAGCCATGATCCTCGCGCGCAACGAAGGCCGCGACATCTGGAACGAAGGGCCGGAGATCCTGCAGCAGGCCGCACGTTCCTGCACGCCGCTCCAGGCTGCGCTGGACACCTGGAAGGACGTGACGTTCAACTACGAGTCGACCGACACGGTCGACTACGTTGCGACGCCTACTCCTGCTTGATTGTGAAGTTGAACCACAGAGGCACAGAGACACAGAGGAAAGCGGGGGCAAAGTCTCTTCCAATGACGCCGGCGATATCGACGCAGCGCCAACGAACCGTCGCTCGTCTACCCCAGTGCTCCGATTCGAATGTTCTCTGTGCCTGTGTGTCTCTGTGGTGAAGAGCTCTTAGGAGAAGCACCATGCGAGTTACCCAAGGAACGTTTTCCTTCCTGCCGGACCTGACCGACAAGCAGATCCGCGCGCAGATCGAGTACGCCCTCGCGCAGGGCTGGGCGCTGTCGGTGGAGTACACCGACGACCCGCACCCGCGCAACACCTATTGGGAGATGTGGGGCCAGCCCATGTTCGACCTGAAGGATGCCGCCGGCGTCCTGGCCGAAGTGCAGGCCTGCCGACGCGCGTTCCCGAAACACTACGTCAAGGTGAACGCGTTCGACTCCACCCGCGGCTGGGAGACGGTCCGGCTGTCCTTCATCGTCAACCGGCCGGCCGAGGAGCCGGGCTTCGCGCTGGAGCGGCAGGAGGTTGCCGGGCGCAACGTGCGCTACACCGTGCGCAGCTACGCCACGCAGCGTCCTTCCGGGCAGAGGTACTAGAGCAACGGCAACACCCAACGCTTCAGGCGCAGAGGACGCGCAGGACGCAGAGAAGAGATCGTCATCCCCGCGAAAGCGGGGATCCAGGAGTGCATGAGCAGCCTGGACTTTCGCGGAGCCCCTAGCGCCAGGCGGGTTCTCTCTGCGGCCCTCGGCGTTCTCTGCGCCTGAAGCGTTGAGATTGGATGAGTGAGGAGGAGAAAATGGACAAAGCCTACCGCATCGCACCGAGCATCCTCTCAGCCGACTTCGCCCGCCTGGGCGAGGAAGTCACCAGCGTCGTGCGCGCCGGTGCCGACCTGATCCACTTCGACGTGATGGACAACCACTACGTCCCCAACCTCACCTTCGGGGCGATGGTGTGCCAGGCAATCCGCCCGCTCACCCAGGCGGCGATCGACGTGCACCTGATGGTCAAGCCCGTCGACCGCATCGTGGCCGACTTCGCCCGCGCCGGCGCCGACATCATCACCTTCCATCCGGAGGCGAGCGAGCACATCCACCGCACCTGTGCGCTGGTTCGCGAGTACGGCTGTAAGGTCGGGCTCGCCTTCAATCCCGCCACGCCGCTGCACTACCTCGAGCATCTCATCGACTCGGTCGACTTGATCCTCATCATGTCGGTCAACCCGGGCTTCGGTGGCCAGAAGTTCATCCCCGGAGCGCTGACCAAGCTGCGCGCGGCGCGCCGCCGCATCGAGGCATCGGGGCGCGACATCTGGCTGGAGGTCGACGGCGGCATCAATGCCGATAACATCGGCGACGCGGCGCGGGCAGGTGCTGATACCTTCGTAGCCGGATCGGCCATCTACGGATCGGACGATTACGCCGCGACCATCGGCCGGATGCGCGCCCGCATCGCCCAGGGCGTCTCGCAGCCCGAGCCGCCCGTCGATCAGGTGCCGGAGCAGGCGCTGGCGAGGGTCTGAACGTGTCCGCGGCCATGGCTTCTGTCGCTGCTTCCGAGATCGCGCCCGCGCAGGTCGATCTGGCAGCTATCCTCGCGCAATCGCACGCGCAGGAGGTGCTCGACCGCCTGGACCGCGAGCTGATCGGACTCGAGCCGGTCAAGACGCGCATCCGGGAGATCGCCGCGCTGCTCGTGGTGGAGCGCGCGCGCAGCCAGCTGGGCCTGTCCACCGGTGCGCCGCCGCTGCACATGTCCTTCACCGGCAACCCGGGCACGGGCAAGACCACCGTAGCCATGCGCATGGCGGAGATTCTTCATAGGCTGGGCTATGTCCGCAAGGGCCACTTGGTGGCCGTCACCCGCGACGACCTGGTCGGGCAGTACGTCGGCCACACGGCGCCCAAGACCAAGGAAGTGCTGAAGCGGGCCATGGGCGGCGTGCTGTTCATCGACGAGGCCTACTATCTGTACCGGCCGGAGAACGAGCGCGACTACGGCCAGGAGGCGATCGAGATCCTGCTGCAGGTGATGGAGAACCAGCGCGACGACCTGGTGGTGATAGTGGCTGGCTACAAGGACCGCATGGAGACGTTCTTCCGCAGCAACCCGGGGCTGTCCTCGCGTATCGCACACCACATCGACTTCCCCGACTACACGCCTGAAGAGCTGCTCGCCATCGCCGACCTCATGCTCGAGCGCATGCAGTACCGCCTGAGCCGGGCGGCGCGTCAGGCGTTTACCGAGTACATCGCGCTGCGCCGACAACAGCCGCATTTCGCGAATGCACGCTCGGTGCGCAACGCGCTGGACCGCGCCCGCCTGCGCCAGGCCAGCCGCCTGTTCCGGGCGTCCGGTCCGGTGGGCCGCGAGCAGCTCATGACAATCGAAGAGCCGGACCTGCGCGCGAGCCGGGTGTTTGCCAGCGCGTTGGGAGCAAGACCCCCCTCTCCCCTTGCGGGACCCCTTGCGGGAGAGGGGGGAGGTGAGGGGTAGGCACGCAGCGCGCGTCACTGGCCTGGGGAGGGACAGAAAGTGCACCACGGAAGAACCACACTCAACAAATTCATCATCGAGGAGCAGCGTCGCGCGCCGGGCGCCACCGGCGAGTTCAGCGCGCTCCTCAACGATCTGGTCACCGCCTGCAAGGTTATCGCGCAGACCGTCTCGAGGGGAGCGCTCGCCGGAGTCCTGGGCAGCGCCGAGAGTGTAAACGTGCAGGGCGAAGAGCAGAAGAAGCTCGACGTCATCGCCAACGAGACCATGCTGCACTATTGCGAATGGGACGGGCACCTCGCTGGCATGGCCTCCGAGGAGCTGGACGAGCCCTACGCCATCCCGAGCGCCTACCCGCGTGGGAAATACCTGCTCGTCTTCGATCCCCTGGATGGTTCGTCCAACATCGACGTCAACATCTCGGTCGGAACCATCTTCTCCATCCTACGCTGCCCCGAGGGCGTCACGGAGCCGACTACCGCGGACTTCCTGCAGCCCGGTACCCGTCAGGTGTGTGCCGGCTACGCCATCTACGGCCCCGCGGCCATGCTCGTGCTCACCTTCGGCCGCGGTGTGCACGGCTTCACCCTGGACCGCGACGCCGGGGAGTTCGTCCTCACCCATCCCGACCTGCGCATCCCTACTGAGACGCGCGAGTTCGCCGTCAACGCCTCCAACGAGCGCTTCTGGGAGCCGCCGGTGCGGCGCTACGTCCAGGAATGCCTGGCCGGCCGCAACGGCCCCCGTGGCAAGGACTTCAACATGCGCTGGATCGCCTCCCTCGTGGCCGAGGTGCACCGCATCCTGATGCGCGGCGGCCTGTTCATGTACCCGCGCGACACCAAGGACCCGGCCAAGCGCGGCCGACTGCGCCTGCTGTACGAGGCCAATCCCATGGCCATGATCGTCGAGGCGGCCGGCGGCGCCGCCAGCACCGGGCGCCAGCGCATTCTCGACGTTCGGCCCGAGGCGCTGCACCAGCGCGTCCCGGTGATCCTCGGCTCCCGTGCGGAGGTGGAGCGTCTGGCGCGCTATCATCACGAGCACGACGAGGGCGTTGACCAGCCGTTCCAGTCGCCGCTGTTCAACACCCGCTCGCTGTTCACCCAGGCAGCGGTATAACCCGATGCAGCTACCTATGGCCCGCAGCACCGACCTCGACAACGAGTTCCCTCTTCCCTCGCCGGCGAGTTGAACGGAAAGGCCCCTCTCCCCTTGTGGCAGAGGGCAGGGTGAGGGGGGAAACGGGCAGTTCGCAACCGCTTTCGCAGCACGCCAAAGGAAAAGAGCCATGTCCACCAGACATCCGATCATCGCAGTCACCGGCTCGTCAGGTGCCGGCACGACCTCCGTGACGCGCACATTCCAGTGGATCTTCAACCGCGAAGGCATCAAGGCGGCCATCGTCGAGGGCGATGCCTTCCACCGTTACAACCGGGCCGAGATGAAAGCGGCGATGGCGGAGGCCACCAAACTGGGCAACGAGCATTTCAGCCACTTCGGGCCAGAGGCGAATCTGTTCGAGGAACTGGAGACCCTCTTCCGGGCTTACGCGGAGGACGGAACCGGGCGCGTGCGCAAGTACCTGCACGACGAGGCGGAAGCGATGCCGTTCAAGCAGGATCCCGGTGCGTTCACACCGTGGACCGAGGTTCCCGCCGACACCGACATGCTGTTCTACGAAGGGCTGCACGGCGGCATCGTCACCGACAAGGTCAATGTGGCCCAGCACGTCGATCTGCTTGTGGGCGTGGTGCCGATCATCAATCTGGAGTGGATCCAGAAGCTGCATCGCGACAAGGCCACGCGCGGCTACTCGACCGAGGCAGTGGTGGACACAATCCTGCGGCGCATGCCCGACTACGTGAACTACATCTGCCCGCAGTTTGCACGCACGCATATCAACTTCCAACGCGTGCCCACGGTAGACACCTCCAATCCGTTCATCGCACGCTACATCCCGACGGCCGACGAGAGTTTCGTGGTGATCCGCTTCGCCAACCCGAAGGGAATCGACTTCCCCTACCTGCTGACCATGATCCACGACTCCTTCATGTCGCGGCCGAACATCATCGTCGTCCCGGGCGGGAAGCTGGAGTTGGCGATGCAACTCATCCTTACACCGATGATCCTGCAGTTCATGGACAAGAAGAGGAGAGCCACGCGCGAAGCCGCTCTCGCGTGAGGAGTCTCTCCCCTCCCTGGAGAAGGAGGGGAAAGCTCTGGTGCCCACGCAGAGGGCGGAGTAGTCTCTCCCTCCGGTAGCTGGCAGGGTGGTGCCAAGCGAGGGGTGGTGTGCGCGGGTGCCTGCGAAGCAAGCGGACTGGTGGACGTAGTCTCTCCCCTCCTGCCCGAGGAGGGGTGGCACGCGTAGCGTGACGGGGTGGTGGGAGCCTGTCCGAGGAGGATGACCAGTCTTGCGAGATGGGCAGTACACTCCAACAATCGACGAACCGGTTTTCTCCCTCTCCCGTCGTGGGAGAGGGCAGGGGTGAGGGGGCGTTGAGGGGGCACCCTGTGCTCTTCATCCCAAGCTGACTATTCCTTACAGACCGGAGGCAACACATGGCTCTGATTTCACTTCGACAGCTTCTCGACCACGCCGCCGAGCACAGCTACGGCGTGCCCGCCTTCAACATCAACAACCTCGAGCAGATCCAGGCAATCATGCAGGCAGCTGCCGAGACCGACAGCCCGGTGATCCTGCAGGCCTCGGCGGGCGCGCGCAAGTATGCGGGCGAGCCTCTGCTGCGCCACATGGTGCTGGGCGCGGTCGAGATGTACCCGGACATCCCCATCGTCCTGCATCAGGACCACGGAGCGAGTCCAGCGGTTTGCCAGGCATCCATCCGTTCCGGCTTCAGCTCGGTGATGATGGACGGCTCCCTCAAGGAGGACATGAAGACGCCAGCGTCCTACGACTACAACGTCGAGGTCACACGCAAAGTGGTGGAGATGGCGCATGCCGTGGGGGTCTCGGTGGAAGGCGAGCTCGGCTGTTTGGGTTCGCTGGAGACGGGTCACGCCGCCGAGGAGGACGGTTCCGGCGCGAGCGGCAAGCTCACCCACGAAATGCTGCTCACCGACCCCGAGCAGGCGGCCGACTTCGTCCAGCGCACCCATGTCGACGCACTGGCAATCGCCATCGGCACCTCCCACGGCGCCTACAAGTTCACCCGCAAGCCCACCGGCGACATCCTCGCGATCGAGCGCATCAAGGAGATCCACGGCCGCATTCCCAGCACACACCTCGTGATGCACGGCTCCAGCTCGGTGCCGCAGGAATGGCTGCAGGTGATCCGTGAGTTCGGCGGCGAGATGAAAGAAACCTACGGCGTGCCGGTCGAGGAGATCCAGGAAGGCATCCGCCACGGCGTGCGCAAAGTCAACATCGACACCGACATCCGCCTTGCGATGACCGGAGCCATGCGTCGCAGTATGGCGAAGAACAAGAGCGAGTTCGACCCGCGCAAGTTCCTCAAGGAGGCCACTGCCGCCGCCCGCGACATCTGCAAGGCGCGCTTCGAGGCGTTCGGTACTGCGGGGCAGGCGAGCAAGATCAAGCCGATTCCGCTGGAGAAGTTGGCCGAGCGCTACCTCAAGGGCGAGCTGGATGCGGTCGTGACCAAGGTTCGCGCCGCGGCGTGATCGAAGCCAGCCACGACCTCCTGGCTACGAACCAGGGGGTCGTTGGGCAAAATCCTGCCGGGCGCGCCAATCTATCAACGGCTTGCAGAAATGCAGGCCGTTTTGTTGTGCGGTCGTGCTATGCGGGTGCTATTTCAGGAGGAGGGTTCGAAGCCCGTGAGGGAGCGCCGGAGCATACGGGGCGGCGACGCTACCGCTCGCTCGGCTCCACACATCCAGCGGACTACGTACACCGCGCCCGCCGCGGTTGAGCACGTGGGTGTAGATCAAATGTGCAGCTGCGCATTTGATCTATTGTGG
>Ga0209705_10000704_pt1 | contig 17479 bp, 17 predicted proteins | sample PPLLaktember2015_5_FD_187262 | JGI IMG/M metagenome (GOLD analysis project Ga0209705, IMG submission 187262) | Freshwater sediment microbial communities from Prairie Pothole Lake near Jamestown, North Dakota, USA - PPLs Lake P8 Core (1) Depth... | ecosystem: Environmental > Aquatic > Freshwater... | reverse complement strand
TCGGTCTCCACGAAGGTGTTTTAGGGGATGGAGAAGTCTGTTTGGCGACCCAGCCCAGAAATTTTAAAGGAAGGATGGGAAGCCCAAAATCGTTCATTTATCTTGGATCTCCTGCCGTTGCAGCCGCTACAGCGATCGAAGGCAAGATCGCTGATCCAAGAAAATATCTATGAGGAGGAGCCTGTGAAAGGCAAGGTGTGGAAGTTTGGCGATGCCATTAGCACAGACCATATCATCCCGGGTCGCTACTTCTATCTACGGTCCGATTTGCCTGAATTGTCAAAACATATTTTAGAATATGAGAGACCCGGGTTTTCTGAAATGGTCTCCACAGGTGATTTTATTGTGGCGGGTCATAATTTTGGCCTGGGTTCGAGTCGGGAACATGCTGCAATCGTCATCAAGATGAATGGCATTCAAGCTGTTTTAGCAAAAAGCTTTGCAAGGATTTTTTATCGGAATTGTTTTAATAGCGGGCTACCGGCTATCGCCTGTGATACAGAAAAGTTCAGGGAAGGAGATGAAATAGAGCTCTTCGTCGAAGAAGGTAAGATTTTCAACCACACGCAAAATGAAATGGTATTCTTCCCTGCTTTTTCGCCTGTGATGAAAAGGATTCTTAGTGATGGTGGACTGGTCGAACATGTTAAGAAGTATAAAGACTTAAAGTTGGTTTAACACTGCTAATCCCTTTTCACCTTTCTCCTCTCCCCTATGGGGAGAGGGATGCCTGCCTGCCGGTAGGCAGGGGGTGAGGGGAAGCGGAGGATACCATGGAATGGTTAAAGGCTTTTGGGAGTTTGATCGGGAGAATTCTCCTCGTCATCATTTTTCTCAATTCAGGGATTGGGAAGATTGGAAATTTCGAGGGAACAGCCCAGTACATGGCCAAATTTGGCATGCCGAATACGTCTTTTTTCCTGTTCGGTGCAATCGTCTTTGAATTGGTGGGCAGCGTCACGGTCATATTAGGATACTTTACCCGCCTCGGGGCTCTCCTGATCCTGATCTTCTTAATTCCTACCACTCTCATTTTCCATGCCAATTTTGCTGATCAAATCCAGATGATCATGTTCGTGAAGAATGTGAGCATGTTTGGAGGATGTCTCCTCCTCCTCTCTGCAGGACCAGGACGGCTAAGTTTAGATTATTTTTTAAGAGGCAAAAAAACATAGAAAAGAATTTTAACCCTTTGGAAATGTGGTGGAAAGCCTTTCGATTTCATTTCACCTCAGCCAGTTTTATGCCAGGAATATTGGGGGGGATGATCGCATGGAACAGTGATGAAAAATTTCTTCCCGGATATTTCCTGCTGGTGATCTTGGGCCTTGTCCTCAATCATATGGCTTTGAATATGACGGATGATTATTATGACTTCCGCCATCTGGTTGATGTATTTGCGACCGATGGGAAAAATCCTTATACAGGGGGGAGCGGACTCCTTTCTTCAGGTCTTATTCAACCTCGGAGGATGAGAGATGTTTTTATCATTTTTTACATCATTGCCATTGGGATTGGTGTTTTTCTGGGTATAACAAGAGGAGCCTTTATACTCCTCCTTCTGGCCATCGGTTTCTTCTGTGCCTATTTTTATACTGCTCCTCCCATCCGATTTGGTTATCGAGGTCTTGGCGAAATAGCGCAACTTCTCTGTTTTGGCCCAGGCATTGGCGTTGGAGCCTATTATGTCCAGGCCCAAAGACTTTCCTGGGAAGCTTTCTGGGGAACCCTCCCCTTTGGAATCATGCTCTTTTCCATGATAACGATTAATGAGATCCCCGATTATTTTGAGGACCGAAGGGGAGGGAAACTGAACCTGGTGGCTCGCTTCGGAAGAGAAGCAGGAGTCTGGTTATTTATCCTCAGCCTCTTTTCTGCTTATGGGGCAATCGTAGCGGGAGTGATCTTGGGAAGAATTCCTGCCCTCGGATTAATCTCTTTGTTGACCCTTCCGATTGCCCATAAGACCATTTCCATTCTAAGAGCTTATTATCGAGAGCCGGTCAAAACGGCTCCTGCCAATTTAGGAATGATCTGTAGTCATAATTTCACTGCTATCTTGCTCATTCTCGCTTACTTCATCGAGGGGTTTAAATCGGATGCGCTGGTCGCGTCCTTTTTACCATTGATCGTTTTAATCATTCTTTACATTCCCATTGCCAGACTGATTGGAAGGGCAGTCTTGTCGTCAACCCTGAAGGGTTGAGTTACAGTATTTGATTGAGTGTAGCTCAGGGCTTTAGCCCAGAAAGGAGGAAGCATGACAAAAGAAGAATTTTATCTGCTTGAATTCACTGGTTCGGAATGACCCCACTGCCACAAGATGGATCCTCTCGTGGAGAGGCTCGAAGACGAAGAAAGTGTCAAGGTTGCGCGCCTTGAAGTTTGGCACAATGAAGCCAATGCCAAGTTGATGAAGGACTATGACAAAGGGTATTGTGGTGGCGTCCCGTTTTTCTTTAATAAGAAAACGGGAAAGTGGGTCTGTGGTTCGGCCGATTATGAACGATTGAAAAAATGGGCGCTTGAATAATACCGGAACAATGGAGTAATGGAAGAATGGAAGAATGGGTTAGAAACGATTATGATCCATCTCTTTTACCCATTATTCCATCATTCCAATATTCCATCATTCCATTATGAAGGAGGTTCCAATGGGCTTGATGGAGGATTACCATCCCTTGAAAGGGAAGATGTTCCAGATGATGAAACCTGATGGAACGCTTTTGCCAGAGGCAAAGGCCCCCTTTACTGATCAGGAAACATTCGACCTCTACCAGAAAATGCTCTTCATCCGATTAGCGGATCAGAGAGCGTTGATGCTTCAGAGACAGGGTCGGATGGGAACTTATGCTCCCCTCTGGGGGCAGGAGGCCTGCCAGGTCGGGAGTACTGTGGTGCTTCAAAAAGGGGATTGGGTCTTTCCTGCTTTTAGAGAATTAGGAGCGGCCCTGATCATGGGGATTCCATTGAAAACCATTTTCCTCTACTGGATGGGCAATGAGGAAGGAAGTCGATCTCCAGAAGGGATTAATGTTCTACCTGTCTCAATTCCAGTGGGCACTCATCCACTTCATGCCGTAGGAGTGGCTTGGGCAGGGAAACTTAAGGGTGATAAAATCGTCACTGTTGCTTACTTTGGAGATGGTGCTACCTCTAAAGGTGATTTCCACGAAGCGATGAATTTTGCAGGTGTCTTTAAAGCCCCAGCCGTTTTCTTCTGTCAAAATAATCAATTCGCGATTTCCGTGCCGAGAAAAATTCAGACGGCATCCCAGACGATTGCTCAGAAGGCGATCGCCTATGGAATGGATGGAATTCAGGTAGATGGGAATGATCTCTTTGCCGTCTTTGCAGCGACTAAAGAAGCAGTAGAAAAAGCCCGCTCTGGAGAAGGTCCCACCCTGATTGAGGGAGTGACCTATCGTTTTGGGCCTCATACCACAGCAGACGATCCTACCAAATACCGGAAGGATCAGGAAATAGAGCCCTGGAAGCCGCTCGACCCAATGGTCAGGTTGAGGCTTTATCTCAAAGAGAAGGGACTCTGGAACGAGGAGATTGAACAACGACTCAGTGAAGAAGCTCAGAAAGAGATTGATCAAGTTGTCAAAGAGGCTGAAGCTGTTGCGTCTCCCAATGTAGAAGAAATTTTTAAATATGTCTATGCGGAAATGACACCGCAATTGAAGGAACAATTGGAATATTTGAAAGGGACTTTATAATCTAAATCCGAAGCACGAAATACGAAATTCGAAACAATTTCAAATTACCGAAAAACATAAAATTCAAAACGAAAGAACGAAGACCTTTTTGGAAATTTGGTCATTTGGATTTAGGATTTGTTTCGGATTGATTCCTGCGGAATGCTTCGCACGATATTCGGATTTCGAGTTTTTTAGGAACTTGTTTGAGTCTACTGGCAGATGGGGGATTGGGGTTAGAGGAGGTTCTGGTTATGGCTAAATTGAATATGGTGGAGGCGATCAATCTTGCTCTCCGAGAGGAGATGGAGAGAGATAAACGAGTGGTTGTTTTGGGTGAGGATGTGGGAAAAGAGGGGGGCGTCTTTCGTGTGACAGACGGGCTTCAAGAAAAATTTGGTGCGGAACGAGTCATTGATACACCGTTAGCGGAGTCAGGGATTGTCGGGACAGCCCTTGGGATGGCGATTTATGGAATTCGCCCCGTTGCAGAAATTCAATTCGATGGTTTTCTCTATCCCTGCCTTGATCAGATCACCAACCACATTGGTCGGATGCGAAACCGATCAAGAGGCAGGTTCACGTCTCCTTTGGTCATTAGGGTTCCTTATGGAGGTGGAATCCACGCACCCGAACATCACTCCGAAAGTCCTGAAGCTATTTTAGCTCATACTCCCGGTATAAAAGTTGTTATCCCCTCGACTCCCTCTGAAGCCAGAGGACTGTTGCTCTCTTCCATCCGTGATCCTGACCCTGTGCTCTTCTTGGAGCCCAAACGCATCTACCGGGCGATTCGTGAGGAGGTTCCCGAAGGGGACGACACCATTCCACTGGGTAAGGCGAGAATGGTTCAAGAGGGAAAGGATGTGACCATTATAGCTTGGGGGGCAATGGTGCGTGAAGCATTGAATGCTGCAGAGCAGTTGAATGGGGATAAAATAGAAGCCGAAATCATTGATCTTAGAACCATTTCACCCATGGATGTCGAGGCCATTGTCGCTTCGATTCGGAAGACAGGAAGAGGAGTCATCGTTCACGAGGCGCCAAAAACTTGCGGCTTGGGTGCGGAGATCATCGCTCTCATCAATGAGAAGGCGCTCCTTTCTCTTCAGGCACCCATTGAAAGGGTGACAGGGTTTGATATTCCTGTTCCTCTGCTGAAATCGGAGCACTATTATCTTCCCAATCCCAAAAGGATTGTGATGGCAGTAAAAAAGGTAATGAGTTTCTGAATGGAATGATGGAAAACCGGAATATTGGGTAAAAACCCATCATTCCATCATTCCAATATTCCATTATTCCAATTGTGTCGGAGGGTCTATGGCATTCGAGTTCAAATTTCCTGATATCGGAGAAGGCTTGACCGAAGGTGAGATTGTTCGATGGCTGGTTAAAGAAGGAGATGAGATCAAAGAGGGGCAACCCTTAGTCGAGGTAGAAACTGACAAGGCTCTTGCAGAGATTCCGTCGCCTAAAACCGGGGTCATTCTAAAGATACTGGCTAAGGAGAAGGAGATTGTAAAGGTTGGTCAGGTGATTGTGGTTTTTGGAGAGAAGGGAGAAACAGTTGCAGCCCCACCACCCAGGCCAAAATCAGTGGGTGTTGTGGGTGAACTGGAAGAGGCCCCCGAAGAAGCCCCTGCCGTTGCGGTGAAGACCGAATCAGTTAAGCCCGCCTTCGTCAGTGAACATGCTTTGGCAACACCGGCTGTTCGAGCTCTGGCAAAAGAATTGGGCGTTGATATCAATAAACTGCAAGCTACGGGACTTGAAGGCAGGGTTCTGGAAAAGGATGTGAGGCAGTTTGCAGAGGGGAAAGAAAAACCAGTCGAAGAGGTAAAGAAACCTACGAAGGTCAAAAAATATGATCTCTATGGATATGTAGAGCGTATTCCATTGAAGGGAGTTAGGCGATCCATTGCAAAGGCAATGGTGAAATCAAAATATACGGCGCCTCATGTGACGGCCATGGATGAGGCGGATGTGACGGCGCTTTGGAAGATCAGGGAGAAGGAAAAAAAAGCGGCCGAAAAGAAAGGAACCAAACTGACCATATTGCCCTTTATTATCAAGGCCGTGATCGCTGGCCTGAGTGAGCATCCCTATCTCAATGCCTCATTGGATGATGAGAAGGAGGAGATTATTCTGAAAAAGTATTTTAACATCGGCGTCGCTACCGATACTCCCGAAGGCCTAATGGTTCCCGTGGTGAAAAATGCTAAGGATAAGTCTATCCTCCAGCTTGCGCAAGAGTTAACCCAGTTGGCAGAGAAGGCACGAAACCGCACTATCGATCTCGCTGACCTAAAGGGGGGAACCTTTACCCTCTCCAACTACGGTGCATTAGGAGGAATTTACGCCACTCCGATCATTAATTATCCCGAAGTGGCCATTCTGGGCATCGGAAAAATCAAAGATACACCAGTGGTGAGAAATGGGGAGATAGTGGTTCGAAAAATTCTCAGCTTGGCCCTCTCCTTTGATCATCGGGTAGTCGATGGTGGAGAGGGAGCACGATTTCTCAATACGGTGATTGCCCGGCTTGAAGACCCGGACCTGATTCTTTTAGAGACCTAAATGCCTTTCCTCATTATTCATCATACGGCGATATGGCAGGGCTTTCACCCTGCCACTGCACCCTTTTTTAGTTTCCAATGAAATTGGGGCCCGTCTCCAAATTTCTTTATTGTGTTACTCCATCACTGGTTTTTAATTTCTCCGGTCCTGGGATCTCTATTTTTTGATTCGGATAAATGGTTTGAGCCCCCACCTGTTGATGGAGGGTAGAAGCGGGGAAGACAGGAAACAACCGGGTAGTGTTGGCCTTCTGTTCTGTGAGATGGTAGACGGGAAAGGAGATGTAAAGTGCCACGAAGAGAATGACTGCAAAGATCAAGGATAAAATAAACCACGGTCGCACACTTTTCCGTGGAGGCAGAACTGGCTGAGACAGCTCGGTCGGCTCGGGAGGAAGAAGGTTTTTCAGAAAATTTTCATATTGGAGAATTATATCATTCGGATTAAGGGAAAGATATTTGGCGTAACCCTTCAAGTACCCTTTCACATAAAGGGTATGGGGGAGAAACTCATACCTGTCTTCTTCAATGGCCCTGAGGTAGCACTCCTTTATCTTGGTGAAATTAGAGATATCCTCCAGTGGGATGCTCCGCGCCTCTCTTTCCCTTTTCAAAAAATTCCCCGGAGACTCCATCCTGGTTTCAACTGAAAGAATGTCCATCTTGTTATTTAGTAGGGTGTATTATTTAAGCATCAATATTGACATGATAAGTATTTGTCTATCACAAAGCAATTGCCGTGCCAAAGAATCAGAATCATAATGCATTGAAATTTATAAATGTTATGAGATCAAGGGGTTAATAAGAGACAAATTTGTGTCAAAATTTGGCTCTACAGTGACTATCTGTCACTTTGCTCTCGTTACGATCTTTTTTCCTAATGAGGTCACAGTCTATAGTATCTGTTGATATCTTCCATAATTTTATGATCAGATGTATTGTACCTTTGTTTTTTACTGTATTGCTTGTATCATTAATTGTAAAATCTTTTTGGGTTTCCTAAAAACAATCTACAGATAACAATTGCTTTTTGAGCCAACTTCTTTTATTTTGGTTTTAGGGAGGTGTTTCATGAATCGGGGGAGAGAAGGGATTGGTGATTTGTATCATCAAGAGACAAAGTACCGAAGAGAAACCATGCCACTCGGAGGCCTTGATTGGGCACATCAGCCTCCTCCCTATAAGGAAGTTGCTTATGCATTAAAGCATTTTCCCATTCGTCCTCCCGAGCAGAGGGAGGGATTATCCCTTTGGGAGGCAATTGCTCAAAGGCGCTCCATTAGGGAATTTTCCGATCAACCCATTGCCTTATCAGAACTCTCCCAGTTGATCTGGGCAACTCAAGGAATCACTTTGAGGGCTTGGGGATTTGAGTTCAGGGCTTCGCCCTCTGCCGGAGCACTTTATCCCATTGAGACTTATCTCGTCGTGAATCGAGTCAAAGAAATTCCACCAGGGCTCTATCATTACAATGTGAAGGAGGCCCAAATTATTCTTTTGAAAGAGGGCCATTTCGGTCCAGAGATTTGTCAAGCTGGATTGGGTCAGGAGATGCTTAAGGAGGGTTCGTGCATCTTTGTCTGGACAGCTATGGTTCAACGCTCGAAGTGGAAATATCGTGAGAGGGCATATCGTTACATCTATATGGACGCAGGACATATCGGACAGACCCTTTATTTGGCTGCCACAGCATTGAACCTTGGGTGCTGCACAGTGGGTGCCTTCTTCGATGAAGAGGTTGATCGTGTTATTGGTGTGGATGGAAAGAATGAAATTTCTGTCTACCTTGGAGTTGTGGGTCGCCCCCGGTGATCGGAAAATAAGTCAGGAGTTAGGTGTCCAGAGTTCGGAGTAAGATCTTAAAATTAACAGATACCCCGAACTACGAACGAATAACTCCGAGCTAATAAATAGTATGGATTTAATACAACAGGGTCAAAAAAAAGTACAATTTATAATTTATTGAATTTAATAGACTATTTTATGTGACCATTAGATCCCTTCTGATTAAATGTCAATTATTAGACATTATTAATTAATAGGAACTTTATTATCTTAAAATTCGTTTTTTTCCTATTTATCATGAACAAAATGTTTTAAAAAAATCAAGGAGTTAAAAAATTACACTTATAGAAACCATAAGAGTAGGATGGTATAGAAGTTGCTGTAATTAATTATTAGGAGGTGAGCTATGAATTTTAGAAAAAATTTATTTTCGATTGTTTTGATTTTTCTTTTTTTAGTTGGATGTGGTGGAATTCCTGTCCGTGAGGCCGTGAAGGTTGATCTTAACGTTCCGGTTGGCAGAATCGAAGGGAATCAATTTACAGGGATTCGCTTCCCATTTACTGTCTCGGCTCCAGCAGGTTGGAAGGTGACCACAGAGATTCCAAATTTCATGGAGGAATTGGGATATGAGAAACCTGGGTTAGAGGAATCAGAAGTATTTATTTTTAATCCTTCCACACAATCAAACATTCAGTTTGATCTCACACCAGCAGGCCGATATTCTAAGTTCAGCCAAGAATCAATCGAGTGGCTCACCACAGCGGCTACAGGAAGCTTTAAGGAGGAGTTACAAGAAGAACACGGGAAGGATATCCAGGCTGAAATCGGTCCCACAGAGCCCATTTCCTTAAAGGGTGTTCAATTCGCTGCAAAGAAATTTGCGACTTATACCATTAAAGGGGTAAAGCGGGAGCAGGGGTGGATTTATGGGTTTACAGAACCTTATCAGATTTTCATCCTCTATATGATATTGGAAAAAGAAGGGGCAAACGACCGTCAGGATTTAAAGAAGATTCTTGATTCCTTTGAGGTCATTCCTAAAAAATAGATCCTCTCTTTCTCCCTCCTTTATTGAATGGGGATCGGGAGGATCGAGAAAGGAGACATAAACCATGGCAACCAAACCGGCAACAAAAGTTTATAAATGTGAAACATGTGGATTGGTGACGACCGAGAAAGGTCATCTCTGTAGCCCTAAAGAGGTCAAGAAAGCCTACACCTGTGATTATTGCGGCATCACAGTTAGCGATCCAAGGCATGTTTGCAAACCGAAAGTCACAAAATTAAACTTTGTGTGTGATACGTGTGGTCGGGTGGCGGTGGGTAAAGAGGAATTGTGCCATCCTAAAAAGATAAAAAGTTAAAAAAAGTTAGTTCATCTCTTAAAATGCAGAAGAGTCCCTTCTTTAAAGGCCCCTCATCCCATTGGGTTTGAAGGGCCTTCAATTTTTGGATTCATCCTCATCTTCATTGATTTTTGTTAAAAAATTCATTATTTATTAGAGAAAGAAATTCTTAGAAATGATAGAGGATTGATATGGAAAAGGTGGAGCTGAAGAAAGGGATTTATTGGGTTGGAGCGATTGATTGGAATGTCAGAGATTTCCATGGTTATTCCACTCCTCTTGGAACGACATACAACGCCTATTTAATACTCGATGAAAAAAATGTTCTCGTGGACACGGTGAAGGCTCCATTCTATCTGGAGATGCTGGGGCGCATTTCAGAAATCATCGACCCCTCAAAAATTGATGTGGTTGTTTCAAACCATGTAGAGATGGACCACTCCGGTTCGCTCACTCAGATTGCCGAAAGGATTGGAAACCCAACCGTCATCACTTCTGAGAGAGGGCAGAAAGGCCTGATCAAACATTATAAGAAATCACTGAAATTCAAGACCGTAAAGAGTGGAGAAACATTTTCGATTGGGCATCGAACCCTCACCTTTGTGGAGGCACCCATGCTTCACTGGCCGGATAGTATGTTCACCTATATTAAAGAAGATCAGCTTCTCTTGCCAAACGATGCCTTTGGCCAGCACATTGCCTCTTGCAAGAGATTTGAAGATGAGGTGGGGAATGAGGTAATCTCACATGCTGCGAAATATTATGCGAATATCCTATGGCCTCTGGCGCCTTTGATTTTGAAAAAGGTGGAAGAGGTAGTGAAGATGGGGATTCCCATCGATATGATTGCCCCCAGCCATGGTCTGATCTGGAGAAAAGATCCCAACCGAATCATTCAGGCCTATGTGGATTGGAGCCAGGGGAAAGCGGGGGATAAAATCCTCGTTATCTACGATACGATGTGGGGGAGTACGGAAAGCATTGCCAAGGCTATCCTCAAAGGCCTATTTGAGGAGGGAATAGAAGCAAAGCTTCTCCATCTCCGATCCAATCATCGGAGCGACATCATCGAAGAGATGCTGGAGGCAAAAGGTGTCCTTTTGGGCTCACCCACTTTGAACAATGGGATGTTTCCAACAATGGGGGATTTTCTGACGTATATGAAAGGATTGAGACCGAAAGGGAAGGTCTTCGGCCTCTTCGGATCGCATGGATGGGGAGGGGGAGCGATCAAGGAAATGAGAAGAGCCCTCGAACAGGAGAAATTTGAGATTTGGGAGAAGGAGCTTCCTATACAATTTGTTCCGGACCCGGAAGAATTGAAGAGTGCAATTCAATTTGGAAAGGAATTCGCCCTTAAGGTTTTAGGCAAATAGCCCCTTGCGCAGGACGCATAGCATTGACGACTCGAAAATCCCATAGTCTTTTAGTTTATTGACTATACCGCTCAACGACTATCTGACTACTCGACCCCTTTATGCGCTATGCCCCATGCACTTTGCGATTTAGGTTACAGGGATGGCTGGAGAAATAGTTTCCTATAATCAGATTGTCCTCGACCATTTCAATCATCCGAGGAATATGGGTGAGATGGAGAACCCTGATGGCATCGGAGAAGCTCAAAATCCTGTCTGCGGTGATACGATGAGGCTCTTTATTAAAGTAGAGAAGGATCGGATCATCGATGCCAAATTTCTAACCTTTGGTTGTGGGGCCGCCATCGCTTCTTCGAGCATCACCACAGAGATCATTAAAGGAAAGAAAACTGAAGAGGTTCTCATGATTTCAGATCAAACGATCGCTGAGGCCCTCGGTGGACTTCCACACGCCAAGATCCATTGTTCTGTTTTGGCAGAGAAAGCCATCAGAGCCGCTGTCTTGGATTACAGGAAAAAGATATGCCTAAGATCACCCCCACCCCCACCCTCGCCTTCCCCCATAGAGGGGGAGGGAATTTGAAATTTCCCTCTGCGCCATGTTGGAGAGGTCAACAATGATCACCCTCTCCCCTGGGGGGAGAGGGTTGGGGTGAGGGGGCAAAGGTGTAGGAAGGAGATTAAATGACCGGAAAGGAAGCATTTCTCCGTCTTTTAAAAAACATGGTTCAAGAATCGCCTGCTGATCAGACCGAGGCCATCCTTTTGACGGAGGATTCTTCACTTACCCGTTTTGCTGACTCTGCTGTTCACCAACATGTAGCCGAGGTGAACCAAACGCTCATCCTCCGGGTGGTATGGGGGAAGAGGATCGCTGTCGTCACCACGAATACCTTTCAACCTTCTTCAATTAAGAAAATTCTTCAGAAAGCAAATTCCTTGGCCAAAGTTCAACATCCCAATGATGAATTCATCTCGTTGCCAGGACCAAGACCCATCCCCCGGATAGGAACCTTTTCTAAAAATATTAGGCGTCTTACCCCAAATGGGAAGGTCAAAACCATCAAAGACATCTTGACCCTTGTGAAAAAAGGGGGATTAAAGGCCTCTGGAGCCTTTTCGAATGGGGAAGTTGAGGTGGCCGTGGTCAATTCCCTTGGAGTGGATGCCTATCAGAAGTTTTCTGACCTGTTTCTCCATCTGATTGTCGAAAATGACAAGAGCTCCGGTTATGCAAGTTTTGTTTCCAGAGATCCCGATCAATTAAATGTTGATGCTTTAGCTCAGGAGGCCATCAGCAAGACATCGAAGGAAGAACCTTTTCAGATTGAACCAGGTGAGTATGAGGTGATTTTGGAGCCATACGCAGTGAGTGAGCTCTTGTCCTTTCTGGGCTATTTAGGTTTCCACGCACTGGCTGTTCAAGAAGGTCGAAGTTTTTTCTCCAATCGTTTTGGGGAAAAAATGGCAGATGAAAAGGTAACGATTTACGATGACGGATTGGACCCCGAAGGGTTGCAAGTGCCTTTTGACTTTGAAGGCATTCCAAAGAGGAAGGTCGTCTTTTTTGACAGAGGGGTGGCGAAAGAGGTGACGTATGATTCCTTTACAGGCGGGCGAGAGGGAAAGGAGTCTACGGGCCATGGCCTGATCGCCCCCAATACAGCAGGCCCTATTCCCATCAATCTTTTTATGAAAGCAGGAGAGTCCTCTCTGGAAGAGATGATCAGATCCGTTCGAAAAGGAATTTACGTGACCCGTTTTCATTATACCAATGTCGTCGAACCCATGAATACCGTCATCACGGGGATGACGCGGGATGGGACTTTTTTGATTGAAGAGGGAGAGATCAAAAGGCCGATTAAGAATCTGAGGTTTACAGAATCTATCTTGAAGGCTCTTTCCCAAGTGACCGCCATCTCAAGAGATCGAAAGGTTTGTTCTGAAGGAACGGTCTACTCCAGGCGTTTTGTTACAGGGACGGTTGTCCCTGCTATCAAAGTGGAAGGATTCAATTTTTCGGGCGTCTCTGCGTTATAGCGGTGAATTGTTAGCAATCTTTACCTCTATTGGCAGAAAATAACTTTAGTCACTTTAGGCACTCTTTAAAGAGGAGAGAAATGAAGGCATTTGTCGAGAACATTCTTGATGTGGCGAAGTTGAAGGGTGTGCCCTACGCGGACATTCGAATCGTTCGTCGCCAGAATGAAGAGATTGAAGTGAAGAACGGTAAAGTGGAGGCCTTAATCCACGATGAGGATGTTGGTTTTGGAATCAGAATCCTTTTCCAGGGGGCATGGGGATTTGCTTGTAGCTCAAAAGTGACGAAGAGGGAAATGGAGGCAGTGTTTGCCAAGGCGCTGAAGATTGCCAAGGCCAGCTCAAAGGTTAAAGGGATAGAGATCATGCTTCCATCTTCTTCTCCGGTCATCGATCAATATAGGACTCCTGTTTCTATTGATCCATTCGATATCGCTCCTGAAACGAAACTCAACCTTCTTCTCCATGCAGATGAGATCATTCGTAGAAATAAAAAGGTGAAGATCTCAGAGGCCTTTATGGGATCTTATAAGACAGAGAAGATATTCGCTTCCACAGAGGGTTCTTATGTTGACCAAGAAATTGTTGAATGCGGAGCAGGCATCGCCGCAACGGCCATCGAGGGGAGCGAGGTTCAGGTCAGATCCTATCCCAATTCTTTTCGGGGAAATTTCGCCACTCAGGGGTATGAATGGATTGAAAAGTTAGGTCTTCAAACTGAAGCGGAGAGAATGGCTGAGGAGGCTTCACAACTCCTTTCAGCAAAGCCCTGTCCTTCTAAAATTACAACATTGATATTGGATCATTCACAACTGGCGCTTCAGATTCACGAATCCATTGGACATCCCATTGAGCTGGATCGAATTTTGGGAACCGAGGCCAGCTATGCAGGCACCAGTTTTTTAAAACCTGAGATGGTGGGTCGTTTTAGATATGGTTCAGAATTAGTGAATATCTTTGCTGATGCTACCCAACCGGGCGGATTGGGAACTTTTGGTTATGATGATGAGGGGATAAAAGCCCAAAGAGTTCCCATCATTTTTAAAGGAATCTTAGCCAACCTTTTAACATCGAGGGAGACGGCCCACCATCTTGGGAAAGAAAGCAACGGGACGATGAGGGCGGATGGTTGGAATCGAATTCCCCTGATCCGGATGACAAACATCAATCTGGAGCCCGGAGATTGGACACTGGAGCAGATGATCGCGGATACGGAAGATGGGCTTTTTTTAACAACCAATCGAAGTTGGTCGATTGATGACAAGAGGATCAATTTTCAATTCGGGACTGAAATTGGCTGGGAGATCAAAGGGGGCAAACTGGGTGAGATGGTTAAAAATCCCACCTATACTGGGATTACTCCCAATTTCTGGAATTCCTGTGACGCCATTGCGAACAGAGATCACTGGCAGATGTGGGGAACACCTAATTGTGGGAAGGGAGAGCCTGGCCAAGTGGCTCATGTCGGGCATGGTGCCGCACCGGCCAGATTCAGGAATGTTCAAGTAGGAGTGATGAAATGAATATAGTCTCACGTTGCAAGTTGCAGGTTCCGAATAACAAGGTTCTGAGTGTGTATGTTACAAGCGTGTAACTTGGAACTCGTAACTATTTTTCTTTTTTGGTGACATCTTTGGCATAGCCTTCTCGAAAACCATCGGCCATCTTTTCGGAGACTTTTTTAGTGGCCTGAAAGATCTTTTTTAGACCTTCCTTAAATAAATCCTTCGCCTCTTCAAGTTCGTCTTCTTTTTCTTCTTTCATGATCTCTTATGTAATTTGCAGATTCATGGACTCCATGAGCTGAAAGCTCAAAACTAAAAGTTGAAAGCCGTAAAGAGCATTACGCCATGCTCATTGCGCTATGCTCCATGCCGATTTTATTTAGGGGGTGGGGGCAGCGTTTTCATCTTCTCGATCTGGGCTCTGATTCGTTGGGCTCTCTCACTATTCGGGTCGACTTTTAAATATTCTTCCCAGGCTTTGATCGCCCCATTGATATCTTGTTTATCGTGAAGGAGTACTATACCAATATTATAACGACTATTCGCATGCTTTGGATCGCTTTGAGCTGCTTTTTTGAACTCTTCAATCGCCCTGTCAAATTGCCTTAATTCTCTGTACATGATTCCCATATCCGTTCTGACGTCCGGGTTGTCGGGTTTTACTTTAAGATATTGACTGTACGCTTCAATGGCTTCTTTCGGTTGATGAGAATCGAAATAGAGATTTCCCAATTCCACCCAACCCGAAAGGTTTTTGGGGTCTTTCGTAACAATTTCCTTTAAGGTTTGGATTTTAGAATTTACTTCGATAGAATCACGACCGGGAGGAGCCGGCGCCGGAGCGCCCCGAGGAACCTTTTGAGGTTTTTGGACCATGGCATTCTTTTCAGTACTTTTTATTCCTTTAAGGATGGCGACCGTTGCGCCGCTGATGAACCCAATAAAAAATGCAATCACAACGAGCAGAATAACGGTCTCTTTTTTCATCACAAGCTTTCCCTCATTTTTGAAAATTTTAGCCTATATGAATGGATTAATCAAATGAAAGATGATTTTGAAGAAATTTCGGAAAGATTTAGACTCCTCCATTTAGATTTTCCATAAACTCCACAGGAAAATGATCGGGAGATGATAGAAAAACTTTTCACATTCAAGAGGGAATTAATTTGGAACTTTTAGGGAAAATACTTCTATTTTTGACTTTCGTTAATAACCATCTCCACTTGATGAGGAAGGAGTCACTGAGTTATCCTTAGCAATTAATCACGATAAGTGGAAGTATTCGCGTCCTTTTCCATTTCCTTTCTAACAAACTAAAACCTCCACACTTCGGGCAACACTTCATGAGGAAGTGATCAACTTCGTCATATCTTCCCATGTATCACTCGGTGTCGTCCGACTTGATTTTTTTTAGATTCCCAGACTGGATGATCGCCTTGTTCGTTGCTTTTTTAACTTCCAGATTCTCAGTATCAAACGTGAGAATATCTTTCCAGACAGAAATGGCTTGACTTAGGTTTCCAGATCGATAATGGTCGAGACCCTCTTCAAACAGGATCTTCCGGCAGTTCTCGATCCCTGTATCCAATAACCCGGCATTGTATGAAAGGTAGCGTTTAAGGTGGCTGAGCGAGGAGTAGTTTCTAAGGAGAATTCTGTAAGTTCTTCCCGCAGAAGCAAAATCTTTACGTTTAAAGTCAAGGTCTGCCTGCCCTTTGATTGACTCCAGGAGGCTTATATTGAGATTGCGCACCGTTGTATCCGAAGGGTATTGCTGGGTAAGACTTCTGTAGATATCGATCCCCTTCTGGAACTCTCCGCTTTTCAGAAAAGATTGGGCTTGCTTCTTCGCCTGAAGCATTCCGCTCATTCTAAGTCGCGCAGCTAAAAGGCTTTCTTTGAACGAAAGCAGGTTCGCAAAATCGCTGAATCGGGAAAAGTTCTTCAACAGCAGGTCATAGGTGATTTGGGCCTCGCCAAAATTCTCTCTGTCAAAGGCCTCGTCCCCCTGGACCTTCATCGATTCGATGGTTTCGATGTATTTTTTCAGCACCCCAGGTTCTTTAGGATATTTCTTGTACGCCAATTGGTATGTATCCAAGGCCTTCTGAAAATCGCCTGAGGTGAGTTTCTGTTGAGCTTCATCGATGGAACTCTTCACCTGTGTTCTCCTCACCCATCCGCATGAGGAAAGTGAAAAAAGTAAGAGGACTAAAAGGAAGATCAATACCCTGCGGAGACAGATCATCAATTCACCTATACCAGATAAGGGTATAACTCCGGGATGAAACGATTACAATGAAAGTAAATATGTAATACAGCCACGACTCCAAATTCATCTTACAAATATGAAAGGTGCTTGTGAGGATTTTTATCCAGCACTTCCCTCACTTTTCTTGCCAGCCCCTCCATTGTGAAAGGTTTTTGGATGTAATTTACTCCTTTTTCCAGAACTCCATGACGGACAATAGCATCATCGGTATAGCCCGACATATATAGAATCTTTATCTGAGGATAGAGAGGTTTCAAAAGTTTGGCTAACTCAGAGCCGCTCATTCCTGGCATTACGACATCGGCCAACATTAGATGGATTGGACTCCTACTCCTTTCACAAGCGACTAAGGCATCATCGCCATTAAAGGTTTCTAAAATCCTGTATCCCTGCCTCTCAAGAATTTTTCCAGCCAATTTTAGAACCTCCTCCTCATCCTCCACTATTAGAATCGTCTCGTTCCCGCGAGGAAGTTCTTCTTTCAAGACCTCTTGCCTTATATCCTCCAGAGGTTCATTCACTCTAGGAAGATAGATCTTGAATGTGGTGCCTTTCCCCTGTTCGCTATAAACCCAGATGTGTCCTTCGCTCTGTTTCACAATCCCGTAGGTCGTCGATAAACCCAATCCCGTCCCCTTCCCCTTCTCCTTAGTTGTAAAGAAGGGTTCAAAGATCCGCTCTCTGACTTCCGGAGTCATTCCCACCCCTGTGTCACTTACCGAGAACATAACATAGTGGCCATGTTTTACGTCAACATGACCTCGAGCATAAGATTCGTCCAACTCCACATTGGCCGTCTCGATAGTGAGTTTCCCTCCGGAGGGCATGGCATCCTTGGCATTGACGGCAAGATTCATGATCACCTGTTCAAT
>Ga0209705_10000701_pt1 | contig 17523 bp, 13 predicted proteins | sample PPLLaktember2015_5_FD_187262 | JGI IMG/M metagenome (GOLD analysis project Ga0209705, IMG submission 187262) | Freshwater sediment microbial communities from Prairie Pothole Lake near Jamestown, North Dakota, USA - PPLs Lake P8 Core (1) Depth... | ecosystem: Environmental > Aquatic > Freshwater... | reverse complement strand
ATATATTTTATAGGAAACAGACTGTCAAGCGCCATTTTCGGAGGTGGTACGGCGGTCCTAGCGCTTGGGCACGACCAAGGCCGCGAAAGAGTGGCCGAGCGATCCCGTTGTCCGGTCCTGGGCGTAGAAGTGAAGATAATAAGTGCCGGGGGGGACAGCCGCCATCGGGATCTCCAGCGTCAGGACCTCGTGAGGTCCCTTCGGGGCCCGGTCCAGCCGCGCGATCGTGACCGGGGACCGCTCCCCTGTCGCGGCGTTGACGAGATTAGCCGACACGGCGAGCTCCGTTTGCCCGGCGCCGGGATAGGCGCAGGGCATGACGACCTGAAGACTCCCCGCAGCCGCCGGGAGGCCGGCCAGGACGGGGGAGAAGAGCGCGCTGTCATAGGGATAGAGATCGGCCCAGAGGAATGCCGACTTGCCCTTCCCGCCCCCGGCGCTCACGAGCGAGCATCCGGTCCGTGGCTCCAGGACGAGCGGGGTCCCGAGGTCCAATCCCGTCACCAGGGGCTTGCCGATCGTCGCCTTGGCCGAGCCGACTGCGCTCATTCCCGAGTCCATGTCCCGGACGACCAGCCGGCAGGCGTATTCGCCCGGCTTGAGAATGGAGCCCGCCGCGAAGGCCATGTCGCGGCCCCGGATGGAGGCCGGATCGACCTCCTCCCGGACCATGTTGCTGATCTCGCCCCGGGCGTCGAAGAAGATGGCCACGAACTCGAGCCTCTGCCCGGAGAACTTGGCCGTGACCTCCCCGGGGAGCTTTGCTAAAACCGCAAGACGCGCGATCCCTTCCGCCGCGGAGGACAGCGCCGTCATGGGGACCTTGTCGGGCAGGCGCGACAGGGCCCGTTCGTTGAGGGCCAGGTCGAAGAGATGCAGCTGTCTCTCGAGGGTGGAGTACTCGCTGAAAGGTTTGGGATTGAAGTAGCCGGCCTGGGCCCGGACCTCGCAGCCCTTGCGCCCGACCTCGACCTTGATCTCGTGGAACTTGCCGTCCCAGCGCTCGCTGATGGGGTATCCCAGGACGTAGTAGGTCCCCGTCAGCGCCTGGACCTGGTCGAGGTTCTTTTCGTAGCGGTTGATGTTCGAGAAATACCTGCCTCCGGTCTGGTCCGACATCCGCTTCAGGTAATCGAGCCCGGTGGCCTTGTCGTCCTTGAAGAGACTTGTCGAATCGCTGAAGACGCCCTGGGTCGTGAGGACCGTGCGGCCGCCGGCTTCAAGTCCTATGGTGTCCCAGGCGAAGAGGTCGGTTCCTTTGGCCGACTCGCGGGTGTCGAAGGAGAAGAGCGCGCAACCCGCGGCCGCGAACTCCTTGGTCATGGCCTCGTTCAGGGACTTCAGGACGGAGTCGCCGATATCGAGACGGTTCGAGCCCCAGCTCCCGACCGGGGCTGTCTGGCTTGGATTCCCGGACTGCGCACCGTAGACGAGGGACGTCGGCAGCCCCGAAGAGAACATGATGAAGTGCTTCTGGCCGTCGACGAAGCGCATGGACTTGGCCAGGGCGGTCAGCCTCGTCATGTAGAGCTCGGCGATCCTCTTGGCTTCCTCCCGCTGGGCTTTGACTTCGTAGGCATAGCCGCTCGTCGAAAGGTTCGGATCGGGCCCGCCTTGGGCCCCTTCGCCGCTCGCCTTCGCATCGGTGGAGAGGGACGATCCGGCGACCCGCCAGTACCAGGACTCCATCTCGCTGGCCCGACCGGCGACGTCCTTGCTCCCGATCCCTTCGACGACCTCGCGGACCTTGGCCTTGTCCCGGGTCAGGTACTCGTGGACCGTGAGGCCCTTGAGCATGGAATAGCTGAGAATGCCGATCTCGTCGTCCGGCCGGACCTCCGAATCGAGGAAGTGCAGGGCGGCCGTCCTGGCCTTGACGATCCCCCGGGCGTTGTTGAAGGCGTAGTCGAAAAAGAAGAAGAACTTGCGCCCCGTCTGACGGAGAGCGGGCGCCGCCGGCGCGGCCGGTTCGGCTGTCCCCAGGTCGGGCTTCCCCTCTTCGGGTTCCCCGGCGGCGGCCCGGAGGATCCGCTTTTCAAAATCGGTCAGGGTCACCGGCTGGCCGTTGTCCGTGACCGTGAAATCGCTCATCGTCAGATCGGTGACGGGCTTGTCCTTCTTGTCCGTGACATAGACGTGGATGAGCTTGAGGACGACGGAGACCTCGTGCTGGATGGGTTTCATGGCCGCCTGCTCCGCCTGTGAGGCCTGCGGGGAGGATGCGGGGGCCGGGAATGGCGCGCGGATGAGCAGGAGCGCCAACACCCCGGCCAGAAAGAGTCTTTTGAGCACGTCGCGTTCCCGAACCAGTATTCTGCGCCTCGGCTTTCCCCAATGCAAGCCCTGTGCAATAAGCGGGCCAAGCGGGCCCGTCTCCGGATAGGAGGCCATGGCCCCTGACCGAACGCCATTTTGCCTTACATCGGGCCATACAAGAATTGTCCCCCTTTTTCGACCGGCTGGCGGGTGATGTCCTCCGATGAGGCCAGATCGACTCCGGCGTCAGCCAGAATTCAGGCGGGATGCCTGGCATAGTTTGTGCTAATATCATGCGGGAGCTAATTCATGAGGAAGGCCCTTGTCCTTCTCGGCCTGCTCGTCTTCATGCAGAGCGGTGTGCCGGCCGCATCCTCTCAAGAATCCCAGGCGCCCGCCAAACCCCTCCAATACGACGTGGCCGTGACCCTGAAGCTCATCCAGGTCTATGTCACCGACAAGGACGGGAAGCCGGTCCGCGACTTGACCAGCAAGGAATTCTCGCTCTTCGACAACGGCCGGCCCGTCACGATCTCGGCCTTCGAGCGGCATGATCTCGCCTCCGCTCCGACCGGCGGCGCCGCCCCGGTCCTGGAGTCGAGACCCGCGCCGGAGCCGGTCGAAACTCCGGCGCTGAACCGAAAATTCATCATCCTGTTCGATTTCGCCTTCAACACGGTGAGCGGCGTCAAAGCCAGCCTGGACGCCGCCCGCCATTTCCTCGACACGGAAGTCCAGCCGGAAGACGAGCTGGCTTTCATCTCTTATTCCATGCTGAAGGGCCTGAAGATCCACGAGTTCCTCACCAGGGACCACCCCAAGGTCAAGACGGCCCTGGCCGTGGTCAGCTCCAAGGACGTGGCCGGCCGGGCCGACGAGATCGAATTGCAGTACTGGCTCCATGTCCAGAATCCAGGGCTCGGGGTGATGTCCGCTCCCCCTGAGGGGATGGGAATGTCCGACCTTGAAATGTCCCGCCTCGATTCCATCCAACAGGCGGGCAATTATTTCCGGGCGCTGACCCGATTGGCCCAAGCCCTCCGTCTCGTCCAAGGACAGAAGAGCGTCCTGTTCTTCTCGAACGGCATCCCCAGCTCTCTCGTCAACGCCAGCCGCGGGGTGGGAACCTCGAGCTCCATCAGCGGCAGGCAGGAGGTCCACGGCGGCACGGCTCCCACCAAGGGCTCGACGTTCCAGGTCGGGAACTACGAATTGAGGCCTCTCCAGGAGGCCCTGTTCAAAGAATTCAGCGCTTCTGATTGCTCGATCTACGCGTTCGACACCCGCGAGTCCTCGAAGCTCCCGGCCCTCTTCGCCTTCGACGAGATGGCCTTCATGAACCGGCCGTCGGGCGGTCTGCTCAACGCCGATAGCGGCGGCATCTTCCGCGACGACAAGACGACGGGCATGGATTCATTGAAGAGCCTGTCGAAGCAGACGGGCGGGAAATACTATTCGAACATCATCCTCCACGAGAAGAACCTCGACGAGGTCTCGGCCGTCACCGGAGCCTATTATGTTCTCGGATATTCGATCTCCGCGGCGGCGGACGGCAAGTTCCACGACGTCAAGGTCGAGGTCAAGCGCACCGGCTGCCAGGTCCGGACCCAGCCCGGCTACTTCAATCCCAAGCCCTACCGGGAATACACGGATCTCGAAAAGAACATCCACCTCTTCGACCTGGCCCTCAACGAGCGTTCAGAATTCCAGGCGCCCAAACCGCTGCACGTCTCGGCCCTAGCCTATGACGGCGGGCAGGGGCCCAAAGTTAGGGCCCTGGCCCGGATCCCGGCCGGTTTGTGGGACGAGCTCAAGGGAGAGACCGTCGAGATCGTGGCCCTCTTCTTCGATGCCCAGGACTCTCTCGTGAGCCTGCAGCGGATCGCCCTGGCGGCCGCCGATCATCGCGGGAAAGCGCTCCTGTTCAGCGCCGGGGCGCCGGCCCGGCCCGGCCAGACCAAATGCCGCGTCGTCGTCCGGGACCTTGAGACCGGGCGGAGCGCGGTCGCCTCGACCTCGGTCCATACCCCTCCGCCGAACAGGCAGGCGCTCGCCGTCTTCTCGCCCCTGCCCCTCGTCGAGGGAGGCGGAGTCTTCCATCTCGAGGGTGTTGTCAAGGGCATGGCCGAGGACCCGCCCTGGCGGGTCCTCTATCCGTACGACGGCGCCGCCTTTACGCCCGTCGTCGGCGAGGAGGCCGTGAGCGCCGGAAAGCTGAGCGTGATCCTGCCGTACTCGGCCCCGGGCCTCGGCGTCGCCGATCTCGTCTTCAGCGCCAACCTCATCGATTCGAAGTCGGGCGCCAACCTGAACGTGCCGCTCGAGCTGCGGGAGTCGGCGTCGCGGGGGATGGTCGAGGCCCAGAAGCTCGAGCTCTCGCTCGCCGGCGTCCCCGACGGCCGATACACGCTTTATATCCATGTCGGCAACAAGGTCACCGGGCAGGTGGCCAGCGCTCGCGCCCCTCTCACGCTCAGCCGCTGATCCCGATCGTTCCCGGTCCCGGACGAAATCCTTGACCCCGCCCGCCGTCTTCTGTAGAGTGAGGCGCGGCCGGAGAAGATGAAAAGAGCCGAAGAGCTCGTTTTCGATTACATCGTCGTCGGGTCCGGCTTCGGCGGCAGCGTCGCGGCCATGCGGCTGGCCCAGAAGGGCTACGCGGTCGCCGTCGTCGAGGCGGGCCGGCGCTGGCATGCCGACGAATTCCCCCGCCGCAACTGGAACCTCCGAAAGTTCCTCTGGCTGCCCTCGATCGGCCTCTATGGCACCTGGCGGCTCCGTCTCCTGAACGGCGTCTTCATCTTGGCCGGCTCCGGCGTCGGCGGCGGCAGCCTCAATTTCGCCAACACCCTCTATGTGCCGTCCGACGTCTTCTTCGAGCGGCCGAGCGTCCGCCGGCTCGGCGGGAAGAGTGAGCTGCTGCCCTATTACGACCTGGCCGGCCGCATGCTCGGGGCCGTGCGCAATCCCGTCGAGACGCCTCAGGATGTCCTGATGAGGGAGACGGCGGCCGAGACCGGCCGCGACGGGACTTACCGCCTGACCTCGGTCGGCGTCTACTTCGGGAAGGAAGGCGAGCCGGCCGCCGATCCTTATTTCGAGGGAGAGGGACCGGACCGCATCGGCTGCGAGCTCTGCGGCGAGTGCATGACCGGCTGCCGCAAGGACGCCAAGAACAGCCTGGACAAGAACTATCTCTATTTCGCCGAGAAGTTCGGGGCCCGGGTCTTCGCCGAGAACCGGGTCGTCGACATCGAGCCGCTCGGTCCGGGAGCGAGCGAGGGCTATCGGCTCCGGACGAGGAAGACGACCGGGCTCCTGCGCGGGCGCCGCGGCCTCGCCTTCCGGACTAGGGGCCTCGTCATCGCCGCCGGCACGCTGGGCACGAACACGCTGCTCCTCGACCTGAAGCGCAAGGGCCGGCTCGCCGGTCTGTCCGAGCATCTCGGGCGCTACACCCGGACCAACAGCGAGACCCTGCTCGGCGTGAGGTCGCTCGCTCCCGGCGCCGACTACAGCCGCGGCGTGGCCATCACCTCGAGCGTCCATCCCGACGACGACACCCACCTCGAGCCCGTCCGCTTCGGCAAGGGCCACGACGCCATGGTCGCGCTCGTCGCCGCCCTGACCGACGGGGGGAAGCGAACGCCGCGGGTGCTGCGCTGGCTGGGGAACGAGCTCCGGCATCCCATCAGGCACCTGCGGATGCGCAAGCCCCCGGGCTGGGCCAAGGAGACGATCATCCTGCTGGTCATGCAAACGGTCGACAACTATTTCCACCTGAGCCGCCGCCGGCCGTGGTTCTTCCCCTTTCTGAGGATCCTCGCTTCCGAGCCGGGCACGGACCGCCGGAATCCCACCTGGCTTCCGGCGGGGAACGACTTCGGCCGGAGGATGGCCCGGCGGATCGGCGGCGTCGCTGCGAACGTCGTCAGCGAGGTCACGGTCAACGCCCCCATCACGGCCCACATCCTGGGCGGGTGCTCGTTCGGCCCGACGCCGGAGGAAGGCGTCATCGACGAACGGAACCGGGTCAAGGGCTATGCCAACATGATCGTCTGCGACGGGTCGCAGATCCCGGAGAATCTCGGGGTCAATCCGGCCCTGTCGATCACCGCCTTCGCCGAGCGGGCCTTGTCGTTCGTCCCTCCGAAGAAGCCGGTCCGCCTTCTGGCCGCCGAGAGGACGTGGGGAGTGGAGGGCCTGCTTACTCGAGCTCCCGAGCCGCCCTCTTCATGAGGGCTGTCGCGGCGCCCCCGGCCGGTTCCGGCCAGCGGATGTCCTTGGCGCTCCGGATGACGGCCCGGGAATCGGTGACCGGGGGAGGAAAGGGCCGGCCGCCCGCTGCCCAAGCGTCCCAGGTGTCCAGGAGGTATTCGAGGGACCGGACGGCCAGCTCCGTCGCCTTGATGGCTTCGCCGGAAGCGGCCGCGAACCCGGCCGCTTCGCGCTCGAGCGCCGCGAGCAGGCCGTCGACATCGGGCGGGACGTCGCCCCTGACGTAGTCCTTGCGGAAGCTCGCGGCGAGGTCTTCGATGCGCCGGGCCGATTGCCAGATCTCGCGCATCCGAAGACGGATGAGGGCCGCGGCGGCCCCGGTTCGGGCCTTAGCCTGTTCGAACCGGGTCCGATCGCCGGGGGACCCCAGCGCCGCCTTTTTTCGCAGCCCCTCGAGCCGGCCGAGAGAGCCCTCGATCTCGCTCCAGAGCCCGTCGATATCCCTCGCGGCCCAGCGGCAGAACGGTCCGTGATAGCCGATCTCGGCCGTGAAGGCCCTGAGCTCGTCCCATTGGACGGCCCGCCGCCCGGCGTTGAACTCCGCCTGGACCCGGGCGACGAGGGCGTCGTCCATCCCGGCGTGCATGCCCTCGTGCATGAGGCCGCCGGCGAGCATGTGATAATCCTCCTCGCGAAGCTCTTCGAGCAGGCGGGCGTACGGGCGCTCCCCCAGGGCCTTGCGGAGCTCGCGATGGGGCCTGTCTTCGCGGAAACAGGCTTCGAGCCGCCCCGTCTTCTCCCGGAAAGCGGAGGCCTCGAGCCCGTTCGCCGCGGCGAGCATCCGGCCGTATTCCTCGACGATCGATCCCGGGACGAAGGTCCGGCGGTTCTGGACGCAGAGCGTCAGGTAGTCCGATTCGTGGATCTCCATGAACAGCCGGCCGCCGGCGTCGAAGCCGTGGGTCATGAAGTAGGTCCCGGGGCGGACGAGGTAGGTGTGGCCGGGAAAGTACCGCCGGGCCCTTTCCCAGGCGCCGCCGTAGCCGAGAGCGGTCCAGTCCGGGGCGGCGAACCCGTCGCGCATGGAGTAGAACCGCGAGTCGAGGACGGTCCGGACGACCTCACGGGCGGGGTCGGTCGAAGGGATATCCTTGAAGAGGGTCCTTTCGAGCCCCGGCCGGCCCGCGCCGGCGAGGGCCGCCAGCACGCACAGGAGCGTAGCCGGGAGGACTCGCGGCGTACGGACGTGCGGCTTCACGCGGTGTCTGGGAGGCTCGCTCGGCCCTGGACGTGGACCCCGGGCGGGCGTTCGGGCCGGAAGGAAATGAACGATCGTTTCGCGGTCGTCTTCAGGACGTTTCCCGTTCGGGATCGTCCGGGTTGGGAGGGGCCGCGGGGGCTTCATCGGGCGAGAACACTTCGGGCTCCCCCTCGGGGTTGGCCAGCTTGGCCAGCTTCCGCTGCCGCTTCTCTTCCTGTTTCTTAAGTCTTTTCAGCTCTTTGGTTCTTTTTTCACTCTTGAAAGCTCTGTTACCTCTACCCACCAGACCTCCTTGTTCCGGATTTTCGCCCTTATCATACAGAGAAACTCCCGGGCCTTCAAGCCTTCCGCGCACAGAGGGACAGACCCCGCTATCGCCGGACTCGCTTCCTTTGCTATAATCCGGTCATGGCAGAGCTCCAGGGGACCGACGTCTTCTTCCGCCGCTGGGACGCCGGGCCCGACCCGGCCACGCCCAAGGCCGTCCTCCTTCTCGTTCACGGCCTCGGCGCTCACTCGGCCCGCTGGGATTTCCTGGCCGGGTACTTCGCCGGCCGCGGCTACGCTTCCTACGCGATCGAGCTCCGCGGCTTCGGCCGGACCCCGGAGCGGCCGCGCGGCCACATCGGCTCGTTCAAGGTCTGGGGCCGCGACATCCTGGCCCTGCGGGAGACGATCGGACGCGACTTTCCGGGGAGGAAGGTCTTCCTCGTCGGCGAGAGCATGGGCGGGCTCATCGCCTACGACACGGCCGGCCGCGATCCCGGGGCGTTCGCCGGGGCGATCCTTATTGCTCCGGCCTTCAAGAACGGGATGAAATTCCCCCTGAGCGCTTACGTCAAGCTGGTCCTCATCACGCCGTTCAACCCGCGACTCATGATCGACCTTCCCTTCACCTCGAAGATGACCACCCGCGACCCGGACTACGCCGCGGTCATGGACGCGAATCCGGACGAGCTCCGGGTCGCGAGCATCGGGCTCCTGGGCGGATTCCTGCCGGTCCAGGCCCGAGCCGGGCGCCTGGCCAAGCGATTCGCGGTCCCGTCGCTCTTCCTCATCCCCGGCGTGGACCGTCTCGTCGACGAGAACGGCGCCCGGAAGATCTTCAAGAGAATCGCGGCTGCCGACAAGACGCTCATCGAATACCCGGAGATGTTCCACGCGCTCTATATCGACCTCGACCGCGAGAAGGTTTTCCGCGACATCCTCGACTGGACAGGGAAGCGGGCCTGACGTGAGCCACATCCTGGCCATCGATCAAGGGACGACCGGAAGCCGGGCCATCGTCTTCGACCGGCGCGGCCGGGCCGTCTCATCGGCCTACGAGGAGTTCCCGCAGTACTTCCCGAAGCCCGGCTGGGTCGAGCACGACCCCGAGGAGATCTGGCGAAGCGTTTACCGGACGATCCAGAAAGCCCTGGAGAGCGTCCCCGGGAGATCGATCGCCGCCGTGGGTATCACCAACCAGCGCGAGACGACCGTCATTTGGGACCGGAAGACGGGGCGGCCCGTGGCCAGGGCTATCGTCTGGCAGTGCCGCCGCACCGCCGGCCGGTGCCGCGAGCTGGCCGCCAGGCCTGGGCTGAGCCGGCTCATCCGAAAAAAGACCGGGCTCCCGATCGACGCCTATTTCTCGGCCACCAAGGCCGAGTGGATCCTCGACCGCGGCGGTCTTCGCGAGCGGGCCGGGCGCGGGCGGCTGGCCTTCGGTACGACCGACGCCTGGGTCCTGTGGAAGCTCACCGGAGGGGCGAGCCACGCCACGGACCCGACCAACGCCTCGCGGACGATGCTCTACAACATCCGCAGGCTCGATTGGGACGACGACCTCCTCGAGCTCTTCGGCGTTCCCGCCTCGATGCTGCCGGAGGTCCTGCCGTCGTCGGGCGAGTTCGGGCGGACCGCCAGGCTGGGGAAGCTTCCCGCGGGCGTCCCCGTCATGGGCATCGCCGGCGACCAACAGGCGGCCCTTTTCGGCCAGGCCGGGTTCCGGCCCGGGGCGATCAAGAACACCTACGGGACGGGCTCGTTCATCCTGCTCAACACGGGCCGCGAGATCGTCGAGTCCAAGCACGGCCTGGTCACGACCGTCGCCTGCGGGCCGGGGGGAAAGGCTGCTTACGCCCTCGAGGGGTCCGTGTTCATCGCTGGCGCGGCCATCCAGTGGCTCCGCGACCAGCTCGGCCTCCTCGGCACGGCTGCGGATTCGGAGGCGGCCGCCTCGGCCGTCGAGGACAATGCCGGCGTCTATTTCGTCCCGGCCTTCGTCGGCCTGGGCGCGCCGTATTGGGACGCCGAGGCCCGGGGCACGATCGTCGGGCTGACGCGGGGCGCCGGCCGGAACCACCTCGTCCGGGCGGCCGTCGAAGCGATGGCCTATTCGACCCGCGACGTCCTCGAGACCATGCGCCGGGACTCCGGGCTCCGGGTGCGCGAGCTCCGCGTCGACGGCGGGGCCTCGACCAACGATTTCCTCTGCCGTTTCCAGGCGGACATCCTCGGCCTCCCCGTCGTCCGCCCGAAGGCGGTCGAGACGACCTCCCTCGGGGCCGCGTATCTCGCCGGCCTCGGCGCCGGGCTCTGGGACTCGACCGCGGCGATCGAGCGGCTGGCCGTCGACGAGCGCAAGTTCATCCCGGCCATGACCCGCGGCCAGGCGGACAAGCTCTACGCCGGCTGGCAGGCGGCGGTCCGCCAGGCTCGGGCGCAGTAATAGGGAATGCTTCCTGCCAGAAGATCGGCGGACGTCTTGAGGAGGAAATCATGAGAGATGTCATCCGAAAACCAATCTGTTCAATGCTCCTCATCTTCGCTCTCGCTGGCGCGGGGATAGCGGGGGATTCGTGGCGGGCCGATTGGCCCGTGCTGAAGACCTACGACCGCGACCACGTCGAGAGGATCGCTCTTCCGCTCGGCGGCATCGGCACCGGCACGGTCTCGCTCGGCGGCCGCGGCAATCTCGTCGATTGGGAGATCATGAACCGGCCGGCCAAGGGCTACATCCCCTACAGCGGCCAGCAGACCGGGCCTTTCTTCGCGCTCCACGTCGAAGGCGCCGGGGCGCCCTTCACCCGGGCCCTCGAGGGACCGCTGCCGCTCCAGGTCTATGAGGCCTCGCACGGATCCACGGCCGTCAATCACGGCCTGCCGCGCTTCCGCGAGGTCTCCTTTGCGGCCGCGTATCCGCTGGGCCAGGTCCTGCTCTCCGACCCGGACTCGCCGGTGGACGTCCGCCTCGAGGCCTTCAACCCCCTCGTCCCGGGCGACGCCGAAGCGAGCGGCCTGCCCGCGGTCCTGTTCCGCTTCGTCCTCCTCAACAAGACCGGGCGGCCCCTGCGCGCCGCGGTCTGCGCGACGCTTCCCAACTTCATCGGCGCGGACGGCTCGGGGACGACGCGCGATTGGAAGAACGACCCCATCACCTCGGGGCCCAAGAAGAACCGGAACGAGTTCCGTTCGACCGGCGGCGTGCGAGGCATCTTCATGACCACGGACGGCGTCGAGCCGAAGCACGAAGCCTGGGGCACGATGGCCCTGGCCGCGGCCGCGGGAACGAAAGGGACGAGCCGGACCTCGTGGCTCGTCGCGGGGTGGGGGACGCCGCTCCTCGATTTCTGGGACGATTTCGCGGCCGACGGGACGCTCGACCCGCGCCCGGGCGCCGGCGAGGACATGCCCTTCGGCTCGCTCACCGTCGAGGTCGATGTCCCTGCGAACGGTAGCGCCGAGGCGTCGTTCATCCTGGCCTGGCACTTCCCGAACCGCGTGACCTGGTCGCCCAAGGGAACGCCGGACGACGTCATCGGCAACTACTACGCGACGCGCTGGCCCGACGCCTGGGCCGCGGCCGGGGATTTCGCCGCCCGGGCGGAGGGGCTCGAGAGCCGCACGGTCGAGTTCGTACGCGCCTTCGCCGGGAGCACGCTTCCGTCCGAGGTCAAGGAGGCCGCCCTCTTCAATCTCAGCACTCTCCGGACCCAGACCTGCTTCCGCACGCCGGACGGCCGGTTCTTCGGGTTCGAGGGCTCGAGCAACAACTCCGGCTGCTGCTGGGGCTCCTGCACCCACGTCTGGAACTACGAGCAGGCCACGGCCTTCCTCTTCGGCGCCCTGGCCCGGTCCATGCGCGAGACCGAGTTCCTCGAGGCGACCGACGACGAGGGCCTGATGAGCTTCCGGGTCCGCCTGCCGATCGGCCGGGCCCGCGAATTCGGCAAGGCGGCGGCCGACGGCCAGATGGGGACGGTCATGAAGGCCTTCCGCGAGTGGAAGATGTCGGGCGATCACGCCTGGCTGGCCCGGCTCTGGCCGGGCGTCAAGCGGGCGCTCTCGTTCGCCTGGATCAAGGGCGGCTGGGACGCCGACCGCGACGGCGTCATGGAGGGCTGCCAGCACAACACGATGGACGTCGAATACTACGGCCCGAACCCGCAGATGGAGATCTGGTACCTGGGCGCGCTGCGGGCCGCCGCCGAGATGGCCAAACAGGCCGGCGACAAGGCCTTCGCCAGGCTCTGCGGCGACCTCTTCGCCAAGGGCCGGGCCTGGACGGACGCCAACCTCTGGAACGGCGAATACTACGAGCACCAGGTGCGGCCGCCCCGGAGCGTCGAGGATGTCGCCCCGAGCCTGCGCCTCGACATGGGCGCGAAGAGCATCACCGAGCCGGATTATCAGCTGGCCGAGGGCTGCCTCGTCGACCAGCTCGTCGGCCAGTACATGGCCCACGTCTGCGGCCTGGGCTATCTCGTCGACCCGGCCCACGTCAAGACGACCCTGGCGAGCATCCTCAAGTACAACCGCCGCACCGGATTCTTCGATCACTTCAACTGCCTGCGCTCGTTCGTCCTCGGCGACGAGACGGCTCTCCTCATGGCCAGCTACCCGAAGGGCCGTCCGAGAAATCCCTTCCCGTATTTCACCGAGGTCATGACCGGCTTCGAGTATGCGGCGGCGGTCGGGCTGCTCTACGAAGGCGACACCGCGAACGGGCTCGAGGTCATCCGCGACATCAGGGCCCGCTACGACGGAAAGAAGCGCAGCCCCTTCGACGAGGCCGAGTGCGGCCACCACTACGCCCGGGCCATGGCCAGCTGGGCGGCCGTGCCGGCGCTCTCGGGCTTCGAGTGGGACGGGCGCACCAAGGCCATGACCTTCGGCGCGAACGAGGGGACCTTCTTCTGGTCGAACGGCGACGCCTGGGGGACGTGCCGGATCGGCCCGGGCGGCAAGACGGCCGAGCTGACGCTCCTCCACGGCGGCCTCGCCCTGAGGTCCTTCAGGCTGGGCGTCGGCGCCCCCAAGACGTTCAAGCAGCCCCGGGCCCTCCGGGTGGGGGAGACCGTCCGGATCGACTTTTAAGGGCGGCGAGGGAAACAACGGGCCTGCCGGCCCGTATTACAGGGCGTACGAATCGACCGTGAAGGAGCAGACAAGATGAAAAAAACCGCTTTATTGACCGCAGCCCTTCTGGCGATCGCCCTGTTCTGGGCCTCGCCGGCCTATTCCGGGACCATCCCTTCGTCCGTCGTCCCGGAAGGCGCCCGCTGGGTCGCCCACCTGGACATGGAGAAGTTCGTCGGCACGACCCTCTACCAGCTGCTCGAAAAGGACGGCGCTTTCCAGGTCCGGAGCAGGGACATCGACCGCTGGCTGAAGCTCGACATCCCCAGGGACATCCTGAGCGTGACCGTATTCGGATCCGGGCCGGGGCCCAAGAACGACGCCGTCGTCGCCGTCAACGGGAAATTCAACCGGGCCGAGCTCCTGGCCTTATTGGCCAAGGAAGAGGACCACCAGGAGATCGCCTACGGCGCCTATACGATCTACTCGACGGGAGACGATGGGTTCGGCGCGTTCGTCAACGACAATCTCATCGTCCTCTCCGAGAGCCGCGAGGCCATCCAGACGGCCCTCGACACGGCCGCCGGCAAGGCGAAGAACTTCTCCTCGTCCGCGTTGAGCGCGTCGCTCAAGGAGGTCCCGGCGGGCGCCTTCCTCAGCGGCGTCATGCCCGATCTCTCCGGGCTGGGCAGGGAGATCGGCCAGTCCAAGGTCCTCGAGAAGGCCAGCGGACTGTTCTTCCTAGCCCAGGAGCAGAGGGAGGCCCTTCAGGTCCGCCTTCAAGTGACGGCGGATTCAGCGGAGAACGCCAAGAACATGGCCGATTCCGTCCAGGGCATCATCGCCATGGGCCGGCTCGGCGGGAACGAGGGGGACATGGCCAAGATCGCCTCCGTCCTCGACGGCCTCCGGGTCCAGCAGGACGGCAAGGTCGTCCGGCTCGACTTCGAGCGCCCCTCGAAGGAGATCGCGGCCCTCCTCTCCCACGGCAAGGGCCTGGCCGGGCTCTTCGACTGAGGCCCGGCCCTGCTAGAATAGAAGCGTCGCGGCCCCGGCCGTCCGGGGCCGGGAGTGTGCATGGCCGAGAACGACCCGATCGCGGAGAAGACCGATGAAGAGCTGGCCTGCGAGGCGCGGGCCGGCTCGCGCCGGTCTTTCGAGGAGCTGGCGAACCGCTACAAGCGCCGGCTCTTCGCCTATCTGCGCCCCCGCCTCGGCAGCGACCAGGACGCAGAGGACGCGGTCCAGGACACCTTCCTCAAGCTCTACCGGAACATCGGGAGCTACGATCCGGCCTACAGGTTCTCGACTTGGCTCTACACCTCGGCCAACCGGCTGGCCATCGACTCGTTCCGCAGGGGCGCTGTCGCGCGAACCGTTCTCGTATCGGACCGGGGAGGCGACATTCCCGACCCGGCCGCGGCCGGCGAGAGCGAGCCCGGCGGATCCGGCCTTTGGGACGCCGCCCGGACGCTCGGGGAGAGCCGGTTCCGCGTCCTCTGGCTCCGCTACGGAGAGGATATGACCATCGAGGAGATCGCCGCCGTCGTCGGCCGGACGCAGCTGGCCGTCCGCATGCTCCTCCACCGGGCCCGGGCGGGACTGGCCGGGAAGCTCGGCCCGGACGTGCGCCGCGCCGCGAGGCCGCAGCCGGAGGCCGCCCGGGGCGCGGCAGGGCATTGAGCCAGGAGCAAAGGAGAAGGACGATGGGATGCAAGCTCAGCCGCTGGATGGTCTCTCGCACGGAAGACACCGGGAAGAAGCTCCCGGGTTTCGCCGTACGTCATATCGGGCGATGCCGCGCCTGCGGGGAATTCGTCCGCACCTCCGCGTCCCTGTCGTCGAGGCTGAGGGACGAGCGCGCCTCCTGGCTGGCCAAGGTCCCGGATTTCCCGTTGAGCTTCGAGGGTGAGACCGGACCGGCGGGAGCGGTCGCGCGGACTGTCGCAGCTGAGAGGCCGGCATCCCGGCGGCCGCGGCTCGGGCTTCGTCCCCTTCCGGTCGCGGCGGCCGCCCTGGTCGTCGCGGCCGCGGCCCTCGTCCTGTTCCGGGTCGCGCCTCGAGCCTCCGCGCCGTCGGCGGAGGACCGCGCCGCCGCCAGGGCCACGATCGCCGAGCTTCAGTCGGCGCCCGGAAAGCTTCGGGGGGTTATCGGCGGGGCCGAATCCTCGCTCGAGACGGAGCGCCGGATCCTCGAGCGGTCCCTCAGCTCGGCGGTCGAATACCTGCAGGCCCGCCTGAACATCAAGATCGAGCGGCGCGAACCGCCGGCCAAACCCAGCTGATCCTGCCGGGCCGGCCCAACGCGTCGAAATCGTACTGAATCCGGCCGCTCACAGGCGCTGGCGCGTCGGGCGGAAATCCCAGGTCGTCCGGAACATGATCTCCCGCAGGGCTTCGTTGAGGGCCCGGCTCTCGCCCTGGAGCGAGAACGTGGGGACGCCGCCCTCCATGCCGATCGCCCCGACCGTGCCCTGTGTGAGGGCGGAATCCGTCCACAAGGTCGCCCCGTCGCGGGTCGAGACCAGCCGGGCCTTTACGGCCATGTCGAAAGCGGCCCGGGCGAAAAGGGTCTTGCTCAGCGGGGCGAGGATGTCGATCTGGGGCTTGACCTTGGTCACCTCGATCTCGCCGATGAAGACGGCGTCGAGGCCTTGCTTCTCGCCGAGGGCCAGGATGGCGTCCCGGTCGAACGCGGTCCTGCCGAGGTCGGCGAGGACGGCGTCCTGCGGCCCGAGCTCGACGACCGGGACGCGCTGGGCCACGGTGACTTCCTGGAGGAAGTACTGGGTGGCCGCGGCGTCGAGGTCGCCCTTGGCGTTGGTGGCCTTGAAGGTGACGAGGCCGATCCGGCCGGCCTGGGTCAGGTCGATCGCCGGCGGGACGATGACATACTTGGCGCAGCCGGCGACGGCCAGCGCCAGGATGGCGGCGAAGGCGATGTGTCTCATTCTCATGTTCGGTCTCCTTCCGGAGCCGGGCCCGGGCCCGTATCTGTTTCTATTTTAGTCGATCGAAGCCTGTCCTGCCGGAAACACTACCTAATGAGGTGGAAGGCGGTCTGGCGGCCGGCCAGGAAGAAGGCCTTTTGGCCGTCGAAGAGGATGTCCTGCTCGAGGGGGACGCGGAAATCGACGCCCCATTCGGGGAGCGGTCCGGTGACGCTCAGCTCGCAGACGAAGGTGCTCATCGGGACGAGCTTGACATCGCCGCGGCCCGCGTTGTGGACCTGTTCCCAGGGCAGGCCGATAAGCGGGCCCGGCTCATGGAGGAAGAGGCCGAGCGAGTGGGAGTAAATGCGCGGGCCGGGGATCGCGAGCTCCTTGGCCTTCCTGAGCATCGTCCCGAGCATCTCGTTCCCGGTGAGCCCGGTCTTGAACTCGCCTACATAGACGTCCTGGAGGCGGTTGGCCTCGGCCATGAGCTTTTTCAGGCCCTCCGGGGCGTCCGTTTCGCCGGGCCGCAGGACGTAGGCCACTTCCTGGTGGTCGCTGTTCCAGCGCATGTACTTGATCCCGACGTCGCAGTGGAGGACGTCGCCCGGACGGACGATCTTGTCGTCCTTGCCCCATTTCTCGACGTCCTTGGGGGAGCGGCCGCGGATCGAGACGAAGGGGCTGAAGGAGACCTTGAGGCCGAGAGCGGAGACCCGCTGCCAGTAATACCAGCGCAGGTCCTCGGCCGTCGTCTGGCCGACCGTGACCACCCGGGCCGAGAACATGTCGGCGATGATCGAGCGCGACAGGGCGGCGGCCCGCTCCATGACCTCGACCTCCTCCTCGGTGAGCGTCTCGGCCCAGAGCGTCACCAGCGGTTCGGCGTTCTGGAGGCGGGAGGCGTACTTCGGCCCGACGGCCTCGACGATCCGCTTCTTCAGGACCGAGGTCAGCCCGCCGGCCACCCACTGGACCTCGCCCTCGTTGAGCCCGATCCTCCTGGGGTCGCGTTCGCGGACGACCCGGCCGAGGGCCTCCCACTGGCCCTCGCCCTTTTTCTGGTCGAAGGCCGCCGCGTCCCAGGCGTTCTTGAACAGGCCCTGGGTGTCGGTCCGCGACACGTTCAGCCGTTCGACTCCCTGGGCCGGGCCCTGGTCGAAGAAGACGAGGATCTGGGTGATCGGATTCCAGTTCTCGTAGGGGATCATGGTCTCGAAGACGGGGTCGAGGTTGTCCTCGTTGCAGGAGACGATCCACATGTCGAAGCCCGTCTCGCGCATCATCCGGGGGATGAGGGTGTCGAGGCGCTTGGCCGTGATCCGCTGGACGAGCGCCGCGCGCTCGCGGACGGACAGGACCGTCGGCGTGCCGCCGTGCTGGGCCGCCGCGGGGACAGGCAGTGAAGCGGCCAGGACCGACGCGATGACAACGGCGAGAGCGGCTTTCTTGATCATCGGCACCCTCCTGGGACTTGGGTTATCCTTTCTTCTATCACCGCGAGCGGACTAT
>Ga0209705_10000695_pt1 | contig 17572 bp, 14 predicted proteins | sample PPLLaktember2015_5_FD_187262 | JGI IMG/M metagenome (GOLD analysis project Ga0209705, IMG submission 187262) | Freshwater sediment microbial communities from Prairie Pothole Lake near Jamestown, North Dakota, USA - PPLs Lake P8 Core (1) Depth... | ecosystem: Environmental > Aquatic > Freshwater... | reverse complement strand
ATTGACACCAATGCGATAAATCCAAGGGTTGCTTCCGAATGTCGCGACAAATGACGTATCTCCTTGCAGGTCAATAGGATACAGCAGTTCTTAGCCTCGTGTTCTGTACAGATTCTTATGAGGAACCAAAATATTTTTCACCATAAACAGGATTCTAACGCTGCTCTAATACCCGCCTAACACTTTAGGGGTATCCTTAAAAGAAAGATCTTCGGGATTGTCCTGAGGATATGGAATTACGGATATTATTTTATGGAGTTACAAAATGATTAAAAAAACTGTGTTAATGGTATGCCTGCTCGTAATGGTTTTGGGAGTAGGTGCAAAAGCTGATGAAATCGGCGAACTCAAGCAACGAATGCAGCAGATGCAGCAGCGGCTTGAACAACTGGAGGCATCGCAGAAAGTTCAGGAGCAAAAAGTTGATGGAAAAATCTCAAAAGTAGAGGAAAAGCAAATAGGAGCCTTGCCTGATAGTCTGAAATGGGCTGAAAATGTAAAAATCAGCGGTGATTTGAGGTATCGTTATGAAATGATAGACGAGGAAGGCAAGAATAATCGCGATCGAAATCGTATTCGTGCTCGGCTTGGCATTACCGGGAAAGTAACTGATGCTATTGAGATGGGTCTGCGTCTTGCTACGTGCGAACCATTCTCAAGCGATAAGGGAGATCCGATCTCAACAAATCAGACACTTGATGATGCCTTCTCGAAGAAATCTATATGGCTTGACCTTGCCTACTTCAAATGGAGTCCCAAGGATAGCGGTCTGAATATTTTTGGCGGCAAGATGGAAAATCCCTTCTATCGTGTTGGCGGCAACCAGCTTATCTGGGACGGCGACCTGACACCAGAAGGCATTGCTATCCAGTACACAAGGTCGCTTGGCGAAAGTGATGAATTGTTTGCCAATGGCGGCGGCTTCTGGGTCAACGAAGTATCAGGTGGAGCAGATACCGGCCTGTGGGGTATCCAAGGTGGATTGAAACACAAATTTGCAGATAAGTCCACACTTACCGGCGGTGCCGGCTATTACAGTTATGGCAATATCAACGGTTCAAGTCCGCTCATTGGCACCGGTTTTCAGGGCAATTCAAACGCCGTCAGCCTATACACGAATGATTACGATATTGCCGAAGTCTTTGGCGAATATGGTTTCAAGCTTGGTCAAACACCTGCTTCCGCTTTCGCCAGCTATGTCAAGAACACTCCTGCTTCAGCTTCGCAGGATACAGGCTGGCTGGTTGGCGGCAAATTAGGTAAATGCAAAGACCCCGGCTCGTGGGAATTTTCCTACGATTACCGCGACCTTGAGGCTGATGCCGTTCTTGGTGCGTTTAGCGATTCAGACTTCATCGGTGGCGGCACTAATGGAAAAGGCCACAGGCTTGGATATACCTATCAGTTGGCCAAAAATCTGCAAGGGGCACTGACATATTTCCTTGATAAAAAAGGTAATGATAATCACGGTTATGACAGGCTTCAGGCAGATTTGGTTTTCAAGTTCTAACAATATTTACTAAATTCTAACCTGATTCTAACAAGAATCTAACATTAGAATCGTATAATTCAAGGAAATAAAAATAAGGAGATTTTAAAATGAAAAGAATTATTGTATGTGGCCTGATTATGCTGAGTTTGGTTTTAGCGACTAAGTTAGTCGCTGCTGAAAAACAAACACTGCAAATAGATGGTTCGACAACTGTCGGCCCGATTGCAGATGCTTTTACTGAAGCATTCAAGAGTAATTACCCTGATTTGGAGATCACCGTCAAAAAGACAGGAAGCGGCGATGGTGCTGCAGCTTTGATAGATGGCAGATGTGATATAGCTACTATGAGCCGTTTTATGAAAAATGAGGAATTTAAGAAAGCCGTCGAGAAAGATGTTTTTCCTGTGGCTCACGTAGTTGCTATGGATGGTGTTTGTGTTGTTGTTCACCCGTCCAATCCTGTTTCGCAACTGAGTACATCCCAGATTCGTGATATCTACAGGGGTAAAATTACAAACTGGGAAAAAGTTGGCGGGCCGGATTTGCCTATCGTAGTAATCAGTCGCGATACCTCATCTGGAACTTACGAGACATTTCACAGCCTAGTCATGAATAAGGAAGAGATGGGATCAAAAGTCGAATATGTAAATTCCAATCCGCAGGCACATGCCAGGGTGAAGACCACTATCGGAGCTATCGGATATGTGGGGATCGGTTTTCTGGACTCCAACGTCAAGGCCCTGAAGGTTGATGGGATTTTACCTTCCAGGCAAACTATTACGACAGGTCAATATCCTGTTGCCAGGCCTTTGTTTATATTCACAAACGGTTATCCCAAACTTGGCAGTATGATATATAAATTTTGCACCTTTTACCTGACGGAAACCGGCCAGGAAATCATCGAAGCCAAGGGATTTATTCCGGTGACTAACTATTAAAAATCTCATGGACAATATCGTTCAAAATAATAAACTAAAATCAACGGCTGGTAGGGACCAGCCGTTGATTCTTACGCCCCTGCAGGACATGAGGGGTTTTTTATTTCATCACCTGGGGCGTCTGCTCCTTTTTCTGATAACCTGTAGTTCCATGCTTTTAGTGCTGCTCATTTTCTTTTTTGTCATTCGTGAAGCGATTCCCTTTCTGACGAAGTTCAGCTTAGCGGAATTTCTGGCGACCCAATCATGGTATCCCGAAGCACAACCACCTAAATTCGGGGCACTATCTCTGATAGTTGGTTCTTTGTATGTGACCATATCGGCCCTGGTATTTGCTGTTCCGACCGGGATTTTGGCTGCGATTTTTCTAAGTGATATTGTTTCGTTAAAAGTCAGGGATTTTATAAAACCAGTTATCGAAATTCTGGCGGCCATTCCCTCGGTAGCTTACGGTTTTTTTGCCATGCTGGTTTTAGCTCCCTGGATGCAAACTAAATGGGGTTTTACCACAGGCGCCAATGTTTTGAATGCTTCTATTATTCTTTCAATAATGGTCCTGCCGACCATCATTAGCGTAGCTGAGGATTCAATATCAGCGGTGGGCAGGGAGCTGCGAGAGGCATCTTATGCTTTAGGCGCAACACGATTTGAGACAATTTTCAAAGTAGCGATACCTGCGGCCCACAGCGGAATCATTGCGGCAATTGTATTAGGAATGATGCGGGCTATTGGTGAAACAATGGTGGTCTGGATGGCATCAGGCAATGCTAATCAGATTCCTTCTCCATGGTGGGACTTGTCTCAATCTGTCCGCACCATGACGGCTACCATAGCTGGTGATATGGGTGAAACGCCCAAAGGCTCGCCCCATTACTGGTCTCTTTTTGCTATAGGTGTCGTGCTTTTGATAATGACGTTTTTACTTAATATCATAAGTGAATATTTCCTTGCCTCAGCCAAAAAGAAAGCGGGGGGATATTAATCTATGCGTCATATTATTCGCCAAATATCTGATAAAGCGTTTACCATCCTGACAGGGACAAGCGTTGTGCTGCTTACATTTGTCCTGCTGATTGTTCTTGGCCCTATGGTCTGGCGTGGCGTAAAAGCTGTTATATTCAAAGATACGGTCGAATTTCGCAAAATGCAGCTTGACCTTTACAATAGAGGTAATTCTGCAAACCTTAAGCTTGAAAATGCTGAAACTGAGACTTTTCGTAAAACTGTATATAAGATCGTGGATGATTTTAAACATGGCATTGATACCGAAGCGTTGGTAGATAAATCCAAACAAATTTATCGTCAACTTGGTAAGGAACTGCGATATAAAGGAATAACCAACGAAGAGTACCAGAGAATTCGTTCTCTTGCGAGAGAGTTGAGAGACAGGCTGCAGGTAGCCCTTGAAAGTAATGATAAAAAAGTAATAAAAGAAAACATCGACTATATTCTGCAATATCATCTTGATGAAAATTTAGCTGATACCTCTGCTGTTGAGTTTTTCGCATTAGCCGAAGATTTTCAGCAATCCGTCGAAAATATCGATCTGAATAAACGTCAGCAATATGCCGGCTCACTACAGCAAATCGAAGAGATTGTTTTTCATCTCTTAGGCCCTAAGCCAGGTGACCCGCTGCCAGCTTTAACTATGGATAGGTACGGTGCTACACGCTGGGACCTGGCGCAAAAACTTTTAGATAAATTACTGTGGTCAGAAAAGTGGATTCAGCAAGAAGTTGATCAGCCATTAGTTAAAATTCGAGCTTCAAGAGCGGAAGAATTTGCGGGGACAAAACTGGAACCCCTTTTTGGATATATTGAAAACAATCTCGTCAAAATGTTGAAACCTGAATTAACAGTTTACTGGCAGTATTTTATCGATGACAGCACGCCAGGGCATTATTTTGGCGGTGTCGGGCCTGAGATTTTAGGGACATTGCTGCTTACGCTTTTAGCAATGCTGTTTGTATCTCCTTTGGGAGTAATTTCGGCAGCTTATCTGGTGGAATGTGCCTCGGATAATATTGCTGTCAGGATAATTCGTATGTCCATAAACACACTTGCTGGTGTTCCGAGCATAGTATTTGGACTGTTTGGCCTGGCATTTTTCGTTTTGTTCTTTATCCCTCTTTTTGGGGGGCCATCCAAGCCATGCATCTTGGCGGCCTCTCTTACTTTGGCAGTCCTAACTTTGCCGGTGATGATTAAGGCCAGCGAGGAGGCGATTCGTTCAGTCCCACAGAGCTACAAAGAAGCCTCTTTGGGACTCGGAGCAAGTGGATTCAGGACATTTATTAGAGTAACTTTTCCTGTTGCATTGCCGGGAATACTAACAGGTGTAATATTGAGCCTCAGCAGAGTTGCCGGTGAAACAGCTCCTATTTTATTTACCGGAGCGGTTGCACTTGGACCTTTGCCAAAATCGCCGTTTGACCCGACCATGACCTTATCTTATGGCAGTTATGATATTGCAGTCGGAGACAGACTTGCGATGATGGTGCCGCATAATCAGTATGGTATGGTTGTAACACTTGTTTTGCTAATACTTTGTCTCAATGCTATTGCAATTGTTCTGCGAGCAAGAATATCCAGAAAGCTAAGAGGCCAGTAAACTAACAAAGGGATTAAATCATAATGCAAAAAGGGAATGATAACATGCCGATATCCGCTTTGGAAAAGGAAGCAAACCTCGATCACATCAACTCTGTCGTGAGTTTGGGGCAAAAAGCAAGCCCTGGAATTAATGAGAAAAAACCAGATTGCAAACGTGCCGTAATAAAATCCGAGAACTTCAGTTTCTATTATGGCACCACAGTTGGCGTCAAAGATATAACTATGGAGATTTACCCGTGCAGTGTGACAGCGATAATAGGCCCAAGCGGTTGCGGTAAAAGTACCTTCCTGCGAAGTGTCAACAGAATTAACGATCTCATCCCACATACCAATGTAGAAGGTAAGCTGCTGGTGAACGGCCATAATGTATACGATAAGAACACTAATCTGGTTAATCTCCGTCAGCAGGTCGGTATGGTGTTTCAAAAACCGAATCCTTTTCCTAAAAGTATATTTGATAATGTTGCTTATGGTCCAGGATTGCAGGGAGTAAAAAAACGTTCTGCACTGCAACAAATTGTTGAAGAAAGTCTCAAAGCCGCCGTTCTATGGGATGAGGTAAAGGATGATTTAAAGAAATCGGCTTTAGCACTCTCCGGCGGCCAACAGCAGCGATTATGTATCGCTCGGGCTTTGGCGACCAAGCCAAATGTTATCTTGATGGATGAGCCATGCTCCGCCCTGGATCCGCTGGCTACAGTGAGGATTGAAGACCTGATCGGCCAACTGAAGTTGTCTTATACTATTATTATCGTTACTCACAACATGCAACAGGCTGCAAGAGTCAGTGAATACACAGCCTTTTTTTGCTTAAGCGAACTGATCGAGTATGATAAAACGGATAAAATATTTACCAATCCAGTAAGAAGACAGACTGAAGATTATATTACCGGAAGATTTGGATAAGGAAAATTATTATGGAACAACAGGCTAAAAGTAAAATATGGAAAATTCGTACCGTAAAAGACTATACCGAAGCCCACAACCATGTTCTGGTGGGACAAGTCTTGGATTATAATGAAGCCTACATACGTCTGCACTGCAGGAGTTATCACTTCGGTAAAGCGGTGAACTCACCCAAGGATGTCAACGAGGGCATTCTGATGGTTCGTATAGTACCCTGGCAGCGAGTCGAAATTGTCAATGAACTGGCTGCTTCTTTCAACTATATGAATGCCAGGGTCACCACAGACAAAGATGGAGGTGTTGTGTTAAAGGATGATACTTATACTTGTTCCCTCGTCTATCAATATGACAAGAGATTTTAAGAAACGGAAACCTATTCATGGCAATACACCTGCAAAGAGAAATCGATAATCTCAAAAAAAAGATTCTAACCCTGTGTACTGTGGTCGAGGAAACTGTTCGTCAATCAACCCTGGCGGTTGAACGCCGAGATACCGACCTGGCTCAAAAAATAATAGACAATGATATCAACATTGACAATACAGAAGTTGATATCGAGGAAGACTGTCTGAAGATCCTTGCCCTGCATCAGCCGGTAGCTGTTGATCTGCGTTTTATTATTGCCGTCTTGAAGATAAATAACGATCTTGAGCGTATCGGAGATTTGGCTGTCAATATTGCTGAGAGAGCAGTTTTTCTTGCAAGTCAGCCCAAGGTCAATATTCCAATCGATCTTGTTGATATGGCTCAGAATGCCCAGTCAATGTTAAAAAAGAGTATAGACGCTCTGATTAATCATGATGCCCAGCTTGCTCATAAGGTCTGTGTAAGTGATGATATAGTTGATCAGATGAATCGCCAGATGTACTTAAAAGTCCAGGATGCTATTCTGAAAAACCCGGAACAAATAACACCTTTGATACACTTACTTTCAGTTTCTCGACATTTAGAGCGTATAGCCGACCATACCACCAACATTGCAGAAGATGTGATTTACATGATTGAAGGTCAAATCGTACGGCATAAAACAGAGGATTATAATATCTACTTCCAGGCAAACAATAATACTACTGAATGACAGTTTTAGCCACAACCGAGGCATTTGGATTATCTGCAAAAAAGAACTTGACAATTGCAGTTCATTCTTATTTACTCGAACTGACCGACTCTAACGAAGGGAATCAAGAATACATTTTGAGGGAAGCGGGTGGGCACCAAGGCCCACCCCAACCAGGTGACTGTACCCATGTTTCCAAGAAGCTAGCTGCGTGTCCGTTTCCAATCCTCGTTTCCAATCCGGTAGAATCCTAAAGTTGGTAGAAAATAGTTCAAAGGCAGCCTCTTGTGAGGCTGGAGTTTATCGCATTGCAGCAACCGGCACGGGCATTGCTGGTTCTTCAAACCGACGCATGTGGTTGTTGCTAATCGTGCCAAAATAGTTTAAGCTGAAAACTGCTGTATCCTATTGGCCTGCAAGGAGATACGTCATTCATTTCAATATCCGAAAGGGATTTCCTGGATGTATCGCATTGGTGTCAATCGCGGAGTACATAGGCCGGTGGCTCTTGAGATTGCACCATTTTCTCATGAGGAACCATTTTTTCTATTGTTTGCGGAAATGGGTATAATTGTGTAGGATACTCGCCAAAGTCAAGTTGCATATACGGAGCAAAGACGCTTTTGTCAGTTTAAGGAAAAACAAGGTCTATGAAAATCGCTATTGTTTATAATCATGACACCAAGAACGTAATTAACCTTTTTGGGATACCGAATCGTGAGCTCATTGGTCAGAAGACTATCAAGCGGATTGCCGATGCGCTCAAGGCGAAAAAACATCAGGTCAAAGCTATCGAGGGTGACAAGGATATGATAGACCGACTGGAAGAGTTTATGCCACGCGTTTTGAAAGGAGAACATCCTGGTTTGGTTTTTAATCTTTCTTATGGGATTCAGGGGCAGGCGCGTTACGCCCATGTTCCGAGTATTTTGGAGATGGTCGGCATTCCGTATGTCGGTTCAGGTCCCCTGGCGCACGGATTGGCTTTGGACAAAGTAGTGGCGAAGATGATTTTTCGTCAACACGGTTTGCCTACGCCGGATTTTGCCGTGGTGGATTCGTGGGGGGATTCACTTCCTGATCTTAAATATCCGCTGGTTGTAAAACCCAAGCATGAAGCAGTTTCATTCGGTTTGAGGGTGGTATATGATGTAAACGAACTGAGAGATGGAGTTCGGTATATTTCTGAAAATTTCGGACAGCCTTCGCTGGTGGAACAGTTTATCGAGGGGCGAGAGATTAATGTGGGACTGCTGGGCAATAACCCACCCGAGACATTCGCACCAGTAGAATTGAAGTTCGGTTCGATCGGGCCGCCGGTCTATACGTACGAGGACAAAAGAGGCGTGTCCGGGCGAAAAATTGATTTTCAGTGTCCGGCTTTACTTGCCGAAGAACAAATCACCCATGCGCAAGATTTGGCCAGACGTGCTTTTGAGGTACTGGGCTGCTATGATTGTGGCCGGGTGGATATGCGTCTCGATAAAAATGGGAATCTCTATCTGCTCGAAGTGAATAGTTTGCCCAGCCTGGGTGAACATGGCTCATACCTTATCGGCGCGGTACAGGCGGGCCTTGACTTTACCGCACTAATCAACCGACTGGTAGAAGTGGCCAGTGCCCGGTACTTCGGGACGCCCAAGCCACAGGAACTAAATAAAAAAGACATGGATTCTGGTTCGTTGATGCTTTCCTTTCTCACAGAACGGCGAGACCAGATTGAGCGTCAAATCGAAAGCTGGACAAATCTCAACAGTCGCACATCTGATCCTATTGGAATCCAGGGTTCAATGAAAAGACTGAATGAGAGCTTAACAGAGATAGGTCTCAAGAAAGTAAAGGAATTCACAGATGACCCATTTGTAAGAACATGGGAGACGCGCGCCGGTTTTGCCGGCGGGACACTGCTGGTCGGGCATCTGGATGTTCCACTGGGTCGTGAAATTCCCACACAAGCTTTTCGCCTGGATCCTGAGTGGTTATATGGAGAGGGGATAGGTCTCTCTCGTGCTCCGCTGGTAATGTTGAAATTTGTCCTGATGGGATTAAAACACATTCGCTCTCTTCAGCATTTGCCTATCGGTGTTCTTTACTATACTGATGAGGGGCGTGATTGCAGCTATAGCACCGAGATCATTCGTCAAGCCGCCGCCAAAGCAAAACAGGTCCTGGTTTTGCGACCTGGGAATCTGGGCAATAAAGTAATTACCCAACGAAGGGGCCAACGGAAATATTTATTGCGAGTGGAGGCTGCTCCACGGCGTTTGGGAAAGGTCGGCAAAAATCCGGACGCTTTGCAGTGGATAAGTACGAAAATAGATCAGCTTGCAAAACTGTCTTCTCGAAAGGATCAAGTAGCAGTAGCGGCATCTGATGTAAAAACAACCACCTTCCCAATGCTTCTGCCGCATCGGGTTGTAGTAACTCTACTGGTGAGCTATGGTGAACAGAAAGTTGCCGATACGGCAGAAAAACATATCCGGGAAATTCTGGGGAAAGGGGTGGTTAAATGGGAGCTGGAAATGATTTCTGACCGTCCCCCGATGAAACTCCGCAGAGGCAACAGGCAGCTTGCCAAAGCCCTGGGGGGAATTGCCAAGCAATGGGAAATACCATTCGCCCAGGAATCATCCTTATGGCCGACGATTGCCGGTCTTGTCCCTGCTTCCACCAAGGTTGTTTGCGGCCTTGGCCCGATAGCAAAAGATTTATATACGCCTCAAGAGGCTGTTCAACGCATAAGCGTTCTTCAGCGAACACTTTTGCTGGCTGAATTTCTGGTTCAGGAACTTGAAGTTGGAAAAAGCAGTCAATAGTAAAATTTTCGGCTATAAGAGACTGGGAGTGGATGACACAAAAAAAATGGAACAGGATATTTTAATGTTACAAAAGAATTTGAAAGGAAGAAACAAATGGTCAAAAGGCGAATAGTTTTAATCTTGTTGCTCGGCTTACTGGTGTCGGCGGGCTGTGACAATAACGCAAAAGAAAGAAACAAAACTATTGCTGAAGTAGAAGAAGTCAAAGCTGTATTATCAGAGGCCGAGGCTGAATTGGCGGATGTTAAAGCTGAATTATCAAGGGTCAAGGCTACCTTAGATGGGTTTCGGGATGAAATGAGCGAACTAAAAGAAAAACTGGCTGCTGTTTGTGAAACCCAGGGGAAAACCGACTCGGAATTAACCGCCGTTAAGCAGGCATATAATGATTTAGGGAAACAGGTCAATGGGCCAAGCAGTGAACAGGACACGGCAGTTGCCAGTGGGGAAAAAGGTGAACTTCGAAATGAAATGAATGAACTAAAAAAAGCACTGGCCGCTATTTCTGCAACCCAGGGGAAAGCCGACTCGGAATTAACTGTTTTTAGACAGGCATATAATGATTTACTAAAGCGGGTTAATGTGCTAAGCGATGAGCGGGACCTGGAAATTGCACGTGGGGAAAAAATCAGGGAAGATATAGAAAGACTTGCGGAGCAGTTAAGAGGGCAAGCGAATGAAGTCACTGGATATGGAGGGGTGGCCGGAGAATTACAGGCAGGTAGCGAAGATTTCAATGAGGGGGAGCTGGACGTCATATTTGTGCCTACGCCACAAGACGTGGTGAACAAGATGCTGGAGTTGGCAAATGTTCAAAAGGATGATTTGGTTTACGACCTGGGATGCGGGGATGGGCGGATAGTAGTGACAGCGGCAAAGAAGTACGGATGCAGTGCGATGGGTTACGACATAAACCCACGGCGTGTGAAAGAATCTCTCGAAAATATCGAAAAAAACAATGTTAAACACCTGGTTCGCATTGAGCGCAAGGACATTTTCACTCTTGATCTCAGTAAGGCAAATGTAATTAGTCTCTATTTGCTTCCAGAACTGAATGTGCGACTGATACCACAGTTGGAAAAGCTAAAGGACGGCTCTCGGATTGTCTCTCATGACTTCGATATGGTAGGTGTCAAGCCGGACAAGGTCGTTACGCTTGTTTCTGAAGAGGATAACTATGAACACAATATCTATCTGTGGACGACACCTCTCAATAAGGAAGATGGGCAAGTGGATGTCGAATGACTAACAAGGAACGTAGACACCAATTAAGGGAAAAATAATGAAAACATTTGTGTTAATATCGATGTTGATTTTTATCTGCTCTTTTAACTGGGTATCAGCTAAGGATATAAATAGCGGCAATCTGATCACAGAAAAAGAATTTAATCCTTCGACAATATTATGGTACGATACCGCAGCTTCGAAGTGGGAAGAGGCTTTACCTGTTGGTAACGGCAGACTGGGGGCAATGGTGTTCGGGGGATCGGGTGAGGAACGGATTCAACTGAATGAAGAGACCTATTGGTCGGGTGGCCCTTATTCGACAGTTGTAAAAGGAGGTTACAAGTATTTGCCTGAGATTCAAAGACTCATATTCGATGGAGAACCGATAAAAGCACATAAATTATTCGGTCGGTATATTATGGGATACCCGGTCGAACAGCAGAAATATCAGTCCATTGCCAACCTGCATTTGTTTTTTGAAAACGAAGACGAGGTGAAAAATTACAAAAGATGGCTCGATCTTGAAACAGGTATTAGTTATGTGGAATATACCGCTAATAATGTGACCTATAAGAGAGAAGTCCTCTCGTCGGCTGCGGATCAGGCTATACTGGTAAGGTTGACAGCCGATAAGCCGGGCAGCATTTCTTTTCGGGCGCAACTGAGAGGCTGTCGAAATCAGACGCATTCGAATTATGCTACGGACTATTTCAGGATAGATGGTAAAGGTAAGGATGGCCTTGTGGTTACCGGAAAGTCGGCTGATTATATGGGTGTGGAAGGGAAAATTCGATACCGTGCACAATTAAAAGCAATCCCTGAGGGTGGAACGATCGATGTGGATGATATCGATCTTATTATAAAAAATGCTGATGCGGTTACACTTTGTTTCGTGGCGGCGACCAATTTTGTTAATTATAAAGACGTAAGCGGTGATCAGGACGGTCGTGTTGAAAACTACCTGAATGGTATAAAGGGTAAATCTTTTGACACTATGCGTGACAGGGCGGTTAAAGATTATCAAAGCTTTTTCAACCGGGTTTCACTGGAATTAGAAGTAACAGAGAACTCTTTCCTTCCAACCGACAAGAGGATAGCGAGCTATGTAAGAGATGCGTCTTCTTATGAATCGCAGAGTCACAGGCTGGCGGACGGATCTATGAATCCGCTGAAATTCGATACACAAGACGGCAAGACGGAGTCGTCCGTGGATAGTGCACAGGCGGGCGGGAATGATGTTTCAGATCCCAGTATGGCTTCTCTGTGTTATAATTTTGGCAGGTATTTGTTGATATCATCTTCCAGGCCGGGTACGGAGCCTGCCAATTTGCAGGGCATTTGGAATGAAAGTCAAAATCCAAATTGGGATTCCAAGTACACCACCAATATCAATACGGAAATGAACTACTGGCCAGTTGAATCAGGGAATTTGTCCGATTGCGCCGAGCCGCTGATTACAATGGTTAAAGAATTAACAGATCAGGGCAGTGAGGTCGCACGGGAACATTACGGAGCTAACGGCTGGGTTTTCCATCAGAATACGGATATCTGGCGTGTGGCGGCCCCTATGGATGGGCCAACATGGGGTACTTTCACTGTTGGTGGGGCCTGGCTGGTTACGCATTTGTGGGAACATTACCTATACACGCTCGACCATGATTATCTGAAAGAAGTATATCCGGTGATTAAAGGGTCGGTGGATTTCTTTATGGATTTTCTGGTTGAACATCCCAATGGTAAATGGCTGGTGACCAATCCCTCCAATTCACCTGAGAATCCGCCCAAAGCACCCGGGTATAAATATTTTTATGATGAGGTGACCGGGTCGTATTATTTCACCACCATTTGCTATGGGTCCAGCATGGATATGCAGATTATCACGGATTTGTTCGGATATTATGCCGAGGCCAGCAAGATTCTTGGGCGCGATCAGGACTATGCTCAAAAGGTTTTGGCCGCCCGCGCACGAATTGTACCGCCGCAAGTAGGAAAAGACGGCAGCCTGCAGGAATGGACGGAGGATTGGGGACAGATGGAAGAAAAGCACCGCCACTTTTCACACATGTACGGACTCTATCCGGGAAATGTCATCTCCGCGAAGAGGACCCCACAGCTTGTGGATCCGGTAAAAGCTGTATTGGAGCAGCGTGGCGACGGTGGTACGGGATTTTCACGCGGCTGGAAGATGTGTCTGTGGGCACGGCTATATGATGGTGAACGGGCTTACGAAATTTTCAAAGGATATCTAAAAGATCAGGCTTATCCTCAACTGTTTGCCAAATGTTTCACTCCTTTACAGGTTGATGGTGCTTTTGGCGTGACGGCAGGAATAACTGAGATGTTGATGCAATCGCATGAAGGTGGTATCGATTTGCTGCCTGCTGTGCCTAAAGCCTGGAGTAATGGGCGTTTTGACGGGGTGTGTGCCAGGGGCGGCTTTGAATTGGATATTCAGTGGGGAAATGGTCAGGTTACACGGGTAGCGGTATTATCCAAAAAGGGGCAAACCTGCCGTATCAATCCGAAAACGGAGGTCGAAGTTACAACCAATGGCAAGCACGTTATTAGCAAAACTCTTAAAGATGGATTCATTGAATTTGATACCCAACCAGGGTGCAGCTATGTAATAGTTCAGAAATAGCTAAGTGTGATTTTTTACTTTTTTCTGTGGGCCTTTGGAGCCAAGGCCGATTATTTTGTCGCAACCTGACAACAAGTTTCGACTTTTTCGATCAGCTCATCCGGCGTAAAAGGTTTGATGATATACGTTTGGCAATTGAACTCCAACGATTTGAGGAAGTTGTCGGTATCATCCATGCTGGTCGCTATTATTACTTTTGCCGCCGTATCAGATGTGTTTGTGATTCCATGATCTTTCTCTATTTTGCGAATAGCATCGAGTGTTTCTCGGCCATCCATGTTTGGCATGACTATATCCAGGATTATCAGATGGTAAGGGTCATTTTTGTCCAGGGCTTTCTGGAAGATAGAGATCGCCTCCAGGCCGTCAGAGGCGATGTCGCAACGGCCGTATTCGGCAAGAAACGATCGTGTCAATATTTGATAGGCCGGATCATCATCAACGATTAAGATGTTCATCTTGTTCTCCATTTTTTGCACCTATATCAATAGACTTTCTGTCAGATTTGGGACGTTTGTTTAGCCTTTTCTATCCAGTTTGGCTGCGACAGAAACGAGAGCAGGTTATCCACTTTCGCCTGCACCTGTTCTATCAACAATTTGGCTGCTTCAAGGTCGCCGGTTTTCCCGGCGTGCTCTAATTGGGCAGCTTTATCCGATACGCTTTTTGCGCCTATAGTGGCTGTGGCACCTTTTATCCGGTGGGCATACAGTTTCAATTTTTCAAAATCTTCTTCTTCGATGGCTGTCAGGATATTTTCGATACATTTGGGGGTATCTTCGCAAATGGCCGCGGATATTTCCATCATAACCTGTTCGTTATCGCAGATATTTGTCAGGGTGTTCCAGTCTATTATATTTTTTGGAGTCCGGGTGGATTGGTTATCCTTCACGGGTGGTTCATGCCCATGGGAATTGTTTTTTTGTGGTTGGCCGGCCTGGGGCACAATTTCCTGATCAGGTGACAGGTATCTTTTCAGTACTTCAGCGAGTTTGTTGAGATCGAGCGGTTTGGTAAGATAGGCATCGCAACCGGCGTCAAGGCATTGTTGTTCGTCGTGCTTCGAGATATTGGCGGTCAGTGCTATAATGGGCGTGGTCAGTCGCTTTTTGCGTAGGGCGGCGACGGCATCATAACCGTTCATCACCGGCATTTGCATGTCAACGAATATCAGATCGAATGGGTGTGCAGTTGCGGCCTGGAGGGCCTGGCGGCCATTTTCGACCAAGGCGACCTGCAGGCCCATTTTTCGTAAGATTATTTTGATCAGTTTTTGACTGGCGGGACTGTCTTCGGCGACCAGGATATTGCCTGTATATCGTTGCGGGGCAGTGCCGGGTGACGAATGCCGTGTATATTCCGTGGGTTTATCTTTGCCGAGTGGCGGCTGGGATTCGAGATCGATTCGAGCCGGAATAGACAAGGAGAATACCGACCCTTTGCCCGGCTCACTTTGTAAGGTAATACTGCCTCCCAGAATTTGCGCCAGATGTTTAGTAATGGTTAAACCCAAACCGGTACCTCCGAATTTTCTGGTGGTTGAGCTGTCCGCCTGGGTAAACGATTCAAATATAACCTCGTGCTTATCAAGAGGGATGCCGATGCCGGTATCCTCGACATCAAATCGGATAAATGGATTATCCTCAATTTCTTCCATGGAAACTACAACATAGACATGTCCAGTTTCGGTAAATTTGATAGCGTTACTAACAAGGTTGGTCAGGCACTGATGTACGCGTATTGAGTCTGTGCAGATATTAGCGGGAAGTTTTGTCTTGTACAGTACCTTGAAGTCCAGGCCTTTTTCTGTGGCTTTGGGCCGTAGCATCGAACTGATACTTGTCAGTATTTTCTCTAATGAGCATTCGATAATCTCAGTATCGAGCCTGCCGGATTCAATTTTGGAAAGGTCGAGAATGTCGTTGATTATAGTCAGCAACTTTTTACCAGAATCCCGGATCGTATTGACATAATCGAGCTGCTCAGGGGTAAGTTTTTCCTGGCCCAGGATATCACTAAAGCCGACAATGGCATTCATGGGTGTGCGGATTTCGTGGCTCATATTGGCCAGAAATTTACTCTTGGCCTGATTGGCGACGGTAGCTTCCCGGGCCAAGACATTGGCACGTTCGATTGAAGCTTCGAGTTGTTTATTAATATGTTTGAGTTCCTCCTCCGCCCGTTTGCGTTCGGTGATGTCCCTCAAAAGCCCTATGACTCGTTGAATACCGTCGATCTCCACACAAACTGAATTGACATCAAAATAACAGATTGTCCCATCTTTTTTGACAAAAGGTATGTCCTCGGCAATATTTATCTCTCCTCTTGCCTGCATAAAGAAAAGATGCTTTATTCTGTCCGTCTCCCCCTGTGGATGGATCCCGCGAAATTGTGAAAGAGCTTTTATTTCTTCCTCTGAATACCCCAGTCTTTTACAAATGGAGGGATTTACGTGAATATAATGCCCGGTTTCAACATCCGCTACAATAATACCGTCAGGGGCACTTTCGAACAGGGCCTTGTGTCTTTTTTCTGATTCTTTTAATTCTCTTTCCACCTGCTTGAGCTCGGTGATGTCCCGAATAAATACGACCAATTGGCCCCCGCCTTCCCCTGAATAGGTCGCGCTGACCTCGACATCGATGATCTCGCTATCCTTGCGTCTGTGGCGCGTTGTAAAACGATCATATCCATGTTCAAGTATGTGCTTTATACGTGCTGCTGTTTCTTCAGGTTCTTCTACTGCTTCAACGTCTGATATGGACATTTTTAGCAGTTCTTCGCATGTATAACCTATTATTTCGCAATACGAGTCATTGATCTCGATAATTCGGCCTTGCATATCGCTGATCCAGAAACCATCAAGAGCGGTCTGTAAAATGGAGTGATAGCGACGTTCTCTCTGCCTGAGTTTCTCCTCGGCCTGTTTGTGTTCGGTGATTTCTTTTTCAAGTTTGCCTATAGATATAGCTGGTTCTTTTCTTATCTTCATTTTTTTGCCTATTTAGGTCCTGTTTCTTCGCTAATGTAGTTGAAAACAGACTATTACACAGTGTTGGCATCGGCACTGTAAACATGTCACTGTGGCCGAATTTCAAGGTAAACAGCGGGCATTTCGGGGCGATTTGCCTTCCACTGTAACTATTTATATCGCAATGAGTTATGAGAGCGATGCGGTATCTGCAATATGCGAAAGACGATAGGTTTTATGTCTCGGCCATATATTAAGGTGGTTGTGGCGGTTTATCGGACCGTTTGCAGTGGTAAAAGATATGTTAAAAACTGCGAAAGTTGAGCTTGAGAATAAGTGCCAAAATCAGGTTGAAACACCGGGCAAGTTTGGTTACTCTGTGAATATGGTGACTATGAGTCAGATAGAAGATTTGGGCCGACGGATCGGGCATGAGTTTCATACAGATCGGGTTGTGCTGTTTGGTTCTTATGCCCAGGGTTCGGCTACTGCCGATTCGGATGTTGACCTGCTGGTGATCCTTCCCTTCGAAGGTAAGAGTGTTAATCAGTCAGTTCAAATGCGAATGAAACTTCGACCTGTTTTTCCCGTGGATTTGCTCGTGCGCACTCCTGAGAATGTGCAGCATCGTCTGGAAATGGGAGACAGCTTTATGCGAGAAATTCTAAAACAAGGGAAGGTGCTCTATGAAGCTGATAACAGTTGAATCGTGTATGGTAGTGCTATGGTTTAGGCGTTTTATCTTTGCGTAATAATATGGTTTTACTGTTAAACATGATGTGTAAACTTTCGCACTTTTTAAGCAGCTAATTTGCATGATTTATAAACGAAAAAATACCAACCACCCGATGATTGTATTGGTAAAGAGCAACCATATACGACAAGGAGGTTGGTATGGCTACCAATAT
>Ga0209705_10000694_pt1 | contig 17579 bp, 14 predicted proteins | sample PPLLaktember2015_5_FD_187262 | JGI IMG/M metagenome (GOLD analysis project Ga0209705, IMG submission 187262) | Freshwater sediment microbial communities from Prairie Pothole Lake near Jamestown, North Dakota, USA - PPLs Lake P8 Core (1) Depth... | ecosystem: Environmental > Aquatic > Freshwater... | reverse complement strand
TCGAAAGGACTTCTCATAGGGTTCAAAATGGATATCACTCGCTCCGAGTTTGATGGCTTTGATGAGAATGCCGTTGACGATCTTGATGATGGGGCCTTCGATCTCACCTCCCTCATCGGCCTGCTGAGTTTCAATCACTTCGATATTATCCACGGCACCGTGAACAAGGGCATCGAAATCATCCACGTTGACCATATCATCGTCAAGCGCCATGGCACTATCCAGGGCGGCGGCTGATTCGTCATCAAGGTTATACTCGGCGGCATCGAAGCCAACCTTCCCCATTCCAGCAATAGCCCCTCCTCCCCCATAATACTTCTTTATGGCTTCGACGATTTCGGTTTCGGAGGCCACCACCGGTTCCACATTGAAGCTGGTCATAAATTTGATTTCATCGATAGCGATAATGTTGCTGGGGTCCGCCATGGCTAGAGTCAGTTTAGGTCCCACCCGTTGAACAGGAATCATTAAGTAATTTTTCGCTTTGCTGGCAGGAACCAGTTTGATCACGTTCGGGTTGATTTCAATTTTGGAAAGCTTGACTGAAGGAACCCTGTATTGGGCACTGAGAAACGATAAAAGGTCATCCTCCTTCACAAATCCTAATTTCACCAAAATGGATTCTAACCGGCCCCCTTTAAATTTCTGCTCATCGATCGCTTTTTTGAGCTGATCAGGTGTGATAAAGTTTCTCTTAACCAATAATTCGCCCAGACGATCTGCCATATTTTGTTACCTCTTGTCTGTTGTTCGATTAAAAATATTAAAAAAATTAAAATTTTTGTCAAGGGTTAAATAGATATTAGCAAAATAAGTGCCAATTTTTGGCCATTTTTTAATTCCGTGAATTTATTTAACTTCTTTCTTATTCCTTATTTTGGCCGTGTACAAAAAAGGTTTCAACTGATTAATATTTATCCAAATAATGAGGTAATTATTACCACTTAATCGATCTTATGCATCTTTTAAGAAACATGCCAAACAGGGGGTGGATTCACATTCTTCTTAGAGCAGTTTGTCAGGGTATTTCTGGAAAATGGGAGGGGTCTGTGTTATTGGAATCATGAAATTTGGAAGAGAAGTTTGGTTATGCCTTTTCACCCTCATGACGCATGAAAATAGATTTGGAAATAGATTTGGAAACCTTGACACCTCAAGATAACTCTGTTAGCATTTGAAATATTTTTTTACCATTTTGATAGAGGTGGCCCCTTGCTAAAGCTGGCCGGGATTCAACTAGCATGTTATGAGGAGAAGGAAAGGAATATCGAGAAGGCAGTGAAATTTGTTCAGATCGCAGTTGAAAAGGGAGCAAAGATCATCTGCTTCCAGGAGTTGTTTACAACCCCTTGGTTTCCGAGAGAGATGAGCAAGGAGCATTTTTCTTTTGCAGAAAAAACGGATGGTCCATCCATCACCTCTATGCAAGAATTATCTCGAGATTACAAGGTCGTCATCATCTGCCCGATTTTTGAAATGGGGGAGGAAGGGTTTTTCAATTCCGCGGTGGTCATCGATGCGGGAGGAAAGATTTTGGGGCAGTATCGAAAAATCCATGTGCCCCAAATTCCTCTCTGGGAGGAGAAGTATTATTTCTCCCCTGGGAATCTCGGGTTCCCTGTATTCAAAACCAAATTCGCCGTAATCGGGATCCAAATTTGTTGGGACAATTTTTTTCCGGAGGGGTCAAGAATCCTTGCTTTAAAAGGGGCGCAGGTCATTTTTTCTCCAACCGCTGCAGCCTTTGCTTCCCACAAGAGGTGGGAAACGGTCATCTCGGGAAATGCCATTTCCAACGGTGTCTATATCTTTCGCGTCAATCGTGTTGGGAGTGAAGAAAAACAGGATTTTTACGGAAGGTCTTTTTGTGTTTCTCCCGAGGGAGAATTCATGGATAAACCCACGGGGATGAAAGAGGCCATTGCCTTCATCGACATCGATCTGAAGGAGATTGAAAGAGTGAGAAAGGAATGGTCATTTTTCAAGGATAGAAGGCCTGAAGTTTACCAAGAAATATTCCAGGGCTAACTTTCTCTACCTTCTATACCCTTTGCGTTCTTCAATTGAATCGAGGAAAGAATGGAAAAGAAAAAGATCATCAAGGAATATTTAGAGCCCATCGCGATCGCGATCCTGATCGCTCTTTTTATTCGCACCTTTGTTGTTCAGGCTTTTAAAATTCCATCGAGCTCCATGGAACCGACGCTGCAGGTAGGCGACCACCTTCTCGTCAATAAATTCATTTACGGAATAAAATTTCCCCTCATCGGGACAAAATATTTTCAATTTAAGAAACCCCAGAGAGGAGACATTATCGTATTCGTTTACCCAAAGGATCGATCCAAGGATTTCATTAAAAGGGTCATTGGAACGGAAGGAGAAAGAGTCCAGATCGTTCATAACAAAATCTATATCAATAACCAATTGATTGAGGATCCTTGGGGTCGTTATGATGAAAGGGCCCCTTCCACGAAATACCTGCAACCGATGGAAATATCTAGACCTGTGACGGTTCCTGTGAATTCGGTTTTCGTCTTAGGGGACAACCGTGATAACAGTCAGGACAGCCGTTTTTGGGGCTTTGTCGATGTGAATGAGGTCAAAGGAAAGGCCCTCATCATCTATTTCTCATGGGATCGATATGCACAAAACCTTTTGGGAAAGGTGAGGTGGGTGAGGTTCGGTAAGCTGATTCATTAGAGGAGCCGACCTTATTTGCGGAAGACATGCTCTGAGGCCCATTCAACATCTTTTCTGATCTGTTCCATCAACTCAGAAGCAGAGTTAAATCGGGTTTCGTCCCGGATTCTTTTTTTGAAATTGATCTGAATTTCTTCCCCATAGAGGTCCTGTTGAAAATTCAAAATGTAAACCTCTATGGAGAGAGGCATTCCTTCCTTTACCTGGGCAGGAAGGAAGGTGGGGTTCATTCCCACATTTGCGAGTCCGTTAAGGAGTTGTTGATTCCATACCACCTCCACCGCATAGACTCCCTTTTTGGGATACAATTCTTCTGAAAGCTCTAAATTGGCTGTGGGGAACCCAAGGGTTTGTCCCCTCTTCGCTCCCTGGACTACTTTCCCGATGACGGGATAATTCCTTCCCAGTAGCTTCGATGCCTCTTCGACCTCTCCCTCTTTAATGAGTTCTCTAATTTTGGAACTGCTCACCGTGGTGAAACCAATCCTAAGGGGTTCCATCACTTCAACGTCAACCTGGAAGAGCTTACAAACCCGTTTCAGGATCTCAACATCCCATCTCTGCTTCCTGCCAAAGTGGTAATTGTAGCCAACGATGATCTTCTTGGCCTTCACCTTCTCAATCAAAATATTCTTGACGAAATCGAAAGGGGAGATTTTTGAGAAACCCAGGGTAAACTCGATACAGAGTACTGTTTCTATCCCTGACTTCTCTATGAGCATCATCTTTTTCCTAAAAGGGGTGAGGAGGGGAGGGCAGGTTTTGGGAGAGAGAACCTTCAGGGGGTGAGGTTCAAAGGTAATGACCACCGCTTCACCGTTGTACTTCCGAGCCTCCTCTTTCACCTTCCCAAAGATCGTCTGATGCCCAAGATGGACACCATCGAAATTACCCAGTGTAACTATAGGATTATTGAAGGGTCTTTTTAATTGATCAATGCCTAAAATGATTTCCATTCCAAAACACCCCACCTTTTGAATGGAAGAACGAAGATTTAATAGAGAGGCTTATTCCTTGCTCTTGACTTTACAACACAAAAATATAAAATAATAATAACTTATTTTCAATGCATTGTTGAGCGTGCCGAAGTGGCGGAATTGGCAGACGCGCTAGATTCAGGGTCTAGTGGGGAGTAGTCCCTGTAGGGGTTCAAATCCCCTCTTCGGCACCAGAATTTATTTCCTCCTGTCTTTTTGTCTAAGAATTGCAGGTGAATTCTTCCCTCATTAAATCTTCCTCGAGCTTCCAACAACTTCCCTTATTCTAGAAATCTTTCATACCTGCTGACAATTTAAGGCATATCAAATATTCGCTCGTTAAGGACAAATGAAAATCCCATTAAATTACAATTTGTTATACGTCTAATAGGGAATGGCATATTATTTGATCTTATAGGTATTTAACTCGGGGAGATCTATTACGAACTAAATACAATTTAACAGGCTTTTCGGCCTCGGAATAGTGATTTTTGTTGGCGGGTAAGCTGAAGATTCTGATACCAGAAACGATTTAGTGTGGTGACATTTTATGGACTCATTCCAGCAAAGAAGTGGTACAAAATTGTTCAAAGGTAAGAATTTTCTCAGTCTCCCTTGCCTGGAGATTAAAAAAAGAACTGAGTTTCAATTAATAAGAATTACAAAAATTTAATAGTTTTATTACATTACGGATATTCATTAATATATGTAAAAACAGGACAAATGAGAACTAATTGGCATGAAATGTGCTGATTTACATTTACCAAAATGATACAAGAAAATATTAAAAAGTCATTTAAAATTTAGTACTTGATAAACTCTCTATATATTGTTATAGAGGGGCGAATTATATCTATATATTGTTATTGTCTCTTGAGGGAGTTACAAAGGAGTCAAAAATGAAAAAAATGAGGAGATTCATGGGCAGTAAATTTCCAATCATTGTATGTTTTACCTTTTTACTCACAGTGAGTGGCTTTCCTGGAGTGGTCGCCCAAGCCAAAGATGCAAAGTTTCCTATTGGAGAGATGATTTCAAAAGGAGGAGTGAGGTTCGAAGCGAGAGAAAAAGTATGGAAAAATATTGATTCTTCTCATTTCCCAGTGTTTGAAAAGGGGAAGATTAAGACCGAGCAGGGAATAGGCATGGTTACCCTGGGGAATAATTGCCATGTCGAGATTGCTCAGAATAGTGTTATTTCATTTGAACAGGTGGATCGAGTGCACCTCACGCAGGGGAAGGTGAGTTTCCGGATTCCCTACAGCAAGGAGATGACTATCAAAGTAGGGAACCTTGGGGTGACAAAACCACGAGTTCAACAGGCTTCCAAGGGTACTTCGATCATTCCGGCCAGGAACGAAGATACGGTTGGTTCTATTACCCTTCACTCGAATGGGTCTGTAACGATAAAAAATTTGCAGGGTTCGCTTTCCATTCTCGATCAAGATCATGTGGTTGTCGCTGCACTTTCTTCAAAAGAGTCGATTACGATTCCTGCGACAATGGCCTCCGGAAGATCAAACAAAATGATGGCGCAAGCAGGAGAGGTTAGAGAGGGCAGAAGGGAAACCCAGAATGTCATTGACCAAGAGTGGACCTATTTAGGGCTAAATGCAATCGAGTGGATTGCGGTGGGTTATGTTAAAGCGCTTCTGGGAGGATTGATCTATTTTTACTGGCCTGAGGGCGATAAAGATAGAACTGTTGAGCAGATACCCATCTGTCCATAAAACATTTGTGAACTGGGCTTGAGAAGATTTTCAATCCTCATATCGAAACTGGATTGTTTTTTTGTTGAAAAGATTTTTATGAAGAAGACAAACTTATTTTTAATCATCTGTGTCTTCGCTTTCGTCCTATTTTCCTGCGCCTCCACCCCTTCTGTCCAAAAAGAGGCCCCTTCCACGGAACAGATGGCAAGAGAAATCGAATCGTCCAAGAGGGTGAAGGCGATGAACGAAAAGCTCTTAATGAGCAGTTTCTCGGCAGGAAGATCATCCAATCGGGACTACAAAATCGGTCCCCAAGATTTACTCGAGATCTCCGTTTTCGAAGTGGAGAAATTGAATAAGACGGTGAGAGTAAGCTCCCAGGGGAATGTCAATCTGCCTTTGATCGGAGTTTTAAAGGTCAAGGGGCTTACAACGGAAGAGTTAGAGAAGGAGATTCGGAGCCTCCTCGCAGAGAAATATCTTCAGAACCCGCACGTGAGTGTCCTCATCAAGGAATTTCGGAATCAAAGAATTTCAGTGATGGGGTCTGTGAAAAATCCAGGAGTGTTTGATGTCACAGGGACAAGAACGATCTTGGATCTGTTAGCCATGGCTGGAGGGCTGAGAGAAGATTCCGGTCAATTGCTCTTTCTTCTCCGTCCACCCAGAGAAGAGGAGCTATCTCAAAAAAGCAAAGGAGACGTTGACCGGAGACCCGAAACTTTCGTGATCGACCTTGAGGGATTATTGGTGGAAGGCAATTTGAAATTAAATGTGTCCCTCCTTCATGGCGATGTGATTAACGTTCCTGTTTCAGGAAAGGTGTTCGTGGGTGGAGAGGTGAAGAGCCCCGGAGGATTCGTCAAAGGGAAAAAAATGTCACTCGGTCAGGCCATCATTTTAGCAGGGGGGTTGAATTTTACGGCCAATGGCTCTGACACGAAGATTTTTCGATACTTAGAAAAGGGAACGGATAAAGAAGTCTTGACGTTTAATGTCTATGCGATCCAGAAGGGGCGTGAAAAAGATCCATACCTCCAAGAGAACGACATCGTCATCGTTCCTCAAAGTGGCGTGAAGGCTTTCTTGAGTGGAGTGAAGGATACCTTTAGGGCTGCCTTTGGGATTGGAAAAGTTTCCGTTGGCCTATAAACCTACTGGGAAAAACCTAATGAATGATAAGCAACTTCCTTCAGAACCATATTATCCACCCCCTCCCCAGGGGTATTATCCTCCTTCGCCCCCAGCGGAGAAAGAAATTAATCTTCTCGACTACTTGAAAGTTCTTCGAAAGAGAAAGTGGTTGATCCTGGCCATCTTCTTTATCGTGCTTACCGTCACGGCTGTGGGAATCTTTACTGTGAAGCCTGTATTTAGAGGGACAGCCACGATCCAGATTGACAAGGAGAGTCTCCAGATCGTTGATTTCAGGGAAATCTTCACCGTCAGTGCATGGGACACAGACTATTATCAGACCCATTATCAGATTCTCGCGAGCCGACAACTGGCGAAACGAGTAATCAATACCTTGAATATTTACGAACATCCGGAGTTTCTTCCAGGACCAGAGACCCCTCTCCAGAAAGTGAAATCGGGCCTACTGAATCCATTCTCCCAACTGAAATCAACGATTTTAAATTTCGTCTATGATCTCATCACCCCTTCTCACAAAACTTCTTCTGAAGCTTCTTCCGAAGAAGTTCAGAAAGACTCCGAATCGAATGTGAATTCTCCTGAAACCAGAAAAGAAACTGCAGCGATCAATCAATTCTTAACGCGGTTAAACATCGAGCCAGTAAGGAATACTCGTCTGGTCAAAATCCACTTTGATTCATACTATCCTGAACTCTCGAGTCAGGTGGCCAATACCATCGCCAAGAATTACATCAAGTTGAATCTGGAGAACCGGTTTAATGCCACAGAGCAGGCGAAAGAGCAGTTAAACCAGCAACTGGACGTCATGAGGGCCAAAGTGGAAAGCGCCGATGAGGCCCTCCAGGACTTTTGTGAAAAACACGGTTTCATTTTCCTTGGTGATAAAGAGAAGAATGTGGCATTCCAGCGCCTGGCTGATTTGAACGAAGCCATGGCGAAAGCCGAATCGGAGCGGATGGCCAAAGAGGCTCTCTATAGACAGACCAAAAAGGGAGACTTCGATTCGATCCCCTCTGTCCTCGATAATAAGCTGGTCCAGGAACTCAAGCAAACCTATTTACAGCTCGAAGTTCAATATTCAAAACTCTCCGAGACCTTTAAACCCGAATATCCGGAGATGGTTCGTCTCAGGAGACAGATGGAGACCATTCAGAGACGCCTGAATGCGGAATACGGGAAATACATTAACGCAATAAAAATGGAATACGAATACACTCTCCGTAAGGAATCGTTGGTTCGTTCTGCATTCGATCAACAGAAGGGTGTTGTCAACGAGATGCAGCAAAAGAGTATTCAATATAACATCCTGAAGAGAGAGGCTGATACCAACAGAGACCTTTATAAAAATCTCCTTCAACGTATGAAGGAGGCCGGAATCCAGGCAGGCATTACAGCCAGTAATATTCAGGTCGTCGACCAGGCAGCAGTCCCTGCTCGTCCCCATACACCGAATATCCCCCGTACAATTTTATGGGCTGCTTTTATTGGATTATTCCTTGGAGTGGGGATTGCCTTCTTCTTTGAACATCTCGATAACACCATTAAGTCTTCCGAAGAGGTTGAGCAGCTCATTCGATTACCCTCGTTCGGGATGGTTCCAGAGATCTCGTTTGAAAAAAGCAGACAATTGGAGAGGGGGAAAATCTATCCGGTGGAACTCATCACCTTCGGCCATCCCCGATCTATGCTTTCAGAGGTCTACCGGAATATCCGGACCTCCATCCTTCTCTCTTTCTCTGAGAGACCTCCTAAGAGCATGGTCATCTCCAGCCCTAATCCCATGGAGGGAAAAACCACCACAGCGGTCAATATGGCGATTGCCTTTTCTCAATTGGGGGCTCCCGTTCTTATCGTTGACGGAGATATGAGGAAGCCCAGGATTCATAAAGTCTTCAGTGGACCGAATGGAGTAGGGCTTTCGAATTTTCTTTCAGGGAATGCAGAATTGAAATCGATTATTAAGTCCTCCAGCGTTCCAAACCTCTTTTATATCCCATCCGGTCCTATTCCTCCCAATCCATCAGAACTCCTGGGGTCGAATCTTTTTAAGAACATGCTGCAATTCCTTGGAACGAGTTTCGAACAAATTATCTTCGATGCCCCGCCGGTGCTCAGTTTTGGTGACTCGCTCATCCTTTCTAATTGTGTCGATGGAGTCGTATTGGTGGTGCTGAGCGGGAAAACCCAGAGGGAGGCCCTGAATCAATCCAAAAATGCCCTCTTTCAAGTGAATGCCAAAATTCTTGGGGTCGTAGTCAATCGGGTTGATCTTGAACACGTCGGAAACCGTTATTACAACTATGGGAATTATTGCTACTACGAGCAGGAACAGAAAACGAAAGAGCTCCCCTGTAATCGATCAAATAAGAATCGGTCGAAATAAGTGGGTCGGTTGATCGTGAAAAGAATTTTTTTTTATCTTCTCGTCCTCATCCTTTCTATTGGTATGGCCTATGATCTCCTTTCGACTTGGAGAGGAGTCTCTTTTTTAAAACCACCCTATCCATCAGAAGAGATATTTCTCAAGGCGCTTCGATTCGCTCCATCAAATCCTGATCCTTTTTATGGGTTGAGTCTTTTTTATCAGTGGGATTTCCGATCGATGGATTTGAAAAAGTCGCTTTCTTATATTCATCAAGCCATTGAGCGAAATCCTTTAGAGCAAACGTATTGGATCAATCTGGCAAAGATCCATCAACGGTTAGGAGAAAAGAAGGCGTTCGAGCGAGCCTTGGAAAATGCGATTTTTGTGAACCCAACGGGTTATCAGGGAAGATGGGTGGCTGGGAACTTATTTCTTCAGGGAGAGGATGTCGCAAAAGCACTCCCCCATTTCTCTTACCTTCTTCGTTATTATCCAGAACAGAGCAGCCTTGTCTACGACGTCTGGTTAAAGGTGGTCGATAACCCTGACTTCCTCCTGGAGAAGCTTGTCCCGGGAGAGCATTCATCCCTCAGATCCTATCTGTTCTATCTCTACGAAAATAATGATAGCGAGTCAGCTAAAAAGGTGTGGCAAAAGAGGGCGTCCCTCGGGCAGAAGGTGGATCGAAGTGAAACGCTTCGGCATATTGACTTCCTCATTTCGCAGAATGAATTCAATGAAGCAATGGAAGTGTGGAAGGTGAGGCTTCAAGAAGAGGGATTGTCTATTCCAACCGATGGAAATTTGATCACCAATGGGAGCTTCGAAAAGGAAAAAATATTAGGAGGGGGGTTTGACTGGAAGATAGCTGAGGCTAAAGGGACCAGGGTCGCTTTTGATCGATCCGTGGCCTTTGAGGGGAAAACTTCGATAAAAATTACCTTTGACGGCAAGGAAAATGTCGATTTCTACCATATTCAGCAGATTGTTTCGCTGAAACCCAATACGGATTATTCACTGAAAGCCTATATAAGGACAAAAGAGGTTACCACGAAGAGCGGTCCTAAAATAGAAGTCTATGGAATCGGTTCAACCTTTCATAGTTCCTCAGAATCGGTGGTCGGGGATAATGCTTGGAAGGAATTAAGTGTGGCTTTCCGGACATCGCCCCAATCTCAAGCCGGTGTGGTGAGAGTGAGAAGAGAAAAGATCGATAAGTTCGATCGGCTGATCTCTGGGACTGTTTGGTTGGATCATATTCAACTCACAGAAGTAAAACCTTGACCGGAATGTGTCCCGTCCCGCCCTAGCGGGATGGGCGGGGTCCCTGCCTACCGGCAGGCAGGAAGGGGCACAATATAGAATGAAATTACCTTGCCGGGAAGCCACGCCGTGCCTGTCCCGTCCTGACGGGATAGGCGGGGGCTTCAAATGGGAAATTTGTAGATGGGTGAAAGGGTGGGTGCCTTAGGAATATCAAAAGGGTATGAGATGGATTGACCCACTCATCCAATCACCCATTAGCTCATTCACCCATAAACGGATTATGAAAGACTATTATAGAATTCTTGGAGTTAAAGAAACCGCCACCGCAGAGGAAATTCATCATCGGTGGATCGAATTAATGCAGAAATATCATCCTGACCACAGGCCCGATGGAAAGTATGATGAAGAGATGGCTAAAAAGATTAACGAGGCGTATCAGGCCCTGAAACATTCCTCCTCCCGTATTGAATACGATTTCGAGAGGCATCATCAAAGAAGTCAAAAAATATTTTCAGCATGGAAACTTATTCTCCCGGTTTCAGGTCTCGTGATCATCCTCATTTTCACTGTCTTTCTTTTTAGAAAACCTGAAGCCCCTATTTCTCTGGATCAACAACCCATATTGCCATCCTCCAAGATCACCGTCCCTTACGAAGAACCAACGGCCCAGGTCATCTCCTCCAAAGAGCTCCCCAAGGTCGAAAGGAGTTTGAAAATTGGAAAAGAGAAAGAAGAAAAAGTTTCGTCCCAACAGATAGGCCAAGCGAAGAAGACTGTGCCTCCGGTTGCAATGAAAACGGTTGAACCGTCCCTTCAAACTGTTCGGTCTGAAAGTTCAAGTAAATCTCCGGCGCCTCCGGCTTCCACGGAGTTAGGGCGTCCACGACCTGTCGAAAATCAAAAGTCTACTAACATTTCAGAACTTTCTAAGAAAATTCCTGCAGTTCACTCTGTTTCGGATTCGAGTGCCTCAGCAAAGAAAGACGACCGATCGCGGGTAGCTAACCTTCCTCCCCCCATTGCTACAGAAGAGGAGGTCAAGAAATTGTTTAATCATTATGTTGAACGATATAACAAGAAAGACATCCAGGGTTTTCTTTCTCTCTTCTCCCCCAAAGCCATCCAGAACCAAAAAGATGCATTAGATGGGATGCGGAGGATTTATGAGAATTTCTTTTACCAGAGCCAGGACCTTCGGTATTCGGTTGAAGATATGAAAGTTGAGATTTATCAGAACGCCGTGGAAGTGAAAGCTAGATATGAGTTGGATCAGGTTTTAAGAATAGATGGAGAAAGGAAAATATGGAAGGGACGCATCCAATGGATGTTAGTCAAAGAAGATGGAGTCCTAAAGATAATTTCCCTCAATTATAAATATGACAGTACTCCTTAAGGGTAAAGGGAGAAGAGCAATGGAAATTAAGAAGATCTCATTCATTTTCCTAACAGCGCTCTTTTTAGTGTGGCCACCCTCTCTTCGGGCACAGGTCCCACCTCCCTTTGAGACCCCCCCGGTGATCACGGAGACGGAGGCCCGAAGATTCATCGATGAATATGTCGATCAATATATTGAGATGGATATCGATGCTTTTATGATTCTCTTCTCAAAAGGGGCGATTGAAAATCGAATGCTCACTTATGCGGATATCCGTGAAATTTATCGAATGACGTTCGATAACAGTGCGTCTTTAAAGTACGATCTCGAGGTTTCCACGATACATATTTATAAAGAAGGGGCAGCGGTGGCGGGTCGATATGAAGTCATACAGGCCCTTAAGGGGAGTCCCTACAAGAAGGTTTACAAAGGGAATATTCAATGGGAACTCATCCGGGAAGACGGCGTTTTAAGAATCAAAGAGATCAATTACGGGAGAGATTACCGGTGGGATAGGCCTTGGCACCCGTATCCTTAGGAGAAGGTTATCCACTCTTGTTGAAGAATGATGCTTAACAAAACAATGAAATTCATACTCATTCTACTCTTCATTTTTACACCCATCGCGTTTGGGTCAATGGAAATCTGGGCTTTCTCTCTGATGGAGTTGGGCATTCTTCTCCTCATCATCCTCTGGACCATTCAGAACTTAGTTCGGAGTTCAGAGTTGGAAGTTCGGAGTTTAAAATTTGAAATTCTAATGATTTGGCTTTTTTTAATTCTTGTCTTTTTTCAAATGATTCCCTTTCCCGCTGGTGTGGCCAAGGTCCTTTCTCCGAAGACTTATGAAATTCGTCAGTCTCTCGCTAATGCTATTCCGCAATCCGCAATCCACAATCCGCAATTCCCAATCTCCTTTGTCCCTTTCATTACTAAGATCGAATTTTATAAATGGCTCACGTTGACTGCTTTTTTTCTATTTTCCCTTCATTGGAAGTATTTTGGGGATGAGTTTCGAATAACGCGTCAACTCATTATCGTTATTTTCATTACGGGAGTCTTTGAATCGCTTTATGGAATGTTCGAATTTCTTAGCGGCCACCAGCATATCCTTTACTTGGGAGGGATATCCGCTGTCACAGGAACTTTCATCAATCGCAATTACTTTGCAGGTTATTTGCTTATGGTGATTCCGTTAAGCATGGGCTTCTTTTTTTCTCGTGAAGCACTTCATGCGCGACGATTTGAAGGATGGCAGCAGCGCCTGTCTTCGCTCGATGGAAAGACCCTTCTCATAGGGTTTGGGATCATCGTGATGATCCTGGGACTTCTGTTCTCAGCATCGAGAATGGGAATTCTAAGTCTCCTCCTATCTTTCACCCTGATCAGTATTCTTTTTAAAACCCCTCAAAGGGGAAAGGGATTTTCAAAGACCACTATTTTAATTTTAGGCTTAGCCTTGCTCTGGGCCCTGTGGATTGGACTTGATGCGGTTATTGGCCGTTTTTTCAACGTGTCTGAAGATCTTAGATGGAGATGGACGACATGGGAGGACACCTTCAAGGTGGTTAAAGACTTTCCCATCCTGGGAACGGGTCTCGGGACTTTTAGCCAAATTTGTCCAACGTACAAGTCCTTTCATATGCGAAGGTTTGTGAGTCATGCCGAAAATGATTTTCTTCAACTTGCTTCAGAGGTAGGACTGACCGGCGTGGGAATTCTTTTCATCTTATTCATTTTTCTGTTTGTTAGAGCGATCTCGGGAATACGATCGATGTCCATTACAGATTCCGGGAGATATATTGGGATCGGAGGTCTGGTAGGCATTCTGGCATTGATGTTTCATAGCATGGTGGAAAGAAATCTACAGGTCCCAGCAAATGCTTTTCTCTTCACATTTCTTTGGGCCTTCGTTCTCAAAACGTCCACCCTCAGACCAGGTGCAAAAGTCATAAGGGGAGATTAGATGAACTCAATGAACCCAATAAACCCAACAAACTCAACGAACTCAACGAACTCAACAAACCCAATAGACCCAATGAACTCAACAAACTCAGGTGATTTGAGATTATGGTATGTTATTCATACAAAACCGGGAGATGAAGATCGGGTTAGGACTAATATGCATAACCAAGAGATCGAAACCTTTCTCCCTCTTTTGGAAACCTACCAGTACTGCAACGGAAGGATGATTCCGAAGATTAAGCCCCTATTTTCGAATTACCTCTTTGCCAGACTTGACCTTGAGCTTCACTACTACAAGGTGAAATGGACAAGGGGAGTGAACAAGATCTTGGGAAGCGGGAATGAACCAGTCCCTATTTCTGCGAAAGTGATTCAGACGATTAAAGAGCGGTCAGGAAAAGACAACCTAATAAAGTTAGAAGATGAATTAGGAGATGGAGATATGGTTCAGGTCAATTCAGGGCCATTCAAAAACCTAAGGGGAGTCTTTCAAAAAATGATGTCCAGCAAGGGAAGAGTTAGGATTCTTCTCAGTCTCATTGGCGTTGATGTGCCTGTTCAAATATCACGATGGCAGATCAAAAAAGTAGCCTAAGAAATAGTTAGAGGTTTGAGGTTAGAGGTTTGAGGTTTGAAAGCCTCCGACCTCAGTCCTTCAACCTCCAACTAAAAAACATTGCCCAGTGCTCTGGCACAACTAAATACAGTGACATTTCATCGAATTCAAAAAAAGTCGACACGGCGGAAGCCTATTTAGATTTCAGATTTCAGATTTCTAAACCCTAAGCCCGTGAACATCTTCTTCTCAGCCCTCTCTGCTGCTTACGTTGCTGGAATTTTTCTTTTGGCCGATTCACCCATGGTGTCTGATGTGGCACCCTTCAACCCTTATAGCCTTCTGCACATCCCTCTTTACGGAATTCTAACTATTCTACTTGTTCTCTCATTATGGAGGAAGCCAGGTAACTCAACAAATTTATCCCGTGAAATGCGAAGCTTATTTCACAGGGACTCAACAAACTCAACAAACTATTTTATTGCTGGAATCATTGCTCTCGTAGTTGCCATTGCCGACGAAATCCACCAGGCCTATCTTCCAAACCGCAACGCTTCGGTGATTGATGTTCTTCTCGATATTATTGGTATTATGCTTTGTATACTATTCATTCCGCGGAGCGGTCACCTGTTAAGGTTCTTAAGAAAGATAACTTAATGAGCCGATAAAATTAGGTTCAGTAGCATATTAAATATCTTATGAAAAATAGTGATCAAACTGAAATAATAATTGAGGCTGGCCGTACTGAAACACAGTACTGGAAGGACCTGTACCGCTATAGGGAGTTGTTCTACTTTCTCTCTTGGCGCGACATTCTTGTACGCTACAAACAGACGGTTATTGGAATTGCATGGGCATTAATACGGCCTTTTTTAACAATGGTTGTGTTTACGATTGTCTTTGGGAAATTGGCAAAATTACCTTCTGAGGGAGCCCCTTATCCAATCTTAGTCTTCTCTGCAGTACTTCCATGGCAGTTCTTTGTGAACGCCTTATCAGAAACCAGCAACAGTTTAATAAGCAATGCTAATCTAATTTCAAAGATATACTTTCCCCGTTTGATTATCCCGGCAAGTTCGGTGATTACGAGTTTCGTTGATTTCCTGATTTCTGGAGTGATTCTTGTGGCACTTATAATTTGGTATCAGTTTGTGCCCGGGTGGCGAGTCGTGACTCTGCCTCTTTTTGTAGCAATTGTTTTTGTCGCTTCTATTGGTTGTGGTCTCTGGCTGGCAGCGCTGAATGTTAAATATAGGGACTTCCGTTATATAATCCCGTTCATCGTTCAATTCGGCCTCTTCATTTCACCTGTAGGATTCAGCAGCAGCATAGTTCCTGGAAGATGGCGTATGCTTTATTCCTTAAATCCGATGGTAGGAGTTATAGACGGATTTCGTTGGGCGATCATAGGGAAAGAGGCAATAATTTATTGGCCAGGATTTGTTCTATCATTATTGTTGGTAGTAATACTTTTTATTACTGGTATTTGGTATTTTCGGAAGACCGAAAAAACCTTCGCCGATGTCATTTAACTGCACAACTCAACAATGTCAGATACCCTAATCAAAGTTGAAAATCTTGGCAAAAAATACCTAATTCGCCATCAGCAGAGCGAGCGATATACCGCTCTCCGCGATGTCCTCACCAACAAATTTAAGTCATTTGGAAAAAGAATAATAAGCCTCCAACCTCATTCCTCCAACCTCCAACCCTCCAGGGAGGAGTTCTGGGCTCTGAAAGATCTATCGTTTGAGGTTAAGCAGGGTGATCGCATTGGGATAATTGGTCGCAATGGAGCCGGTAAAACCACACTTCTGAAGCTGCTAAGCCGAATCACAGAGCCAACAACTGGACGCATAACGATCAAAGGAAGGGTTGCAAGCCTTCTCGATGTAGGAACTGGTTTCCATCCCGAGCTCACTGGAAGGGAAAACATCTTCTTGAATGGGGCCATTCTTGGCATGACCAAGGCCGAGATTAAGAGGCATTTTGATGAAATTGTAGACTTTTCAGAAATTGAGAAATTTCTCGATACGCCTGTGAAACGATATTCTTCGGGGATGTACGTCAGATTGGCCTTCGCTGTTGCTTCTCATCTAACGGCAGATATTCTTCTTGTAGATGAAGTCCTTGCCGTTGGTGACACAGCGTTTCAAAAGAAATGCATTGGAAAAATGTCTGAGGTCAGTGAGTCAGGGAAGACTATATTGTTTGTAAGTCACAATATGGGAGCCATCTCCAGTTTATGCGAAAAAGGACTCTACCTAAGAGAAGGGGCAGTGAGCTATTTGGGGGAAATTCAATCCTGCATCAGCAGTTATCTTGCGAGTTGGAGCGATTCTCACGAGCGAAGAATAGATTTGGGCGAGAAAAGAAGAACATTCCCCCACTTTCTCAGGAAGACTGCATTACTCCAGGGGATAGAAATGGTAAATGAGGAAATGCCTAACCCTTGGCAAATCCCATTTAAAAGTAATCCAACATTTAGAATCTGTGTAAAAGTTCTGAAGGAACTCCCCACCTTGGAGCTTGGAATGGCTCTTTATAACAATAATTTCGTGGAAATAGCATCGTCTCTTTCGTCGGATTCCATTTCTGTTGAGAATATTAATCCTGGAGAATATGAAATATTAGCGAAGTTTCATGATTTATTGCTGCTACCCGGGACTTATGCATTGGGTCTGGGACTTAAGTCAGGGGTCTCCGATATAATAATGGAAGATTATATCCAAGAAGCTGCTTATTTTGAAGTTACACCCTCTGATGATTCTGCACAATACCGAGCTTACACCCGGCATGGAGCCTTTATCCCTAAGATTGAGTATGCTATTAATCCTATCCTTAACTGAAATTTTAATTCAAGAAATAGATAAAACATTAGCGATCATATATGAGAGTACTTAAAAGTCTACTTAAGAAATTTCAACCATATTTTAGACGGTTAGGCGGTGCGCCTCATGTTCTTCTGGAAGAGATTGATGACGCGCCGGCTCTATTTCGTGCTTATCGTTCAATGATAGAGACTGGTCACAAACGTGTCCCGGGAGGTTGGGTATACGAAGGTGAATTTTATCCTGACTATCTCACAGTGGGTGGAAATTCATTTGCTATAAGAAGAACAGCATTGAAATATTGCAAGGGGAAGGGACTTGATATCGGAGCAGGTTATTGGCCTTTACCTGGAGGTACACCGATTGATCCTGAACAAGGGCCAGGAATAGCCAATAAGCTTGAAGACATTCCTAACAATTCCCAAAATTATGTTTTCAGTTCGCATTGCCTTGAACATATACTAGAATGGGAGAAAGCATTGGATACTTGGATCAGTAAGATCAAACCGGGGGGTATCATATTCCTTTATTTACCACATCCTAGTTGTAATCTCTGGCATATATCCAATCCCGTAATGGCAACAACCCATAAATGGGTTCCAACTCCTGAAACTATCCACAATGCTTTGAAATCAAGAGGACTTCGGGTAATCAACAGAGATGACGGGCCGGATCAT